>OJKC01002245.1_pt1 | contig 10592 bp, 10 predicted proteins | sample 1596401 | NCBI WGS metagenome assembly OJKC01 (sample SAMEA4350162, study PRJEB24818) | metagenome | biome: human; feature: gut; material: faeces | place: Denmark | collected 2013-09 | reverse complement strand
ATAGTGAGACTGGGTTTTAAGCGTCATTCATCATCTTCTATGTACTAGACTGTTTTGTTTGTTGGCATGTGGTGGTTAGTATAAGAGTCTATACCTATCTATGCGTCGGCAGCGTCAGATGCCTATAAGAGACAGACCGCAGCCGCCGCAACTGCAGCAGCAAACAAGACGTTATTGATCCAATGCATTGAGCGTTTCCTCACTGAAGAGCGGGATACACCGGCTTAGCTTCAAGCACGTGCATCACCCGCCGCTTGGCAGCTGCCGGCATCAACCAAGAATTGAACCTCGGGCGCCGGCATCTGAAACCCAAACCGATCGCAAGACCGGAATGCAGGTACCTTATCAGCGGGTCTGCAAATAAGACCCGTCAATGCGTTCCGAGATGTTACCGCCAGAGAAGAAAATTCGCCGTCTATCCGTCCTCTGCGGCAACGGAAAGAATCCAATAGATGACTCATGCTGCATCAAATTGAAATCTTCAAATCTATGCCTGAGAACACGTATTCCCAGAGACTCCGTTATCCTTCTCACCCGCACGAAATTCAATCGTTCAGTCTCCTGAGCTTTCTCGCTCTGAAGACCTGAAATCTCGTCACAAGAATTATGAAATTCCTCTTCGACATTTTCCCTGTCATCCTCTTTTTCGCCGCCTTCAAAGGCGCGGAATACTTCCCCGACGGAGCGCTCTCGCTCGCTTCGAGCTTTATGGGCGACGGCGTGACAGCAACGACTGCGCCAGTTTTTATTGCGACCGTAACGGCTATTCTCGCAACGATTCTGCAGGTGGGCTGGCTCAAGCTCAAAGGCGCCAAAGTCGAGCCCATGCTCTGGATCAGCCTCGCTGTCATCGTGGTTTTCGGCGGCCTTACACTGTGGCTTAAAAATGAAATGTTCATCAAATGGAAACCGACGATCCTCTACTGGATCTTCGCTGCGGTGCTCGGATACGGGGCCTACTCCGGACGCAGCTTTATCCGCATGCTGATGAAAGACGCCGTCGAAATGCCCGATGCTGCCTGGATGAAGCTTCAGTGGATGTGGATTGTCTTCTTCATCGTCGTGGGTATCCTGAACCTCGTGGTGGCGTACCTCTGCTCGACTGATGTATGGGTAAACTTTAAGCTTTTCGGCCTGATCAGCTTGACATTGATATTTACAATTGCCGCTGCCGTGTGGATGACAAAACAAGCACCCGGTCGGCAGAATTAATCGCAATTCCATTTCGCACAATCGCTCGTATACCGCGGCATGTACACGGTTGGAAGGGCTTCGCGCTCTTGCGGCCGTGCACTCTTAAAGAGACACAAAAATCATGGATAAAAAAGCTATTGCGCTCGGCGCAGCCCTTTTGATTGCGGCCGGCGCCGCCAACGCAGAACTGAAGGCCTTTAAGGTCAACGGGGAAACGGTGTCCGTCGCTGAACAAAAGGCGGTCTACGACCGCGCTGTCGCACAGGGTCAGCCTGCTGGCCCGGAGCTTGAAAGCCAGGTGAAAAACCTGCTGATTCAGCAGACTGCACTGCTGCAGGAAGCCAAGAAGGCCAAGATTCAGCAGAATGCCGACGTGCAGCGCGCGATCGACAACGCCCGCAATCAGATCCTCATTCAGGGCCTTGCTCAGGATTGGGCCAAGAAGAACCCGGTAAGCGATGCTGATCTTCAGAAAGCTTACGAAGCCGATAAGGCCTCATATGGCGACACGGAATATCAGGTCCGCCATATTCTCGCGAAGACCGAAGATCAGGCCAAGAACCTGATTTCCCGTCTCGCCAAGGGCGCTGATTTTGGCAAACTCGCTCAGGAATTCTCCGAGGATACAGCCAACAAGGCTCAGGGCGGCCTCCTTGGCTGGGTTGTTCCGCGTTCCTTTGTGCCGGCCTTCGGCGCTGCGTTCTCTGCACTGAAGCCGGGCGAAGTCGCACAGGCTCCGGTTCGCACCCAGTTCGGCTTCCATGTCGTCAAGCTTGAAGCCAAGCGCAAGGCTGAACTTTATCCGTCCTTTGACAGCCAGAAGGCCGTGATTCACAACGCACTTGCCAACCAGAAGGTTCAGCAGCACTTTCAGGAACTGATTAAGCGCGCTGTCGTCAAGTAAGCCGTTCGGCCCGTGAAGTTCCACACTTAAAGGACTTCAGCCGTCTCACAAAACGCCTGTCGATATTCTTTCGTCGACAGGCGTTTTCATTGGCGCACAGCCTGCGAGACGTGCACAATGGCAAACATCTATCCGCTTCCTTCATCTTGAACGGATGCATTCCTTTTCCAAGGATCATAGAAATGCACTTTCAACATGCGACCGACGCCTTCACTCTGAAAAACGGCGTCAAAATTCCATGCATCGGCTTTGGCACCTGGCAGTCTGCCGACGGTCCCACTGCAGAAAATGCCGTGCGTGAAGCCATTGAAGCCGGCTACCGTCATATTGACACCGCCGCGATCTACCGCAACGAGCGCAGCGTCGGCCGCGGGATCAAGGATTCCGGCATCAAGCGTGAAGACATTTTCGTGACCAGCAAGGTCTGGAATACTTGCCGCGGTTACCAGACAACGCTCGAAGCTTTCGAAAAAACGCTTTCTGATCTTCAGCTCGACTACCTTGACCTCTACCTCATCCATTGGCCGGCTTCGCCTTCGCGCTTTGCAAACTGGACGGAACTCAACCTTGAAACCTGGCGTGCTCTCACTGAGCTCTATAAGGCTGGACGCATCCGTGCTATCGGCGTCTCCAATTTCCGCCCGGCGCACCTTGAGCCGCTGATGCAGACTGAAGTGCAGCCCATGGTGAATCAAATTGAATATCACCCGGGCTACCTGCAGCGCGAAATCGTCGATTACTGCCGTGCTCACGAAATTCTGGTCGAAGCCTGGAGTCCGCTCGGCTGCGGACGCGTGCTTGCGAATCCTCGGCTGGTTGCCTTGGCCGAACGCCTCGGCATCACCACCGCGCAGCTTGCACTTCGCTTCTGCCTTGAAACCGGTACCTTACCGTTGCCCAAGTCCGTTACTCCCGAACGTATTCGCGCAAATCTCAACGTTTTCAGCTTTGCTCTGCCCGCGGACGTCATTGCCGAAATCCAGGCATTCCCGGAATTCGGCTTTTCCGGGCAAGATCCGGACAAAGTCACATTCTGATGGATCTTCAAAAAAGGATGGCTTGCGAGCCAAACGCTCTTAAATAAGAAAGCCGCATACGCCAAGCCAGCGACAAGTCATGCCGATGCCTGATGCACCGGCATGACTTGCTTTCAAGCTTTAATCCGCAGCGATAGGTCTGCAACTTATTCTTTCGACCGTCTTGTTCAAAGGAACCGTCTGCGCTAGATTACGCGAACCAGAGCGTTAACCTTTTTAGGAATAACGACTTCCTTCATTGATTCAGGCGAAAAGACGCTTCATGCTCAAGGCCCAAATTCGCAAGCGTTTAGGAGAGCTCAGCCTTTCCATTGACCTTTCTGTTGCGAAAGGCATTACAGTGCTGCGCGGCGAATCCGGCTCGGGCAAAACGACTATTGCCAATCTGCTCTCCGGGGCGCTCAAACCCGACGATGGAGAGATTGAATTAGAGGGCCGCTCTGTCTTCAGCACTGTGCGCGGCATCAACCTTGCGCCGGAAGCCCGCGGCATCGGATTCGTTTTTCAAACGGCCCGTCTTCTGCCGCACCTCTCTGTCGAAGAAAATATTCGTTTTCCTCAGACGGCCGGCAAGCGCAGACCGCGAGTTGATTTCGCAGAAGTGGTGGAGATCCTTGGCCTTGAACGGCTTCTCCATCGTCATCCTGGCAGCCTTTCCGGCGGTGAGGGACAGCGCGTTGCACTGGCTCGCGCACTGATGGGAACTGAATCGCTTCTCATACTTGATGAGCCGCTTTCGAGCCTTGATCCTGAGCGCCGCAGTCTGCTGATGGGCTTCATCGAACGTGCCGCACAAACGCTCGATGTTCCGATTCTTTATATCACCCATTCTGAAGAGGAGATGCGGCGGCTCGCCCGACGCGCATTTCTTCTTCAATCTGGCCGTTTGCGAGAAATGGATCTCCGCACGGCCGCTTCCCATAATTAGAGGAGTTCACAGACAATGAAGCTGTTCACATCTACATTGATCACTGCCGCTGCCGCCCTGACCCTTGCCGGCGCAGCACAGGCCCAGGTCACCGTCACGACGGGCGGCGGCTATATCAAAATGGTTGAGGCACTGACCGCCCAATATGAAAAGGACACCGGCGCAAAAGTTGAAAAAGCTTTCGGCGGCAACATCGGTCAGATGCTCGCTCAGGTTGAAAGCGGCAGTCCGGTTACAGTCGTTATTTCGGATGCTACGAGTCTCAAAAAATTCACAAAAGCACTGAATGCTGATGCCGGCGTCCGTTTGGGCGATACGCCGCTGATCCTCATTTGGCGCAAAGGCCTGACGCTCGCATCGCCCGAAGATCTGACCAGCGATGCTGTTAAACGCGTGGCAATGCCCGACCCGAAGGCCGCAGTCTACGGACGCGCAGCCAAGGAATACCTCGATGGTTCCGGACTTGCAGAAAAAATCGCTGGGAAGCTCAATGTGGTTTCAATGGTGCCTCAGGTGATGTCATATGTCTCCCGCGCAGAGATGGATGCGGGCTTTGTCAATCTCCTCGCAGCTCGTCAAGGCAAAGACAAGATCGGCGGCTTTGTCGCTGTGAAAGAAGGTTATGAACCTATTCGCATGACTGCTCAGCCGGTAAAAGGCGCAGCGGGCGAAGCCGATGACGTCAAAGCGTTTTTAACCTGGCTGGGGAGCCCCAAAGCCGACGCGGTGCTCGAGAAGTTTGGTGTTTCTCGTTAATCCCTTCGTCAGGTTTAATGCCTCCTTGAGAGGGAGACCGGAATAGTGACAGAAAGCTGGCTCTCGGCACTGAAGTCGCCGGAACTTATTTTTGCCGTCATGCTCACGGCGAAGACCTGCCTGGTGGCGGGAGCCGGATTTCTCGTGCTTGCACCCCCGCTCGCTTGGCTCTTCGCCCGACGAGAAGGCGTTGGCGTGCGGGCACTGAGCTTTTTCGTTACCTTGCCGCTTGTCTTTCCGCCTGTCGCATTAGGCTACCTTCTGCTGCTACTCATCGGACGGAGCGGCCCGTTGGGCGGCATGCTCGATGCGGTCGGCATTTCAATCGTCTTCACGCCTTGGGCGGTCTATCTGGCTGCCTTCATCGCGGGACTGCCGCTCGTCATTCGCCCAATTCAGGGAGCGCTTGCAAGCGAACAGCTCAAAGCGCTTGAATTTGCTGCGCGCGTGCACGGCGCACCGCCGCTCACCGTCTACCGCAAAGTTACTCTGCCGCTTGTACGCGGCCAGATTCTCTCCGGGCTGCTGCTCGGCATTTCTCGCGCAAGCGGCGAAGTGGGCATCACGATGATGGTGGGCGGGAACATTTCCGACCGCACCAATACACTCTCGCTTGAGATTTGGAATGCGGTTTCACGGGCAGACTTTGATGTTGCGACCACGCTCTGCCTGCTGCTTTCAGCCTTCACGCTTTTAATTTTTATCGTGCTCGACCGTCTGCAGCGCCGCGCCGGCGCACTTTAAAGCGGTCCTAGGGCCTTTCAGCAGCGTCCGCGAAAGCTTTGTTTCGCGGATGCTGAAATGTAAACGACTGATTTTAATCACCGGCCCCCAAAGCCTTAAGCGACTCCAGCACGGATTCCTTCGTCAGCTTCTCCGCTTTGGCCAGCTGATCGGCGGACAGTTCGTGGCGCAGCACGCGGGCATCTGCCGCTGCATTGCGGTCTGGAGCATAGTTTTTTTGAGCCTGTGAAGCAGCGCGCATCAGTACATACGCGGCTACCGGATCCTTATCCACGCCGTCCCCCGTCATCAGAAGCTGAGCCAATGCACGCTGAGCACCGGGGAAGCCTCCGTTGGCTCCGCGCCAGTACCATTTAGCCGCTTCCTTGAAGTCAACCTCCTGGCCGTTGCCCTGAGCAAAATAATCTCCAATGTTGCGCATGGCTTCCGAACTGCCGTGCTTGGCGGCCACGCGGTCCCAAATCAGCGCCTGACGCGGATCGAGTTTGACGCCGAGACCGGCACGATAGGCCGAGGCAAGCGCAAGCTGGCAGTCAACATCTCCGAGATAGGCGCCTTTTTCCCACCAGGCGGTAGCGCTGAGCGGCTGACGGTGCGTACCAAGCCCCTGATTGAGCATGTCACCCAAGTAGTACATCGCCCTGGGGTTGTCTTTTGCTGCTTCCTTTTGGAAAAGCTTCGTCGCCTCAGCGTATCTCTGCGCTTCAAGAAGCTTGACGCCGTCTTCAATGGGGCCGGCAGCAGCCAGCGCAGAAACCATTAAAAGCGAAGAACAAAGTGCGGCGCTCAAAGCGGCACGGGCGAAATTCTGGGTCATCAAGATGCTCCTTAATACGATCGGCGGCACGCTTGCCAATTCAGGCCATATGCCGCTCATTTTCTTCTGCACGCCAATCTAGCAAGTCAACCTTAAGCGGATCTGCTCTCGGAAGACCTTCCGTCGGCAAGCAGCACCGGCTCATGACCGCGGGGTACAGTCGGCATCTTTTCATCTGTCACAGGCAAACGCTCGATGAGTTCAGCAACAGGCTGATCAATCATCGGATCACGCAGGAACTCGCGGTACCATGCGAAAAGCGGGCCCTCCGGTTTATTGACATTCGGCTGGGCCGGCTGAACCAGACCATTGCAGGGATCAATCAGCAGCACGGCAAAGGCATCGGCCAGCGTTTTTTTCTCCGGATCGCACAAAAGCGCCCAACCGGTTTCCCGCCGCTTTTCGTCAAGCACCACCGGGGCGCAGTAGCCTTTTTCGGAGAGTTTCACAAGGATGCGCTCGATCCCCTGAGGATAGCTGTCCACTGCACGAGAAAGCGCCAGCTCAGACACACAGGGAGATCCCGACGCTCGAGCGCTCGTGAGTTCGCGAAGCAGCGCAAGCCCTGTGAGGAAATCGTTTCCGAGCTTATATGAATCAGCGAATCGTCCGGAAGTGAGCTGCGGAAGCGTCGCGGTAATCGCAGCCCCGGCGAAAACAAGCATCCAGGCAATATAAAACCAGAGCAAAAATACCGGAAAGGCCACAAAGGCGCCGTAGATAGAAGAGAGCGTCCCTGCGGTGATGTAATACTCGAAAGCCTCGCGGAATACCTGCCCGGCCAAAGCGACAGCAGCACCGCCCGTCAGCGCATGCGTGAAGGGCACTCGGCAGTTGGGAACCAGTTTGAAGAGGATGGCATAGCCAATGGTCTGCAGGATGATCTGAATAAGTGCGAAAAGCCAGCCCGGCAGCCCCCCAGTCCCTGCAGCCCCTGCGGCGATGCGGATGGCTTGCGTTGAAAGCGTGATTGAAAGCGCAATGGCAATGGGCCCAAGCGTGAGAAGTGCCCAGTAAATCATCGCCCGCTGAGCCCACGAACGCATGCGGCGAACGCGAAAGATGCGGTTCACTGTCACGAAGAACTTGTCAATCATCAGGAGCGCAGTGAGTGCCAAACCGGCCAGACCAAAAGCACCAAGGCCGGAAGCATGGTCACTGAAGACCTTCAAGTACTTCATGATCACTTCGCTGTAGGAGAGCGGCAGCACTGACATTACCGCTTCCTCGAGCGCTGCCCGCGTCTCAGAAAAACTCGGGAACGCTGCAAAAGCGGCAAGCGAGACAGCCAAGAGCGGAACCAGCGAAAGGAGCGTCGTCAATGTCATTGACGAAGCTACTTCCTGAAGCTGCGCCTCTCGCATACGAGCCACCGCGAATCCGGCCAAGTTTCGAAGCGTATTCAAGAGCTGCCGGCGGCGAAGAGCCGTAAGGAGCGGTGTATTTTCGGGTATTGACATACAGCATTCGCTCAAAGAAAAAGCATTCCATCTATTTTGGTCATTTTAACCGTCAGTCTGATTGTCTCCGACTGCACTGCAAACATTCACGCGCCAAAATAAAACGACCCGAAGGAACCGCAAAAAAGCAGCTCCTTCGAGTCGTTCGGGCCCCTCTGCATCAACCCTAAACGGGTTAGCCGCAGAGACTTGCCGGAGAGCGTGAAACGCTTACATCGTCAGCTTCACGACACGGTTGGCGTCAATCACCTCGAAGGTGCTGCCATCCTTCACCAGGCCGCGAATATCCGTTAATTCCTCAGGCAGTCCCCAAGCTTCGACCACAGCTTCCTGGGCCACATCGATAACAACGAGTACGTTCCAGTTTTTGGACACGGCATAGAGCTTGCCGTCTTCATAGACCATACCGGTCACATAAAGTTCGCCAAGAGAACGATCCTTCTTAAGCATCTCGGCTGTGGGAACAAACTCGCCTGAAAGCATCCAGTCCTTCATCAGCGCCTTGCTGATGACAAACTGCTTCTTATTCTTGTTGTCAGGCACGGTAGCCATGAAGACATAGCGTCCATCGGTAGCACTCGAATGAATGTAGGAGAACTTCGCACGTTCCGTATCGATTCGAGCTCGGCCAAGACCGCCGACAGCCTCAATGTGGCTGCGCCCGGCAGTGAAGTTGGGCCAGCCCTGAACATCATCGGCCTCCGGATTCTGTCGAACACGCAGAAGCGACTTGTTGGAGCCCATCAGCACATAAGCGTCTTTGTCCAACGCTGTAATACCCACCAAGTCAAGCACATTGGCCGAGAACCAGGGATCCATAGCAGCATGGAACTTGGGTGAGAGGTCGGCGTTGAGGAACCAAAAATCATATTTGGAAGCAACGACGTACTCGCCTCGAATTTTGGCGATGGTATTGAGTTTGGCTGAAATGCCCTGCACTGCGCGGGTCTCTTCAATTTTGAGGCTGCCGTTGAGTACGACAGGGGCATTGGCGGCATTGTGCTCAAACTTAATTCCGAGGCGTTCAGCGTTGGGCGCATAAGCAAAGTCAGGCTCTTTCACATCTCGTTTGCCGAGGAAATTGAAGCCCGAGAACATGCCTTCCCAACTGTCCGAAGACCAAACAATGTACTTCGGATTCCACGAAAAGCGCCAAGGATCTCCCTGCCCCCAGTTTGGCGGAAGACCGGTCGTCCAAGCCGCCTGAAAAGCGTTCGAAGCAAGAATGAAGGAGACAATGCCGAAGGCGATCTGCATAAAGCCAGTCGTCGGACGCCACCGTTTGCCTTTGAGTTCCGCGATGAGTGCATCAAAACGCGGAGCAAGGAAAAGTGCGAGTCCGAAAAGCATCACCACACACCAGAAGACGATTTCCGCCCACATTTGAGTGTGGAGTCCCATGATTTCAAGACCAAAGCCCTGTCCCACATCACGAGCGGCATGGACGCCAAGATGGCGGAAGGATGACCAAAGACCGACGGCAGCCATCACAAGCATGGTCGCCAGATACTTTGGCTTGAAACCATATCGCACCATGAAAAGTGCCACGACGCCGATGAAGGCCATTTGCTCACGTTGTCCCCAGCAGAGCGTGCAGGGGCTGTCACCCATCAGGTAGCCAAGAATGAGGTTGGCAATACCGACCGGGAGAAGAACAATTAATAAGCCTCCCCAGCAGACGATGTCATACCAGGTTTTGGCTTTTTTGATATCGCCGTCGGTGATCGGCTTGGAATAATCAACCATTTGCAGATCTCCGAAGGTTAGAGGTTGAGGACGCCGAGAATGCTCGTCGACACGTGACCGACGTACATGAGTACAACCATGAGCCAGCCGACGATGGTCAGTCTCCAAGCTAATTTTTCATGCTCAGGCCTAAACCAGATCAGCAGCACGGCGATGAGCAGTATTACAAGCTCAACGAATTCCATTTGCTTTCCCTTTGGTAGTTGTTGAGAGCGTTCATAAAGTTGAACGAAGTGCTGGGATTCTGATGGAGTGCTATTGCAGCTGGAAAGGGTTGATTACAATAAGTAACAATATTTTTGCTTATGTGAAATGATCGAAAAAGTCGACATCTAGATAAATATACCTATAAACACATTGGTAAACAATGAATTCAGTAAAAGGCTATACGTATATTCCGTTATCCGCTTCTCCATAAACCCGAACTACTGGTCAGTTAAAAATATTTTTTGGTATGCCGGTATATTTGAAACTTGCGGCGCTGCTGAAAGTGTTTTTTGCTGCTCTGTCGGCATACAAAAAACCTGATCATGGATGGATTGCTCCTTGAGCGCCAAAAGGCGTCGATACGCAACTGCTTCAAAAAGGGCGCCCGTTAAATAAAAAAAGCAGCGTGATATTGCTCACGCTGCTTTATGAAATTGGCGTCCGTAAGGCTTCCCGGATTAGAGACCGGTTAGGAAGCAAGGCGCTTTGGACGCCGGATTATTGCGGTCACGATGGACTGCAGCAGGCCGCTCACGCTTCAAAAGCGCCCTTCACGATCACTTTGCCGTCCTGCATCATGCGGCGCCCCTTCATAAAGACGTCGGCAAGCTCAAGCTCATCACCGAAGATCAGCAGATCGGCGTCCTTGCCCGGCTGTACTCGGCCCTTGGCAGCCAATCCCAGTGCATCGGCAATGGTTGCCGTCATCGGACGGAGCGCTTTGTCAAGACCAATCTTTTCGGCGGTAGAGCGCACCGCTTCCAAGTCGCAGTCAATGGAGCCAACGCCAAAGCCCCTG
>OJKC01002243.1_pt1 | contig 10594 bp, 9 predicted proteins | sample 1596401 | NCBI WGS metagenome assembly OJKC01 (sample SAMEA4350162, study PRJEB24818) | metagenome | biome: human; feature: gut; material: faeces | place: Denmark | collected 2013-09 | reverse complement strand
CCTGCGCACCGCCCTCCCCCCCCCCCAGCCGCTCCCACCCCCTCTGGCCGCACACCTCGCCCCCCTGGCTCCGCTGCTTGCCCCCCCTGCGGCTTCCTACGCCCAAGCCACCGCGATTTATCATTGCCGGGGCTGCATTGTGCTGTTTGACGGCATGGCCAGTCTGGATTCACTGTGGGAGCTGCTGTTGGACGCGGCCAGTCGGCAGGCGCTGCAGCAGCCCTGCCCATGCACCGGGCAGGAAGTGTATGAGCACATCCTGCATGGTTCCGCTTCCCCGGCCGAGAGCACCCCGGTGGAGGATCTGCCGGATCTTGTCAAGCGGTTAACGGCAGGCATGGCAGTGCTGCTATTGGATGGCTGCGCGAAAGGCATTGCTTTTTCGGTGCAGGCCCTCAAGTACCGCTCGGTGGACGAGCCGGAAGGGGAGGGCAACCTGCGCGGATCGCGGGAGGGCTTTGCCGACCTGCTGCGGGTGAACCTGAGCCTGCTGCGTCGTCTGGTCCGCACCGATGATCTGGTGTTGGAGGTGGCGCAGGCCGACACCGCCGCAGGGACAGAGTACGCTATTTGCTACTGCAGGGGCAAAGCAGACCCTGCCATGGTGCGCCAGGTACGGCAGACCCTTGCCGCTGCAAAGCCGGAGCTGCTGCTGGACAGCAGCTATTTTGTACCGTGGCTTCTGCCCAGCCGGGCACGGCTGTTCACTCCGGTCAGCTACACCCAGCGCCCGGCGGCGGCTTCGGCCAAACTATGTGAGGGCCGCATTGTAGTGCTGGTCAATGGAAGCCCGTCGGCCATGGTGCTGCCGGCGCTCTTCTGTGAAAACTTTGAATGCTTGGACGACTACGCGTCCACTGCTGTGTTCGCCTCCTTCTTGCGGGTGCTGAACTATGCTTCCTTTTACCTCACGGTCTTTCTGCCGGGGGCGTTCGTTTGTCTGGCGGTCTATCTGCCAGAGCTGATCCCGCCCCAATTGCTGTATAAGATCGAAGCCGCCGAAAAGGCTACGCCGCTGCCCTTGTTTGCAGAAATGCTGCTGGTCATCCTGCTGCTGGAAGTTATCCGGGAGGCCGGGCTGCGGATGCCGCAGTCGCTGGGGCATTCGGTCAGTCTGGTGGCCGCCCTCATTCTGGGCGATGCCGCCATTGCCACCGGCCTGATGAGCACCCCGGTCATCTTTGTGGCCAGCATTACGTCCATTGCGGTGTTCGTCACGCCTGCTTTGTACGAACCGGCCACCCTGCTGCGCATCGGCGTAGTGGTGGCTGCGGGGCTTGCCGGGCCGGTGGGACTGGCCGGGGCTTTTTTTGTGCTGCTGCTCAGCCTGTCCGGCACCGGGATGCTGGGGGTGCCGTATCTTGCACAGCATCCGTTCCCGCAAAGCCCGCTGGCCGAGGACGGCGTCATCCGGCGCAACTATCGGCACCTGTCCCGCAAGGGGTTCAACATCTGGCAGAAACGGAGGCCCCGCGCATGAATAAAACGCAGGACAAATTTTCATTGCCGGCAGTGACCCTCAGCATCTTTGCCGCGGCGGCGGCAGAGCGTCTGCCGGTATGCAGTTCGTCCCGGGCACTCCTCTGGCAGGAGGTGCTGGCTGCAGTACTGCTGATGATACTTTCTGCTTTGGTCAGTCGGTTCTGGCAGTCCGGCCCGCCAAAGCCTGCCGCCTGGGCAGCTGCATTTTGCCTGCAGGTCTGGCTGGCGGTGGAACTGGCCGGAACATTCTGGAAGGCTCTGCAAGTCTGCCGGGAAGAGTTTTCTTCGTTGGCATTGCTGGGTTTTTTGCCGCTGCTGCTTTGGGCGGGCTGGCAGATGCCTGCCCGCGCATGGGGTGCCCCGGCGCAGGTGTTGTGGTGGTTTGTGGCGGTGGGAAGCGCGGTGTGTCTGCTGGGGCTGTCCCGGCAGATGCACTGGGCCGGGCTGTTTGCGCAGGCTGCGCCGCAGAGCACGGCATTCACCGTTCCGGTCTATGCGGAATACTTTGCGGTACCGCTGCTCTGCGGCCGGGAGGAGCGGCGTGGTGTCTGCCTGCCCATTCTCACAGCCCTTGTACAAACGACGGCAACGCTTGGCATGGCACTGGTGTTCGGTCGGACATACCCGGCGCGGGAATTGCTGTGTGCATGGAGCACCGGGACATTTTCCCGGCTGGACGCGGCGCTGCTGCTGGTCTGGCTGACCTGCGCAATTTTTCGCATCGGGGTGCTGTGCACGGCCATCCGGATGCTGGGGCAGGAGTACGCCATACAAAAGCGAAAGGAAGTGCGGCAATGAAGCAGCGGTGGGCCCGAATTCTGCTTTATGCGGTGCTTGTCGGTTGGTGCCTGCTGTTCCTGCGCTGTGAGACCACTGAAAAAAGTATGATACGGGTGGTTTATCTGGAACAGAAGGAACAGACCTGGTCGGTGGGGCTTTTGTATCAGTCACCGGAAGCGGCAGCCGACGCAGCCGATGCCTCAGCCGCACTGCGCATCGCCGATGCCCGAGGGCAGACATTGGAAACAGCCCTTGCCGCTGCCGAAGGAACTTTGCCGCAGACGGCCGATTACCGCCTGTGTGACTATTTGCTTTTCCCGGTGCAGACGGACGACGGCGTGCTCTCTGCATACGAAGCACTTGTGCTGGAACGCGGCTGCGGGCGCACAGCGGCCCGACTTTCCTGCACAGAATTTGATCTGAAAATACTCTTGCAGTCGTGCGGAAAAACGGAGACGCTGCCTGACAAACTGCTGGACAAACTCAAAGCGGGATCGGCGGCAATGCCCCGGCTGTATGCACACGAGGAAAGCATGTTGCTTCCTGTGCTTTGCTTGCCCGAAGCACAGGAAGGGAAAGTGATGGCTTCTGGCAGCGGGGCCTTCCGCACCGGGAGCGGTGCGGTGCAGCGCCTGACAGAAAACGAGACAGAGGCGTTTCTTCTGCTGACGGGCACACCGGGCAAACGAACCTTCTGGCTGCAAGGAAAGCGTGTAACCATCCGGCGGTGCACCGTCTCAGTTGCTCTCCGGAAGCAGACGGCCACCCTGCGTCTGGACTGCCAGACGGCCTACGGCACGCCGCAGCCGGATGCGGCACAGTGTCAACAGTTGGAAGAGCTTTGCCTTGGGGTGGTACGTTCCTGCTGGCAGCAGGGGACAGACCTGCTGCATCTGCAGGAGCACAGTCTGCTGCGCACAGGCTCTCCCGACGGGTTTGACCCAACAAAAAACGCCTGCCCGCAGCTGCAGGCAGACGTTGTATTTCTGGGTGCTTGAAAAATCAGGATGCCGTGGGGAAGGTGACCGTGATGGTCGTGCCGACGTCCACCTGACTTTCCAGCTTGATGCGGGCCTCGTGGATGAGGGCAATGTGCTTGACGATGGCCAGCCCCAGACCGGTGCCGCCGGTGGCCTTGCTGCGGCTCTTGTCCACCCGGTAGAAGCGCTCGAACACACTGCTCTGCGACTCGCGCGGGATGCCGATGCCGTTGTCGGTCACGGTCAGGCTGCAATGGCCGTCCCGGGTGCATGCTGTCACGATCTGCACCTTGCCGCCGGGGCGGTTGTAGCGGATGGCGTTGTCACACAGGTTCTGGCACAATTCATCCAACAGATTGCGGTTGCCCCGCACCGGTGCGCTCTCGCCCAGATAGGTCAGGGTGATGTAGGCGTGGCGGGCGTTCAGCTTCTGACGCTCCACACACTCCTTGACCACGTCCAGCAGGTCCACGACCTCCATTTCCGGCATGGAGGAGGTCTCGGAGGCGTTGTCCAGGCTGGACAGCTGCAGGATATCGTTCACCAGCTGGATCATCCGGCTGGCTTCGCCATGGATCTTCTGGGCAAAACCGGGCACATCCTCCGGCTTGGCGATGCCGGTCTCGATCAGTTCCGCATACCCGGAAATGCTGGTCAGCGGGGTCTTGAGCTCGTGGCTCACATTGGCGGTGAAATCCTGCCGCATCTTCTCGTTGTTTTCCCGCAGGATGCGGTCGGCATGGATGCTCTCGGCAAAGGGGATCAGTTCCTTGTACGGGACCTTATCCTGAATGTGGTCCAGATCCTCGGTCATGTTCAGCACCGGCTGCACAAGGGCGCGGGTGAGCAGGGTGGATAGGATCGCGGCAGCCAACATCAGGGCAACGCAGCTCAGCACGATGGCCGGCAGGGCTCCGTCGTAGACCGACCACACCGTTTCGGCGTCCTGCGCCACGCGCAGGATGTTGCCGCCGGGCAGCTGCACGGCATAATAATAGGTCTCATATCCCATGGTCTGGGAATCACGGATGTCCTTGCCGATGCTGCCCTGCAGCGCCTGCACGATCTCCGGACGGGTAAGATGGTTCTCCATGGGCTGATCGGTGGCAGACTCAAAGATCACGTCGCCGTCCGGGGAGATCAGCGTAATGCGAAGGTCGCCGGTCACAAAGAAAGAAAGCTGCTGCGGCTCGCTGGTCAGGTCATACCCGGCACGGATGAGATCGCTCTCTTTTTCCAGGTCATCCCAGGCCTGGGCGGTAAAAGCCCGGTGAAAGACAAAGATGCACAGTGCTGCGGTGAACAGCAGCCCCAGAAAGCCCATGAGGAACAGCCGGTAGCTGATTTTTTCTTCCATGCTGTGCGGCTTCATTCGTCTCCAGCCTCCTCGTCATCGGCCAGCTTGTAGCCCACCTTGCGGATGGTGCAGATGTAGCGTCCGGCATCGCCCAGCTTTTTGCGCAGGGTGCGGATGTGCATGTCCACGGTGCGGCTTTCCACCGAAATGTCGGTGCCCCACACCACCTGCAAAATCGTCTCGCGGGTCACCACAAGGTTGGTGTTCTCCAGCAGAAGGCGCAGCAGGCTGTATTCTTTGTAGGTCAGTTCGACAGGCTGGTTGTTCACCGTCACGCTGTGACGTGCATTGTCCAGCAGGATCTCATGGAAGCTGAGCACATTGGGCCGTTCCTCCGGAGCCGCCCGGCGCAGAGAAGCACGCACCCGGCTGAGGAACTCCATGATGCCGAACGGCTTGGAAATGTAGTCGTCGGCACCGCAGTCCAGCCCGCGCACGGTGTCCAGCTCGCTGGATTTGGCCGTGACCATGATGATGGGCAGCCGGTGCAGGGAAGGGGTGTTGCGCAGCTTTTTCAGGATGGAGAACCCATCCTCGCCGGGCAGCATCACGTCCAGGATCACAAGCTCCGGGGCTTCGGTGCGCATGGCCTGCCAGAACGGTTCGGAACTGGCAAAGCTGGCCACTTCATAACCGTTGGACTGCAGGGCATACTGCTCCAGCTCACGGATGGCGTCATCATCTTCTACGATATAGATCATTTGTCAAATTCCTCCGCAGATTGATTGTCCGGGAAGAGATACCGCTCCCGGTATTTGTCCAGTCGACGATGAAATTCTTCGCTCTCCTTGGTATCTTTGCCATGGCGCAGATCGTTGAGATAAGCGTGGGTGTCAAAACTGTCCTGTGCTACCTCGATCTGGGCAACAGCCACATTGCTGCAGTGGTCGCACACACGCTCGTAGTTGGTCAGCAGATCGTCCAGCACAAAGCCGTACTCAATGGAGCAGCTGCCGGTCTGCAGGCGGGCGATGTGGTGTGCCTTGATGGCACGCACCAGCTCGTTGACCACAGCTTCCAGCGGCTCTACCTTGCTGGCCAGGTGCAGGTCTCCCTTGCGGAAGGCGTCGGTGGTGCGGCTCAGGATATCCTGCACGGCATCTTCCAGCACCTGCAGCTCCTCTTGTGCGTCCTTGGAAAATTCAATGTTCTTCTGGTGCATTTCCTCCGCGGATTCCAGCAGGTTGACCGAGTGGTCACTGATGCGCTCGAAATCGCTGATGGTGTGCAGCAGGGTATTCACGCTCTGGCTGTCGGCGTGGCTCAGCTCGCGGCCGGACAGCTTGACAAGGTAGGTGCCCAGAGCGTCCTCATAACGGTCCACGGTGCTTTCCTCGTCACGCACCTTCTGGGCCAGCTCGTCGTTCCACTGGTGGGTCAGGCTCATGGCCTGCACCACGCCCACGCGGGCCAGCTCTGCCATGTCGGCGGTGGCGCTGCGGGCGCGCTCCACGGCCACAGCCGGGGTGTTCAGCAGACGCTCATCCAGCAGGGCAAAGCTCTCTTTTTCCGGGGAATCCGGGATGGTGAGGATGGCCAGCTTTTCCAGCCCGTTGGCAAAAGGCAGCAGGATGAGGGTGGCCAGGATGTTGAAGGCGGAGTGCACCACGGCGATGCCCCAGGCTTCAATGGTGGAATCCACAAAGGCAAAGTGGCACACGGCGTTCAGACCGTAGAAACCAAACAGGAAGATGGTCACGCCGATGATGTTGAAGTACAGGTGCACCATGGCGGCCCGGCGGGCATTCTTGGTGGCACCCACCGAGGAGATCAGTGCGGTGACGCAGGTGCCGATGTTCTGGCCCATGATGATGGGGATGGCACTGCCGTAGGTGATCACACCGGTGGCGCTCAGCGCCTGCAGAATGCCGACACTGGCGCTGGAACTCTGGATGATGCCGGTGACCAGTGCGCCCACCAGCACACCAAGGATGGGGTTGGAGAAGCGGACGAACAGGCTGGTGAACCACTCTTCGCCCTGCAGCGGCAGCACTGCGTTGGACATGGTGGTCATGCCGGTCATCAGCACGGCAAAGCCGATGAGGATGGTGCCCACACCTTTTTTCTTCTCACTCTTACACATATACAGCAAAATGCCGATAAATGCAAGCAAAGGACTGAAAGAAGTGGGTTTGAGCATCTTGATCAGCACACTGTCGCCCTGCAGACCCGAAAGGCTCAGGATCCAGCTGGTGACGGTGGTGCCCACGTTGCTGCCCATGATCACGCCGATGGCCTGATGCAGCTCCATGATGCCGCTGTTGACAAAACCGACCACCATGACGGTGGTGGCGCTGGAGCTCTGGATGATGGCCGTTACGCACAGACCCAGAAAGAAACCTTTGAGCGGGCTGTCGGTCAGCTTGCTCAGGATCTTCTGCAGCTGGCCGCCGGCCTGCTTTTCCAGCGCCTTGCCCATGATGTCCATGCCGAACAGGAACAGGGCCAGGCCGCCCAGCAGAGAAAAGACATTGAAAATAGTCATAAGGATTTTCCTCACTTTGATTTGACATGTTTTCTTCCTGATCTCAGTATAGGGCGGCAATGTAAAATTTGAAATCTGCGGAATGTAAAACTCATGTAAAGTAAGAAAAATGTAAAAATCTTGTGCACGGGGCACAAAAAAACACAGCATAGCAGGTCGTTCCTGCCAGACTGTGTTATCGGGTCGGTTTTGGATAAGGCTTTGGTTCGTCGGTCAAACCAAGGATATAGTCAACACTTGTATCATAGTATAGGGAAAGCGCCTTGAGCACATCGGTCGGGATATCACGCTTTCCAGTTTCGTAATTGGAATAACAAACCTGTGTGCATTTCAGATATGCTGCAAGGTCTTTTTGCATCAGATCCCGGTCTTCGCGCAGATCGCGGATGCGTTGATACATTGGCAAACACCTCTCATCCTGGAGAACTTTCTAGCAAACCAACTTTTTAATGCAATAGCAACAACGTTGGTTTGTGTATCGCAACTATGCCGTTGCAGCTACGCTGACTTCTAATCTTGCGATAATGGGAATATAGCGCATAACGAATTGTTATATTGACATATAAAACAAAACGTTATATAATTGCTGTATAAGTGGATGAGCCTTGCTTATCCTTGGAAGAATTTCAAGCGCAGAGAGGAGCAAAATCATGACCCCGAACGAATTAATTATGATCCTTGTTATTTTTGGCCTTCCAATCCTTGTGGTCATAGCCTTGCTAAAATATATTTTCAAAAGATAAAAAACAAGGCAGGGAAAAGCACCTCATCTGCGGTACACGGTAAAATTTGTACGGCAGATGGGGTGCTTTGCTTTTTCGGGTGGAAGTTCAGGACCCGGGAAATTGTCAGGAACTTTTCCGAAAAGAGTGATTGTAATCTGGAATCGTCTCGATTATAATATAAGGAGGAATATATTGTGCCGCTGCCGGCGCACAGCCGGGCACAAGAACACAGGAGGAACAAGGATGGGTACGTTCAACGTCTCGCTCAAAACGCTGACCGAGCGCGTCAGCCTGGAGGTGGTCTATACCCCCAAAGAACTGGACCAGATCAATGTTGAGATCGCAGAGGTCAACCGTCCGGGTCTGTTTCTGGCCGGATACTATGACTATTTTGATAAACTCCGTCTGCAGATCATGGGTCTGGCAGAGATGAATTTTCTGTCCGGGCTCTCGGCCGAAAAGCGCTACGAGGCGCTGGAACAGCTGTTCCGCCAGCAGCCGCCGGCTGTTATCGTGGGCCGCAGCGAAGAGTTGGAACCGTTCCCGGAGATGCTGGAGCTGGCCAAAAAGCACAGCGTGGCGCTGCTGCGCTCCAACGAGACGACCTGCACCCTGATGGGCAGCCTGATCAGCGTGCTGAACCTGGAGCTGGCTCCCCGCATCACCCGGCACGGCGTGCTGGTGGAGGTGTACGGCGAGGGCATCCTGATCCTGGGCGACAGCGGCATCGGCAAGAGCGAGCTGGCCATTGAGCTGGTCAAGCGCGGGCACCGTCTGGTGGCCGACGATGCGGTAGAGCTGCGCAAGGTGTCCAACCGGCAGATCATGGGCACCGCTCCGGAGAATATCCGCCACTTCATTGAGCTGCGCGGCATTGGCATCGTCAATGTGGCCCGGGTGTTCGGTGTGGGTGCGGTCAAGCTGAGCGAGAGCCTGGACCTGGTGGTCCAGCTGGAAGCCTGGGACCCCACCAAGAATTACCAGCGTACGGGTCTGGAAAACGAATATTACGACATTCTGGGCGTCAGCATTCCCAGCACCAGCATTCCGGTCTCGCCCGGACGCAACCTTGCTGTGGTGCTGGAAACCGCGGCCATCAACAACCGCCAGAAAAAGATGGGTTACAATGCGGCCAAGGAGCTGCTGATCCGTCTGGGTCTGGACGATAAACTGGACTAAAGGAGCACGCACCATGGAACAACTCAAGCAGCAGCTGCAGGCGGCTGGAATCCTTTATAAAGAAAACGAGCCGCTCTCGGCACACTGCACTTTCCGCATTGGCGGCCCGGCCGACCTGTTTGTGATGCCGCGGGATGAAGATCAGCTTTGTCAGACCGTTCAGTTCTGCAAACAGGCGGAGATTCGCTATTACCTGCTGGGCAACGGCAGCAACATCCTGTTTGCGGATGAGGGCTTTCGAGGAGCAGTCATTGATGTTTCTGCCGAAGCAGCGGGAATGGGACTGTCGATTTATCAGAATGCCGACGGCGATTATATTTCGGCACCGGCAGGTCTGAAACTTTCCGAGCTGTGCAAATTTGCCCTCCAGCACGGCTACACCGGGCTGGAATTTGCCTATGGCATCCCCGGCACGGTGGGCGGTGCCGTCTACATGAACGCCGGCGCTTACGGCGGCGAAATGAAGGATGTGCTGGAAGCCGTCAGCTATCTCACCGCCGACGGCCGCTGGGTGGACAGTGAAGCGTCCGAGCTGGATTTTTCCTACCGGCACAGCGCGTTTGAAGAGAATGATGCCTGCATCCTTGGCGCAGTGTTCCACCTGGAAAAAGGCGACCCGGATGCCATCAAGGCCCGGATGAACGAGCTGATGCAGAAGCGCATCGACAAACAGCCGCTGGACAAGCCCAGCGCCGGCAGCACCTTTAAGCGCCCGGCGGGCGCTTTTGCGGCGGCCCTCATCGACCAGTGCGGCCTGCGGGGTTACCGCCATGGCGGTGCCGCCGTAAGCGACAAGCACTGCGGTTTTGTGGTGAACCTGGACGGTGCCACCTGTGCCGATGTGCTGGCACTGTGTGACGAGGTGCGCGCCATTGTAAAGGAAAAGACCGGCTACGATCTGGAAAAAGAGATCCGGGTCGTGAAATAAGATAGATTCAAAAAGGAGCGGGATCGGATCCATGGAACTGTTGATCGTCAGCGGACTTTCCGGTGCAGGAAAGTCGGTTGCTATGAATGCGCTGGAAGATATCGGTTATTTCTGCATTGACAACATCCCGGCGGCACTTCTGCCCAGCATCACGGCCTTTTCCAAGGCGGGCGATAACCAGCTGGAACGGGTGGCGCTGTGTATGGATGTGCGTGGCTGCCGTACGCGGGAAGAGATCGAACAGGCGCTGCAGCAGCTGGATGAGCAGAAAAAACCCTACAAGATCCTGTTCCTGGATGCGCCGGACGAGGTGCTTATGCGCCGCTACAGCGAGACCCGCCGCCGTCACCCTATCAGCATCGCAGAGGGACTGTCCACCCGGGATGCTTTCCTGAAGGAACGTCAGATCCTGGAGCCGCTGCGGTCGCGGGCCAATTACACCATCAACACGGCATTGCTCTCGACTGCACAGAACAAGGAACGCATCTGCGACCTTTTTCTGAAAAATGGCGGTGCAAAAAGCGCCATGCGGCTTACCATTATGTCCTTCGGGTTCAAGTTTGGTCTGCCGCCGGAGGCGGATCTGGTACTGGATGTACGCTGTCTGCCGAACCCTTTCTATGTGCCGGAGCTCAAACACAAGACCGGCCTGGATCAGGAAGTGGTGGACTTCGTCAT
>OJKC01002230.1_pt1 | contig 10665 bp, 5 predicted proteins | sample 1596401 | NCBI WGS metagenome assembly OJKC01 (sample SAMEA4350162, study PRJEB24818) | metagenome | biome: human; feature: gut; material: faeces | place: Denmark | collected 2013-09 | reverse complement strand
GCGCTCCCCCGGTGCACAGCGCCGCCGGATGCTCGACCTCGGCTTCGTGCCGGGCTCGTGCGTCCGCGCTCTGCACGTTTCCCCGTGGAGCGACCCGGTCGCCTACGGTGTGCGCGGCGCGGTCATCGCGCTGCGGCGCGAGGACGCGGGCGGCGTGCAGATCGAAATGCTTTGATTTTTCAGGAGGGATCGCCCCATGCCGAACGAGGCGCACATCATTGCTCTGGCGGGAAACCCGAACGTGGGAAAATCCACCGTGTTCAACACCCTCACCGGGCTGCGGCAGCACACGGGCAACTGGCCGGGGAAAACCGTCGCCGCGGCGCGCGGCGATCTTACATACGGCGGCGAGCGTTTCACGCTCGTCGATCTGCCGGGGACGTACTCGCTGTTCCCCAACTCCGCCGAGGAGGAGATCGCGCGGGACTATCTCTGCTCTGGCGAGGCGGAGGCCGTGCTCATTTTGGCGGATGCGACCTGTCTGGAGCGCAGCCTGAACCTCGTGCTGCAAACCCTCGAGGCGGCGGATGTTCCTGCGGTCGTGTGCGTGAATCTGTTGGACGAAGCGGCGAAGAAGGGCATCGTGCTCGACCTGCCCGCGCTCTCCCACGCGCTCGGCGCGCCGGTCGTCGGCACAGCAGCGAGCTGCGGAGAGGGACTGGATAAACTGCGCGCGGCGCTGGCCGCCGCCGTCCGCGAAAAGCCGCGGCAGAGAGAGACGGCGGTCGAATATCCCCGCGCGGTCGAGCGCGCGGTGCGCGTGCTGGAGCCGGCGCTCGCGCCGTTCGCGCGGGAGCAGAGCCGCTTCTACGCGCTGCGGCTGCTGGAGGACGACGCTCTGTTCTTCGCCCGCTTCGGCGCTGATCTGCCTGCCCTGGCGGCGGAGCGTATCGGGGAGGTCTGCGTCCGCGCCCGCGCCGAGCTGGGGGAGCTGACCGGCGACGCCCTGCGCGACGCGCTGGTGGGTGCGCTCTCCGCCCACGCTACGGCGCTGGTGCGGCTGTGCGAGCGGCGGGACGAGACCGCCGCGCAGCGGCGTGACCGGCGGCTCGACCGCCTGCTTACCTCCCGCGCGACGGGCATCCCCGTGATGCTCGCGCTCTTCGGGGCGATCTTATGGCTGACGGTCGAGGGCGCGAATGTGCCGTCACAGCTGCTCTCACGGGCGCTGTTTTCGGCGCAGGAGCCGCTGCGGGAGCTTCTCGCCTTCCTGCCGCCGTTCTGGCGCGGCGCGCTGGTGGACGGAATGTACCGCACGCTTGCGTGGGTTGTATCAGTGATGCTGCCGCCGATGGCGATCTTCTTCCCGCTCTTTACGCTGCTCGAGGACGTGGGCTATCTGCCGCGCGTGGCGTTCGTGCTCGACCGCTGCTTCGCCCGCGCCGGGGCGCACGGGCGGCAGAGCCTGACGATGTGCATGGGTCTCGGCTGCAACGCCTGCGGCGTGACGGGCTGCCGCATCATCGACTCGCCGCGCGAGCGGCTCATCGCGATGCTGACGAACAGCCTTGTGCCGTGCAACGGGCGCTTTCCGCTGCTCATCACGCTTTTGACCGCGTTCCTTTCCGGAGAAGCCATGCTCGGTGCAAGCGCAGGACTGCTCGCGTCGCTGGTGCTCTCCGTGTGCGTGACGCTGCTCGTCTCGCGCCTTCTGTCCGCCACGCTGCTGCGCGGCGAAAGCTCCGCCTTTTCCCTCGAGCTGCCGCCCTACCGCCGTCCGCGCGTGGGGCAGGTGCTGGTGCGCTCGCTTCTGGATCGGACGGTATTCGTCCTCGGCCGCGCGGTGACGGTCGCCGCGCCCGCGGGCCTGCTCATCTATCTGCTGGGGAACTGCACCGTGGGCGGCACGACGCTGCTCGCGCACGGCGCGGCAGCGCTCGATCCGCTGGGGCGCGCACTGGGGCTGGACGGTATGATCCTGCTCGCCTTTCTGCTCGGCTTTCCCGCGAATGAGATCGTGCTGCCGATCCTGCTCATGGGCTACTCCTCGGCGGGAACGCTGGTGGACGGCGCGTCGCTCGCGGAGCTCAAGACCATGCTACAGGCGAACGGCTGGACGGGAACGACCGCGCTGTGTATGCTGCTCTTCTCGCTGTTCCACTTCCCCTGCGGCACGACCACGCTCACGCTCGCGCGGGAATCGAAGAGCCTGAAATGGACGCTCGTCGGCGTCGCGCTGCCGACAGCGGTGGGCATGACGGTCTGCTTTGCCGTGCATCTGGCGGCGACGTGGCTGAAAATATGAATACAAAATGTATTATCGCCTATGAATTATACGATTTGTCGCCGAAAATCGACGAAAAGAGGCGCGAGCCGTCGGCTCGCGCCTCTTTTCTCTTATGCTGTCACGGCTCGCGGACGGCGCCGCCGGAGATGGTGACCTTGCCGTTTTCGGCGGTCAGACCCGCTTCTCCGCCGGGAACGATGACGGTGCCGCCGGTGATGACGATGTCGCCCTCACCGAGCCACAGCCCGTGCTCAAACGAGACGGTGCCGCCGGAGATATGCACCTCGCCGCGGTCGATGCTCGCGTCGCCCGCAAGCGTCAGCTCGCCGCCGGTGACGGTGAGCGCGGCATTTTGCAGCCAGAATTCACCGCCCACCGTTAGGCTGCCGCTCTCCACGAGCAGCGTGCCCTTCTCCTCGGCATTGCTGCCCATGTGCAGCGCGCCGCAGCGGACGTTCGTGCCGTCCTGCACGGCGAGGAGGGGCGCGCGGACGCTGCCCAAGCTCCACACGCTCAGCTCGCCTGCGGCGAGCGAACCGCCGCCCGTGAAGAGCAGGCCCGTGCCGCCGAGAGTCCCGCCAACTGTGTTTTCACCGAGGACACGCAGGTGCGCTCCGCCCCACGGCAGCAGCTCGGGCGCGTGAGTGTTCTCCAGCGTCAGCGTACCGGCGAACCAGTCGTTTTCATAAGGGTTTTCGGCGTTCAGCGCATCCCACACCGCGCTGGGGACCGTACCCGCCCAATCCGGACTGTAGTCCGTCGGGTAATAGCCCGCGCCATAAACGCCGCGATAGGCGGAGCCATCCGCGCCGTCCCACAGGACGGCGCCATAGTCGTTGACCGCCGCGCCGGAAAAGCTCTGTGCGGAAAAAACGCCCGCGCCGCCCTCGACGGTCGAGCCCTCGGCAAGACCGCCCGCAAGGTGCGCCGTGCCGCCGGAGAGGATGAATTCCGCCTTCTGCTCGGCTGCGCCGAGGAGTGTCGTACCGCCGCGGAACACCGCGCGCTTCAGCTCCTGCACGGAGCCCTGCACGCTGAGCGTGCCGCCGGCGTTGACGAGCATACCGTTGCTGAGCCAAAGCATATCGGTGCAGAGTGTGCCGCCGAGCACGGCGAGCGCGGGCACATCGACCGTGTTCGGAGCGGCGAGACGAATGTCGTCGCAGCGCAGGGTCACATCGCCGTCAAGCACCAGCGAGGGAATGGGGAGATCCCCGCCGCCGCAGTCGAGGGCGGCGGCATTGGAGACCGTCAGCGTACCGTCGCCGGTGACGAGCAAGCAGTCAAAGCCCTCGAAGCAGGCGTACTCCGTGCCGCCGCCGTCCACGGTGCAGTCGCCGGAGATGTCCAGACGGAGGATGCCGCCGTCCGGCGCGGTGAGGTTCGGGAGGGTGCAGTCTGCTGCGGAGACGGTGAAGGCGTGGTACAGCTCGCCGTTCCACGCGAGCTGACCGTAGGAGCCCTCCTGCTTCGCCCTGCCGCCGGAGAAATCGGCAAGCGTGACGCCCTCATCGGCAAGCTTGCCCTCCTGAATGAGATCGGTGTACGTTTCGTCCGGCAGGCGGACGGCGAGGTAATCGCACGCGCCCTCGTCGGCACGGGAGGCAAGCGGAAGATTGCTGTTCTTGTCCGCCGCGCCCGAGGTCTCGGCGAGGTCGAACCACAGGCGGCAGACCTCGGGCAGATCCTCGGCGTGCAGCCCCTCATCGACCAATATTTCATCGTTTGGAGTCGGCAGTGTCACGGCGGCGCCCGGCGTAGCGGGCGTGCCGCAGGCGGTGAGCAGGAGCAGCAGGGACAGGAGCAGCGCGGACAGCTTTTTCATAGCGGCGTCCTCCAAAATACGTTTTCGGGGCGATCCTTATTTCATCAGCTCTGCGACCAGATCGGTGTATTCGCTCGGGTCCTCAAGCGGCAGGCCCGCGATGAGCAGCGCCTGATCGTAGAGGATCTTCGCGTACAGCTCCGCCTTGGCGCGGTCGGAGGTCATGGCGGCCTCCATCGCCTGCACAGCGGGATGGTCGGTGTTCAGCTCCAGAATGCGGTCGGCCTTGACGGGCGTGGGCATCTGGAAGTTTTTGAAGTATTTCTCCATCTCGAAGCTCAGGCCCTCGCCCGCGGTCATGCACACGGGATGCGTCTTGAGACGGCGGGAAGCGCGGGCCTCCTTGATCTTATCGCCGAGCGTCTCTTTGACGAACTGCATCAGCTCCGGCTTTTCGTCGAGGACCTTTTCCTCCTCGTCGCCGAGGTCCAGCTCGCCGTCGACGATGGAGCGGAACTCCTTGTCGGCATACTTGCCCAGCATTTGCAGAACAAATTCGTCCGTTTCACCGGTGAGGTAGAGGATCTCATAGTTCTTGTCCTTCAGCAGCTCGGTCTGCGGCAGGTGGTCGATGGCGGAGACGTTCTCGCCCGCAGCGTAGTAGATGTACTTCTGGCTCTCCGGCATCCGGTCGACGTACTCGCGCAGGGTGACGAGCTTCTTCTCCGTCGAGGAGTAGAAGAGCAGCAGATCCTGCAGCGCCTCCTTGCGGCTCAGCCCGTCCGGTCCGGCAATGCCGAAGCCGATGGCGCGGCCGAAGTTCTCGTAGAATTTTTCGTAGCCCTCGCGGTCGTCGCGCAGCAGCTTTTCGAGGTCGGCGCGGAGCTTCTTCTCCAGGCTGTTCCCAATGACCTTGAGCTGACGATCGTGCTGCAGCAGCTCGCGCGAGATGTTCAGGCTCAGGTCGGGGGAGTCCACCACGCCGCGCACGAAACGCAGATAATCCGGCAGCAGCGCGTCGCAGTGATCCATGATCATCACGCCCGCGGAGTAGAGCTGCAAGCCCTTTTCATAGCCCTCGCTGTAGAAGTCCATCGGCCGCTGCGAGGGGATGAACAGCAGCGCCTTATAGGTCACGGCGCCCTCGACGCTCGCGGTGATGACGCGCTGCGGCTTGTCGAAGGCATGAGCGATGGACTGGTAGAACTTCTCGTACTCCTCGTCCGTCACCTCGCCGCGCGGACGCTGCCAGAGCGGCACCATGGAGTTGACCGTCGTCATCTCGTCCACATACTCGTACTCGGGCTTTTCGGGGTCACTGCCCGCCTTGACCCTGCGCGTCGGGCGCAGCATACGGATGGGGTAGCGGATGTAGTCGGAATATTTTTTCACCAGCTCATAGAGCCGATAGCCGTCGAGGTACTCGGAATATTTCTCCTCGTCCGTGTCCGCCTTGAGGTGCATGATGACGTCGGTGCCGACGCTGTCCTTCTCACATTCGGCGACGGTGTAGCCGTCCGCGCCGGAGGACTGCCAGCGGTAGGCGGTCTCCGCGCCGTATTTCTTCGTGACGACCGTGATCTCGTCCGCGACCATGAACGCGGAGTAGAAGCCCACGCCGAACTGGCCGATGATGTCGATGTCCTCCTTCTGCTCGGCCTCCTGACGGAATTTGTACGAGCCGGACGAGGCGATGACGCCGAGGTTGTTCTCCAGCTCGTCCTTGTCCATGCCGATGCCGTTATCGCTCACGGTCAGCGTGCGCGCGTCCTTATCCACGGTGATCTCAATTTTGAAATCGCCGCGGTCAAGACCGACCTTGTCGTCGGTCAGCGAAAGGTAGCAGAGCTTGTCGATGGCGTCGCTTGCGTTGGAGATGATCTCGCGCAGGAAGATCTCCTTGTGGGTGTAGATGGAGTTGATCATCAGGTCGAGCAGACGCTTGGATTCTGCCTTGAATTGTTTCTTTGCCATAAAGCGGCATCTCCTTTGGTGATATATTTGTGCTGATTATAGCACAGAACCGCAAGGGTTTGTTATCTATTTTTGAATTTTTTCGTTTCGGTTGCACGGATGTGTGCCCCGCGCCGGTCCGACGGCGCAAAAGGGGAGGAGGTGAGGACATGAAGAAAGCGAAACCGCAGGTGCCGTTTGTGCCGTACCGGTCGGATGACCGCACGCCCCACGAGCGCGTGCTGGAGCTGATGGACATGACGCACGCTAAGACCTGCCGCATCCTGGAGCAGCTCGGGAGGGCGTGGCCCCGTCCGGCGGACGAGCCGGCGCTCAACGCGCACAGCAGCACCTACCGCTGCCTGCGTATCCCACGCGGAATATGAAGCAAGCCCTCCCGGACGGGAGGGCTTGACTTTTTTGCGCGGTATGGTACAATTGTTTTGAGGGACGCTGCACAGACGGCAGGCGGTCGGCCACACCACCCGAAAGGGGGTGAGACCATGCGGATCACTTTACATATCGGTTCCTTTACGGTAACGATCATGATAAAGAAACGCGAAAACCGCCACTCTGCCAAGTGACGGTTTTCTAAAGATTCTTTAGCAAAAACCTGAACTGGGCCGACCGCTTGTCGCAGCGTCCCTTTCTATCTTCATTATAATCCGGCGGGCGAAAATGTCAAGCCGGAAATTTTTTTGCCCTCGTTGCACGCGGACGGACACCAAACCGGCGAATCACTCTTACAAGTGATTCGAGATATTTTCGCCGTAAGAAAAAATCATAAACCCGGCGGAAACCTCGGAATTTTACACGAAAAACTGAATCATACGCCATCGGCTGCCCCCGGCAGGGCGGCTTGAAAACAAACCTTGCCCTGATCGCAGGGCGTAAAACACAGGAGGAAGCATGACAAAAACCACCAACTACCAGCTCCCCAAGTGGGAGAAAACCGACCGCGTCCAGATGAAGGACTTCAACGACATGACCGCCACGCTCGACGAGGCTCTGCATGGTCTCGCCGTCAGCGCCGAGGCGGCGCAGGCTGCGGTGGACAGCGAGGCCGCCGCCCGAACGGCGGCAATCACCGCGCTGGAAAACAAAAGCCGCTTTACCAAGCTCGGTGAGTGGACGTTAAGCACGGACACCTCCAGCTTTGAGATTAGCCTTGCAAACGTGGACTGGTCGCAGTGGGACAAGGTGCATTTGGACATGATCACCACCAACGGCAGCCAGCGCACGTTATGTCTGAATGATACCGCCAACCGCAACAACTGCTTTTATCTCTCCGGCTCTTATAGCAATGCCAAACTCTATCACCCCCGCGTTACCTTTTATCCGGCATTTCAGGCGGGGCGTTATGTGTACGCCGCCTATATGTCCAACGCATTAGCCCCAAGCTTTCCCTATAACGACCTGCTGAAGCTGGTGATCGGCGGTGACGCCATGCCTGCCGGAGCAGAATTTGTTCTTTGGGGCGAAAAGTAAAAAAACGTAGGAATCCCGCGCCTTTCGGCGCGGGATTTCCTGTTATCGTAAGCGAAATTCGCTGTTGATAGCCTGCTTACAGACGATTAGTAAGCAATCACAACCTCACCGGTAGCGGCAGCCACGATGCTGTAGCTGTTGGCAGAACCGGAAACGAAGTTGCCGGTAGAAGTGACAGCAGACACGGTCTGGCCGGAGGCAGGAACGATGGTCAGAGTCACAGTGCTGCCGGAAGCAACGGAGACAGCGTAGGTCGCCGTATCGGTGACGAGCTGATTGGCACCGCCGTTCACGGAGATGTAAGCGCCCGCAGTGGGAGCCTTGAAGGTCAGGGTAACAGCAGTAGCCTTCTCAAGGGTGACGGTAATGTCCTTGCTCACGGCGGAGAGAGTGTAGTAGCCTTCGGCATCGGGAGTCAGGACGGTGTTGCCAACCTTAACGGCCTTAACCATTACGCCGGGAACGCCAACGGGCATGAACTTGAGATCCGAGCCGTCGTTCACCTTAACGGTATCCACGGTAGCGGAAACCATATTCTGACCATTCACATCATTGACGTAGAAGGTGTTCTGGAATCCAACGAACTTGACATTGTGAGTGTTGCTCACAGCGGGATCAACGGTGACAACAATGACTTCCTTCAGCGTCTTGTTGTTGGTGTTCAGCGTGTAGGTCACGAGGTCGTCATCATCGGTGCCGATAGCAGAGATGCTGCCGGTGGTGATCGTGTCGAAGTCGCTGTTCACGAAGTAGACAGCGGTGTCCTTGGTGTAGGCGTAGTAGGTAGCGGCAGCCTTGGTCGCGCCGATACCGAGAACGTCACGACGGTCAGCCTGCGTACCGGTGCCGGTCAGGACAGTCTCCTTGTCAGCGCTGGTGATGATGCCGGTCTTGGCGTCCTTGTTGATGTTCTTGAGCGCGTACACACCCTCGCTGTTCGCATTCGTCGCGTTGGCAATTCTGGAACCGTCGAACAGGTCGGCGTCAATGCGGGCCGTGGTGACCTCGCCGTCAATGATAGCGGGCAGCTCATAGTAGCTGACCTGAACACCATTGATCTTCTCGGTCATGACGCTGGCGTTCTTCTCCTTAACAAGGTAGGTCTGAACGTCGGAGATGCCGCCGAGGGACTCAACGACCATGTAGATGGCGTCGATCTGGGTGGTATACTTGCTGTTAGTCACATAGGAAATGCCCTTGATGCCCTTGACCGCATCGGTGCTGGGCATATTGGCAAAGCCAGTATAAACAGAGTAATTGTCAACCGTACCATCAGACTTCAGATTGGCAACGAAGAAGATGGTCTCGCTGGTGGCATAGTTGTAATACTGGGAAGCGGCAGGGGCCTGCGCGTTGGAGATGATGGCGGACTTGCCATTCTCGAACACGAAGTTAGCCTTGCTGGAGGTCTGACCGGTCACATTGGTGAAGGACTCGCTGTAGGAACCGGTGGCAGCGGAAGTGCCGGCAGCACCATTGATGGCACGGCTCTTAACGACCGTCAGCTTATAGGTATCATCGGAGTCGACCGTGTAGGTGACGAGGTCGCCGGTGGGCTCATCGGTGGTGTTGTTGGTGATGCTGCCTGTAACCGAAGTCAGAGCCGCGGAACCGTCAGCCATCTTGTAGCGGACTTCCTTCTTGGTGCCGTCGGGCAGGAGCAGGGTGGCGCCGCCGGTGGCGTTGCCGTAAGCGTTGACATTACCGACACCGATCACGACAGCGTAATTGGTCTCGCTCTCAACGCCCTCAACGTACATGGCATAGCCATAGTCGTCGAGATAGACGTTCATGTCGGACTTGCCGACAGTGAAGTCGGTGATGGAGTTGTTGCTGGAGTCAACAACAGCGTTCACATCATATTTGTACTTGGTGCCGCCGACGGTGAAGTTGGAGTCGCCGTCCCACTTGGTGGTGCCGGGGAAGTATGCATCGCCGGTGTACTGGGTCAGTTGACCGGTGGCGGACTTCTCCAGAGCCTTGGCAGACTGGATCTCATAAACAGAACCGGTCCACGCAGCGGTGAAGGTAACAAGATCGTCCGCAGCAAAGTCCTCGGTCTCGAACTTCGCGCTAACGTTGCTGATGGTATCGGACAGAACATTGACGTTCACATAGCGGTCAGCGGAGCTGGTCGCCTTGCTGACGGAATTGATCTTGCCAACATAGGTGTTGATAACGGTGACGATGGCGGTGTTGTTGTCGTCGTCATACCAAACCTGAGTCAGAACGCCGTTGTTGCCGAACTTCGTGGAAGCGCTCTTGCTGATGTTAACATTGGCCTTCTCGACGCCATCAACATAGTAAGCAGAGGTCTTGGCGGTCTCGGTCAGGCCGAGGTCGGAATAGATATCCTTGTACTTCACACCGGCAGTGTACTCAAGGTCAGCATCCTTGGTGTATTCACCGACCTTCTTGTTCTCGAAGGTCCAGGTGCGGGTGGGACGGCCGAACGCATCGGTGGTATCCTTGAGGACAAGCTTGGTGTAGAGCTTCTCACCGAGCTCGATGGTGTACTCATCGGAGTTGGTGAGCTTATCCTTGGAGATGGTCTGATACTTGGCAAGAGTGTTGGTCACATAGGTGGGGGTAGAAGCGCCGAAGTTGATCTCAGCGCCGTTCACGGTGATGTTGCTGCCCTTGGTAGCATACTCCACGGTGGGGGTCTTGAGGGCGTTCAGAGTCATCTGAGCGGCTTTCTCACGGGTGAGGACCTGATTGACGGAACCGTCAATGCCGTTCATGAGGCCGGTGGTGGCCAGCAGCTTGCTGGTGTTGATGGCCCAATCGGTGCCGGTCATACCGGCGGCCTTGGCATCGTAGCCGATCTCGACGAGCAGCATCTTGCCGAACTGCAGGGCGGTCAGCTGACCGGCGGGGGCGAAGGTGCCGTCACCGTTACCGGAGACGACGCCGGCCTGCGCGCAGTAGGAGACGAAGCCGGCAGACCAGCGGGTCGCCGCGACGTCGGTGAAGGTGGCGGAGCCGACGAGAGCGTCAGCGGCCTTCTCACCGAGCTCGAGGTACGCGATGATCTTCGCGGCCTGCTCACGGGTCAGGTTGTCCTTGGCATTAAAATTGCCCTTTTCATCGCCAACGAACACACCAACGGCGTTCATGACGTCAACAGCTTCCTTGTAGTCGATCTTGTCGGCATCTTTGAAAGCTGCGTTGCTGATGGTGACGAGGGACATGGACATGACCAGCGCCAGCACCAGAGCGAGTAACTTTT
>OJKC01002213.1_pt1 | contig 10724 bp, 2 predicted proteins | sample 1596401 | NCBI WGS metagenome assembly OJKC01 (sample SAMEA4350162, study PRJEB24818) | metagenome | biome: human; feature: gut; material: faeces | place: Denmark | collected 2013-09 | reverse complement strand
CTATAATGACGGATGATGATAAGAATATGGATATGGTTGGATTCAATACATATACAGGAAAGCTGGTTAATGCAGACAGTGTTTCAGGAATAAGCTATTATGGAAGTTCTCTTGTTCTTGAATCAGATACAATATTAAGGAATTATTTTGAGTTGTCAGACGGATATAGTATTGATAATTATACATTTTATGTGAAAGATAAAGATGGAAACAAGAATATCATTGCTCCACAAAAGACAGATGCTTCATTATATTATATAGATATCAGTAATGTGAAAGCGTATGAGCTTGCTGATAATGTTAATATATACGTTCAGAAGAATGGAGATAGTGAAGATAAAATAATGATGCTTGAGTATGGTGCATATGTTTACGCCAGATATGTCGATAAATATTTAGATAATACAGCACTAAAGAATCTTATGACGGCAATGTATCATTATTGCAATGCTGCTACAGAATATGCAAATATATATTGATATTTTTAATATGTGACTATATAATAATTAGCAAGGCTCATTTTGAAATGTGAGCTGATTAGCGTATTTCAGTTGGGGAAAGTATATTTTAATATGAAGTATTAATACACGACTTGTTATGAAAAGTTAAAAAATAGCGGGGAGGGTAAGACCAATTAACGTATGGTTAATGTAAACAAAACCAAAGAGAGTATTCAGAATGTTTTAATATTTATTACAGATGCAATAGCGCTTATAATGTCTTATTACATGTCTGGTTTTATATGGCTGATGGAAATAAGAAATAATACATTTTCATATGTAATGAAAGTGCTTAATGGCAATATAGTCACAATTATTATAGCTGTATTAATAGCTGCTTTATTCTGTAACATTAAAGGCGATGTACTTAATCGTGGCAAATTTGAAGAACTTGCTTCTGTTATGAAGAAAAGTCTTATTTCATCAGCTGTTATAGCTGTTTATGAACTTTTGAGTAAAACTGCACAGGGTGTTCCAAGAAGTGTGTATGTAATTACATTTTTTATGGGAACAGTGCTTATGTTTTTATTAAGGATGCTTGTCAAGGTATATATGAAGCATCGTAATGGAGGAAAGCGTACCAACAGTATACTTGTTATCACTATTAAAAACAGGGCGGAAGATACACTTTCCAAAGCTGCGGCAAGGAATGACTGGATGCGTCGTATAGATGGTATTGTAATTACTGATGAAGATATGACAGGTCAGTCAATAGAGGGATTTCCTGTAGTTGCTAATGTACATTCAATGATGCGTTATATTAAGAACGAGATTGTTGACGAAGTGTTTATTGATGTGGATTACAAGACCCGCGAAAGTATCAAGCCTATGGTTATGGAACTTGAGGATATGGGAGTAATTGTTAATCTTAAGCTTGAGATTCTTGACAGCTATAAGGATTTTGACAGTAAGCTGGGTTACATAGGAGCAGTTCCTGTCATTACATTTGCTAACAGAATATATGACTGGAAGGGAATGCTTGTTAAGAGATGCATAGATATTCTCGGAGCAATTGTAGGACTTATAGTTATGTTTATTGCAATGATTTTTGTAGGTCCTGCTATTATGATAGAATCGCCAGGTCCAATCTTTTTCAAACAGAAACGTGTTGGAAAGAATGGCCGTTATTTTGAGATATATAAGTTCCGTTCTATGTATATGGATGCTGAAGAACGAAAGAAAGATCTTATGGCACAGAATGAGATGAGTGGTCTTATGTTTAAGATGAAAGATGACCCTCGTATAACTAAGGTTGGCAAGTTCATAAGAAAGACAAGTATTGATGAGCTTCCGCAGTTCATTAATGTTCTTAAGGGAGATATGAGTCTTGTTGGTACAAGACCACCAACGGTAGCAGAGTTTAAGCAATATCAAGGACATCATAAGAGAAGGCTTTCTATGAAACCAGGCATCACAGGAATGTGGCAGGCTTATGGAAGAAAGACGGTTAGCGATTTTGAAGAAATTGTTAAGATGGATCTGAATTATATTGATAACTGGAGTATTATGCTTGATATTAAGATTTTGTTTAAGACAGTTCAGTCAGTATTAACTACTGGTGGACAGTAGAATAATTACCCCCCTGTAGTATCATCAGATACTGCAGGGGGTAATTGTTTTATCTAGACATTATGTACATTAATACTGGATAATTATAGCAGAATTGCACAAAATTCGTTGGCAATATAGAAAATATACATAAAAATTAACCATAATGCTTATTGACGCAAATCGGCGGTTGGGTTAAAATGATAGTAACTTTTGGTATAGGGGACATGCTGTAGTGCAACATGTCGAAAAGAACATGTTATATGCTGTTAGTAACAGGAACTTTACTATGCCTACAATATAATAAGGAGGATTTTATGAAAAAGGGTAAAAGAATTTTAGCCGCTTTTTTAGCAGTGCTGATGGTTGTTGCTATTATGCCATTTACTTCATTTAGTGGTATATTCACAAGCAAGGCAAAGGCTGCAGAGAGTGGCAAGAAGTACACTTTTGAGGGTACTGAACTTGAAGCAGCAGCGGCAGGAAAGTATACAGATGGTCAGGCTGTTACTGCAGGAACTGATGGATATTTTACTTTTTATATGAGTGCAAAAACTAAAATCGACTCAAGTGATAAAACATGGGAAGATGGTTACGCTTGTAAACAGAGAGTAAACTTTGGTGGTAAAGCAGATGTTGCTAATATGAAGAATCTGGTTTCTTTCAAGACATCTAATGCTGCAAAAGTAAAAGTATATTGGGTAGAAGGTGGAACAGACAATCGTCAGATGGCAATCTTTGGTTCTACAGGAGATGTAGTAACTAAGACAGAAGTAACGGCAGCAAAGAATGATCCAGTAGTTTCTACATTAGAATTAGCAGATGCAGGAACATATTATCTTGGAGGACTTGAAAATAACAATTATATCTTCAAGGTAGTTGTTACAGATACAGTTGGTGGTGATGCACCAGTTGTTACAAGAAAAAATTGGTCAGAAGTTGCTGCACCAGTAATTGGAGAAGTGGCTCAGGACGGAGCAAATGTAACTGTTCCATTTACAATGGTTCTTGGTAATGATGGTGCAGATAAAGTAAGCGTTGTTATGACAGATGCTTCAGGTAATACAGAAACAAAGGGATATGCACTTGAAGGTGAAGGCGGAAAGGTTTCATTCTCTCCAGCTTCTTCAGGTGAGTATACATTTACAATCACAGCTTCTAGAGAGAATGAACAGGATAAGACTGGTAATACAGTTAAGATTAACTTTGCTTATCCACTCTCAGCACCATCTATCAGCAGTGCAACAAGCATGGGTAATGGTACAGTAAGTCTTGTATGGCAGTCAGTTAAGGAAGCTACATCATACAATGTTTATGTTGGCGGAACAAAGGTTGGTTCAACATCTGCTACATCTTATGATGTTACAGGATTAACTGTTGGTACAAAGTATGATTTTGCAGTTGAAGCAGTTAGAGAGACACCAGCTGCTGTATCTGATAAGTCAACAATATCTGCAACAGCAACAGCTGAAGCTAAGCAGGTATGGGGATATATCGTATATGGTAACGGTGCAAGCGAGTCTAATTCAGCATATGAAGGAAACATTAATGAAACTGGTTCAGTTACATTAAGATCTGGAGCAGTAGATGCTAATGGAGTTCTTAAGGGAAGCGGTAATAATGGAAAATTAGTTCCAGCATCATTCGATGGTCTTAATTTCTATTATACAGCAGTACCTACATCACTTAACTTTACATTAAGAGCTAAAGTAACTGTAGATCAGTGGAGTTTATCAAACGGTCAGGAAGGCTTCGGTCTTATGGCAGCAGACAGACTTGGTGGTTCTGGATGGAACAATTCTTATATGGCTGTAGTTTCTAAGACAGAATATTACTGGAATGAAGAAGCTGGTAAAGTTACTAATGATACAACAGCACTTAAGGTATCTCAGAAGATCGGTATTGCTTCACAGGAGAAGAAGGGCCTTACTAAGGATAACATTGCAGCAATAGAGGCTAATGATACTGAAACAGTAAAACAGTTCCAGAGTGCTATGTATCCTCTTGAGCAGAGATATGCAGAGAATGTCAATGTTATTGGTAATGCTGTTAAGCCAGTTGATGCAACAATAGAGAATCCTGTTACTGAGATGTATCTTACAATTCAGAAGAATAACACAGGATATTTTGTATCATACGAATCAGTAGATGGAACATATTCAACAACTAAGAAGTATTATGACACTGAAACATTATCACAGCTTGATTCTGATAATGTATATGTAGGTTTCTTCACAAGTAGATATGCACAGGCAACATTCTCAGATGTAACATTTACAACAATTAATCCATCTGATGATGCTCCAGCAGAAGAGAAGCCAATTGAAGAATTAGTAACTAATGCAGCATTTAATTCTAAGACTGCAACAGGTTCAAGTGATTATGAATTCAGATTCACAGCTAACTGTGATGGTGTTCTTTCTATCTGGGATAGTGAAGATAACGCAATTGCTACAGATGTAGCTGTTGCAGCTAATACAGTTGTTAAGCCTGCAACAACAACACTTAATGTTGGTAAGAATTCATTTAGATATGTGTTTACACCAGATGCTGGCTATATTCCAGAAAAGGATATGGTTATGTCATCATATGAGCCTATTGAAGGCACATTTACTGTAACATACAGAACATATGGCGTTGAAGGACAGTCAATTTATGTAGCACCAGGTAAGTATGGTGTTGGTACTAAGGAAGATCCAATGAGCATCTATGATGCTGTTAAGTATGTACAGCCAGGACAGACTATCGTTGTTATGGAAGGTACATATTACCTTGAGAAGACAGTTAAGGTTGAGAGAGGTGTTAATGGTACAGCAGATAAGCCTATTCAGATGGTAGCTGATACAGAAGCTTCTTCAAGACCAGTATTTGATTTCCAGGGATTATGTGCAGGTATGGTACTTGCAGGTGATTACTGGTACTTCCAGGGATTTGATGTAACTAATTCAGCTAATGCACAGAAGGGTATTCAGCTTTCTGGTAAGTATAATACAATGGATAACATTATGACTTACCACAATGGTAATACAGGTCTTCAGGTTAGCAGATATCTTACAACAGATGAATTTGATATGTGGCCAGCATATAACTTAATTCTTAACTGTACATCATATGGTAACGCCGATGCAGGTTATGAAGATGCCGATGGTTTTGCAGCTAAGTTAACAGTTGGTGATGGTAATGTATTTGATGGTTGTATCTCATACAACAACGCTGATGATGGATGGGATCTTTTTGCTAAGGTTCAGTCAGGTTCAATTGGCGCTGTAACAATTAAGAATTCAGTTGCTTATGGCAATGGTTACCTTGAAGATGGTACAAATGCTGGTAACGGTAATGGATTTAAGCTTGGTGGCGACAGCATGTCAGGCAAGCATGTTCTTGAGAACTGCGTAGCATTTGATAACAAGGTAAAGGGTATTGATTCTAACTATTGTCCAGATATTAATGTAATTAACTGTACAACATTCAATAATGAGTCTTATAATATTGCTCTTTATACAAATTCAGCTAAGAATACAGATTTCTCAGCAACAGGTGTACTTTCATACAGAACATATATGAAAGATAATGTTGAGCAGTTTAAGTTACTTGGAACACAGGATAAGACAAAGGTTGATAACGATACTAACTACTTCTGGAATTATGAAGGAACAGCTAAGAATTCAGCTAAAACTGTAACAGATGACTGGTTTGAATCAGTTGATACAGCAATGGATTATGCAACACATGTATATGCATCACATAAGGTAACAAGAAATGCTGATAACACAATCAACATGAATGGTCTTCTTGTACTTACAGACAAGGCAGCAGCTAATACAGGTGCAAGAATGACAGGTACTCCATCAGCTAAGATTGAAGTTCCTGAGGGAATTAAGGGACATAAGACAATATCTATAACAGGTAAAGATGTTGTTAAGGGTAATACAACAGATGTTGCAGTTATTCAGGGAACATCTACAGATATTGTGTGGACAATCGATGCAGATGCATCTACATTTGATTATATTATGGTTGATGATGTAGTTCTTGATGCTTCTAAGTACACAGTAGTAGCTAATGGTAACACAACAGTTGTTACATTCAAGGCTTCTTACATTAAGAGCTTAAAAGCAGCAGAGCATACATTCAGAGCATGCTTTACAGATGGTTATATTGCAGAGACTAAGCTTGAGGTTCTTCCTAAGACAGGTGATTTCTCTAGAAATATGATAGCTGTATATGCAGGAATTATGCTTATGGCATTACTTGCAGCAGCCGTAGTTCTTTTCGAAAAGAAGAGAAAGAGAGCTTAGTGTAAGCAAATAGTATAATAAAACATATGAATGAGGTCTGGTTATCCAGACCTCATTTTTGTATATAGATATATGATAATTGTTGTACAATTATTACAAAGTAATATCTAGTTTTAACGACTTTTAGAAAAACATTTACTAAAAGTGTTATTGACTATTTGTTCTATTAGATGGTACTCTTATTACAGATTTATAAAAAGGAAAAGGAGGCTTTTTTCATGAGAAAAAGAACTAAAAGAATGTTGTCTGTTCTTATGGCAGCTTTAATGGTTGTTAGTATTATGCCGGTTACCGGCTCTAATAACATTGTTGCTAAAGCATCGACAGCAAGTGCAGAGTCTTCTGTTGTGACATGGTCAGCAGCAGATATTCTTGCAGCACAAGAAGGAGATTCAGGATTAGTGTTATGTGGCTCAGGCTGGGCTAATAATAATGCTACAGATGACAAGACATTTGAAGACGGTTTTAGTGCATTAGGAGATAATGCTAAGGCAGGATCTACAAAGGCACAGACAGATGGAAAGACAGCAGCAGGAACAGTACCAGATAGTGGCTGTTATGTAATGTATACAGCACCTGTTAATGGAACTTTAGCTATTAATACTAAGATAGGAAAGAACAAGACTTTCTATGTAATAGCAGAAGATGGGACTAAGGTAGCAGAAGTAAAAAATGGAACTTCTGGAAGTACATATAATACTGTTAAGGCAGAAGTAGAAGCAGGAAAGACATACTATGCATACCTTGGAGGAGCAACAGCTCAGATCTGGCAGGTATACTTTACGCCTGCAGAAGCAGAGTGGTTAGCTGCAGATATATTAGCTTCAACAACATATAATAATGGTTTAACATTATGTGGAACAGGCTGGGCTAATAATAATGCCACAGATGACAAGACATTTGATGATGGGTTTAGTGCATTAGGAGACAATGCTAAGGCAGGATCAGCAAAGGCACAGACTAATGGAAAGAATTCAGCAGGAACAGTACCAGATAGTGGTTGTTATATAAAGTATACAGCAGCAGCTAATGGAGAGTTAGCAATTGATACTAAGATAGGAAAGGGCAAGACTTTCTATATAGTAGCGGAAGATGGAACTAAGGCAGCAGAGGTGAAAAATTCCACAGATGCAAGTACATATAATACTGTTAAAGCAAAGGTAGAAGCTGGCAAGACATATTATGCATACCTTGGAGGAGCAACAGCTCAGATCTGGAAAGTATATTATTCACAGTTAAATAAGAAGACTGTAGTTGACTGGGAATCAGTAGCAAAGCCAGTTATCAGTAAAGTAGAAGCAGGCGCAGATGGTTTTACTGTTACTGTTGAAGGAATTGTGGATGAGTATAATGGGGCTGAAGATATTGTGGTAACAATGCTTCATAATGATGGACAGGCTGGAGAAGCTGTTATAAAGAGATCAGAAGGAACAGCAACAGTTAATTTTACAGCTCATGAAAGTGGTGATTATACATTTGTAGCAACAGCACAGAGATTAGGTTGTGCAGATAAAGCTTCAGATGTTTATGAAGTAAAAGATTTCATACTCGGTGTTAAGATGCCAACTATTACATGGGCTGAAAACAAGGGTAATGGAGAAGTATATCTTGACTGGGTTAATATAAGCGATGCAAAGGATTATACTTTAACATATAAGGTTAAAGGTTCTGATGAAAGCACAGCAGTTAAGATTGATGGAATCACAGAAGGTGATTATACAGTTAAGAATTTAACAGTTGGAAGTACATATGAATTCAGTGTTGTTGCAAATAGAGCAGATGGATATTGTTCAGCTGTTTCAGAAAAAGAGTTATCAGTAACTGCAGATACACAGAAGAACTGGTATGTGTCAACTGTTGGTTCAGCTCAGGAGACTAAGGCAACTATCACAGAAGCTGATGGTAATGCACAGGTTATAAATATTGCTAATGGTGATACAGCATCTAAGAAAGTTGCTACAGTTGAAGCAAAAGATATTACTAATACAACAGGAAGTATGGAAATTCAGGCTAAGGCTTCAGGAAAGATTTCTGATGATGAAGATGGATTCTCATATTACTACACTAAGGTTAATCCAGAGAAAGAGAACTTTGAATTAACTGCAACATTTACAGTAACAGATGCATCTCTTACCCCTGATAATCAGACAGGTTTTGGTGTTGTAGTTGCAGATACATTAGGTGTTAATAACTGGGGTACACCAAGTTATGTACACAAATATTTTAACTACTTCTCATCAATGATGTACAGCTCTAAGATTAATGCACCAACAATGCGTTATATCACAGGTTATACATCAGCAGATACATCTAACAAAGATGGTGTAGACAGAGTTAATAATAATGTTAAGTTTAACCAGTTAACAGGAACAGATATGTTCAAGGTTGGAGCTGAGTATACATTTACAGTAAGAAAGACTGATGATGGATACGAAGCAGTTGCAACAACAGAGAATGGAACACAGACACAGAAGCTTACAGCTAATGATTTTACATCAGTACAGGAAGATGGAACAGTAGTTGTAGGTGTTATGGTAGCAAGAAAGATTGGTGTTAAGATTACTGATATCAAGTTTACTACATCAGAAAGTAAGGGACTTGCAACATCTGAGGTCGTAGAAGACAAGGTAACACCATCAATCAGAGTATATTCTTCTAACACATGTGGAGCAGGTGAGTATGAATACACGGTAGTTCCTAATTGTGCAGGAACTTTAAAGGTAACAGGAAGTGCTGACGGTAAGGCTATTTCTAAGGAAGTAACAGCTGATGAGGTTGTAAGAATTCCAGTTGCAGTTAATGTTGGAAGCAATACTATTAAGGCAGAATTTGAACCAGCAGCGGCAGCTAATATTACATCAACTACAACAGTAACAAGTGAAACAAATGTTACTCGTAAGGTATATGGTGAAGCTGGACAGACAATTATTGTAACTCCAGATGGTAAGATAACAGGTGACGGAACTGAAGAAAGTCCATTAGATATTAATACAGCAGTTTCATATGCACAGCCAGGACAGACTATTCTTATGAAGAATGGTGTATATGATAAATGGATTACAATTAACAGAAGTGTATGCGGAACAGCAGATAAGCCAATTAATCTTGTTGCAGAATCAATCTCAACAGATGGAACTGATGGTGTTGTATTGTCAGGCGCAGGTCTTACAGTAATCGGAAGTTATTGGCATGTATATGGTTTATATGTAAAGGATTCATCAGGGGTAGGTATTCAGGTAAGCGGTAACTATAATACAATAGATATGTGTACAGTAAATCATGCGGCAAACAGCGGTATTCAGATAAGCAGAAATGGTGGAGCTGATAACTATGCAGGAATTCAGGGTAAGTTATGGCCAACAGGAAATCTTATCAAGAACTGTGAGTCATTTGATAACTGTGATGCAGGAAGAAATGATGCAGATGGATTTGCAGCAAAATTAACATGTGGTGAAGGCAACAGATTCTATGGTTGTATATCACATAACAATATTGATGATGGCTGGGATCTCTATGCTAAGTCAGTATCTGGTACAATTGGTTCAGTTACAATTGAAAATTGTGTAGCATACAACAATGGATGGCTTACAACAGATGATGTAACTGCTGCAGGTTATAACTATGGTGAAGGTAACGGATTTAAGTTAGGTGGAGGATATCTTAAGGGAGGACATAAGCTTATTAACTGTGTTTCATTTGGAAATCATGCAAAGGGAATAACAAGTAACAGCTGTCCTGATATCTCTATTACAAGATGTACAGCTTACAACAATGGTAATGCAAATTCATATAGCATAGGTCTTAATACAATGGATTCTATGCTTAAGGAGTGGAAGGTTAGCGGCCTTATATCTATGTCTAAGGCAGATTTAACTGCTAAGGCAGACCTTATTCCATTCTCACAGCACGGAGATGATAACTACATTTATAATGGTTCAGAATCATACAATAATCTTGGTCAGAAGGCTACAGATGAGTGGTTCGAAAGTGTAGATACAACAATTAGACCATCAAGAAATGCAGATGGAACAATTGATATGCATAATCTCTTAGTTATTAAGAGCGGTGTATTAAGCGATAATGTTGGTGCAAGACTTGATACAACAAGTGAAGAAGCAATAAGCGTTAAGCCACAGGCTGGTGAAGTTGTATCTCATGTATTTGAGTGGACAACAACTAAGGAAGCAACATGTACAGAAAAGGGTGAAAAGCATGGAATATGTACAGTATGTGGACATGAAGAAACAAGAGAAATCGAAGCCCTTGGACATGAATTTGCCAACGAGTTCACAGTAGATAAGGAAGCTACTACTACAGAAGAAGGCTCTAAGTCACAGCACTGCTTACATGCAGGTTGTACAGAGAAGACTAATGTAAC
>OJKC01002206.1_pt1 | contig 10774 bp, 7 predicted proteins | sample 1596401 | NCBI WGS metagenome assembly OJKC01 (sample SAMEA4350162, study PRJEB24818) | metagenome | biome: human; feature: gut; material: faeces | place: Denmark | collected 2013-09 | reverse complement strand
GCTCCCGCTGCGTTTAAGAGCCAGCTACAGCATATGCACACCCTGCCCCCTTACGCTGTCACTTCCCCTGTCCGCCTTTGGCGGAGGTGGGGCTGGCGAGAGAGATTTCCGCAGAGAGCGATGGTGCCAAAGGCACCAAGCAAGAGTTTGTGGGGAGGTGGGCGGATTGTGTGGGTATATGTCATTTTCAGACCGTTGGAAGTGCGTCGGCACTTAGTGAACGTACCTCACGAAGTGAGGCAGTGAACTTAGTGTCCGCTACGCACTTTCACGAGCGGGAGCGTGTCTGGAAATGACATATACCCACACACTCCGCCCCACAGACCAACACAAAACACTTGCAATTACTGATTGTTTTGATATAATTGACTAGTATATGAAAAGTTAACGAAGGAGTAGTAAATATGCCAGTTTGGAGTATTGTTTTATTGATAGTTATTGCTGTACTTATAGCAGCACTTGTTGCACTTACTATTGTGGGTAGAAAGCTTCAGAAGAAGCAGGAAGCTAATAACGCACAGTTAGAGGCTGCAAAGCAGGTTATGTCGATGCTTGTCATTGATAAGAAGATGATGAAGATGAAAGATGCCGGACTTCCTAAGATGGTCTTAGACCAGACACCTAAGGCATTCAGAGGTCGTAAGATGCCAATCGTTAAGGCAAAGATTGGACCAAGAGTTATGTCACTTATGTGTGATCCTAAGGTATTTGACCAGATTCCAATTAAGGCAGAAGTCAAGGCAGAAGTAAGTGGTATCTATATTGTAGGCATCAAGTCTGTAAGAGGTGGAAAGATTGTAGTTCCTGAAAAGAAAAAGAAGGGATTTTTTAAGAAGAATAAGTAAGGATGAGAGGCTGCATCAGCGGATTGCTGGTGTGGTCTTTTTTTATGCCATGAAGGTCAGGTGTGGATGTGTAGTTTTGCAATGAAAATTGGGAAATACGGACGAAATGGCTGTTTTTATATGAATAAGTAGGTTTATTGGACTTCGAGATATTAGAGATTTGGGGATGAAAACCTACTAATATATCTGATGTGTTCGGATTAGTAGGTCGTTTTGTGAAATTGCTGTCTGATTTAGATGAAATATGAGCCTGCGTGCCTGGAAAATACCTACTAAATTCAATTTAACTTGCAAGTTAGTAGGTCATTGAAGTTGATATAATAAAAAATAATGATTTATTGACATACGAAACAGATTGAATAAGGGGAGTTAGTAGGTTTTTGCCAATAAGTAAGCAAAAAGACAACTCCCAACAAGCAAGGTTTCCCAACGGGAAACCAAAGCAAACTGTAAATTGGGTGAAGTGTAAGGTCATGATGGAGGTATGTTGTAGTTTCAGACCGTTGGAAAGGCGTCGGCACTTGGCAAACGCACCTCACGAAGTGAGGCAGTGCGCCTAGTACCGCTACGTCTTTTCACGAGCGGGAGCGTGTCTGAAAGGACAACATACCTCCATCATGACCGCCCACTTCAAACCAATCTACACAAGTGCCTTGTTTTCCTCGTACATCTTCTCAATAAGATCCTGCACATCCTTGGCAAGAGTTTTTTTCTGCTCGCGGTCCATGCTGGCGACATCGATTGGCTTGCCAAATTCAAGGACAGTGTGAGTCTTTTTAAAGAATGGAAGGTGGTCTTCTAATGCAGCAGCTGTGTTGTTCTGTACCATAGGAATAATCCTGCAGCCTGATTTTTCAGCAAGCTTAAAGCTTCCTGCATGGAAAGGAAGAACACCATCAATGCTTTTATTTCTTGTTCCTTCAGGGAATATAACAATTGAAGTTCCAGCTTTAAGGTAATCAATACCGGTAAGGATAGTCTTTAAACCTTCTTTCATATTCTTTCTGTCAAGGAAGAGGCAGTAAAGATATTTCATCCATATATTAAGAAGAGGAACTTTTTCAATCTCTTTCTTGGCAACAAAGCCAGTTCTGGGTTTCATGTATGTGTAAGAAATAATTGTGTCGAAGAAACCATGGTGATTGCCTACAAAAAGTACAGCTTCTCCGTCTTTAGGGAGGTTTTCAAGTCCTTTTACAGTTGTTGTAACACCAGACAGAAAAAGAACAACCTTAAAAACACCCTGAACAAAGCGGAGACTTCCGCGATCCTTAGCATCCTGATTGAACTTGCCAATAAGCCAGAATACAGGAAGCATTATAAGGCTGGCAAAGAATATTATTATTGCAAATATAACGATTAATATGAGTCTTATCATTGTATGTTCTCCATTTCATTTTTGATATTAAGTTAAGCCTGGTAGCGCGAGATATCTCAGCTCTTTACATAGGCCTTTGCTCCACTAGAATAGTGAATTTCACCTTCATTAGTCACAAATACAGCTTCAATACCGTCAAGGCTTTCAATAAGCTTCATGCCATCATCAAGACCCAGACAGAAGCAGGTAGTGCTTAAGCAGTCTCCGGTAAGCGAATCCTTTGATAGAATAGTAACATCGGACAGGTCATTGTCATAAGAATAGCCTGTAGCCGGGTTAAGTATATGATGGTAAAATGTGCCGTCATCAGCATAGAAATACCGCTCATAGTTGCCAGATGATACAACAGAGGAATCATCAACAGAAAGAGCAACCAGCACTTCATTATTGGCTGCAAATGGCTTCCTTACGCCGATTCCAAAGTTATCCGTGTTAGTTTTCTTACCTATACATAAAACATTGCCACCAAGATTGATTATAGCACGTTTTACACCATTTTCTTCAAGAAAATCTTTGATTTTGTCGGCAATATAGCCTTTAGCAACAGCTCCGAGGTCAAGGATGACATCATCAGGCTTGCTGATTGAATAAGTACCATCACCGTTATCGGACACACTGACTCTGGTGTAATCAACATGTGTCAAAGCTTCGGCAATACGTCCGCTGTCAGGAACTTTCGGTGATTCCGCGGTGAAGTCCCACAGTCTGGAAACGCTTCCGATTGTTATGTCAAATGCTCCATTACTCAAAGCAGCATATTCAAGTCCGGCACTTACTAATTCATACATTTCCTTAGATATGCTTGTTGTCTGGTTAGAATTAACCTTTGATAACTCGCTATCTTCCTTAGTCCTTGAAAAAATGTTTTCGTAGTAGTCACACAGATTAAGAGCTTCCGTAAGAGTATTCTTAGAAACACTTGTGTATGAGTCAATCTGCACAAATGTGTTTAACTTAAAGCCGTTCACAGACTCCGGGGTAGTCAGTGTAACTGCAGGTTTTTCGCAGGCGGTAAGCACAAAGCCAAGAGCCAGAATAACAGTAAACACATATGAAAAGCATTTTATTTTATTAAATTTCTTCATAGAATAATTACCGGAATAAACCGGCATCCTCCAAAAATTATTAACACATTGAGATTATAACAGTTTAACGCTGTATAAAAAAGTGAAATTAGTGTGAAATTACTTTTATTTTTTTGATAAATGTGCTATAAATATAAGGCTTGCTGTTAGGCAGAAATGTTTATGTATGTAGAAATGAGGAAGTATATGAAAAAGAAGTTATTTAGTGTGTTACTTGTAGGTGCACTTGCAGCATCATTAGTAGCATGTGGTAAAACAGAAAAGAAAGAAGCTAAAGCTTCTACAGCTAACACAGAGATAAATGCAGAAGAGTATGCAGGAACAATTACATCTAATGCAGGAGTATATAAGACATTTGTTAATCTTTCAGACTGGAAAGGAATGTCTGTTGATCTTAAGGAGTCAGATTATGTTGTTCTTGATTCAGATGTTGAGGATTATATCAAGAGCATGCTTGAATCAAAGGCTACAACTAATGTTATAACAGAGGGAACAACTAAGGCAGGAGATGTTATTAAGCTTGATTACAGTGGTAAGCTTGACGGAACAGCATTTTCAGGTGGAACTGCTACAGATGTTACTTACACAATAGGTTCAGGAAAGTTCGTTGATGATCTTGATAAGGGCCTTGTTGGACTTACAGTAGGTAAGGAGACTGATATTACATGTGTATTCCCAGAGAGTTATTACAATTCAGATCTTGCAGGAAAGACAACAGTATTCACAGTAACTGTTAATGAAATTGATGAGTCAGTTGTTCCAGAACTTACAGATGAGTGGGTTGCAGCTAATGCAGCTTCATTAGGAATTGAGGATAGTTCAGTTACAACAGTTGAGCAGTTAAGAACATATGTAAGATCTTACCTTGAGACACAGGCTTCATCAAGCCGTTCAAGTGCTATATTTGATGCTGCTTATAAACAGATGTCTGATGGACTTGACGTTTCAGATTATCCAAGCGAAGAACTTACTGATTTAATAAATACTCTTAACAGTAACGTAGATGCAGAATATCAGTCATATAGCTCATCATACTCTTCTAAGGAGGAGTATCTTAAGAGTGCATATAAATTTGATTCACTTGATGCATTTAACGAGTATGCAGATAATTATGCAAAGCAGTATCTTTTACAGAAGATGATTGTAACTATGATAGCTGCTGATAACAATATCACTGTTACTGCAGATGATATTAATTCAACAGGTGAGGAGCTTGCTTCATATTATGGTTATGATGACTATAATGATATTCTTGATACTTATGGCAAGACTATGAATTCAGAGATTGGATATCAGGTTCTTTATCAGAAGATAGTTGATTTTGTGTGTGAGAATGTTACGGTTAATGATACAACAGATACAGCAGAGTAATTCGTGATTAAGTTAATATTTAATGTTTGACAGGACTAAGGTTGCACAGCTATTAATGGGTGTGCAGCCTTATTTATTCTTATTATTTCCGCATTAAAACGGGATTTACATATATGAGCAGGCGGATTCTGCACTATTAATAATATGAGAAATGTGGTAAAACCACTTAAGGGGAAAACAATGAATCAATTCGTACCAAAGCTTTTTGATGTTATGAAAGGCTATTCTAAGAAGCAGTTTGTTAATGATGTTATTGCAGGTATTATCGTTGCAATCATAGCGTTACCATTATCTATCGCACTTGCGCTTGCATCAGGAGTAGGTCCTGAGCAGGGTATCTACACAGCTATATTTGCTGGTTTTGTTATTTCATTCCTTGGCGGAAGCAGGGTTCAGATTGCCGGACCAACAGCCGCATTTGCAACTATTGTTGCAGGAATTGTGGCACAGAACGGAATGGATGGCCTTATTGTTGCAACAATTATGGCTGGTATCATTCTTATTATCATGGGATTTCTTAAATTTGGTAATCTTATCAGATTTATTCCTTATACAATTACAACTGGATTTACATTTGGTATAGCAGTTACTATTCTTGTAGGACAGATTAAGGATTTCTTAGGTCTTGATACTTCTGCATATACTGGACCAACTATTGAGACACTTGATAAGTTAAATGCAGTGTTTAAATGTATTAACACATTTAACTGGCAGGCTCTTGTTGTAGGTGGTGTTTCACTTGCAATTCTTATAATATGGCCTAGATTCAAGAAGTTAGAGAAGATTCCAGCATCTTTAATTGCTGTTATAGTTTCTGTAATTATGGTTAAACTTGGAATGCAGGCTAAGACTATCGGAGATTTATATACAATTTCAAGCAAGCTGCCGGGTATCAGCATACCACATGTTAATATAACAATGGTTAAGAATCTTTTGCCGGATGCATTTACAATTGCAGTACTGGCAGGTATTGAGTCACTTTTATCATGCGTTGTTTCTGACGGTATGATTGGAAGCAGACATAAGCCTAATATGGAACTCGTTGCGCAGGGTGCAGGTAACCTTGTATCTGCTTTATTCGGTGGAATTCCGGCAACAGGTGCTATTGCGAGAACAGCAGCTAATGTTAAGAATGGTGGACGTACACCAATTGCTGGTATGGTGCATTCTGTAACACTTCTTCTTATCCTTGTTGTGCTTATGCCATATGCAGCATGGATTCCAATGCCGGCAATTGCAGCGATTCTTTTCATGGTAGCTTATAACATGAGTGGCTGGAGAGAAATGATTTCTCTTTGTAAGACTTCACCTAAGAGCGATATTCTAGTTCTTCTTACAACAGCAGTACTTACTATTGTATTTGACCTTGTTGTTGCTATTGAAGTTGGTGTTGTGCTTACAGCACTTCTTTTCCTTAAGAGAATGGCTGATGTTACAGAGGTTAAGAGCTGGAAATATATTGGTGATAATATAGATGAGAATAATGATCCTGACAGTATTAATCTTAAGCAGGTTCCTAAGGATACACTTGTATATGAGATTAACGGACCAATGTTTTTTGCAGCTGCGGACAAGTTCCTTGATATCCAGACAGTATCAGGTTCTAAGGCAGTTATTGTAAGAATGAGAGGTGTTCCTGCAATGGATGTTACTGCTCTCAGATCTTTAAGAAATATTCATGCAGTATGTAAAAGGCATGGCGCAGTTATGATTCTTTCACATGTTAATGAACAGCCTATGTCAGTCATGGAGCATGCTGGTTTTGCAGATGAGATTGGAAGAGATAATTTCTGTGCCAACATTGATGCAGCTCTTGAGCATGCTAAAAATATTGTAGAAGGGTAATGCTAAATGAAGGAAGATACACTTTCCTATATAAGAAATAATAAAGAGATTACATTTGAACAGAAGATAAGACTTGTAATTATGCTGAGTCTGCCTACGATTCTGGCACAGGTGTCATCAATTATAATGCAGTATATTGATGCGTCTATGGTTGGAAGACTGGGGGCAGGCTGTTCGGCTTCAATAGGTCTTGTATCGACAACGACATGGCTGCTTGGAAGCCTTGCTTCTGCACCATCACTTGGATTTTCAATTCAGGTGGCACAGCTTGTCGGGGCAAAGAAGTTTAACAGGGCAAGAAGAGTGTTCTTACAGTCATTTGGAATAGTTCTTCTTATATCAATTATTATTGGTGCTGCCGGAGCCATGATAAGCTGGGGACTTCCAGCATGGCTTGGTGGAGAAGAGTCGATACAGAAGGACGCGGCAATGTATTTTCTTATAACATCATTGTCTATGCCGGCATTAGGATTTAACCGTCTTGGTACGAGAATGTTACAGAGCTGCGGCAATACGAAGACACCGGGAATTCTTAATTCCATGAACTGTTTACTTGATATTATATTCAATTTTATATTCATATTCAGTTGGCATGGTTTTGGCTTTGGTCTTGGAGTTATGGGTGCAGCACTTGGAACAACGGCGGCACAGATTGTCACCACAATTATTATGTTTTATGTATTGATGTTCAGAACACCGATGCTTTCTAAGGGTTACGGAACAGATTCTGATGAGAAGGCAGGTCTTGCGACAATAAAGAAGTCATTTGTTTTATCTCTTCCTGTCACATTTGAAAATGTAGTTATGTTCGGGGCTATGATTACGATAACAAGAATTGTTGCACCATTAGGAGTTGTGGCTGTGGCTGCCAATGCATTTGCAATAACTGCTGAAAGCCTGTGTTATATGCCAGCTTACGGAATTGAGGAGGCTGCAACAGCACTTGTTGGACAGAGTATCGGTGCAGGCAGAGGAAAGCTTGCGTTGTCTTTTGGAAGAATTTCAGTTGCTTTCGGAATGGGAATAATGGCGTTCACCGGACTTCTGATGTTTATATTTGCACCGTTTATGATTGGAATTCTTACACCTGACCTGGCAGTAAGAGAGCTTGGAGTAACTATACTTAGAATTGAGGCATTTGCAGAGCCACTGTATGGCGCGTCAATTGTAGTAACAGGTGTGCTTCGTGGAGCAGGAGATACTCTTGTTTCAAGCCTTATGAATTTCTTCAGTCTCTGGGCTGTTCGGGTTGTTCTTTCATTCCTTCTTGTTGGAAGTTACGGACTTGTTGGTGTGTGGATAGCGATGGCGGCAGAGCTTTGCTTCAGGGGTGCGATATTCCTTGTACGCATGGAGCGGAAGAAGTGGCTGAAGAAGCTGTGATGACGTGAAGATGTGAGCTGATGCTGGATGCGATAGTAGCAGAGTGGTGCGAAATGGCTGATTTCAATATCATAATTTAACAAAGACCTACTCAGATGGCGTTAGTTAGTATCTGAGTAGGTCTTTGTCATTTTAAAAGTAAATAAATTTGTTGAGGATACCTACTAAATAATGGCACGAGCCAGATTGTGTAGGTCTTTTTAAGGAATTTATAATGATTCACCGGCTGGATGTAAAGATGAAGCATGAAAAAGACATACTAAAGGGTGAAGTATTATTAATTTAGTGGGTTTTGTAAAAGATATTATGTCAAAAGATGAAAAAACAACATACTAAATTGAGTGATTTCAAGCTTTTAGTGGGTTTTCGCCAGTGATGACGGCAGAAAGGCTGACCAAATTCCGATATAAAGATGACAAAAGTAGCGGTCAAATAACCAGAAGATTTACTGGTTATCTGACCGCCATTTAAATTCAGCATTATATATAATTGCTAATAATTAACCAAGATACTTAGCAAGTACATCTGCCTTGTCAAGCTTCTCCCAAGGAAGGTTAAGGTCTGTACGTCCAAAGTGACCATAAGCAGCTGTCTGCTTGTAGATAGGTCTTCTTAAGTCAAGCATCTTGATAATTCCGTTTGGTCTTAAATCGAAGTTCTCTCTTATGATTTCTACAATCTTCTCATCGCTTAACTTACCTGTGCCAAATGTATCAACACATATAGATGTTGGATGTGCAACACCTATAGCATATGAAAGCTGGATTTCACATCTGTCGGCGATACCTGCTGCAACTAAGTTCTTAGCTACATAACGGGCTGCGTATGCTGCCGAACGGTCAACCTTAGTGCAGTCCTTACCAGAGAAGGCACCACCGCCATGTCTTGCAGCTCCACCGTAAGTATCAACTATAATCTTACGACCTGTAAGACCTGAATCTCCGTTAGGTCCACCAATTACAAAACGGCCTGTTGGATTGATGTATATCTTAGTGTCAGCGTCAATCATAGCAGGATCAACGATTGCATCAATAACATATTTCTTAATATCCTCATGAATCTGTTCCTGAGATACTTCAGGAGCATGCTGTGATGAAACAACGATAGCATCAAGTCTTATTGGCTTTTTGTTTTCATCATATTCAACTGTTACCTGAGTCTTTCCGTCTGGTCTTAAGTAAGAAAGAGTTCCATCTTTACGAACCTTTGTAAGCTGCTTAGAAAGCTTTTGCGCAAGTGCAGAAGAGTAAGGCATGAATTCAGGAGTTTCGTTAGTTGCGTAACCAAACATCATACCCTGATCGCCGGCACCACCTTCTGAATCATCAATCTCGCCATCCTTTGCTTCAAGAGCTTTATCAACACCCATAGCAATATCAGCTGACTGCTTGTCTAATGCAACCATAACAGCACAGGTGTTACCATCAAATCCCTTATCAGAGCTGTCATAACCGATATCTGTAACTGTCTTTCTTACGATAGAAGGAATATCTATGTTAGCCTTAGTTGTAATCTCGCCCATTACCATAATAAAACCTGTGTTAGTAAGAGTTTCGCAGGCTACTCTCGAGTATGGATCTTGCTCGTAGAGAGCATCAAGTACGGCATCTGAAATCTGGTCACAGATTTTGTCAGGATGTCCTTCTGTTACTGATTCTGAAGTAAATAATCTTTTTTCCATGTTATCTCCTTTTGATTTTATCGTGAATATGTCTATCCCATACCTTCTCGTGTCTATTCTTATCGTTACTCGTGCTTGTAGCAAAATGCCAGAACTGCAATGTTACCGCTGCTCGCGCTCGCAGCTCAGATGCCAGAACTACATTCTGGCATTGTCGCGGTGCTCCTCGAATCCAAACGCATATGTCCCAATTCATGCAAGCATGATTGTGTCATATACGTTAGAATTCTCATCGTTGCTCGCACAAAAAAAGGTCCCCGACAAGGGACCCGATAGACTGTATCGAAATCCTCTTATTGTTCGACTAATATCGCTCAGGTTGGCACCTTCCTCAAAAGGGGTTGCCGGGCTTCATAGATCCTATGTATCTCCACCGCTCTTAATAAGGGATATAAAATATTCAATTAATATTACCGCATAAGATACTACACAATATTTAAACATTCGTCAAGAGTAAATTGACAATTTCTATATAGAATTTTATAATTAAAATACATTTTTACAGACAAATGTATCGTGAAAACCGGGGGAATGAGTAATGACAGATAAGACGATATTCATATTTGATGCACAGGAAGGCGATAAACTCGCAGATGATGTACATACGCCAGATGGTAATATATTAGCAAAGAAAGATACCATACTTAATTATGATATAATAGCAAATATTTCAGGGCATCATATACTGGAAGTAAAGGTATACGACACCAATAATGAACTGCAGGATCTGGAAAAGGTTCTGGGAAAAACTGCTAATAAAGAGAACGTTAAGTATTTTGATAAGATAAGAGCAAGCATAAGGTTTAAGCATTTTAAAAAGACTTATGATGAGAATATTCTGGATATAAAAGGAGGACTTAACGATGTTGTTATGAATAACAGTCCCATTGATATCGATAAGCTGATAGAAGGAACTAATGAGATTCTTACTGCGAACAGAAATAGTTTACAGCTTTTTGATATGTTGCACAGTATGAGGCAGTTTGATGACCTTACATATGTTCATAGTGTAAATGTTGCTTTGATAGCTTCAATTCTTGGGCAATGGCTTAAGTTTAGTGAGAAAGATATAAGAATACTGACAATAAGCGGACTTCTTCATGACATAGGTAAGATTATGATTCCTAACGAAATTCTTACAAAACCTGGTAAGCTGACAGTTGCTGAATACAATATAATGAAGCAG
>OJKC01002205.1_pt1 | contig 10776 bp, 10 predicted proteins | sample 1596401 | NCBI WGS metagenome assembly OJKC01 (sample SAMEA4350162, study PRJEB24818) | metagenome | biome: human; feature: gut; material: faeces | place: Denmark | collected 2013-09 | reverse complement strand
TTCAGTGTCTAGCGCGCTGGCCGTCCAGGGGCGGGGCATAGTGCTCGAGCAGCGCGACGGCGGGGGCCGGCCGCAGGGGCTGTGCGGCGCGGAGGCGGGCGCCGGCGACGGCTGCGGCGAAGGAACGGGGGCGGGGTTCGGCCAACCCGAAGGCCGTGGCCAACACCGTGGGCAACATCGTGGACACGGCCACGCCCCAGAGCGTCGACGCCGACGGAGAGGCGATCGACGGGCTTTTCAACAACGGCAACTGTTTCTCGACGGACAACGGCAAGATCGTCTTCACGCCGCCGACGGAGATCAGCGTCGGGTTCGAATACCGCCTGAAATACACCACCGCCCACCGCATCGTCTCGCGGACGCGGCTCAAGGGCTTCGATACGGTGTATCTCGGTCCCGGGGCCGAGTTCCGGTTCGAGCTGGCCAACCGGTACAGGGACCTCCGCGAGGCCGTTGCGCCGAATTTCACCTACCGCGCGCTGGTTTTCGATCACCTCGCCGGGGCGCAGTACCGCCTGACCTACACCCGCAACGGCGTGCCCGGCACGGTGTGGACCGACTTTGCGGCCCGTTCGGCGCAGGTCACCACCCCGGCCTCGGGGACCGTCGTCGATCCCGTGCTGCTGGTCCGCAGCGGTTCGCAGTGGGTCGCCTACCGCGGCGACTGGGCGCTCTACAACGGCTACGTCGGCGAGACGGGGCAGACGATGGTCGAGGTGCGGCTCCGCACGGCCGCCGAGAGCGTTTCGCCCGCATCGCCCAAGTATTTCAATCTGATCTATTTCGCGGGGGCGGAGCCCGGGATGGCGCTGACCCTGCACAAGGAGTGCTCGCTGCGGCCGCGCTTCCTCTCGGCTCCGGGATTCGGGTCGCGGATCGCATTCGCCGATGTGGCGCAGCACCGCATCCGGCAGTCGGAACTGCTCGATGCCCTTGCGCATCTGTTCAACCTGCGGTTCTACACCGAGGAGGCGACGCGGAGGGTCTGGATCGAGCCGGAAGGGGAGTTTTTCGGTGCGGGACCGGAGACGGACTGGAGCGGCAGGACGGACTTTTCGCAGCCTGTCGAGCGGCGGCCGGTCGCCCCGGAGATTCACGAGGTGCGGACGTGGCGGTACCGGGACGGCGACGGCGCGGTGGCGCGCTTCGACGCCGGGGAGGAGGCTTCATAACCTATAATTCACATTGATTCGGATTAATTGATAAATTGTACTGTATTAAAACGATTTGTATTTGCATAGTTCAGAATAATTTTTTGTAGTTTATCGTGTTTTACGGGAAAGTGTGCTTATATTTGTGCGTAAATATTTCGTGTAGAATATGGCGGTAAACTTTTATCTGAACAGCAGAGGCGATAAACACGGGGATTTCCCGATACGTGTTTCCATAGCCATCGGCGGAATAAGGCTTCTTACGTCCGTGGGGTACAGCATCAACCCTGCGAAATGGGACAGCTCCAAGCAGAAGGTCAAGCAGGGGGCGTCCAATGCGAAGGGAATAACGTACAACGTCATTAATTCCCACCTCAATAATATCGTTCAGCAGAGTATCGATTTCGAGAATAAGTGCCTGACCGAAAAACTGAAGGTTACCAAGGAACTGATTCAGCAAAATATCAACACCAACAAAAACAAACTGGATGAAGTGGGGGAGATACGTGAAAAAACGCTGTTCGATGTCTTCGATGAGTTCATTAAGGAGATAGGAAATATAAACGGATGGACGCACGGTACGTATGAAAAATACATCGCCCTGCGGAATCATCTGTATATCTTCTCGCCAAACTTGTCGTTCGACGATCTGACGGAAAAGGGGCTTGCGGATTTCATTACTCATCTTCGGGACGAAAAAGGACTTCGCAACAGCACGATAGGAAAGCAGTTGGGGTTCTTAAAATGGTTTCTGAAATGGTCTGCGAACAATGGTTACCACAAGAATATGGCTTACCTCTCCTTTAAGCCCAAATTGAAAACGACCGAGAAACGTATCATTTTCCTCACTTGGGATGAACTGATGACCGTTTACAACTTTCCGATACCGGAGAGTAAGAAATATTTGGATCGGGTTCGGGATGTGTTCTGCTTTTGTTGTTTCACTTCGCTGCGTTATTCGGATGTCTATAATCTGAAACGGTTTGATATCAAAAACGGGGCGCTTCATATTACAACGGTAAAAACAGCGGACAGCCTTACAATCGACTTGAATAAATACAGTCAAGCAATACTCGATAAATACGACGGGGTTCCGTTTGAGGATAATAAGGCATTGCCCGTAATATCGAATCAAAAGATGAACGATTATATCAAGGAACTCGGCCAATTGTGCGGTCTGGATCAACCCGAAACGGTTACCTATTATGTAGGGAACGAACGGGTCGATGAGGTTTATCCGAAATACGAACTGATGGGTACACATACGGGGCGGCGGACGTTTATAAGCAATGCGATAATGATGGGCATACCCCCGCAAGTGGTGATGAAATGGACGGGGCACAGCGACTATAAAGCGATGAAGCCCTATATAGCCATTGCGGATTCGGCTAAAGCCGAGGCGATGAAATTGTTTAATGAAAAATAGTTAGGATATGGATGATAAAATTTATTTCATCAGGGATAACGAACAGCAAATACCTGTTTATGATTTTATTAAAGCGATGGATCCGGATGCTCCGATAAATCCGACTCATAATTTTGAGCTTTTGAAAGCATGCCGTCTGAAAATGTACGATAAGGCGGAGCAAGAATATATCGTAGAACGAACTATAAATCGGGTGGAAACTGGCGATTGGGAGAAATCTGTATTCTATTATGGGTGGTTGAAGAATGAACTTCAAATTATCGGGCAATGGTTATCGGACACCTATCCGCACGGAGAGAAGAAGCGAATTAAAACATCGTCAGCTATTCAGATGGAAATACTTAAATACGAGCGATATGTGAAAACAGAGATGGAGCGGATTGAGGAGTTTGTGAATGGTCGTTCTGATGAAAGTATTTCAAAAAATGCAGGAATACCGCCGCATTTGTTAGACTTAAATCCTGCCCAATGTCAATATTTATATGGGAAACTAACTAAATACGGGCACTTCCTGTCGGAGAAAACGAATCAGACACATTTTAACTATGTGTTTGGCGGCGGTCTGTATCCACAAGATTTCAAGCCGCTACGCTGGAATAGAAGCAAGCAAGCTATCGGTGAATTAATTTTACTGCTTACAAGAAAGCCTTCAATTTCTCGTGAAAAGAAACGGAATGCCCGAAATCTTTTTCTAAAAAACAATAAAACTATAGGTGAATTGTCGAATCCAAAGAAAGGAGAACCGACAAAAGATTATGGAATCTTGGAAGAGATAGCGAAAAGCATAAATACTCGCTCGGTGTAAATGCTTTATTTTCAGATACCCGCTCACTACCCGCCCATTGGAAGATGGGTGGGTAGTTTGTTTTGAATCAGTTGATTCAAGATTTATCATTGTGTAGTTTTGTTTCCGCAGAGCAGTATACTGGCCAGATACAGCGATGCAAAAAATTAAAAAAATTATACGATGATACACGTATTATTAAAGAAACCGGTGTGGCAGATGAACGGGGAGGAACTTTTGGAACTCCAACGTTTAGCCGCACCCCAAAGAGCTGAATTCGCCGAGGTGAAGGAGCCTCGATTGGTCTATGGTCTGCGTGGGTTGTGCGAACTACTCGGCTGTTCGCGCACTACTGCGAATAAAATTAAGCACGATCCTCGTTTGCGGGGATGCTACTCGCAGGCAGGGAAGAAAATCGTATTCGATGCCGAAAAGGTACTTAAAGCGTTAGGAAGGGAATAAGTATGGGAACGATTAATTATGCAGAACTACAACAGGATATACTGAATACCTTGGTGAAACAGGTAACTCCTGTCAATTTCAAGAATTTGGCTTACCCTGAAGCGAAGCTGCTCCAAAAACAGCTTGCCGGATGCGCCCCTGACAGCGATGTGGCGCAGAGCATTCAGAAGAAACTGTTGAAAATGAAAGTCAATGAGAAACACTACGTGATTTTCACCATTGAGGAAATTGCGAGGTTGGCCGAGAAAAACGATTGGGGGCTGTGCCGCAATCAGAACGAAATATACCTGTATAACAGAATGTTCTGGTCGAGGCTCGATGTCGATGCCTTCCAGAAATTTCTGCTAAAAGCATCGGAGCGGATGGGCGTCCCTATCGTATCGTCCAAATACTACCAATTCGGGAAGAAACTGTTCGAACAGTTTATGATGCAGTCCTATTTGCAAAGCCCGGCGGCCAATTCCAATGTGGTGCTTATAAATCTACTGAACGGAACGTATGAGATTAAAAACGGTCAGGGGAAACTGCGGGAATTCTGCAAGGATGATTTTCTGACGCATCAGCTCCCTTTCGAATACAATCCAGATGCGGCGGCTCCTCTATTCGACATATACCTATCCAAAGTACAGCCGGACGAATCCGCCCGAAAGGTGTTGGCCGAATACATCGGCTACCTCTTTATAAAGACGGGCAATACGATTCTGAAAGAGGAAAAGGCATTGATGCTCTATGGCGGCGGCGCGAACGGTAAGTCGGTGTTTTTCGAAATTGTAAACGCGCTGCTCGGTGCTGAAAATGTCATCTGTCATTCATTGCAAGATTTGACCGATGGGAGTGGATATTATCGGGCGCAGTTAGCGAATAAACTGGTGAACTATGCGAGTGAAATCAATGGTAAATTGGAATCGTCCATATTTAAGCAACTTGTTTCCGGTGAGCCTGTGTCGGCCCGGTTGCCCTATGGCAAGCCGTTTCATCTTACGCAGTATGCCCGGCTTATTTTTAACTGTAATGAACTTCCGAGAGGTAACGAGTTTACGGATGCTTATTTCCGTCGGTTTCTGATTGTCCCGTTCGATGTAACGATTCCGCCCGAAGAACAGATTAAGGACTTACATAGCCAGATTATCGAAAACGAGCTTGCCGGAGTATTCAATTGGGTGCTTCGCGGACTTGCAAGACTTCTGAAACAGAATGGATTTACCGAATGTGTTGCGGCGCGTAGAGCCGTTGAAGATTACAGATTGCAGTCCGACAGTTTGAGGCAGTTCCTCAACGACGAAAGGTATAAATCGGATGTCAATGTGAAAACAAAGATTGTCGATTTATATATCGAATATAAATACTATTGTCAGGAAAACGGGTTTTACCATTTGACCAAACCCAATTTCATCAAGCGGCTTAAATCATACGGCATTCAGGTTGCGACGATAAACGTGGGCAACGTTGCATATTTGAAGAAACATAAATCCGATGAAGAATAAATTTCATTCTAAATCTTCATAAAATTAACCTTCTTAACCATTCGGCCAACCTTGGGCCGAAGTATTAAAAGTTTTCGGTATGAAAAACAGACTGGATGTAGCTGTCAGCTACTACGAGCACATCTATACAAAATTCCCAGTAAGAGCGACTCTAATCGACCTCTTGACCACAAATCGCTACAAATCCCGTGTTCTGGCTGTCCGGACAGAATCGGACGCAAGGAAGAAAAAAGAGTTGAAAACTCGACTGCCTGCATTCACGCCGTCCGGTTTGTTCCGGGGCGGGGCGGCAAACACGTTGCTGAAACCCACCGGACTGATTTGTATTGACATCGACAGGAAAGATAATCTGCAGGTCGAGGGGTATGACAGGTTGAAAGATCAGCTCGGTAGACTGCCCTATGTTGCATTTTGCGGACGGTCTGCCGGCGGTGAAGGATACTATGTGATTGTCCCCATAGCGCAGCCTAAAAAGCTACTGTTGCATTTCCGGAGTTTGCAGACCCAGTTTTCTGCGATAGGGATTACCATAGACCCGTCCTGTTGTGACATTTCCCGAAAACGGTTCGTGTCTTACGATCCGGAGCCATATATCAACCAAGAGGCGGAAATATACGAGGGATTGGCGGACGGGGCGGCTGTGCCTGACATTACCGGGAACGCAACTCTATCCGGAACGGACAGTGAAGACGAACCGCTGAAAGAGGTGCTCAAGTATATCCAGATAATCGAGCAGAAAAAGGTAGATATTACCGCAGGTTATGCAAATTGGCTGCGAATAGGCTATGCGTTGCATAACGCCTTCGGGGATTTCGGTCGGGAGCTATTTCATCGGGTCAGCAGTTTCCATTCCCGATACAGCTATGTCGAAACGGATAGGTTATTTAGCGGCCTTTCGAAAGGGAACTGCGCGAATCAGGTAACCATTCGCACGTTCTTCTATTTTATTCGCCAACATGGGTTGGATGCGGCAGCTGACTTTGGGGTTAGTGATGAGAAAGGTTAAAAATATGAGCCTATCAAAAATAGATTTATTTTTCATTCTTTCATTTGAATAGACCATATATGCGCATTTTAAATGGTCAGGTAATGGATTTCTTTGGGTTGTAGGGTTTAGTTGTCCTATAATAAAAGAAAACGGCCATTTCGCATGGGGTATGATATCTTTTCGGAATAGGGTTCGATAAAGGGGTATAAAGACCATAATCTATACGTGGAATTGTCGCGCGCAGCGCTGACGCCCGCGCGATGTCCTGCGAATATAGTTGAAGGACTGGGCTTTTATCTGTCGGAATTTTCACTATCTTTGCAATTACATAGCGTTACGCTATTGTTGCTCGCAGAAAAACGACCAATTTCTTAAGGCAACTGAATAGACGATAATAGATGGAAACGCCTTCGCTTGGCGCGGGCTTTTCTTATTCTATTCAGGGTGCTTGGTCGTACCTTCTGCAGATAGGATTAGACCTGCGCCTTTTTTATTGGTGCGGTTCGACTCTAATTACAAGGACAGACCAAGCCAATATGGATTACAGCCGCTGCAAGCAGATACTACACGACTTCTATTCCGAGAATGGAATAATTGACCATTTCGAAAGGGACAACCTTTATTTGGAAAAAGCTTTTCACGAGATTAACGAAATGTGGTTTCGGAATCTGGAGTGTATAAAAGAGGTCAAATACCTAATGATAGCCGAAGCCCCTTTATGGGGTAAGGATAAAAGCTATATCTACAATCCCGAAACGAAAAATACACAGTTTTTTCAGAGGAAAGATTTAGAACGTGTAATCGGTATAAATGTTTACAATAAATTGGATTTTTTAAATTATTGTAATAAGATGGGGTTGCTTATAATTGATATTTCGCCCTTTGCTTTTAATACAGAGGACACAATAATTAATTATCGCAACAAAACTTCAAATAATCCATATGGTCTTACGAAATATCAATATCGTGGGCTCATTGAACAGACACTTACGACGTTTTTTGATATAAAAATACAAGCGATATCATTAAAAAAATCAACAAGTATTAAGATTTTTTATCGTTATCGTCGTGTGATGATACAATTTAATGATTTGATATATAATAGTTTTGTCAAATATGATTTTGCGATTAATGAAAATGAATTATCCGATATTTCAAAACGAGGGGGTGGTATAGATGGATTCAAATTCCGTCAAATTATTTTTTAATTTGATTAAATGACACTTAGAGTTCGAGCATATTTCAAATCAACTAATTTTGGATATGGCATATCCAATTATTCCAAGCAACATAAGAATGAGCATTACAATGGCTATCCATTTTATATTACGGTCAGAAAGCAATTGAAATACCTTTAAAATTAGAAGAAATATAATGAGAATTGTCCCTAATATTCCGATATTCCACAAAGCTTCTTGGGTGGATAATGTTTTGGATGAGAATACTGGGATGCTAGCAAACAAGAAAGTAATAATTGCCATAAAGATGCCCATATATTCAAATGTCTTGTTTTCTTTTTTGCTTATTTCATCTTGGATTTGAATGATGGTTTCTCTCTCTTTTGAAAGTTCATTTTGGCTATCATAAAATTTTCGTTTCAATTCTAAATCTTGTAATTTAGAGTTGAGTCGATCGTAATTTATTGGCCTACAAAAAGATGACGCAATAAATAAAGAAATATCAGTATCTTTATATTGAACTACACATTCATTTGAAATTAACTGAAACGGATAGTATCTATTTCGGTAACACCATTTTAGGTTGTGCTTGAATTTTTCAAGTAGCTCATCGAAAAAGAGCAATAGATCTTGGATTGAATCTGTATTGTCTTTAGTCGCAAATGCATTCTCCGTTTTTTTGCTTAAAAAAGTTAATGCTTTATAATAGGGAAAGTAGTTGTAAATTCTCGTTTCGTTTTGAATATCATTTATTTCTAATAAGTCCGTTTTTAAGTTTTCAATAGTATACTCCGGGTTTTCTATATTTATAGATAACTTACAATTATATAAATAGTTCTTAATTGAATTAAGTGCGACTATATCAAATTCTTTCTTGATCTTAGTCGCATATAATGAATTGTAAAGGGCATCAAATGATTGTAGCAAGTTCTTAACCTGTCTAGAAGAACTGTTATCTTTCTGATAGTGCTTCATAAGCAATATCAGTTCTGATGCTTTGGAGTGTCTGTTTAAACAATTTTCTTGATATTTCTTAATCTGTTCTTTGTATAATCCTTTATTGAAACTTGAATTAAACATGAAGTTATATCTGCTGAAAGTTTCTTTGAGGGAACTTTCGGAAAACTCAATTTCATCAACAGAATGCTTTTTAAAATTCAAGCTATAGTTTCTTCCGATAATCGGATCATAGAACATTTTAACAAGTAAAAAATTACACTTATCTAAAAGTGCTGAATAAATATCTTTTAGGTCTTTGTTTTCTACTTTTTTACGGTCTTCTAATTCGTCACGAAGTATGACGAGAATTTCTCGGTTATCATTATCGGCAATTAGGAAATGATCAATTGAGGCCAATTTAAGAACAATTGATATAAAGTCGGATAAAAACTCATTATTTATATTCTTATCATCCGATTTAAATGCGCTAAAGAAGAATTCTTCGTCAGAATTCTTAATTTTATCTTCGGTATTAATTAGAAACCCTACATAGTGTTTTAGGATACATTTGAGCCCCAAACTTAGATCTGAAAACCGTTGTGTAAAATAAGTGTCGATATTGCCTATTTCCATAGCAATATCGGCTTCAAAAGCATCCAGAGCTTTTCTATAGTTCGGATCAAATATATACTCTCCGGATAAAACTGCCTTTGAAAGAAGAATAAATACAGATTTGTAATATTCATCTATACGAGCACTACCTTCTAGCTGAATATTAATATCCTCGTTACTATATTTTTTTAGGTTGGCAGTTGAAAAAGTTGAATTATATAATTCTCGTGCCTGTTTAATGAACAAGCTCATTATTTAGATGATAAAATACTTATCGCTATTTATAATCAAATTATCCGGAATAGAAATGCTCCCCTTGTTTATTTGACGAGCATAACTATAAGTTGTACGCCAACAACTCCATTTGTGAGATAAGTCTACTAAATCAAATGCAGAATACAATACAAGTCGATTATTAATCTTCTTTAGTGCTTCAACAGATTCATTAATTTGTTCAATTATTGTCGGAGATAATTTATCCTCGTTGTTTTCTGTTGAAACTTCTTGAATCTTTAGCTCTTTATCTGATATGCAATATTTTCCTATAGCTGATTGATTCATCTTATTGTAGATATCGCTCTCAACAGGGCCAAAGGGCATAGCTACAAACTTATTAAACGTTCCTAATAAATTATGATCTTCGTTATTGGCATTTACTGCTGATGCAAAAAACAATAATTTGATTACTTTGAGCTTTGTAAATGAATAATGAAATGAATTGTCATTTTTTATTGATTTATACCAATCAATAAAACAATCCATTAAATACTCAAATGCTAATTCTTTTGTTGTCATAGCGCGGATATATTTCCCTTAGTATATACAAATATAGTACATTATTCTCACAATCAGCCTATATTCATGAAAAATTAAATTTGAATTCGGTTTATTAGTTTGGTAATGGTAAAAAGCGCACAGTTTTTACGTTTATGTGCGTAAAACTGTGCGCTTTTTCTGTAATTGATTGATAATCAATCTTTGCTGCGGAGAGAGAGGCTCCGCTCGGGGCGTGGAGTTTTGCGGCGGATTCCTACGCCGCGATGCAGGGCGAAAAGGTGCTGCGCAATCCGCTGTTCAGTCCCTCGCTGAATGCCGCGGGGCATTACCTCAATGCGCCGTCGGCGCTGATTCCCGAGGTCGGCGACCGCGACGACGCGGAGGAGGACGGGACCAACTTCACGCTCCGCATCGTCCGCTACGCCGGGATGCATCCGCTGCCCGGCGACGAGCGGTGGGGGTATCCTTCGGGGCGTTCGGAGTATCCGCTCGCGGCGTTCCATTTCGCGGGGGACGACGCTGCGGAGGGGTTCACGCTCTGTTTCGAGGACCGCGACGGACAACAGGGGCTGCACCGCTTCTACGACGGGCAGGTGCGCCGGGAGGCCTCCCGTGAGCGGATCATCCTCTCGCTGCGGCTCGCGCCTCACGAATTCGAAGCCCTTCTGACGCCCGGAACGGGAGCGCCGGACATCCGTTCGGTCTTCCGCATCGATACCGGAGCGGGCGTGGTGCGGGCCGCGCTGCACGCCGTTGGCGACTACGACCCGGCGAAAGCCTCGGTGCGCTGCACGTTCAACCGCCTCATGGAAGACTGATGACGCGGCACGACGCACTGTTGGCCGAAGCGGTGCTTCTGTGTCTTATACCCATCTCCGAGCCCACAAGACTCCTGAGCATCTCGTATGCCGTCTTCTGCTTGAAAAAAAAAACACTACACACCTTCATCTTCCTTCTTGTGTCTTGCTCTTTTCA
>OJKC01002203.1_pt1 | contig 10777 bp, 9 predicted proteins | sample 1596401 | NCBI WGS metagenome assembly OJKC01 (sample SAMEA4350162, study PRJEB24818) | metagenome | biome: human; feature: gut; material: faeces | place: Denmark | collected 2013-09 | reverse complement strand
ATACCAAAGTTATTGTCGCCTTCAACCTCATAATCCAGCTGAACAATACACCAGATACCGCCGCAGAGCAGGCGATCAAATTTTTCTGGATATTCATCGGCAATCGGTACATTACCAACGCCCAAATTAGAAAACTCTGCAAAAAAGCAATCCTTTTTCATATCCAGCCGAACAGTCACCATATCAATGATTGTGTGACTGCCTTTTTTACGCAGCTGAGACAGAATTTTCTGTGATTCATCCGGGCGCACAAAGTTGTCAGCAAGAATACGCTTCACATTCTGTACGCCTTTCTCTATAACCGTCTCATCATCTGAACTGCAATACTGTCCCAACAAGAACTCAAGAACATACACTGGGACATTCGCCCCTTCTTTAATTTTCTTTGTCAGGTCTTTCCGAACAATCTTACCGTCAAAGTTCTGACGGAGCTTGTTCTTTATTTCTTCACGGGTACTTTCACCCTCTGCAAATTGCTCCATCTTTCTCTCCTCCTGCGGCATTAACTAAAAAAATCAAACTCGTCCACCGCAAATGCGATGTCAATATGGAATGGCTCCCGCTGTGGCAGCTGTAATCCCTGTTCATCTGCAATTACCAGATAATAAGTAGCTGTATTGCTGTATTTCAGAGATTTCAAATTAAACTGACAACGGAAAGTTCTTTCTGCACCATTATCGCTGGTCTTATCTGCAATAATCTTCTGAATATCACTAATCTGCTTGCCGTCCTCATCTGTAAAATAAACCTGATAGGTTGCAGCTTCACGATTTGTACTGACCGCATCTTTTTGATAGAAGTTCAACGAAAAAATCATATTGCTGATTTTACGGTTTGCGGACAATAAATTGACTGTTACTGGCTTGGTATCATATTTCTGTTTATTACGCTTGTATTCCATAGAATCATTGCGGAGATAATGATACTCAATCACCGGAACAACCATTTCCTGCAAACTGATACCACCATGCACAAAATTCATACCGCCACCATTCATTTTGATACGAATACTTTCTCTCGGTGCAAATCCATCAAATTCTGTATTTCCTCCCAAGAATTTTACAGGCATCAAGTAATCTGGTTGCACACCCTTCTGCATAATTGCATATCTTCTGCCATACTCCACACATCGCTTAATACTTTCTTTCTTTGTAATGTCAGAGTTTGTTACATCTACATCAAAAAAGCCTCTTTTATCTACTTTGTCCTCTTCCTTCAAAGGACTGTATGTATAAAGAAATCCATGATCTGCCGTAATTAAAATATTCGTTCCGCCAAATTCATTTACAATGATACGCACAAGGTTCTTTAATTCCGAAATTGCCTTATCACAGGCAGAAAAAACAGCGTTATCAGAAGTATGGCTGGCTTCATCAATGGTATCGTGGTAAATGTAAACAACATCCATGCCCTTTACCAGCGCACTTCGTTCTGCTCGTTTCATGGCAATGATGTCATTGTATTTCAAAGCCACACTCGCCGGATCTTCTAATTTCAGAACCTTATCCCGGTAAGTGCTTGCCGTAGACTGTCCATCTGCCAAAACCGTCAAAATATTGTTCCGAACCTCTACTGTCAGTTCTTTATGCGGCAACAAAGCTGCCATACCAAACTTTGTAGTAGAAGGGAAGATACTTTGCATACTGCTGATAGAAACCTTACTTTGCGTTTCTCGCTGAAGCTGATCTGCCATCATAGCTGCCACTTCATAACGCATGGCATCTGAGATAATTACAAATACTTTCGTATCCGAGGTTTGAATACGGGAACGGTAAAAATTCTCCTGTTGCGGTACTTCCAGAACTTTACCGTAAGTTGCCAGTTCATCCGCACATACATCTGACCAGTTGTTGCCCAACTCACCTAAGAACCAATGAGTATAGAGTCCTTCCACTTTATCGACAACATGCTTGAACAAATCATCCAGCAGAATATTAGAAGTCTCCAGGCTCTTTTGAAAACTAAGATGGAACAAACGGTAATAAGTGTCCATCTGATAGTAGCTCTCAGTATATTCTTTCCAGATACTTTTCGCTTCTGCGGTATGGAATCCGGCAGAATGTTCCTTAAAGAAACTTTGCATATTCGCCACTTGTAAGATACCGTCATAAAAATTTTCAAATGGCTCATACCATACACAAGTTCTACGTTTTTCAACGGTATTTGTAATGGTATCCACATCAATGATATGGTCACTGATCTCTGTCATTAGCTTTGTCAGAATCACTTCATTAATACACGGAAAGCACTCTGTTCCTACCAAATCTTCTACTGTCAGCTTTTCAAAACGCTGATACATACGAGCTTCATCCTCAACATAACGTGCCACATCATATAATTGTGGAATGTTATCACTATGAAGCCATTCAGAAATAAAATCATAGCAATATGCCTGATGTGGCATGGAAATAAAACCGTCCAGTCCGGCAAGATATTCCTGCCGCATGGTACGGGTCGCCGCAGTTAAAAGTAGATGAATTGCCAATCGCCCAAGGTCTGGTTCTTCCTCTACAAATCCGCATCCCTGACGAACCATCGCCCAAAATGCTGCGTCTGCATGATATTTTACAAAATCCTGATAAACCGTGTTATTATTCAAATCAAGTCCCGCCTGGAACACACTACGGAGAATCATATTGGGCTGTGCATCTTTCAATCCACAGATTGCCGCCATGACAGCCATGTGTAACTGTGCCGGTGTTTCCGGAACTTTATTCTGTGTGCTGACTTTCAAGCGACGGTCTTTCGCATTAAAATAAGCACGATAGTTTTTAACCTGTTTCCTCATTGCCGGATTTGATATAAGTCCCATCTCATCCATCCAGATAGAAATCAGATCTGCCCGAAACTCTTCACTGTAAAGCTCTACATCCAGAAGCCAGTTATCATCAGGGCGGTTATAGACACACGGACTGTAAACCAGATAATTTGTGGTCAAATCATCTACTGAAAGCAGTTTTTTTACAGAAAACGCATTATTTCCTGTCAGCGCAATCACCTTTGCATTTTCCAAAACCACTTCATCCAGTTCATCCTCAAATTCCTTATCTTCATCGTACCAGAAAATGATACGACGCTGATAAAACTCAGGCAGAGGTGCAGCAAACCTGCGATTTAAATCTTGTATTATTTTGTCTGTATCCATGCTGTCCTCCTACTTTATAATTTTCCAATTTGCTTTTCGTTTTGTTCCGTCCTGTACCAATCTACCTTTTTCCTGCAAAGAAGCGAACATTCGAGAAACCGTTCTTTTCGATATACCCATTTTTTCCGCATAATATGCCTGTGTTGCAGACGGATTCTTCTCTATAATCTGCAACAATTTTTCTATCTGCGTCTGTTCCTTATTAAGCGGCACTTCAGTGCCATTAGTGCCATTATCGGCGCCACATTCAACGCCATTAGCGCCATTTTTAGTGCCATTGGCGTTAATGGCGTTATTGGTATCAACCTGACCTCGATAAATATTGATACGCAAATCCACTTCGCCACCAATAAACTCCGGCTCCTGCAGTCCGGAAGCTTTTACTTTGTCTATAATTCTTGGAATACCGCTTCCCCAATGCTCGATCAGGTTCATATAGGCAAACGCATGGGCAAGAGCTTTATTTCTGATTTTGGAATAGCCCTCTTTCATACGTTCCATCGTTTGTCCCATTGGCAGCTTTCCTGGAGAAGTGATTTCCAAACGGTTGTCATATACCGCTACCTGTATCGTACCATGATCCAGATAACTACGATGCACCATGGCATTGATAATCAACTCACGAATAGCATCCATTTTCTTGAACACATCTTCCTTGTCAAAGCCAACAACTTCTCTGGTTTTATCAGCAATTCCGAAAATGATTTTTCCTCCGGTTCCATTTGCAAAGGCAACCACAGACTTCATATATTTGATACTTTTCTCCGGCAGGTTCTCTTTAAACTCTACATTCTTCGATTCGCCTGCAAGAATTTCTTCTATGGTCATCGTAACACCTCGCTCTCTTTAACAGTCCTAACCACCATATTTTTACTTAATTGATGAAGAAATTGAGCTCAGTGCTTTACTTAAAGCATCTTCATCAGCCCGCTTTCTTCTCTCACTTTCCCACATACCGAGTATCTGATAAATGCATTCTTTCACAACAGGAAAATACTTTCGGCATTCTTCTTCGCTTAACTCATGAATACCCTTGCTCAAGATTCCATAAATAGTTGCATTTTTGACCAGTATATCTGGAAGATATCCTTCCAACATCTTAATTTTTTCAGCTACTCTCGCCCGTTCAAACATCTCGTTATCAATCGCATCAGCCGCAGTTTCTTTTGCTTGATAAACAAGTCTTTCAAGAATTCGTCTCAGATAAACATATGATCCAGCACCAACACCACTTGCAAAAAGTCCTATTGCAGTTCCAAGTTCCTTACGGTCTTCCTTAGAAATCACATGTTTATAAGCATCCAATTCCGGAAACGTCATATCTGCAACAGATGGATACTGCCCAATTTTCATCATAGAATTATCTGTTGTCAGGACAATATAATCAAGATGATGTTCCTCATTCATGCTGCAAACAAATTGAAATACCAAAATCCTTGACACTTCTTCAATTTGCCAGTTTTTCCACTTCCATGCTGTATTTTGTTTTTTTACACTTTCATTAGGTGACGGTGTATTTTCAAGAATATAAGACTTCTGAAGTCTGAAAACCTCTTCCGAAAGTTTCTGTGAATAACATTCTGTATCATCCTCTTCAAAGTAAATATAAGGCTTCATTGAAAAAACACGTTTCTCTTTACACTCTTTGCAATAAGCACTTATTCGGACTTTTCCATCAAGTAAAAGAATTAACTCTTCAATATTATCTTCATCTATTTTCATGGACTCATAAAGTCCAGCCGTTTGCAAAAAATTTGCAAATACATTATCTTTACCGGAAACTATATCGGATGGTATTGAATCAAAAATATTATGTCTCACTTTATTCTCTCCTTTACTACCGCTTTTTCAGGCACTTTCTCCTCATATTCCTGTTTCAATTCCTCTGCCAAATACGCATCGCTCATGCAGTGCATATCAGAAACACCATCACGGATCAGCTGATAGACCTGGGAATGATAAAAGAAATCCAATGCCGCATCCAGTGAAAGTCCCTGCTGTTTAGCAAAACATTCGATAACACGGCTATATTTTTTCTGAAGCAAAATCGGATTTGCTGTCATAGTGTTTCACTCCCTTCAAAATGCAACAGAGACAGTGCTTTCTCTGTGCGGAAGCATATTTGCAGGTTCGGCTTTTCATAACGCAGGCGGTTGATAGCTTCCGTTTTATCAATCAGTCCGTCAAAGAACAGCTCCACGGTATTAAACACCTTATCGTTGGCAACACCACCCTCAACAAAGTCATAATCCGTCGAATCTTTTCCGCTGCGACAGTTCAGAATGAAATCCAGCCACTCTTCGGAATAAGAATCGAATTTCAGCGTTTTCAGCTCGTTTTCTTGGCTTTCATCATATTCATACCGGGAGATAATGCCATCTTTCCCACGACGTTTGAATTTACCGCACCACTTCGCAGCCTGTTCATACAGCGGCGTGACATAAAAGCCACGCCCGAAGTCTACATCGGAGCGGGAATGAACCAAATCCGGCTTTGCAATTTCTAAGAAAGAACCATGATAGAGAATCATACTTCCACACCCCTTTCTTTCATCACGTCAAGAAGGTCATCAACGATATATTCCCGACTCTGGGTATGCAGCACTTCATATTCCGGCACAATGTAACCGTTCAGAATATCGCTTTGTTCGGTAAATGCCTGATAGACACGTTCTGCATCCACGCCCAGCTTTGCCGCTACATTTTCAATGCAAAATACAGCAAACTCCAGCTCACTGGAATTTTTGATTTTTTCATCTGTCATAATCTACAACCCCTCCTTCGAAATCACTGTTCTCGATTTGAACGCTTTTCTCCGTGATATGTAAAGGTTTCATAAGTTATGCCTTTTTCAGCTCTTTGTTCAGTAGTAATTCCGGTCTGATGATTTGAGCCTTCAGCACTTGAAAGTTGCGGAAGACCTTTTCCATTTTTAATATCATCCATTGTTTTATCTCTATTAGGCACTTCAAAATCCTCCTTTTCTTAATAACACAGCAACCACATACATCATTATTCCAACAATAATTGCAACCATTGCATTATCAAATGCCTTTTGCTTCTTTTGTACAATTGGACGAACTTCATTTACAATTCTTGTATATTTGTCAATCAACCATAATGCTGCATGTGATTCTTTGTTTCGGTATATTTCTTCATTTCTAATGTCTTCACTTTTAAAAACAGCAATTCTTCTTCCTCTTAGTAAAAACAATAAGTATATTGTAGCTCCAACAATTACTATTAAGCTACCACCAAGGCACATCAATTCAATGGAAGTCAAAATCACTTCCCATATTTTCATATTACTTACATTGAATTTCGCTGGTGAAAAATCAAATGCTCCAAGCATAATTGTTAAAATAACGCCTGAAAATGCCAGAGCAATATTGATTTTTTCATATATCTTATTGTAATTATCCTGTATTCTCTGATAATCCTGAAAACAGCTATCTAAAAGGAAACATGCTGATGGATAATCTTCGCACTCACTTTGTGCTGTATTCTCAACGTCATTGTTATCCATATATTTGTCCCCCTTACTTTATTTTAGCCAAAACATCTTGGAAAATTGCATAATTCTTTTTCACGCCATCGTCCAGATCAATAGAAATCATCTGGTCGGCAAGGTGATGAATTTTTTCCTCGTAAGTTCTGATCTCAGTATCCTGTGCCTGCAAGGTAGTCAGCTTTTTGTTCAGCTTCACACGCTCGCCGGTAGAAGCATTGGCAATCCGCTGTTCCAGATCAGCAATAGCAGTGCGATAACGAGCCTGCTGTTCATGGACATAATCGGTACGAATACGGGCAATGGTGTCTGGCTGATAGCGGTGCATATAAATCAGAGCCTTAAAGCCATTCTTCTTGCCACTGTCAAACAACCAATAAATCGGGCGTTTTTGATAAATCTTACAATGATCTTTATAAAAATCATTCAGGAAATAATTCCGAATTACATCTTTCGGCTGACCTTTTCCGCCCAGCGCATCGGCAATAAATTTCATGTTTTCGTCCAGCGTATCTGCACCATAAACTGTTTTCACGAACTCCACGAACAAACCAACAATATCATCCTCGAAGTATTCATCGTCGCAAATTGGGATAATGTTATCCTTATCAGCAGCAAAAGAAGCGTACTTGCTGTTGTCCCATTCGCCACCTGCATAGACAAGACCATCCACATCCAGAGAATAACGACCAAACATACAGCCAACCGCATAGGAAATGAAAGAGCGAATATCTCTGCCAAGGTCAGCCGTGCGGACGGTGACATCCTTATCCTCAACATCCGGGATCAGCTCGTCCTGCAAGCCGTAAATGTCAATGAAGATGCGGTTCAGTTCTTCCTCGTTGGATTTCAGCTGATTGAAGCGATCATCGCATTCAGACTGCCACTGGTCAAAGGCTTCAGCAATCGTAGAAATTTCGCGAAGCAGTGGATGATGCTGGAAATTCCACGATGTTTCAAAAGAATCCCAGTCAAATTTACTGATGAATACAGAACTTTTGGCCAACTTATCAACCGACCCGACAAAATTGCAATTATAGCAATATGGAAATTTATTAATATCCCCAGATTGCACATGTATAGATCCTATTGTTGTTTCAAAAATATAAGAAGCTACTTTTGAATTCATCAATGCAAGTACATAATAAAGTTGTTCATGTAAATCAAAGACCCCCGGTCCTTCAATATTAATAATAGTATTGGGGGGAAGTATCCTCATTGAAAATGAAGTTCCATAGGTTGAATGAGACCATGTGAGTCCCCCTTTAAAATACTTATCTTCGCTTCTGACATATCGAGAAATTGATTCACCTTTTGCTAAAATGAGGTTTTTAATCTCTGCACCATCAAATTTCCAGTCAACAACCGATATCATATTCCCATACCATTTTCGATTGGACGTATACTTTACTATTGGAAACCATTTTTCCCACGATTGATATTCGGTATCTTTTACGTGCCTAAGCGACAATGTCTGATTAGAAATCTCATACCAATCCCGTATAAATCTGTTATTATCATTTGTTTGCAATCCAATACAGGCAGTTCCTGCACAGCTTAAAGTACTTTCTGCTTGAATAATAGACCTGAGAGTATTCGGAACCTTATGATTAATTTTATAATCTAAATCATTAAAATCCATCATATTATGTATTTTATATGATAATAATAGAAATTTATTTTTTTCATCAATGTTAGTTAGATCATAGTATTTTCCTTTTATCTTATATTGTTCCACATAGTATGTATACGAAGCAGTACCAAAGCCTACATCAAAGGCATCAGTTCCAAATTCAAGTAAAGAGGCTATATCGATTGAATTAACCAAAATTTTACGAAAATCTTTGAATGTCGGATTATACATCCATGTTATTGGAGTAACTATGGAGCATATATACTTTGAGAGTTGGCAACTCTTCGAAACAAACACTGCATATAAATCAGTTTTTTCATTCGGATATTGATGTTCGATATAGTGTTTTAGCTTTTCATTAAATCCCTTAGCTCCTGCATAAGGAGGATTTGTCACAACCACATCGTATTTCTGTGCCAGTGCTTCTGCCACTTGTACCAGTGGCAGTAATCCTCTCAGTGCCGCTTCACGAGAGATGTGAATATCTTCCTTGATTTCCGCAAAACGGTCATACAGGGCAGACCAATCCTGCGGGGTTACGGTCAGAATAGAACCATATTCCTTTGCATCTTGCAGTTCGATGATGATGGTATCCATCGCCTTTTTCAGCTTGGCATCGCCGTTGCAGAAATACTCCAAAGCAAACTTATCTACATGGTTACTTTCCTGAATCGCATAGACATGGGGCTGAATGCCACGGCTGAAGAAGCGACGGTCATACTGACGGGCTTTCATCATTACCGCAAAATAAGCCAGCTGTGCCGCACGGTCATCAATATCCAGACCATAAAGATTGTTTCCTACAATGCTTGCCACCGCTTCACGGGTAGTATAGCCGTAGGATTCATAAATCTTCATCAGCACATCAAACATATATGCAAGGATATGACCGGAACCAGAGCATGGGTCAATAACTTTCAGCTGATCCGGTGTCAGTGCGGCGTATTCCTTGCGAATCTCGGCAAGCTGTATCTGTACTTCCGGCTCCTGCTCGGCTTCTTCCAGGTAGTAGTGCCATTTGGTATCTTCCGGGTCACGGTTTCCGGCAGCATAGGCAGACTGTTCTTCCTCAGTCGGAAGAAGCTGCTCTTTGACATCCGGGTGTCCCTCCAACCACAGACGACCAAGGCTGTTCTCTACCATATAGCGAACAATCCAGTCCGGTGTGAAAAGCTGGGTCGCTGCAGGTATGTTTTCTTTTGTGATTTTTACATTCTTTTTCAGTGCTGCGAAAACATCATCTTTTTTCTCGCTGTTATAATACTGATACAGCCATCCGATAATCTGGACAGCATCCTTCCAGTCATCCTCCGGTATCAGCTCAATCATCTGCTGAATCACACTGCCTTCACGAAGCAGATTGTCCGGCAGAAGAAGCTCGGTGTAATCCGCAATCTTCTGAAACATTCCCGGCAGAATTTTATTCAGAGCGTTACACTGCACAATCAGCAGATATTTATACAGTTCTTCGCTCTTTTCTGCATCTTTCAGTTCATAGACCTTTTCCATATCGAGTCCATCCAAATCCAGATGAATGGCTTCGGTTATAATCTGCGGCTTAAAGTTGTTTTCCTCGTCCGTAAATACACGCACATGAGAAGGAAGATAGCCGTTGACTTCCATGAATCGCAGAGCAGAGAAGCGATTGAACCAAGTATAGGCAACCTCTTCCATGACCTGCTTATATCCTTAAACGTTAATCTAGGAAATCAGAGCCTAACGCTGTTACTTTTCTGTCTTTTATATATATCAAAAAAGGTGCTCACTGCTGAGCACCTTTTTTATTATCTATATATACTATTCCAGTATTATTCCAATACAATAGGTTTATACTTCGGAACCAGAGCCTTCATTACAACCCAACCAATCAGGTAAGCTACTGCGCATACGCAGAAGATTACAAAGTAACCGGCAGGCTTGCCTTCGAAGCCCATGAATGTCATGGCTGGGTGTACGAATTGTGCCCCTTGTTCGAGTAACTCTTTCGTCATTTCCACCTCATGACCGTCAACCATCGTTGTTCCGGAAGCATATACGAACAAGTTACCTGCCACTTTCTGAAGAATCATAGAGCCTACGCCTCCTGCCATACCACCTATACCGGTGATACTTGCAATAGCTGTTCTTGGGAACATATCGCCTACGGTAGAGAATATATTGGCCGACCAAGATTGATGAGCAGCTCCACCAATACCGATTAAGATAACCGGGAACCATGGAGAAACAGTACCTAACGGTTGTGCTAACAGTACAACCAGCGGGAAGAAGGCGAAGATTAGCATCGCTTTCATACGGGCTGCATACGGATTCATACCTGTTCTGTTGATGAAGATAGTAGGTAGTTTACCACCATAGATAGATAACATAGTCACTGCATAAAGCGTAAAGATCAACGCCATACCCAGTGGGTCGGAGGTTTTAATACCGAATTGTGTATTCAGATAAGACGGAGTCCAGAAAAGGAAGAACCACCATACGCCGTCAGTCATGAA
>OJKC01002199.1_pt1 | contig 10783 bp, 7 predicted proteins | sample 1596401 | NCBI WGS metagenome assembly OJKC01 (sample SAMEA4350162, study PRJEB24818) | metagenome | biome: human; feature: gut; material: faeces | place: Denmark | collected 2013-09 | reverse complement strand
TTGTCCGCGCACAGGCCGCAGCGGATGCAGCGCAGGCCGCCGGTCGGCTTGAGCGGCAGGCCGTTGTAGGCGCGGTAGTCCGGATCGCCGGGCACGGCGATCTCGGCCGGGGCGTCGGCGGCGATGCGGGCCGCGAGCTGGGTGCAGAACCCTTCGATCTTCGCGCGGTCGGCTGCGTCCGGCCGGCCGGCGGCGATGTCCGTGTTGACCGAGTGCGGCGCGATAACCTCCGCCGCCGCGATCACGCGAAAACCCAGCGGGGCGAGCGTATCGCGCATTTCGAGCAGAGCGTCGTCCACGGCGCGGTTGCCGAACACGGCCACGAGCACGGCCGGAGTGTCCGTCCCGCGCAGGGCGCGCATGCGCGCGAGACACGGCCGGGGCAGGCGCCCGCCATAGACCGGGAAGAACACGAGCAGGCAGTCGTCGGCAGAAAACGTCTTCGCCTCGGCGTGTACGGTGATGTCGGTGCAGGCGTCGGCCGCGTTCAGATTTTCCGCGAAGAGCCCGGCGACGCGCTGCGTGCCGCCCGTGGGGCTGAAGAAATACAGGTGCAGGTTGCGCGGATGCATGGCATGGCCTCCCAATTTCAGATTGTCTTTATTGTAGCGAAAAATGCCTGCGATTGCAATGCTTTTTGGCCGCCGGTCAGTACAGCTGCAGCTCGGGCAGGTAAGCGTCCAGCCGGGACAGCCGCTGCTGCGGATATACGCCGAGCGTGCGGCTGAACTCGAAGGCGATGGCCTCGATGAGAAAGTTCACGCCGATATAGGAGTTTGTGGGTGCGGGGCTGGACAGATCGGCGAGAAGCACGATGTCCGCATCGCCGGCGAAGGGCGCGGTGAGCTTGTCGGTGATGACGATCAGCCGGCAGCCGGCGTCGTGCGCCATCTCGGCCAGCACGCACGTCATGCGCGAGTAGCGCTCGGCACCGAGCAGGATCACACAGTCGTGCGGGCCATAGTCGAGCAGCTTTTCCACGCAGCGGGTGTCTGCGTCGCAGAAATACTCCACGTGCCGGGTGTACTGCGACAGCAGCGTCCCCAGGTGCCGCGCCGGCCCCGCCAGGCCGCGGAATCCGGAGACAAAGATGTGCTCGCTCTCGAGCAGAATACGCACGATCTGCCCGTATTTTTCCGGGTCGTTCTTGCGGTAAGTCTCCTGCAGACAGTCTACGGCGAACTGCAGGCACTGAAATGAGCTCAGGTCCTGATACTTTTGCAATTTGTCCGGCACCTGATGCTGCGGGATGACGTATTTTTCACGCTCGATGACCTGTGAGAGCTCGCTGCGCAGACTCTCCTGCAGCTCACGGAAGCCGCGGTAGCCCAGCGTGCGGCACAGGCGGATGACCGAGGTGTCGCTCACGCCGAGCGCAAGCGCGATGTCCTTGGCCGTTAAAAAATATAGCGAGCCGCTGTGCTCGAGAAAATAATCCGCGATGACCTTTTCCGTCCGCGTCAAATGCGCGCTTTGAATGCGCTGTTCCAGTTTACCGCTCATGGGAACACCATCCTTTTTTCTGGGGATTGTGAGCAGCGCCGCAACGAATGTTGCAGTAGCAACAACATTATACTGTATAAATTGTAGAAAATGCAATAGTGCATGAAAAACATTGAAAATTCAATTGACTTTTACGCATAAAAGAGCTAAAAATACCACATACAACAATACCGGTGTTGGATTATTTGAGAGGAGGACCTCACAATGGAGAAAAACAAACGTATGCAATTTTACGGGGGCACGCTCGGTGCGTGTGCGCCGCTGCTGGTCTTCATGTGCCTCATGATCGTGATCGCCGCGATGAAGAAAGTGTCCCTGGTGTTGTTCTGCATGGCAGGTTTCGCCGGACTGTGTGTGGCGTTCCTGCTGGCAAAAAACAAAAAGGAATTTGAACAGGCGGTCGTGGACGGCCTGAAAAACGACACGCTGTGTGTCATTATCTTCGCGTTCCTGCTGGCCGGCATCCTGTCGCAGGAGCTGCGCCAGAGCGGCCTCATTCAGGGCCTGACCTGGCTTGTGATGAAGCTCGGCCTGAGCGCGGGCTTCCTGCCGCTGGTGGCGTTTCTCGTCTGCCTGCTGATCTCGACGGCCTGCGGCACGTCCAACGGTGCCATCGTCGCCGTGCTGCCGGTGCTGCTGCCCGTCGCGGCGTCCGTCGGTGCGAATCCCTCCGTCGTGGTCGGCGCCATCGTCAGCGGCGCGATCTTCGGCGATAACCTCGCCCCCATTTCCGACACGACCATCGCCTCCGCGCTCACGCAGGATGCGGAAGTGCGCGACGTCGTGCGCACCCGTCTGCCGTATTCGCTGATCGCCGGCGTCATTTCCGCCGTGCTGTTCATCATCGTCGGTATCAAGACGTCCACGTCCGTCACGCTGCCGGACGTCATCGACCCCGCCTATGCCAAGACGCTCGTCATGCTCGTCATCCCGGTCATCATGATCATCCTGATGCTCCGTGGCTGGAACCTCATCAGCACGCTCATCGTCTGCGATCTGGTCGGCTTTGTGCTGTGCCTGGTGTTCGGCTTCCTCGACGTGCCGACGCTGTTTTCGGCCACCGGCCCCATCGGCGCCGGCCTGACCGGCATGCTCCATGTCATCTGCTTCCGCGTCTTCATGTTCGCGCTGCTCGAGATGCTCAAGCGCAGCGGCGTGTTTGACATGCTGCTCGAAAAGCTCAACAACGCCAGCAAGACCCCGCGTCAGGCCGAGCTCGTCACCATCCTGCTGAGCGTCATCGGCAGCGTGGCCATCGGCGCTGCGTCCATCTCGATCCTGTTCGTCGGCCCGGTCGTGCGCAAGCTCCTGCAGACGCACAACATCGAGCGCACCCGTGGCTCGAACCTCATGGACGGCATTGCGACCGGCCTTGCCGGCATCGTGCCGTACAACCCCGTCGGCCTCAACGCCGTCAGCCTCGCGATCGCGAGCGGCGTCGTCTCGGAGTCGTTCTCGTTTTTGGATTACGTGCCGTATAACTTCCACAGCTGGCTGCTGATCCTGCTGTTCCTGCTCAGTGCGATCACCGGCATCGGCCGCCACTTTGAAAAGGGCACCGCCGCCGCGCCCGAGACCCCGGCTGCGGAAGAGAAATGACGATTTCGGGTGCGGCCGCCGCGCCGCACCCGCTCAGATTGTTACATTTGGAAGGAGAAAACCATGCAAAATCTCAACGAAGGTCTGCTGTTTGATCCTGCACTGTCGGCGGAGATCAAGGATCGCTTTTACTATGTGGATGCGGATCCGGAATTCGGCCAGCGCCTGTTCTTTGAAAATTCCGGCGGTTCGCTGCGCCTGAAGGCGTCCGTCGAGGCGCAGGCAAAGTACCAGGCGTTCCCGGACTGCCCGGAGCGGCTGCACGATCGTTCCCGCGCGCTCAAAAAAGTGCAGCTACACGGCATCGACGACATTATGCACATCGTTTTCGGCGCATCGGGCGGCGCGCTCATCTCGGAGATGACCGCCTCGCAGGCGATGTTCCAGATCGTCGGCGCCATCCTGGAAAACTGCCCCGGCAAGAGCGCGGTCACGTCCGTGCTCGAGCACCCGTCGGCGTATGACGCGGTGAAATACTACTGCGACAAGACCGGCAAGGAATTTCGCGTCGCGCAGGCGAACCCGAAGACCGGCGGCATCGACGTCGAGGAGATCCGCCGCGTCGTCTCGCCGGATACCTGCCTGCTGAGCATCATGTATGCCTCGAACATCACCGGCAGCATCATGGACATGGCCGGTATCGTCAAGGCTGCGCGCGAGATCAACCCCGATATCTACATCGTCACCGACGCCGTGCAGCACGCGCCGCACGCCGTGCTCGACGTGGACGCCCTCGGCGTCGACGGCGCGACGTTTGCACCCTATAAATTCTTCGGCACCCGCGGTATGGGCTATGGCTACGTGTCCGATCGCGTGGCCAAGCTGCCGCACCGCAAGGTCTTGCAGCGCCCGGCCGACGTCTGGGAGCTCGGCTCGCCCACGCCCGGCAACTTCGCGGCCATGAGCGCCGTGGTGGACTATGTCTGCTGGCTCGGCGGCCACTTCATCCAGTCGGACGACCGCCGCACGCTGTTTGTGACCGGCATGGAGCACATCCACCTGCAGGAGCGCGCGCTGCTGCACACCATGCTCGAGGGCACGCAGAACGTGCCCGGTCTGCGCCACATCCCCGGCGTGCACGTGTATGTTGACACCGAGGATCTCACGCACCGCGACCTGATCGTTGCCATGGGCATCGACGGCCTGGACATGACCCGCTGCGTCGAGGAGTACCAGAAGCGCGGCGTCACGACCTTTGAGCGCGTCAATACCAGCGTGTATTCCAAGCGCATCGTCGAGGCTGTCGGCCTCACGGGTGCGATCCGCGTCTCGCCGCTGCACTGCCACACCGTTGCGGATATTGAGACGTACCTGCGCGTCACTCAGGAGCTTGCGCAGACATTTGCAAAGTGATCATTCTTTCCCCTCCCTTCTTTTTTCCTTATGCACAGACCCTGCCGCATCCGCGGCAGGGTCTGTTGCAGTTTTGCTGCGTGTGCGCTATACTGGCGGCAGCAATATCGGAAGGGGGCGGCCGCCATGCGCGAATCCGCAACGAAAAAAGTGCTCGCCGAGAGTCTCAAGGAGCTCATGCTCCGGCGCGACTTCGCAGACATCACCGTGACCGATCTGTGCGCGGCCGCGGAGATCAACCGCCGCACGTTCTACCGGCACTTTACGGACAAGTACCAGCTCGTGACATGGATCTACGACAAGGGCTTTCAGAAGGCCATCGGCGACGATGAGCCGGGCCTGTACGACCTCTTCGGGCGCGTGTGCACGTATCTGTACGCCGACCGCGCGTTTTATGCCCGCGCGCTCACGTTCACGGGGCAGAACTCGTTCCACGACTTTCTCTGCGCCCGGCTGCGGCCGTACCTGCAGGCGGACTTTTCCGACCTCTTTTCCGATCCGCAGAACGAGGCGTTCATGTCCGGGAAGATGTCGGATGTGGTCATGGATATTATTCAAAACTGGCTCAGCCGGCCGGATTGCCCGCCGCCGGAGGTGTTTGCGCCCTGGGCGCTGCACCTGTGGAAGGATATCATGGGCCGGTGGAAGGAGCTCGGCGATGCGTGGGAGCACACATTAGACCACAAAAACGCATAAGTGAGGCAAAAAGCCACGAAACTGCGGTTCCGTGGCTTTCCTTGTGGCGCAATTTGTTCTATGCTGAACATACCCCCTCATTTGGAAGCGTGCAGGCCCAGAGGTCTCTTTTCGATCTTTCATGGTACCTCTTCTCCCGTTGCGCGACGGTGTCCGCGCGCTTCCGATCTCGTTCTTTCGGCAGAGCATGCCTTCCTTTTATATGAACGCCCCGGACTGCATTTGCAGTCCGGGGCGTCTGCCGTTGGGGGCGTTCTGCACGGGGCGCGACGATCAAGCCGTTGCTTTTCGTTTGGCGCGATCTGCGATTTCAATCCACGCGCCCCGTGTGGGGCGCGACGCAGGGTGGGCGATACGGTGTATACACTACTCAATTTCAATCCACGCACCCCGTGCGGGGTGCGACGATGCCCACAGACATCTGATTCTGCACATTGAACAATTTCAATCCACGCACCCCGTGCGGGGGTGCGACGGCTTTTACAGCTAATCTGACCCCTCTGAATCTGATTTCAATCCACGCACCCCGTGCGGGGTGCGACCGCAGGTCCGTAGTCGTGTCGACAACGGATCCGCATTTCAATCCACGCACCCCGTGCGGGGTGCGACATGTCGATCACTCAAAACTCCCTCCCGTCGTCCGATTTCAATCCACGCACCCCGTGCGGGGTGCGACAACAGTCAGCGGTGGGCCAGCGCAGCGACGGTAATTTCAATCCACGCACCCCGTGCGGGGTGCGACCTCCTCGGCCTTGACGGCCGCGGCCGTGACCGGATTTCAATCCACGCACCCCGTGCGGGGTGCGACTATATGCTGTGCTCGCGCTCACGATGGCTATCTTATTTCAATCCACGCACCCCGTGCGGGGTGCGACCACGCTGCTGCAGGACAAGACATTCCCGGCGAAATTTCAATCCACGCACCCCGTGCGGGGTGCGACTGCGACTACGCCGTGCAAGAACACGAGCAGCGCGAATTTCAATCCACGCACCCCGTGCGGGGTGCGACCCAAGACCGAAACCAAGACCATGACCAAGCATCAATTTCAATCCACGCACCCCGTGCGGGGTGCGACGGCAATAACCCGTGTACTCATCTTCAATAGCCAATTTCAATCCACGCACCCCGTGCGGGGTGCGACTTCAAGGATGTACCAGCCTGGGAGCCTTTGATACCGATTTCAATCCACGCACCCCGTGCGGGGTGCGACCCGACCGGCGTGGTGCCCGGGAAAGGAGGACGACGTTATTTCAATCCACGCACCCCGTGCGGGGTGCGACGGGCCGGGAAAACAGCAAAAAGCACTCATTTATGAATTTCAATCCACGCACCCCGTGCGGGGTGCGACGCATCAGACAGGGCAGACACCTGACCGTTGGACAATTTCAATCCACGCACCCCGTGCGGGGTGCGACGGTTCAGGTGCATATTCAACTCAAAAAGCAATTCAATTTCAATCCACGCACCCCGTGCGGGGTGCGACGCCTTGTGTCGGAGAGCTACCTGTCGCCGCAGGACATTTCAATCCACGCACCCCGTGCGGGGTGCGACCAACCTGGCCAAGTACGGAGACTTCTCCGGATATATTTCAATCCACGCACCCCGTGCGGGGTGCGACGATGTCAGTGCTTAACAGCACTGGAGGCGGCTATATTTCAATCCACGCACCCCGTGCGGGGTGCGACCTTTGATTGCTACCAAACAGGGCTTATCCCGCTAATTTCAATCCACGCACCCCGTGCGGGGTGCGACCGGACGTGGCGAACTGTATCAGTGGGACACTGGCCATTTCAATCCACGCACCCCGTGCGGGGTGCGACGAACAACGTTTATTTCGTCAGCGGGACTGATAAAATTTCAATCCACGCACCCCGTGCGGGGTGCGACGCGACCCGAGCGGGTTTGTGGTGAGTAAAAACGAATTTCAATCCACGCACCCCGTGCGGGGTGCGACCCCACGACCGCGCCAGTGCTCGCCGCGTCCACAAGATTTCAATCCACGCACCCCGTGCGGGGTGCGACGTGGATTCCGTACCCGATCCGCTGAGTCGTGTCTATTTCAATCCACGCACCCCGTGCGGGGTGCGACCGATAGCGTGGCAAGCCAGGTGCGGCGGCTGTGGAATTTCAATCCACGCACCCCGTGCGGGGTGCGACGGCGAGGTTGAGCTTGTCGCTGGCGTCGTTCTGAAATTTCAATCCACGCACCCCGTGCGGGGTGCGACGTCGGGCTGCGCGACTGGATGAATAGAAGCGGGGTATTTCAATCCACGCACCCCGTGCGGGGTGCGACCAGGCCATCGGACTATGTGTTTACGCCTGTAGATCAATTTCAATCCACGCACCCCGTGCGGGGTGCGACAATGGCGACAATTAAACTTGCGGACGGACGTGGCGAAATTTCAATCCACGCACCCCGTGCGGGGTGCGACCACCACGAAGTTTACACAAGGAGGCGCTTAATGATTTCAATCCACGCACCCCGTGCGGGGTGCGACCGGACGGTTCGCAAGGCCCAAAAGGCGAAACCGGTATTTCAATCCACGCACCCCGTGCGGGGTGCGACTAACCGTCGATAACAATGGCGCTCTGTCCACCACATTTCAATCCACGCACCCCGTGCGGGGTGCGACCCACGTGGCGCAATTCGTAGTTCGCGGCAAACAGGATTTCAATCCACGCACCCCGTGCGGGGTGCGACGGCACGGGCGTCTGCATATCAAACCTGAATATAAAATTTCAATCCACGCACCCCGTGCGGGGTGCGACGCTTGAGAACGACGCCGGTCGTCTGCCTCCAAGCATAATTTCAATCCACGCACCCCGTGCGGGGTGCGACTATGCGGTCTTGCACATTGACAATATCATCCGTATTTCAATCCACGCACCCCGTGCGGGGTGCGACCTGTAAAGTCTTTTCCTTGGTAAATAATCCAAGTATTTCAATCCACGCACCCCGTGCGGGGTGCGACGGCAAATTTGACGGTTTTACCCGGCCAAATTTGCGCAAAAGGTACAAAAAAGTCTCTGTTCAGCCGAAAAAACGCGCAAAAAAGAAAATAAAAGAAATGCTATGCTCGCATTCACATATTTTCGGCTGGATTTCCGGTGCGAAGGTCCCGGAGTTTCCTGCGCGCTGACACTTCGCACCGGACAGCACTAAATCATCAGCGCGCCTTCGGCATCATAGCCCGCTTTGGCGCCGAAATGCTCGATGCGGGTGTGATACTTATCCCCAAGGTAGTAAAAGCGCAGACTGTCCACGGATTCATCCATGATCGAGCACAGCTTGTGCTGCAGCTGTTTACACTGCGCGGCATCCAGCAGGCACTCGAAAACGGAGTTTTGCACGCGCTGCCCATAGTTCACGCACTGCCTGGCGATCTGGCGCAGGCGGCGGCGGCCGGCCGCGTCCTCGGTGTTGACATCATAAGTAATGAGCACCATCATATCAAGCACCTCACTTCCATAGAAACGGCGGATAGGCGTCCAGATCGTCCCGCAGATACCGCGCGAGCAGCAGTGCCTGCACATACGGTACCAGACCCCAGGAGATCTTCTCTTTGAGATACGGATGCGTGATCGTGTCCCGCTTGCGCTCCTGCCAGGCGCGCAGGAACTTCTTTCGCCCTGCATCCGTGAGCAGTACGGCGCCGCTGTCCGTGCGCACAAAGTCGGTCGCAGCGATGACGCGGTTGTTGATCAGCGACAGCACGAACCGGTCGGCAAAACACGGCCGCAGCTCCTCCACGAGATCCAGCGCCAGAGAGGTCCGCCCCGGGCGGTCCCGGTGCAGGAAGCCGACATAGGCATCGAGCCCGACGCTCTCGAGCGCGGCGGCACAGTCGCTGCCGAGCAGACTGTACGCAAACGACAGCAGCGCGTTGACGTTATCCAGCGGCGGCCGGCGGCTGCGTTCGTGAAAGAAGAAGTCGGCCTTGTTCTGCAGGATCATGTCGTCGAAAACATCAAAGTACACCTTGGCGCCGGCGCCTTCCTCGCCGCGCAGGGTGTCGAGCGACGTCTCCTCCGCGACGAGTGGATAGAGCCCCTTAATCTGGTCGATGGCGGTCTGGAGACGCTGCGTGTCCACGCGCAGGGCGTGGTCGCGCTTTGTGCGCTCGATGCTCCAGCGGGCGTTGTGCAGCTTGCCGAAGATCATATTGCGCGCGATGCGGCAGCTCTGCGCCGGGTCGTCAGCCACGCGGTACTGCATTCGGCGCAGGAGCACGTTCCCGTTTTCTTCGCCGACGGCCCGGGCGAGAAAGCGGCCGCCGGGCGTGCAGAACGTCAGCCCGACGCCGCGCTTTGCGCACCCGCCCATGAGCGCCGGGGAGGCTCCGGCATAGCTGAAGCTGACGATCCCGGCGAGCGTGTGCAGCGGGAAGCGGCCGATCTCGTGCCGGTCGCGGCTGACGACGATATTTTCCCCGTCGAGACTCAAGTAGGCGTCCTCCGAGGTGACAAACAGCGTGTTGAGCAGCTTTTTCATGGTGCATCCTCCATGTTGGCGCGCAGGTAAGCCTGCACCGAGCCGGTCCTTGACAGGCGCGGCAGACACAGCTCCCTGAGCGAGCAGGCGCTGCAGCCTTTCGTGGGCTTTACCTGCGGCGTGCGGCCGCGGCGGTAGAGATCGTGCATCTGCGCGGCGTCGGTGCGCACCTCTTCCCGAAGCTCCGGCGGGAAGGGCACGCGCACGCGCCGGCGCGTTTCCCCATAAAAGAGTGCGCCGTCCGGGATCTCGCAGCAGAGCATTTCCTCCAGACACATGGCCTGGGCGCATAGCTGCAGCTCGTCGCAGCCGTCCTGTTTGGCGCGGCCGCGCTTGTATTCGACCGGGAACGGCAGCCATGTGCCCTCATATCCGTGCAGCGGCACGCCGCGCTCGTCCCGGTGAAACTCCACGACGTCGCACTGGCCGGTGAGGCCGAGCGTCAGCGAGTAAACGCGCAGGCTGCGCGTGATGATCGTGTTGCCGCGGCGCTCGCGCAGCTGCTCATCGTGGGCGCGCTCGTGCAAAAGCGCGCCCTCCGTGGTGCGCAGATTCTCCGCCCACTGCTGCTCGATATGGATCAGTGCCCACTGCCGCCGGCAGAACCGGAAGTGCTGCAGGCCGGAGATCATCAGGCAGTCGTCGGGATCATACATTACGATTTTCGCTCGCAGTGCACGCCCTCCGGCAGCGTATCGGCGACGGTGACGGTATAGTCCTGATAGCTGCGCGGCACGGCGATGCCATCCTTACGTGCGACGGTTACGGCATCGAACAGCTTATACGAAGGCGCGTTGCCCAGTTCGGAGTCGTGCTTGAAGATGATGAGTTCGCGCACGGCCATCTTGCCGCGGGCGGCGGAGTGGTCATTTTCAAACATATTCAGGATCGCCTGCCACAGCAGCTGCAGGTCCTCATCCGAGAAGCCGGTCGTTTTCCGCGCCAGATTTGCCGAGACAAACCCCTCGGCGCGATAGAGCCCGTAAGGCACGATGTGCTTGCGGCCCATCTCTGTCCCCTTCTTTTCGGCGTCGGCCTCGGTCGTGATGGCGACGCGCGTGATCGTGACCTCCTGCGGGACGATCGGATCCACGGAGCGGGCAAAGCCCAGCTGCACCGGCCCGCGCACCTGCCCGCAG
>OJKC01002196.1_pt1 | contig 10811 bp, 8 predicted proteins | sample 1596401 | NCBI WGS metagenome assembly OJKC01 (sample SAMEA4350162, study PRJEB24818) | metagenome | biome: human; feature: gut; material: faeces | place: Denmark | collected 2013-09 | reverse complement strand
TAGTTCTCCGGCAGCGTCGGCGTCGGGATGAGCACGAGCTGCTGCAGCGTCTGCACGCCGGAGAAGACCTGCGCGCCGCGGACCAGCACCCGGCCGTAGCCCGTACGCTCCGTGCGCAGATCGACGAGCGCGTAGGGGACCTCCGCCGTCTGCCGTGTCTGGCTGTCGGACGCCGGGGGCGTGGGCAGCTCGAAGGGCTCGGTAAAGCCGTCGTAGTCGGACATGCGCACGGCCAGCAGCTCCTGCCCGCCATCCGGCAGCTTGCGCGAGATGGTGAGCGTCGCGCCCGCCACGGGGATCTGCGCGGCCGAGGTCACGATCTGCGCGATGATGCTTCCATATTCCTGCATAGTGCCGCCTCCTTTTTGAAGCTTTCAGGCATTAGTATATGCAGAAAGCGCCGCATCCGGTGCATGGGCAGCGCGCCGGATGCGGATACTAGATCCGGATGAATCTGAAAGGAGCGATGCAGCTTTATGAATATGTCCAAAAAGGAATATAACCGCTATGTGGCGCGGCTGGCGCAGAAGTCGCCGCTGGGAAAGGATCTGCTGAGGAGCTTTCTGGTCGGCGGCCTCATCTGCGTGATCGGCCAGCTGATCCTGAACGGCTTTACAGCGCTGGACCTTTCTGAGCAGGACGCCGCCGCGGCCACCTCGGTCAGTCTGGTGTTTTTGAGCGCCGTCCTGACGGGCCTGAGCGTCTATGACGATATCGCGAAATTCGCCGGGGCCGGGACGCTCGTGCCGATCACGGGCTTTGCCAACGCCGTCGTCTCGCCCGCGATCGAGTTCAAGGCCGAGGGCTTCGTCACCGGCATGGCCGCGAAAATGTTCATCATCGCCGGCCCCGTCATCGTCTACGGCACCGTCGCCAGCGTCCTCTACGGCCTGATCCTCGTGATTTTCGGCGGTTAGTCTTCCCTTCAGGCGAAAAGTGGGGTATAATCGAGGAAGACAAAACCTCTCCGCCTCGCTCCGCTCGGCACCTCCACTTGTCAAGGGGAGGCTCTGGGGTGTGCATTTCCCAGGCTCCCCTTGTCAAGGGGAGCTGGCGCGGAGCGCCTGAGGGGTTACCCGCCGCAGCGGAAAAGGCTCCCCTCTCAGGGGTCGATTCCCCCTGTCAGGGGGAAATGTCCCGAAGGGACAAAAGGGGTAGGGATGCTGTCAGCCGCAGGCTGACTGAGAGGTTGCTGCAAATTTGGTACGACCTCTCCGTCTCGGCGTTCCGCCGAGCCACCTCCCCTGAAAGGGGAGGCTTTGGACTTGCGCACTCTATGGCTTCCCCTATGAGGGGAAGGCATCCACCCACCGCCTTTCCAGACATAAAGGAGATCTCCCATGCCCAACAGAACCATCTGCCTCATCAACGATTCCTTCCCGCCCGTGACCGACGGCGTGGCCAATGCGGTCGTCAATTACGCCCGGGTCATCACCAAAAGCGGCAGCACGGCCGTCGTGGCCACGCCCGCCTATCCCGGCGCGGATGACAGCGCACTCGGCTTCCCGGTCGTGCGCTACCCGAGCATCGACATGACGAAGCTCGTCGGCTACCACGCGGGCTTTCCGTTCTCGGAAAAGACGATGAAAACGCTCATGGAATACCCGTTCGACCTCATCCACTGCCACTGCCCGATCACCTCCGCCGTCCTCGCGCGCGAGCTGCGCAGCCGCATCCATGTGCCGACGGTCTTTACCTATCATACGAAATTCGATATCGACATCGCCAACGCCATCCACGCCAAGCTCCTGCAGGAGGGCGCAAAAAAGCTTCTCGTCGACAATATCAGCGCCTTCGACGAGGTCTGGACGGTCAGCCGCGGCGCGGGCGAGAACCTGCGCAGTCTCGGCTACGAGGGCGACTGGCGCGTCATGCCGAACGGCGTCGACTTTGCCCGCGGCCGCGTGCCGGACGCGCTGGTGCAGGAGACCTGCGGAGGCTTCGACCTGCCGGGGGGCGTGCCGGTCTTCCTCTTCGTCGGCCGCATGATGTGGTACAAGGGCCTGCGCATCACGCTGGACGCGCTCAAAAAGCTCAAGGACGCGGGGCACGCGTTCCGCATGGTCTTCGTCGGCAGCGGCGGGGATCATGACGAGGTCGTCGCCTATGCCGAGTCCCTCGGCCTGTCCGACTGCGTGTTCTTCACCTCGCCAAAGTATGACCGCAACGTCATCCGCGCCTGGTACTGCCGCGCGGACCTGTTCCTTTTCCCGTCGACGTTCGACACCAACGGCCTTGTCGTGCGTGAGGCAGCCGCCTGCGAGCTCGCGAGCGTCCTCGTGCGCGGCAGCTGCGCCGCGGAGGATATCACGGACGGCGAAAACGGCTTCCTGATCGAGGAAAACGCCGAATCCATGGCGAAGCTGCTCGCAAAGCTCTGCCATGAGCCCGAGCGTCTGAAGCGCGTGGGCCGGCAGGCGCAGGACGAGATCTACCTGTCCTGGGACGACGCCGTCCACCGCGCGCAGCAGCGCTATGAGGCCGTGATCGAAGCCTACCGCTCCGGCCACAGCGAGCCGCGCCGCAGCCTCGCCGAAGAATACTACGAGACTCTGGCCGCCTGCGCCGCCGCCCTCAAACGCAGCCGCGCCCACCTCCGCGACCACTGGGACACCTTCGCCGAGCATTTCCAATAAAGCAAAAGCTCCCTTGTGTAAAGGGAGCTGGCCCGAAGGGCCTGAGGGATCGATCCCCCGCCGCAGCGGAAAAGGCGCCCCTTCCAGGGGAGCTGGCTCGGCGCAGCCGAGACTGAGAGGTTGTATCGACTTTGCAACTGCCGGTTGCCTCCGGCGGCCCTATCTTTTCCGTCTTGCCGGAAAAGATAGGGGAGAAAAGGGGCGCTTGGATGCGTTTGGTGCAGTCTGCGTCTGAATTCAGGCGAGTCCCTATATTTTAGTTTGGCGTTCCACTCAGTGGTCACCTTACGGGCGTCTTGGTATGCGCCGCCTGATACGGAGGTATTGAATTTGTGAGCAGTTGCCTTAGAATATTTGCAGCCAATAGAAGGTGCAGTCTGATTTCGTCAGGCTGCACCTTTTTGCGAGGGGGCTATTCTGCTTGGCAGGCAGCTTGGAACTGTTCTGGTGTCATGCCGCGGGGGATGGCGGTGCGGGGGATGAGGAGGGGGGCGGTGCCGGTCAGGTAGGTGCCGTCGAAGGTGCGCACGCCGTAGGCGTAGAACCAGCCGGCGGCGGTGCGGGTGCGCTCAGTGCATTTACCGTTCGGGTAAGAGACGGCGGTGGGGACGCGCCCGCAGGCGAGGGTCAAAGCGAGCTTGCTGCGCAGCAGCTCACAGACAAGCGCCGTCCAGCCCATGTCCGCCATATTTTTATGGCTCCAGCCGTGGCTCTGGATGCTGACGAGACCGGACTGCGTCAATTCGCGCAGCTGCGGCTGCGTCAGCTTGTGGGGCCCCCCGATGTCGCCCGCGATCATGAAGATCGTCGCTTTCATATGGTACTTCTGCAGCAGCGGCAGAAGCAGCGTGTAATTGTCGTCGTATCCATCGTCAAACGTCAGGATGACCGGCTTTTCATAACGCTCGAGGTGCGCAAGATCCTCAAAAAAGATCGTCTCATATCCATTCTCGGACAGATACTGCAGCTGCTGCTCCAGCTCCGCCGGCCGGACGAACAGGTGTTCCTCGCCCCAGCAGTCGTCGCCGACCGCGTGGTACATGAGGACTGGGACCTGCCGCCCGATCTCCGACGGCGCGAGCCGCGCGAGAGAATGTACGTGCAGCAGAACGAGCAGCAGCAAAACCGCGGGGAGCAGCAGCCAGCTCCACTTTTTCTTCACGCGTGCAGCTCCTGTGTGCCGTCCTGCGGGAAGGAGACGATGGCCTTGAACAGATCGCCGTCGATCTCCAGCCGGAACGAGCCGCCCTGCAGCTCGGTCAGGCTCTGCGCGATGGACAGGCCGAGGCCGCTGCCCTCCGTATGGCGCGAGCGGTCGCCGCGCACAAAGCGGGCCATCAGCTCCTCCGCGGGGATGTTCAGCTCGTATTTGGAGATGTTTTTGAACGTGATCGTGACGATCCCGGCATTTGCGCTGCTCTCAAAATATACCCGCGTGCCGGGCATGGCGTATTTGCAGATGTTCGAGAACAGATTCCCCAGCACCCGGGACAGCAGCTGCCCGTCCGCCTGGATCTTCGGCTGCGAGGGCGCGGGATGGAACACGGGCTCGAGCTGCGCGGCCTCGAGCTTTTCGAGATAATCGCCCGCCAGCTGGCTCAGCAGCACGTTCACGTCCGTCCGCGCCAGATGCACCGGCAGGCAGCCGGACGAGGCCTTCGACGCCTCGACCAGATCCTCCGTCAGCTTCTTGAGCCGCGCGGACTGCCGGTGCAGCACGTCCACGTATTCCTTCGCCTTCTCCGGCTGGATGTCCTCCTTTTCCAGAAGATCGACGTAGTTGACGATGGAGGTCAGCGGCGTCTTGATGTCGTGGGAGACGTTGGTGATGAGCTCTGTCTTCATGCGCTCGGCGCGTGTCTGCTCGTCGACGGCCTTCTGGATACCGGAGCGGATGCTCTGCAGATTTTCCTCGTGCTTTTTCAGCGCGGGCAGCCAGCGGGGGATGGGCTTGCCCTTGTAATCGGTCTGCCCGTCGGCGATGGCCTGCCCTTCCTTCTGCAGGAGCTTCAGGCTGGAAGCCAGATACAGGATCCCGACGGTCAGCACGCCGCGGGAGAACAGCCACCAGAGCGCCGCCGCAGAACTCCCGTCAAACATCAGAAGCAGATCGATGAAGCAGAAGCCTGCCCAGATCAGCATTGTCCGCCAGACCATCGGGATGCGCCCGAGTCCCCGGAAGATCCACGCGAAGACCATGTAGACGATCGTGTTTTTGAAAAAGCCCGGCGCCTTCGCACGCCCCGCAACGCTCAGGATGAGCGTCAGCGCCAGAGCGGCAGTCCCGAAGATGAGGAGGATGTAATACCAGCCGTTGATGTACCAGATTTCGCTGACGAACGTAGCCCATGCGTAGAACAGGAAGATGAGCAGAAGAGCAAACAGATCGAGCGGGATCTTGTTGAGCCAGCACTGATAGATGCCGTCCACGCCCTCCTTATGGCCCATGGCGCACAGGAGGAAAATGAACAGGAACAGGCAGACCGCAAGAAGCAGCACAGCCAGCACGATCAGCAGATAGCGCGCACTGATGAGCCGTTCGACCCACGTCATAATATACAGCGCGGAGTCGCGCGGGGCGAGCGGGCTTTTGAGGTAGGCCTGATAGACCGCCGTGACGTCGCTGCCGTCGTCCAGCGAAGTGGTCATGTCCTGCTGATAATAGGCGGAAGCCTTGCCGGTATAATCGTCTTTGTTCAGAGCGCCGGTGCTGAACAGGATCTTGCCGGTGTCTTTGTCGGTGAGCTTAAAATAGATGTTGGAGGTGAGCGGGTCATAGCGCTCGCGGAGCAGGTCGCGCGTGATCTTGTCGTCGTCGGCCCAGGCGTGCAGCGCCGTCCAGCCGTCGCCGTTCGTCTGCTGGAGGATCTCGTTTTCCGCGATCTGGCGCACCTGCTCGCCGCCGTCAGCGTAGGCGCCGTAAGTGAAAAGATATGCGGTACCAAGTGCAGATGCGGCAAAAAGAATTGCGAACACGACCAGCAGCGCGATGGCCGTGCATTTGACCCAGAGTTTTCCGTAGAGCTGTTTCATTGCCTGTCTCCTTCCAGCTTGTAGCCCTTACCCCAGACGACCTTCAGGTAGCGGGGGTTGGACGGGTCGATCTCCAGCTTCTCGCGCAGATGGCGGATGTGTACCGCCACGGTGTTGTCGATCCCGACCGGGGCCTCGTTCCACACGGCACTGTAGAGCTCCGCGGGCGTATAGACCTTGCCGGGGTGCTGCATGAGATAGTAGAGAATGTCGTATTCCTTCGGCGTGAGCGCGACCGGCTCGCCGTCGAGCGTGACGCGCTTGGCGTCGTGGTCCAGCTCGATCCCGCCGACCGAGATGACCGACGGCGCCTTGACCGCCGCGCCCAGCTGCAGGAATCTGCGCAGCTGCGATTTGACCCGCGCCAGCACCTCCACGGGGTTGAAGGGCTTTGTGATGTAGTCGTCCGCGCCCACGCTCAGCCCCAGGATCTTGTCTGAATCCTCGGATTTTGCTGTGAGCAGGATGACGGGGATGTTGGAAAACTCGCGCAGCTTCGCCATGGCCGTGATCCCGTCCATGCCGGGCATCATGATGTCCATCAGCGCCAGCTGCACCGGCTCCTCCCGCACGATCTTCAGCGCGTCCGCGCCGGTATAGGCCGCGTGGACGCAGTAGCCGTCGGCTTCCAGATAAATTTTTAAAGCCGCAACGATATCTTCCTCATCGTCGCAGACCAGAATATGCTGCATAGCGTGTTCCTCCGTCTTCTTCTCTGTGTTATCATCATATCCAAAATCCCATGAACAAACAAGCGGCAAACAGATTAAGATTTAATGAAGAACCGCACCCAAGGCTCCCCTTTCAGGGGAGCTGTCAGCGAAGCTGACTGAGAGGTTGCCGCAAATTTTGATACGACCTCTCCGTCTCGGCTGCGCCGAGCCCCCTCCCCTGAAAGGGGAGGCCCTATCGCGCTCGTTTCCCTTGCATTCTTTTGATATTTGTGGTATGAAAAAGAAAACCAACCCAAGGAGGATGATTTTATGAAAGTTCTGCTGGTCAATGGCAGCCCGCATAAGAATGGCTGCACCGATACGGCCCTGCGGGAGGTCGCGGGGGCGCTGCAGGCGGAGGGGATCGACGCCGAGATCTTCTGGATCGGCAACGAGCCGGTCGGCGGCTGCATCGCGTGCGGCGGCTGCGCGAAGGCGGGCAAGTGCGTCTTCGGCGGCACGGTCAACGAATTTGCAGAGAAGGCGAAGGAGGCCGACGGCTTTGTCTTCGGCACGCCGGTGCACTACGCGGCGGCCTCCGGCAATATGACCGCGTTCCTCGACCGTCTGTTCTACTCCGCGCCCAAGGAGACCTTCTGCCGCAAGCCCGCGGCTGTCGTCACCTCCGCCCGCCGTGCGGGCACCACCGCGGCCTATGAGCAGCTGCTCAAATACCCCGGCATCATGGAGATGCCCATCGTCTCATCTTGCTACTGGAACAATGTCCACGGGTCCTGTCCGGAGGATGTGCAGAAGGACGAAGAGGGTCTGCGTACCATGCGCGTGCTGGGTCGCAACATGGCCTGGCTCCTGCGCTGCATCGCTGCCGGCACCGCCGCCGGCGTCCCCGCGCCCCGTCAGGAACCCATGGCCCGCACAAATTTCATCCGCTGAAGCAGCCCAAGGCTCCCCTTCCAGGGGAGCTGTCAGCGAAGCTGACTGAGAGGTTGTCGCAAATTTGCATAGAAAAACCCAAACCGCAAATTCAGTTTGCGGTTTGGAAAGGAAGAAACGGGCTCAGAGGAAAAGAGGCTCCGCGAACAGCGGGGACTCGTTCCGTCGAGGCCGGTTCTGACGCGCCTCCGGCGGCCCCATCTTTTCCGTCTTGCCGGAAAAGATGGGGGAGAAAAGGGGCGCTGGGATGCGTTTGGTGCTTTCTGCCTCTGAATTCAGGCGGGGCCCTGGTTTTCAGGCGTCGTTCCACTCGGAAGTCACCCTACGAGTTTCTGCTGCGCGCCGCCTGATACGGGGGGGCCAAATTTGCAGCTAGTTGCCTTAGAACATTTGCAGTCAATAGAAGGTGCAGGCCGGATTTGCTGGTCTGCACCTTTTTGCGGGGTGGTTTTTTTGCGCGGAGAGGTTGACGGGGGTAGACTTGTGTGGTATGCTGAGTTTACAATAGTAAACTCAGGAGGAATGACGATGCAGCTTTGTCAGAGTGAGTGGACGGTTTTGCAGAGTTTGTGGGAGCGGCAGCCGCAGACGCTCATGCAGCTGGTGGAGGATCTGAAGGTGCGCGCGGGGTGGTCGGCCAGCACGAGCAAGACCATGGCGGCCCGGATGAGCGAAAAGGGCCTGCTCCGCTACGAGGGCAAGCCCCGGCGCTACTACCCGAACGTCACGCGCGAGGAAGCGGGCTTCGAGGAGACCGAGCAGCTGCTCTCCCGCGCGTTCGGCGGCAGGCTCGGGCTGCTCGTCAGCAATTTTGCCGATCACGGAAAGATCGGAAAGGACGAGCTGGACGAGCTCTACGCCATTTTGGACAAGGCCGCGGGCCGCGGCGAATAGGAAAGGGGAGAGGCGGTATGACGGAAGTTCTCGTTTCATCCACCGTTCTCATTCTCGCGCTCGCCGCCCTGCGGTGGCTGCTGCGCGGGAAGATCGACCCGCGGCTGCAGTATGCGCTGGGGCTGCTGGCTGCGCTGCGGCTTTTGCTTCCGGTCCCGCTGGTCAGCAGCCCGGTCAGCGTGATGAACGCCGCGGCGGACGTGCCTGTCGCCGTGCAGCGGCTGACCGCCCCGGAAGACCGCCGCGCCCCGCAGCCCGCGGCCGAAGCGGCCCCTGCGCAGCCTGCGGCCGCGGCAGAGGCGCAGGTACAGACGAAGGAAAAACTTCCGGTCCGGACGATTTTGAAAACTGTTTGGCTCACCGGGGCGGCGATATTGGCGGGCGTGATGCTGGCGCAGAATCTGCGCTTCCTCCGGAAGCTGCGGCGGGTGCGGCAGCCGCTTGCCTGCGCGGAAAGCCCCATCCCGGTCTGGCTCGTGCCGGGGCTGCCGTCGCCGTGCCTGGCGGGGCTGTTCCGGCCGGAGATCTATCTCACACCCGAGGCGGCCGCCGACCCGGCGACGCTCGGCTTTGTCCTGCGGCACGAGCTGGCGCACTATCGCGCGAAGGACCAGCTGTGGAGCCTCGTGCGGCTCGTCTGCCAGTGCGTCTACTGGTTCGACCCCTTCGTCTGGCTGGCCGCGGCGCTGGCCCGGCGGGACTGCGAGCTGGCATGCGACGCGCGGGTGCTGCGCGGGCTGGACGGCGAGAGCCGCGCGGCCTACGGCCGGGCGCTGCTCGGCCTCGTGACGGTGAGACCGGGCGGAGGCCAGCTGCTCTCCGGCGCGACCACGATGCAGCTGGGCAAAAAGAGCCTCACCGAGCGCATCACGCTCATTGCGAAAAAGCCGAAAATGGCGGCCTGTACGCTGGTTTTCGTCCTGCTTTTGTGCCTTGCGCTCGCGGCCTGCACATTTACCGGCGCGTCTGCGCAGCCGGAGCCGGAACCCGAGACGGCACAGTCGGAAGTGCAGCCGCAGCCCGCGCCGGAGCCGGAGCCCACGGCCAACACGGAAGCGCCGCAGCCCGTCGAAGACGACCCGGAGGCCAGCTTCCAGATGACGTTCCCGATGCTCGATTATGCGTCGTTCCAGCGGTATCTGGCGGAGCACCCGGAGACGCTGGCGGACGGCTGGGAGCACATCCGCATCAACGAAGCGGGCTTCGACGACGACGGCACGAGCATCGAGACCAAACAGGGTGTCCAGGTGCTGGCCATCGACGCCGAATACGGCATCCTGCTCGGGCGTGTGACGGGCGAGGGCTACCGCGGCGTGCTTGCCGTCTGCCGGTATCCGGAGCTTCTGCGGCTGGAAATGGCCGCAGATCCCGGCGCGGAAGGGGAGCTGGCCGGGAACATCGCGTCCGACCACGGCGGCATCCTCGCCATGAACGCCAACGGCTTCCTCGACCCGAACGGAGAGGGCGACGGCAGCCAGCTTGCGGGCTGGTGCATGTCGAACGGCGAAGGGTACGGCACGCACTTTGCGGGCAAGGCCTATCAGCGCATCGAGCTGAGCGAAAACGGCCTTAACTGCCGCATCGTCCCTGCCTCCGACCCGGTCGGGGAGGGAACGTACAGCGCCGCCGAGTTCATGCCCGCGCTCATCCGGGATGGCGAAAAGCTCGAGAATCAGGATTGGACCGGCGAGCAGCCGCGCGCGTGCTTCGGCGCGGGCGATCAGGGCATCTATATGCTCGTCATCGAGGGCCGGTACCCGGACGAGGGCATCCGCGGCACGAGCGTCAATACCTGCGCGGATATCCTGCTCGCCTACGGCTGCCGGAACGCCATCAACATGGACGGCGGCTCGAGCGCGATCTTGTGGTACGACGGCGAATACGTCACGCAGTCGTCCTCCGTGACCCTGCGCTACACCGGTGGGCGGCCGCTGCCGAACGCGTGGGTCTACGGGTGAATTTTCATGTTGACAATCGAAGGAAATGTGGTAAAATATCTGCGATATCGAAAAAACCGCGTTGAAAAACCGAGCGTTCCGGAGCGCTTTCAGAGAGAAGGGGACAGTGGGAGCCCTTCAGCAGGCCCGGCCCGCAGCCAGTTTGGAGCGGCCGCGCGAAAGCGCGGCGGGTGCTTCCCGATACAGAAGCGCTGAGATATGCGAACGCATGATCAGGGTGGTACCGCGACCGACCTCGCCCCTGTATAAGGGGCGGGGTTTTATGTTTTTGCGGGATCCCCCGCCCCTACAACCTGCCCCGCAAGAAGGTAACACCTATCAAAATTTCGGCTGCACCGTCTATTGATGGCAGATATTCTATGGCAACCAGCTGCAAATCTGCGACGACCTCTCAGTCTCGGCTGCGCCGAGCCAGCATCCCTACCCCTTTTGTCCCTTCGGGACATTTCCCCCTGATAGGGGGAATCGGCCCCTGGAAGGGGAGCCGAGGGGTGCACGCCCATTGCCTTCCCCTATGAGGGGAAGGTGGCACGGCGAAAGCCGTGACGGATGAGGTGGGGGGGGTACTTGCGGTTACGCAACGCTGCCCACCCCATCAGTCAGCCTGACGGCTGACAGCTTCCCCTCATAGGGGAAGCCATCGTAATGTTTAAATTTTAATGTATATAGAAGCTGTCGCCGAG
>OJKC01002178.1_pt1 | contig 10855 bp, 9 predicted proteins | sample 1596401 | NCBI WGS metagenome assembly OJKC01 (sample SAMEA4350162, study PRJEB24818) | metagenome | biome: human; feature: gut; material: faeces | place: Denmark | collected 2013-09 | reverse complement strand
CCACCGGCGGGCAGGTCTTCGACGGAACGCAGTAGTCGAACGTCGGGATGAGCAGCTGCGTGTCGCGCTCGAGCCGGACGATGGAGAACTGTCCAATCGTGACAAGCAGGCGCTTGCATTCGCCGGTCAGCACCAGCGGCTCGTCGAAGCAGCCCAGCAGCGCCTCCGGGATGGCGGGCGAGGCTTCGTTCTGGCAGCAGCAGCCGCACGCCTCCATCACGCGCGAGCCGAGGATGATCGGGTCGACCGTCTCCGCAATGGCCCGCGGCAGCGAGACGGACTGCAAAGACTTCTTACAAAGGCACGTCAGATCGTCCCGGCTGGAGAAAATGCGTGCGCTCGTTTCCCCGCCGAACAGAACCAGCCGCTTGGAGAACACGGCAAGGCCCGTGACGGTATTCGTGCGTCCGGCCGAGAGCGTCGCGTCGGCAATGACGCGGTAATAGAACGTTACGTCGACCGTAAAATAGCCGGAGGAGTAGGGAACCGGCTCCACCTGTACCTGAGTAAAGAGCAGCTCCACATACCGCGCCTTTGCGCTTGCCGCGCAGTCGAGCGTCTGCTGGGAGTCGACCGTTAAGTACACGCGCAGATCCTCAATGCAGTCCTTGGCGAGACAGCTGTCTGTGATTTTCCCCGTATGCACACAAACCGCTTCACGGATGCCGCGCAGATCACAGGTCTTGCCCGTCTGTGCAGGTTCAGACATTCGGATGACCTCCTATATATGATATCGTAAAGGTTCGCGTGGCCGAAACAGGGTCGTTCACGCTTCGCTTTCATAACAGTTTATGCAAAACCGCCCGTATGTGAAACACCGTGCGGGGAAATTGAACCCGAAATTGCGTGGACAAATGCGGAAATATGTGCTAAGATGATAGATGAATTCTAAATTGGTGAGGTATGCCTGCACATGAAACTGGATATCATGGGGCTGCAATTTGATAATGTCACGATGGACGAGGCCTCTGCGCGCGCGGAACAGATCCTTGCGGGCAAAAAGACCTGCTATGCCGTGACCCCGAACGCCGAGATCGCCTATGAGGCGCTGTACGACGAAACGCTCCGCGCGCTCATCAACGGCGCCGATCTCGTCCTGCCGGACGGCGCAGGCGTTGTGCTCGCGTCGAAGCTTCTCAAAACGCCGCTGAAGCAGAAGGTCGCGGGCGTCGATTTTGCCGACCGCCTGCTGTCCATCCTCGAAAAGACCGGCGGCGGGCTGTTCCTGCTCGGCAGCAAGCCCGGCGTTGCGGAGCTTGCCGCGCAGAAAATGACAGAAAAGCACCCGAAGCTGTACATCTGCGGCATGAACGACGGCTATTTCAAGGATGAAGCACCGGTCATCGAGAAGATCAATGCCGCAAAGCCCGATGTACTCTTCGTCTGCCTCGGCGCGCCGAAGCAGGAGCTGTTTATGAAAAATCATCTGGACGAGCTGCATATCAAGCTTATGATCGGCCTCGGCGGCTCGCTCGACAGCTTCGCGGGCACGGTCAAGCGCGCTCCAAAGTGGATGATCCGCTGCAATCTTGAGTGGCTCTACCGGCTCATCAAGGAGCCGAAGCGGTTCGGACGTATGCTCCGGCTGCCAAAATACCTGTTTGCCGTGCTCGGCAAACGGATAAGAGGGTAAACAACATGGGAAAACTGATCGTGTTTGAGGGAACCGACGGTACCGGAAAATCCACACAGTTCGCACTTCTGACCAAGCGGCTGCAGAGCGAGAACATCCCGTTCCGCCGTCTGCAGTTTCCGCAGTATCTCGAGCCGTCGTCGGCGCTCATCCGGATGTATCTCAACGGCGAGTTCGGCGACGACCCGAACAGCGTCAACGCCTACGCGGCCTCGACCTTCTACGCGGTCGACCGCTACGCGTCCTATCAGCGCGTCTGGAAGGACGATTACGCGGCGGGCGGCCTCATCCTGTCGGACCGCTATACGACGTCCAACGCCGTCCACCAGGGCGGAAAGCTCGAGGGAGCGGCGCGGGAGGAATTCTTCTCCTGGCTCTATGACCTGGAATTTTGCCGCATGGGCCTGCCGAAGCCGGATCTGGTTTTGTGCCTCGACATGCCGGTGGAGATCGCCGAGACGCTCATGCGCAAGCGCGAGAGCGACACCGGGACGAAGGCCGACATCCACGAGCGCAACGACAATATCTGCACCAGTGCCGCGAGGTCGCGCGGCAGGCCGCGGCCTACTTCGGCTGGACGGTCGTCTCCTGCGTGAAAGACGGGAAGCTCCGCTCGATCGAGGATATCCATGAGGAACTGTATTCGTACGTAAAAAAATGTATGGAGGAAGCATAATACAATGGTATATATGATCTTGGGTACCGGCTTTGAGCCGATGGAAGCCATTGCGCCGTGCGACATTCTGCGCCGCGGCGGCGTGGAAGTGCAGCTCGCCGGGATCGGCGGGACGCTGATCGAGGCCGGTCACGGCGTGCGCGTGCAGGCCGACTGCCGCGTGGAGGATCTGAAGCTGGCTTCGACCGACATGGTCATCCTGCCCGGCGGCCTCGGCGGCGTGCATTCGATCCTCGCCTGCGATACCGCCATGAATTTTATCCGCCTTGCCTATGAAGACGGCAAATATATCGCGGCCATCTGCGCCGCCCCCACGATCCTTGCCCAGCTGCACATCACCGACGGCCGCAAGGCCACCTGCTACCCGGGCCTCGAGGAGAAGATGGGCGCCGCCGTCATGACGGCCTGCGGCGCTGTGCAGGATGGCCGCGTCATCACCGGCCGCGCGGCGGGCTCGGCTGACGAGTTTGGCCTTCTGTGCCTGCAGGCGCTGAAGGGGAAGGCCGCCGCGGATCAGGTCGCGGCCGACATCGTCTACCGCGCATAAGGGAGGAACACATGGCTGAACAGAACCCCAACGCCCGCCCGGACGAACAGACGCCCGAGCAGGACGCGCTGGAAAAAAGTCTGGAAGAGCTTTCGCTCGATGAGCTGCTGGCGTCGGTCAAGGACGATCTGGCCCGCGTCGACGCGATGATGGACGGGCCCGGCGATGCGGCGCAGCCCGAACAGCCGGATGCGCCTGCGCCCGACACGCCGGACGCCGCCGAAGAAGCGTCTAAGCCCGGCATGCAGCCACTCTTTGAGCCGAAGATCCCGGAGGAATACGCGGATCTGACCGTCGACCAGGAGACGCAGCCGGAGAGCCAGGAGCCCGAAAAGAAACGCCCGCGGCTGCCGTCCGGCATCCGGGTGCTGCTGTACGTGTGCTGCGTGCTGGCAGTGGCTGTGCTGCTGGCCGTGGCGGTCTGGCGCTGCGCCGACGACGTGCTGTCGCTGACGAAAGAGGACGCCGAGGTCACCGTCTCCATCCCCGACGGCGCGACGATCTCGCAGATCGCCGGAGAGCTCAAAAGCAAGGGCCTCGTGCGCTATGAGACCCTGTTCAAATTCTACTGCTGGGCCTCCCACGCGGAAAAGACCATCGAGCCCGGCACCTATACGCTGAACAGCCGCTACGACTATCACGCCCTCGTCAGCAACATGATCGAGGCCAGCCCCGACCGTGCGGTCGTCGAGGTCACCATTCCCGAGGGCTACGAGTGCGAGGATATCTTCCGCCTGCTCGAAGCTGACGGCGTCTGCTCCTATCAGGATCTGGCCGATACCGCGGCGAGCTACGAATTTGCCTATGACTTCCTGCAGGAGATCCCCTACGGCAGCGAAAACCGGCTGGAGGGCTATCTTTTCCCGGATACGTATCAGTTCTATATGAGCGACGATCCGGCGAACGTCATCGACAAATTCCTGCGCAACTTCGATAACAAATTCACCGACGATCTCTACGACGCGCTGGACGCGCTCAACGACCGTCTGGCCCAGCGCATGCGCACGAACGGCTTCACCGAGACCGAGATCACGGACGGCAGACTCTCGCTCTACGACCTCATCACCGTCGCCTCCCTCGTGGAGAAGGAGACCGCGAAGACCTCCGAGAGCGCCTCCATCGCCTCCGTCATCTACAACCGCCTGTGCAGCAAGCTCTATCCCTGCCTCGAGATCGACGCGACCATCCAGTACGCGCTCGCCGAGCGCAAGGAAGTGCTCTCCAACGCGGACAAGGGTGTCATCAGCCCCTATAACACCTACACGAACGCCGGTCTGCCCGCAGGCCCGATCGCCAACCCCGGTATGAACTCCATCCGTGCGGCGCTGTACCCGGCCGAGACCAATTATTACTTCTACGCCCTGAACGCCGACGGCGTCCACCACTTCTCCGAGACCTATTACGAGCACCAGAACTTCCTGGCGGAGCTCGCGGGCAAGACCCAGCCGGACGAGGAGCAGACGGACGCGCCCGCGGACGGCGAAGAGAATACCGATACGGAGAATCAGACAGATGGACAGACGTAAGCCGGAGCTTCTGAGCCCGGCAGGGGATATGGAAAAGCTGCGCATGGCCGTCGCCTACGGCGCGGACGCCGTGTATCTGGCAGGCACGAGCTTCGGCATGCGCTCGTTCACCGGCAACTTTACGCCGGACGAGCTGCCGAAGGCGGTGCAGCTGGCCCACGCCGCAGGCGTGAAGGTCCACTGCACGGTCAATATCATGCCCCGCAATGATGAGGCCGCCGCGCTCCCGGCCTATCTCGAGCAGCTGGATGCTGCGGGCGTCGACGCGCTCATCCTCGCGGATCTCGGCGCGTTCACGCTGGCAGGGAAGTACGCCCCGCGCTGCGAGCGGCACATCTCCACCCAGCAGTCGATCGCCAACTACGTCTGCGCGCAGAGCTGGTTCGACCTCGGCGCGCGCCGCGTGGTGCTTGCGCGGGAGCTGAGCCTGCAGGAGATCCTGACGATCCGCGAGCGGGTCTCACCCGAGCTCGAGCTCGAGACCTTCTGCCACGGCGCAATGTGCGTCTCCTATTCCGGCCGCTGCCTGCTCAGCAACTATATGACCGGCCGCGACTCCAACCGCGGCCAGTGCGCCCAGCCCTGCCGGTATCAGTACGCCCTGATGGAGGAAAAGCGCCCCGGCGAATACTTCCCGGTCTTCGAAGACGAAAAGGGCACGTACATCATGAATTCCCGCGATATGTGCATGATCGACCATCTGGACGAGCTATGCGACGCCGGGATCGACTGCCTGAAGATCGAGGGCCGCGCCAAATCGGCCTATTATGCCGCCATCGTCACCGGCGCCTACCGCCACGTGCTCGACGACGTGTGGGCAGGCCGCACACCGGACAGGATCTGGCGCGACGAGGTCGAGCACGTTTCGCACCGCCATTATTCTACCGGCTTTTACTACGGCCAGCCCGGCCAGTTTACGGAGAACTCCCGCTATCTGCGTGAGTGGCAGATTTGCGCCGTCGTTGAGAAATGCGACGCGGAGGGAAACGCGGTCCTCAGCCTGCGCAACAAATTTGCGGCAGGGGATACCGTCGAGGTCGTCGGCCCGGATCTGCGCCCGTTTTCGTGGCAGGTGCCGCCGATGGAGGATCTGGACGGCGTTCCACTCCTCGAACCCCGCACGCCGCAGATGCGCTTCCGCGCAAAGCTCCCCAAGAGGGTCCCGCCCCTCTCCTTCATCCGCCACGCCGTCGAATTATCCGGCCGATAAGCAAACAACAGGCGCTCCGATTTCTGCGGAGCGCCTGTTGTTTTCGTCAATCCTTATGGTAGCCGAAATTCGAGATCATGAAATCGCTGTCGCGCCAGTTTTCCTTGACGCGTACCCAGGTCTGCAAAAAGACCTTCGTGCCCATGAAGCGTTCGCAGTCCTTGCGTGCATCCGAGCTGATCTTCTTGAGCATCTGGCCGTTCTTGCCGATGATAATGCCCTTGTGGCTGGCCTTTTCGCAGTAGATCGTCGCGTCCAGATCAATGATGCCGTCGTCGCGCTCGGAGAATTTTGTAATCTCGACCGCCGTGCCGTGCGGAATTTCCTTTTCGAGGTTCCACAGCAGCTTTTCGCGGATGATCTCGGCCATGACCTGCTTTTCGGGCATATCGGTCGAAATGCCCTCCGGGAACATGAACGGCCCCGGCTGTGCAAAGCCCTCGCAGACCTGCATCAGGCTGTCCAGCCCGTCGTGCCACTTTGCGCTGATGGGAATGACATCCGTAAAGTCCAGCAGATCCTTATAGGCCGCAATGACCGGCAGCAGCGTTTCTTTTTCCACGGTATCGATCTTGTTGATGACCAGAATCGCCGGCACCTTTGCTTCCCTGATCTTCTCAATCAGCTCCTGCTCCTGCGGGCCGACGTTTGCGATCGGCTCAACCAGCAGAATGACGGCGTCGACGTCGACGACGGACTGGTTGACGATGTTGACCATATAATCGCCCAGCTTTGTGCGCGGCCTATGGAAGCCCGGCGTGTCGATAAACACCAGCTGCGTATCGCCGCGGTCGACGATGGCGCAGATGCGGTTGCGCGTGGTCTGCGGCTTATGCGAAACAATTGCGATTTTCTCACCCACGAGCGCGTTTGCAAGCGTGGACTTGCCAACGTTCGGGCGGCCTGCGATGGTGATCATCGCGGTTTTTGTGTTCATATGCTTCTCCTTATCTGGAAATTATCTCGGCAGTTCGATTTCGGCGAGGATCGCCTCTTCGGCGGCACGCATCTGCTTTTTCATCGGCCCTTCGTCCACATGGTCGTAGCCCAGCAGATGCAGAATGGAGTGGATGGTCAGATACCCGACCTCGCGCCGGGCGCTGTGGCCGAACTCAGCGGCCTGCTGTCTGGCCCGTTCGAGACTGATGGCCATGTCGCCCAGAGGCACAAGCCCGGTGTCCGGGTCTTTATATGCTTCCCACGACGCGGGGAGCTGCCCCGCCGTCAGCTCAAACATCGGGAACGACAGCACGTCCGTCGCCTTGTCGATCTTGCGGTATGCGTTGTTGATGGCGCGGATGCCCTCGTCGTCCGTCACAAGGACGTTGATCTCACATGGGGTGTTGACGCCCTGATGGGCCAGCGCGGCGGTGATACATTTGGAGATCTGCTGCTTGAGCGCGAAATCGCGCAGACTGCGGCCCTCGCAGCGGATGACAATGCGATGCTTCATTTCTTTTCCCTCTTCCAGTCCGGCTTCTTTGTAAATGTCCGGGTGCGTTCGTCCGGCAGCCGGTTCTTTTCATATTTGTCATAGGCCGCAACGATGCGCTGCACCAGCACGTGCCGCACCACATCCGCAGGCGTAAGACGGCAGATCTGGATATCCTCGACCCCGTCCAGCACGCGGATGGCCTCCTTCAGACCGCTGACCTTGTCGCCCGGCAGATCGATCTGCGTGATATCGCCTGTAATGACGATCTTCGAGCCGAAGCCGAGGCGCGTCAGGAACATTTTCATCTGCTCCCGCGTGGTGTTCTGCGCCTCGTCAAGAATGATAAAGCTGTCGTCCAGCGTCCGCCCGCGCATATAGGCCAGCGGCGCGACCTCGATATTTCCGCGCTCAAGATACTTTCCATACGTCTCCGGCCCCAGCATATCGAACAGCGCGTCATATAATGGCCGCAGATAGGGGTCTACCTTGTTCTGCAGATCGCCCGGCAGGAAGCCAAGCCGTTCGCCAGCCTCCACGGCGGGCCGCGTCAGAATAATGCGGTTGACGGTTTTTGCGCGGAACGCCGCGACTGCCTCCGCCACGGCCAGATACGTCTTGCCCGTACCGGCGGGGCCGACGCCAATGGTGATGGTGTTTTTCTCAATGGCCTTGAGATAATTCTGCTGGCCGATGGTCTTGGCCTTGACGGGCCGCCCCTTGGCCGTCACGCAGACGACGTCCTTGGCCATTTTGCTGACCTGATCCTCGTTTCCGGTGTTGACGAGATTGATGAGGTAGCGCACCTTCTGCTCGTCGATCTCCTCGCCCTTGGCTGACAGCGCCAGCAGCGCTTCAATTGCGCGGCACCCCTTGTCGGCAGCCTCCTCGTCGCCCGTGACCTTCAGCTCGTTGTTGCGGTTCGTGATCTTGACGCCGAAGGCATCTTCGATCCGGCGCACATTTTCGTCGAAGGAGCCGAAAACGTCGATCAGCTGCTCGACACGTTCTGCATTGATGGTTCGTTCTGTCATTCAATCGCTTCCTTTAGGCTTGCGGGCCGCATACGTGCGATCATTTCCTCGCACCGCAGACTGGCATACAGCCGGATACACCCGCCGGACTGCTCCGTCCGGACAGAGCTGCTCCTGATGCTTCCGGCGATCATATCACGCATGGCATCCGCCTGCACCAGCTCCAGAAGCCTGCCTTCCGCGTCCTGCGCCCGCAATGTTTCTTCTCTTGTATCATACTCACAAATTCTTGTAATTGCAATCCCCAAAGGCAAAGAAAACCCGCCGGGGAGCGTCAGAACCCGCGTTTTTGTCTCTTTTTCGTAAAATCCTTCCGGTACGTCCGCGCCGAAAAGCGAAATGCGCCGTCGTCCGACAAGCAGACTGACCGCATAGCGCGGAGCCGTGCGGTTCGTCTTGATCTGCTCCGCCTGCGGTAGGACGCACACGGCCTGCCGGACCGTCTCGGCGTAGATCTCCGCCCGCGCCGCTGTCACCTGCGTTTTAAACCCGAAGTCTGTGTACGCCGATACCAGCAGCTCTCCGCCCGCAACAGCCTGCCCCGGCGCGCAGAGACAGTTCCCGGCCACAGCCTCCACGCGCGTTAAGACGCCCGCACGCGAGGCGATTACATCTGTCGGCACTTTTCGGTCGAGCACCGGAGCCTTGTCTGGCCGTTCCCGCACGACCACGCGCGCACACATACCGCTCTGCTGCACCGTCAGCCACTGCAGCTTCGGAATGCGAAGCAGCATCTGGTTCTTCAACTCCTGCGGCTTGATCGACGGCCCATATGTCCCGAACCCCACGCCAAGCTCCCGCAGCTCCCGCAGGATCTGCGCGCTCGGGACAGCCTCGTTTCCCTCGACTTCGTAGAAAAAAACATATTTCGGCACAACGATCCCCGCTGCGATAGCCGCTGCCAGCAGAATAAGCAGCGCGGGCCGCTTCCGCAGCCCGCCGAACACGGTGGAAAAGCCGCCGCGCTCTATGACCGCACAGTCGCACCCGCCCATGCGCACGAGCTGCGCCGCGCGCGCCTCGTCCCGTCGCAGGATCCAGACCTCGGCGGTAAAGTCGTCCGGTTTTGCGCAGAAATGGAATGCGATGCGCGCCTTTGCCAGCCGCTGCATACACCATTCCGGGCTTGCTCCCGTGATGGACAGCCGAGATACGCCGAGAAAAAACCAGATCACCCGCCACATCCGCGCAGACCTCCCTCACCGTAGGTCAGACAGTCGATCTGCCCGATGATCGTCAGCCGTTCCCGGTGCATCTGCCGGATCTCCAGCCCGCTTCCCACGACGGTCAGGCTCCCGATGTTCAGCCCGATCACGATCCGCTCCCGGTTATATTCCAGAATCCCGGTGTGCCGGTCGACCGAGCACTCCCGGAACCCGTTGACCTCCAGATGCGGCAGCCCCGCGGCAATATCCATCGGCAGCCCCAGCCGCACAGATGCAGCGGCCAGATACGAACGCAGTTTTTTCAACCAGCAGCGCCTCCTGTTTTTCGTTTGCTATATGCTTATGCCCAAAAGACTAATTCTTTCCACCGCTGCATAGGTTTTTATCCAGAGGAGGGGAGAGGCATGAAAAAGCTATTCCAGGCGCTTGCGCTTCTTGCGGCGTTCGTTCTGCTCATCGCGCTGCCGCAGGCTGCAGCGGACGGCGTGCGAAGCGCGCTCACGCTCTGCGGGCGGGTAATCCTGCCGTCGCTGTTTCCGTTTTTTGTGTGCAGCAATCTGTTCCTGCTGCTTGGCTATTCCGCACGGCTCTCCGCGCGGTTCGGAGGCGCGGCGGCAAAGCTCCTGCGCCTGCCGCCCGCAGCGGGCAGCGCGTTTCTGCTGGGGCTTCTCGGCGGCTATCCGGCCGGCGCGCAGGCGGCGGGTACGCTTTACGCGCGAGGGGAGCTGTCCGGAGCGAACGCGGAGCGCGCGCTTGCCGTCTGCAATCAGGCGGGGCCGTCGTTCATCTTCGGCGTACTCGGCGGCGCGGTCTTCAAAAGCGCGGCAGCAGGCGCATTTTTGTACGCGGTGCAGATCGTCTCTGCCGTGCTCGTCTGCCGTCTGACCGCGAAAAAACAGTACGCGCCCGCCAAAGCCGTCGCGAAGCCGCCGCAGCCGGAATCCTTTGCCGCAGCCTTTTCCGAATCAGTGCGCCGCGCGGGGATGAGCGCGATCCAGATCTGTATGTTTATCACGGTTTTTTCCGTGCTCTCCTGCTATTTTCTGCTTGCTGCGGGCCGCTTTCTGCCGCCGGAGGCGCTGCCGCTGGTTCTCGGATCGCTGGAGCTGTCCGCGGGCTGCGCAGCGCTGGCGGACTGCGCACTTGCGCTTCAATGGAAGCTGTGCATCGCGTCGGCGCTTTTGTCCTTCGGCGGCGTAAGTGTTCTGGCGCAGAGCCGCGCCGCCGTGCAGGAGCACGGCCTGACCGGGAGGCTGCTCCTGCCGTGCAAGGCGCTTCAGGCCGTGCTTTCCTGCACGCTTACGCTCATCGCCGCGCCGCTGCTGCACGCGGAAAGCTGGCCCGCCGCCGCCGTTTCCGGCACGCAAGGCCCGGAAACGGCGGGAGCGGCGTCTTTGCTGCTGTGCTCGGTGAGCCTGCTGCTTTTTCGCAAAAAGTACCATAGCAATTTGCACGGAAAGCGTGTATAATGGGGGCAAACATCAAAGAAAGGCTGCTGCCCCATGCTGTTCCGAAAGAAGATCGACCGCTACTGTACCTATTGCCAGTTCGCGGGGAAAATTGACGATGAAACGATGGTCTGCCAGTTCTGCGGCATCGTCCCCAGCGACCACCGCTGCCGCCGCTTCCGC
>OJKC01002174.1_pt1 | contig 10871 bp, 9 predicted proteins | sample 1596401 | NCBI WGS metagenome assembly OJKC01 (sample SAMEA4350162, study PRJEB24818) | metagenome | biome: human; feature: gut; material: faeces | place: Denmark | collected 2013-09 | reverse complement strand
CCCCGATTGTGCGGCTGATTTTCGGATATGCCCTGAACGGTCATGGTCCGAACTATATCCGCAGACGGCTGGAGGAAGAAAAAATCCCCTGCCCCACATGGTGGAACCGGGAACGGGGGCTTCGCAACACCCGAACCAAATGGGAAAAGAAAGACCCGGAAAACGGGCGGTATATGTGGGACTTCTCCGTTATCAAAGACCTTTTGATGAATCCCGTCTACACCGGTGCGATTGCTTCCCAGAAAAAAGACTACCGTTTCAAAATCGGCACAATTGGGGAAAAGAAGCCGGAGGACTGGATTGTGGTGGAGGGACAGCATGAACCGCTGATTGACCGCATGAGCTTTGACATTGTGCAGAACAAGCTGAAATCCCGCCAGCGTCCGGGGCAGACCGATGAAATCAGCCTGTTTGCCGGATTGTTAAAATGCGGCGAGTGTGGGAAGTCGCTGACGGTACGCTACACAAACGCAAAACATCCCCAGCGGATTTATTCCTGCAAGACCTACAACGCCTTTGGAAAGAACCACTGCACCCAGCACCGGATTGACTATGACACCCTTTACAGCCATGTGCTGCGGAAAATCCGGGAATGTGCCAGAGCTGCCCTGATGGACGGGGAAGCGGTTGCCGACCGCCTGACCAATACCTGTGAAGCAGAGCAGCGGGAACAGCGGGAAGCAATGGAACGCTCCCTTACAAGGGACGAGGAACGGATTGAGGTTCTGGACAAAATGGTCATGCGGCTTTATGAGGATATGATTGCAGGGCGTATCAGTGAGCAGAATTTCAACACCATGCTGGAAAAGACACAGACCGAGCAGACGGAGCTTAAAGCAAAAGTGTCCGAGGGCAGAAAGCGGCTGTCTGATGAAGTCCAGCTTGCCAATGACGCAAAACAATGGGTGGAAGCCATTCAGGAATATGCCAACATCACAGAGCTGGACGCAGCCACCCTTAACCGCTTAATCAAAGAAATCGTCGTGCATGAACGCATTGACGAAGATAAAACAAGACACATTTCTATCGAAATTCATTTTAATCTCAAACCCATCCCGGAGGTGGAACAGGTCACTGCCTGACCTGTCCCGCCGGGACGGTTCTCTAAAAAACACCATATAGATTTTTTGTACGCCGCCGCCCGCCATCGAGCAGAGTTTTACACCTAATTGGGGATAAAACAGCTCATGGCTGGCGGCGGCATCATCCTGCTGGGCACCACCTTGATCCCCCTGCTGTCCGGGCTGTTTTAAGGTAGCGGCTTATGGATTTTCTCACCGACTGGCTCACGAACTGGCTCAAAGAGCTGCTGATTGGCGGGATCATGGGCAACCTGGAGGGGCTCACCGATTACGTCAACGCCCAGGTCGGGGAGATCGCGGTACAAGTGGGGACTACCCCGGCGGCCTGGAACGCCGGGGTTTTCTCCCTTATACGCCAGCTTTCCGAAACGGTGATCTTACCGATTGCCGGTCTGGTGCTGACCTTTGTTGCCACCTATGAGCTGATACAGATGCTTTTGGAAAAGAACAATATGCACGAGTTTGATGTAGCGAATATCTATAAATGGATGTTCAAAACGGCTTGTGCCATCCTCATCCTGTCCAACACCTTTAATATCGTGATGGCGGTGTTCGATGTGTCGCAGTCCGTGATCGCCCAGGCGGGCGGGCTCATCCAGGGCTCCACGGACATTACGCCGGATATGATGGCGGAGCTGGAAACCACCCTGGAGGGCATGGACTTGGGGCCGCTTCTCGGCCTGTGGCTCCAATCCTCTCTTATCGGTGTGACTATGTGGGCGCTGGGCATTGTCATTTTTGTGCTGGTCTATGGCAGGATGTTGGAAATCTATTTGCTGACCAGCTTGGCCCCCATCCCTATGGCTACCCTGGCCCACCGGGAGGTGGGGCAGACGGGCCAGAATTATCTGCGTTCCCTGTTCGCCGTGGGATTTCAAGGGATGCTCATTCTGGTATGCGTTGCCATCTATGCGGTGCTCGTCCAGGGGATCGTCACCAGCGGAGATCCCATTGGGGCGATTTGGGGCATTGTGGGCTACACGGTTTTGCTCTGCTTTATGGGCAAACGCCGGAATGGTGCGAGGGGGATGCCCCGATCTCGCATGGCGGCTCATGGATGCCCAACACTGGGCAAGGCCCCGACTGGCCCGACGCCAGCGCGTCTTTCTTGTGGCAGACTTTGGAGGGCGGCGTGCTCCCGCAATATTGTTTAAGCCCCGCCCAATGCTCCCACTTCCTGCGCCTTGCACAGCGGGCGGGCTGCCCGCCCCCGGCGGAGATCGAGGCCCTGTTCTTGAAACAGGGGGGCGCGTACCCGTCACCAGACCCTTTCAAGGGTTCCGTATGCGGGGAGCCGCCAAGGAGGGGGAACAAACAGCGTTCCAAAACAGCTTCGGATTTCCAACTGACCCTTTTCCCACTCTGTTAGCCGGTACGGTGACACCGTTTGCTTTTTGGTACGAGGACGATCCGGCGGGCGGCTGTATTCGTTTCCCTACGGAATTGGAATGTGAGCGGCTCATGGGCTTGCCGGAGGGGTGGACGAAGTACGGGGCCGACGGCAGGGAGATCAGCGCGTCCCAGCGGTACAAGGCCCTGGGCAACGCCATCGCCCTGCCCTGCGCGGAGTATATCATGGCGGGGATCGCGGAGGCCCTGCGTTAAAACTGCCTGGACTTCTGGACAAAGTGTCCAGAGGTAGCCGGGCTGGAAAGGAAGTGAGCAAAATTCCCTATGTGAATGTTCCCAACGATCTGTCAAAGGTCAAGACCAAACTTGCCTTTAATCTGACGAAACGCCAGCTTGTGTGCTTCGGCGTCGCGGCGGCGGTGGGCGTCCCGTCCTACCTGCTGGCCCGCAGCTCCATCGGCAACACCGGGGCCATGTTCTTTATGATGGCGGTGGCGCTCCCGGCGTTTCTGCTGGCTATGTATGAGAAAGACGGGCTCCCGCTGGAAAAGGTGGTGCGAAACATCATCCGGGCCCGTTTCCTGCGGCCTGGGGTGAGGCCCTACCGAACAGAAAACATTTACGCCCCGTTCACCCATCGGGGCGCTGCGGGAAAGGAGGATGCGATTGCAGAAAGCAAAAAATCAAAAGCGCGGCCCCGGAAAGGCCGCTGACCGGAAAGCTGCGTTGTCTGCCCAGCAGACGATCCCTTATCTGGTGATGCACCCGGACGGGGTGTGCCAGCTCCCCGGCGGGCTCTATACAAAGACGGTGGAATATGAGGACATCAACTATTCCGTGGCAAGCACCGAGGATCAGACAGCGATTTTCGGCGGCTGGAGTTCGTTCCTCAATTACTTTGACACCTCTTTGCCGTTCCAGCTCTCCTTTATCAACCGCCGCTCCCGTTCCCGGAGCAAATACCGGGTGAATATCCCCCAGGCGGAGGATAGCTTCAACAGCATCCGGGCTGAATTTACTGGGATGTTAAAAAACCAGATCGCTCGGTCAAACAACGGGATCGAGCGGTCAAAATATATCACCTTTGGGCTCCCCGCCGATGGGATCGGGGAGGCCCGGCCCCGGCTGGAGCGTGTGGAGGCCGATGTGACAGGCAACCTCAAACGGCTGGGAGTGCCCTCGGAGCCCCTGGACGGGCGGTCACGGCTGGCCCTGCTCCACAGCCAGATGCATCCCGGCAGCCGGGAGCCGTTCCGCTTCTCCTGGCAGGACATTCCCAAAACGGGGCTGGGCACCAAGGACTATATCGCCCCGGACAGCTTCGACTTTCGGCAGTCCCGCCTGTTCCGGGTGGGCCAGTATTGGGGGGCGGCTTCCTATTTGCAGATCATGGCTTCGGAGCTCTCCGACAAGCTCCTGGCGGAAATCCTGGAGCTGGACGCGGAGCTGACTGTGACCATGGAGGAGTCCGGCTTTGCGGTGAAGCGTGGCCGGGGCGGAGTGATCTCATTCCTGGCCCCTGGGCAGGATAAGCCCACCCGCCTGCGCTCGTCCACCCTGGGCCCCGGCTTTGACCCGGAGGACATCCGGGCGGTGATCGCCGGGGAGCGCCCGATCCCGGAGCTGCCAAAGGAGGGCCCGCCCCCGCCCCGGCGCGTCGATCTCATCATCGACATTCAAAACCGTCTGGCCCAGGGCAAAGGCCCGGCCTACGAGCGGTGGGCCAAAGTCTACAACCTCAAACAGATGGCCGCCGCGCTCCTGTATCTCCGTGAGCATGGGCTGACCGACTATGCGGCGCTGGAGGCCACCACCGAGGCGGCGGTGGATCGCTTTCACTCCCTGGCCGGGGAGCTGCGGGACACCGAGGCCGCCCTCTCCCATACTTCCCAGCTCATGGGGGCTGTGGTAAAGTACGCAAAGACGAGGCCCGTGTTTGACGGCTACAAGGCGGCCCGGTATTCTAAAAAATATCTGGCCCAGCACGAGGCGGAGCTTTCTGACTATCGGGCGGCAAAGGCCGCCATGAGTGAGCTTTTGGACGGGGCAAAGCTCCCAAAGATGGACGCGCTGAAAAAGCGGCGGCGGGAGCTCTCTGAAAAGAAAAAGGCCCTCTATGCCAAGTACCGCAAGGCCCAGGCAGATATGCGGGAGGCCGTGGCGGTCAAGGGCAACATCGACTTCCTGCGCGGCTATCCAGACGGGCGGGAAGATAAGGCCCAGGAGCGGTAGCGCCGGGGCCGCAGACAATAAGGACTTCTGGACACTTTGTCCAGAGGTGCAGCGGGTTTGGGGAGCTCCCCAACAAGCATTTTTGCGGGGCCCCGGCCACGCAAAAATAGCAGGTGTGGGCACACCTGCCCTGCTTGCCGTTTCGTGCAAACCTGAAAAACAGGCGCTTTGGAGCGGATAGTGCAGGGGGCGAACATTCCAAAAAGAATATTGCCATACTTCAAATGTTCTGCTATAATGTCTATAAATAACTTTTCAAAAAGGGGTTGACAAGCAACATGACTTCTGCCATCCTAAAGCAAGCAAGCAAGCAAGCAAGCAAGCAAGCAAGCAAGCAAGCAAGCGGAGCGGTGCTATAACTATGTAGCATCGGGCTTTTGTCATGCCCCCAATAATATTGGTATATATAAGCGTTTCTATCAAGGCAGTTTTCTGCGCGGATAGAAACGCTTTTTTGTTTTGAAAACGTCAACTGGAGGAGGATTATGGTATGGACAATTTGCTGGAACAACTTGAACAGTGGAATAAAAACGATGAATTTTCCCGGTGTATTGAAGCCATTGAAGCTATCCCGGAAAAAGAGCGTGGATATAAATTGACCGTATTGCTTGGTCGGGCTTATGGAAAAGCCCTGCAACGGGCCTTTATCTCAAAACTGCTGAGAAATCCGGTCTATGTCCAGGCCGATATGGACATCTACGAATACTTCAAAGCCCAGGGCGTAAAAATCGAAAGCCCCCCGGAAATGTTCACGGGGGACAATAGCTGCTATCTCTACCAGGGCCGGGAGGGTGAAGAACAAATCCTTGTAATCGCTCCCCACCAGGGGCGCATCCCCTCCAGCCTTTGGCTGACCGTCCAGCGCAAGCTGTCACAAAACACCTCATTCCAGAATGGCCGCAAATGCCACAATACCTGGCTGGCCGGGAAAATCAAGTGCGGACGCTGCGGCTATGCTCTGGTGGGCTTGAGAGCCCAAAACGGCGTTACTTACCTGCGGTGCAAGCAGCGGGCCGATAACGGGAGCTGCGAGGGTGCCGGTACGCTGACGGCGCAAAGCATGGAGTCCTTTGTGTATGGCGAGATGGTGGAGAAAATGCGGAAGTATCACACGCTGAAAGGCGGCAAGGAACCGGGCTATAACCCCAAACTGACCGCCGCCCGTGTTGCCCTGGCAAAGACGGAAAGCGAGATTGAGAAACTTCTGGACACTTTGTCCGGGGCAAACCCGCTGCTCCTGCAATACGCAAACAATAGGATCGAGGAGCTGGACGCAGAACGGCAAAAGCAGTTAAAGCTGGTGGCCGATCTCACCGCTAATTCCGTTTCGGACACGCAAATTGACTGTATCACGAATTACCTCAACGATTGGGAGTCCGTGAGTTTTGACGATAAGCGCAAGGTGGTTGATATTCTCATATCCCACATTGATGCAACCAGTGAGAGCGTTACAATCCACTGGAAAATCTAAAGCCTGTTTCACTTGGCATTATGCCTTTGTAAAAAATAGTTTTTGATTTTTGGGATAAAAAAAGACCGTCAACTTTTCGCACATTGCGACCAGTCAACGGTCTGATTTTCGGTATTCGTTATGTTCTAAAATCAGTTCTTTGAAAGATGGCGTTTTTCAATCTCTAATGTTATGAGGGTAGCAGTCATTAGATAGAGGACGGCTATGACACATTCCAAGGCAAGCGAATTGATAGGGCGAGGATAAAAATGTACTAACGCCATTGCCAACAGTCTAATCGGGAAATATGCGCCTAACCATGCAGAGACTTTATAAAACCGCTTGCGGAATTGTATTGTTCTCTCATTCTGCTCATTTGCCTTTTTTTGATATGCGTATTCAAAGCCTCCAACCATAGCAATAAAAGGAATAAAACTCAAGACACCAAAGAAAATGTTTTGCAGGATAACAACAGACATGAATTGAATTATCAACACCATCACTTCAAGAGTGATCAAAAAAATCATGATCTGGTGGATGCCGTCCGTTTTGACTTCCTTAACTTTCGGCAGGTCATTGTCGCTTTGGTATTCATCATTTAGCAAGTAGTCTGTTGTAACCTGAAACAGCCTACTGAGTTGAAGAATGTTTGTTGCATCTGGCATAGCTGTTCCCATTTCCCAACGGGAAATGGCTTGCCTTGATACGCCCAGCTTATCAGCTAACTCTTCCTGTGACATTCCATTGGACTTTCTCAACCTAACAATCTTATCTGATAATTTCATAATGAAATCCTCCTTTGATTTGGTGATTTCATTATAGCAATGAACGCTTTCAGCCACCACCACTTCAAGTTTACATTTCCGCAACATAACTTTACGCTGTGTTTTTACTTGCTGGCGGCGAACAGCATTTTATGCTGTTTGCAGACGGCAAGTCCACAAGGGATAGCCGCATAAGCGGCGCAAGGGAGTGTAGCTCCCTTGACGGAACGAAGTGACGAAACATTCTCGGTCGGGCAGTTTTCTTCTGCTGACTGGGAATGAAGCTCCGCAGGACGCACATACTCCCGATAGGAGAGTATAGAAGTGCGCCCTTTAGTTCCTAAAGGGATTTTCTTCTGACCCAAATTATATAAAATGTAGATCAAGACATTTCTAAGAGGTACTCTCAGATTTTCACAACATAAGGTTCATCTTCAATAATACCCTGATCGTGGGTAACAATGATAACCGTTTTACCTTCTTCATTGAGTTCGTGCAATAACCTCATAACAATATCTCTATTTTTCTTGTCAAGTGAGCCAGTAGGTTCATCTGCCAAAACAACAGAACATTTTTTCATCATAAGACGAGCTAAAGCAACTCTCTGTTGTTCACCACCGGAAAGCTGATAAACTTTTTTGTTAACTTCCTTTGATAACCCCACACGATTAAGAGCTTCTTTAAGTGATACTTTAGTTCGGCTTGATTTTTTAATCAAACTTAAATTTTCTTTAACTGTCTTATTTTCAAGCAGTGCAAAATTCTGAAAAAGAAACCCCACTGTATCCGCAAAAAAACTGTTTTTATTTTTAAGCCGGGTAATATTCAGCCCTTCGATTATGATACTGCCGCTATCCGGCTTTTCGATACCACCAATCATATTGAGCAAAGTGCTTTTTCCACTGCCGCTATCCCCGCTGATTACTACAAAACTTCCATCCGGAATTTCCAAATTAAAGTTGGAGAAAATTATTTTCTCTCCAAATGCTTTATTTAAGCCACGAATTATAATCATAAACATCCACCTTTCAAGGACTTTGAGATATTTGTTTTTTCAACCCACATAACATTTGTGAAAATGATTGCCATTTCAATAATGGTGAGCAATGCTCCAACCAGTAAAGCAATCCCGACACTTGCGTTAGATATAAAAAGCGAAACAATGCAAATCAATATCACAACGGCTATATTTTCTAAGAGATTAACGGAAATAAATCTTTTGTGCCTTTCATAAAAGCGATAGCCCAAAACCTTTTTGAGGGAGATTTCCATCGCATTAAGTCTAAATTCCATTTTCACTTCAGATATGATGATAGCGATATCTAACAGCAATACTAATACGCAAAGAGAGCTTATAAAGCCAATCAGTTTCACGAGGAAACTATGACTATAAGTATAATCCTCCCCGACATTCGTCAGCATAAAATAGTGTGGACCAAGCTGTTCTGCATATTTTTTCGCAGCATTACGAATTGTGCTTTCATCGCATCCGTAGATCACCTCACCATTATATGTTCCTGTTTCGATATAACTTCCATTCAAAGCAACAGCCTCATTTGCCTGATAAATAACAATCGGATTTGTTGCTCTTGACAATCCGTCAATAGCCTCTTCTCTGTTCGAATTGAGATAATAAAATTGCTCTCTGCCAGAATATTCTTTATAAACAACACGCAGTTCTTCTGCATTTTGGGTAAGAGAGTCAATTTCCTCTTTTGCGATATCTTTGTATGATTCCGCATTTTTTCCCTTTGGCACGAAGACCACGATATCCTCTTTTTCATCATCTTCAGTAAGCATATCAGAAAACCCTTGCAGCATATCTCTGGCATTATGATTTACAAAAATATAATTATCCGTATCGCTTATCCGGCTGCCTATGCAGACCACCGGATTTATAGTGTTGTATTCATTTTCGTAAAGGTCATTCCAAAATTCGCTCTCTTTGGATTCCTCCTCATTTTCTTCAAAAGGAGGTTCAATCTGCATAACTCCAAAATAGTAATCATTATAATGATTTTCTAAAAGAGTAGTGTTTGTAAGTAAATTACCTTGAATGCTACTGAGATTTGTAGTTATTGTAAAAATCGTCATAGCAGTAGCAAATACTTTAAGACCGTTCAGAAGATAAAACATACCTTTTTTATCTGAAGCATTGGCAAAGGCTTTTTTTACATCAAAGCGGACAAAAGCAGCATAAGGAATTACGGAAAGAACTGCTCCGGCACAATACACTGCCAAAATGAGATGATCTTCATACGCTCCCGATATAAATTGAGAAACAAGCAACTTTGCTAAGACGAATAATGCAGCATATGAAATCATATCAGCCACTACAGCTTTTAGAGCAATCACAGCAGCATTTTCGCCCAGAGAAGCTCGTACAACTACTTCCTTTTGTCTGCGTATCACCTCAATCATATTAAGTACAATCATCAATATGGCAACCAGGCCCCAAACAATGAACATCATATCAGTTTCGGTTGATTGCCAAAACTCTGGCTGCGATATAGAATATTCTTTTGCCAAATCTTGATATGTGGCAATAATGTCATCATCGTCACCGATATAGCTGACCATTATTTCCTGTCCATTGCCTGTGTTTTTTGCTTCTCTAAAATCTTCAAATTCTATTACGGTGATTCCGCCTATCAAAGCCGTATATGTTTTTTCCTCAATATCCATTGTGCTTTTAAGACTATCCCGAACAACGGTATCATCACCATAAATATAAAGTCTTGTCTGATAATTAGAAACTCTCTGATTAAAAGTCGAAAAAATATGAACACCATGCTTCTCAGCTGTATCTTCTGCATTGGCTAAAAATGAATCCATATCGTCATTAGTAGTTGTGTATCTGGACGATAAATAATAAGCACCATTAAAGTTCCAGAGCATATTTTGATATACTTCAGCTTGCATAACAAAAGCAAAAATAATCGTAATCAACAGCAATATATTTCTTATATGTTTCATTTAAAATTCTTAAACCTCCTTTGAATAGGTAACAGACACACGATTGCCCAAAATACTAATATGGATTTTTTCATACAACCACATTCTCTTGTTAGATTCTAATTTTCCGTTTTCTTTATTCGCATAAATTATACCATAAAACTTGTGAACAATTCTACCGCAACTTTGGACTATATGAGAAAAGTCCGAACAGTTTTCTGCCCGGACTTTCTCGCTCAATCATAAATCAATTCCGCTTTCACGACTTCCTCTGCCTGTGCCTTGCAAGCGTTCATCTGCCGCACCCATTCCATTTGGTTTTTGGCTTTCAGCCTTTCGGTCACGCCGTTTTGCTCTGCCAGTGACCGCACGATCAGCTCCATGCGGTTTCGTGCCGCTTCGTCAATCTCGGCGCAATGCTCAAAGAGCTTGTCGGATAGCACCAGCTCATTGAACAGTATCGGACGGTGCATTTCCAGATACGCCTTGCGAAGTCTGCCGTAGTGTCCGAGGGGCTTGGTCTTGCGGATAATGATGTTTGGGATAAGATAATCGCCGTTCTGTGTGTAAGTGATATTCATGCTGTTTGTACTCCTTTCATCGGCTCTCTCTGCGGTAAACTGCTGACAGGGACGAACACGCCCTTTGCAATGTCCTCCGCACGAATGGCGGCTTTCTTGGCTTCGATTTCTGCCTTTTTCCGCTTTTTGATTTTGTCCTCGTATCGCTTCTGTGCTCCGCTGGCTTTCCGCTTCAAGTAGTTCTGGTGGAGCCTGTCCTTGCGTTCCTCACGCTTGCGGATTTCCTCTAATTCCTCCGGGGTAAGCTCCACTTCGCCAAACGCAGGGGGAACGAAACGACCCACGAAATTGAAGTAAATCTCGACCTCCTGTGTGGTCTGAATACTGCCCTTGCGGTCACGCTCATGCACAAGGATTTTCTCAATAAACTCATTGAGCATGGCAATCGTCAGCTTGTCGAAGTTCTCATACTTGTCAATCAGAGCGATAAAACGGTCAGCGTCCTTTTCGTGCTTCT
>OJKC01002172.1_pt1 | contig 10873 bp, 9 predicted proteins | sample 1596401 | NCBI WGS metagenome assembly OJKC01 (sample SAMEA4350162, study PRJEB24818) | metagenome | biome: human; feature: gut; material: faeces | place: Denmark | collected 2013-09 | reverse complement strand
GAACGGCACGTTGGCCTCGCCGGCCACAGCCTTGGCCAGCAGCGTCTTGCCGGTTCCCGGAGGGCCGACGAGCAGCGCCCCCTTCGGAATCTTGGCACCCAGATCGCGGTATTTTTCCGGCTTGCGCAGGAAATCGACGATCTCCATCACCTCGACCTTGGCCTCCTCCAATCCGGCCACATCCTTGAACGTCACACGCTTGGGCGCATCCTTGTCGTATACCTGCGCCTTGGCCTTGCCGACGTTCATCAGCCCGCCGCCCGCAGCGCCTCCGCCGCGCGACATGCCGCGCATGATGAAGAACCACACGCCGATGATGAGCACCCACGGCAGAAAATTGACGAGCAGGTTCATCCAGCCGTTCTCCTTGTTCTCGTAACGCACCGGAACGCTCTGTCCCGACTGCTGCTCGGCGGCTTTCAAATCCTCGCGGAAGGCATCCACCGAACCGATGTTGAATACCAGCTGCACCCCCTCGTCGGGCAGCCGTTTGAACTGGGGCTGCGTCGAATCGGTACGGTACTTCTCGACCGCATCCTTTTTCAGGAACACCTCGGCCACGTCGCGGTTCACCACCTCGATCCTCTCCACGTCGCCACTGCGAACCATCCCTTCGACCGTATTCCAGTCGCTGCGGACAGGCTCCGTATTCTCCGCACCGTAAAGCGAATAGCCGATGATGAAGGCCGCCACCAGCACGTAAATCCACATATAGGAGGGACGCGGCATGATCGGGTTGCGCTGGCCGCCGTCCTTTTTCTTCTTTGCTGTCATAAAATCTCTTTACTCCTCGTAATCATAACGTTTGAGCGGCGCATCGGCCCACAGCTCCTCCAATTTGTAGAAGGAACGCAACTCGGTCGTGAAGATATGTACCACGACGTCCATGTAGTCCATCGCCACCCAGAGACCCGTCTGCTTGCCTTCGACGCGCCATACCTTTTCGCCGAGCTTCTCCTCGACGGCCTCCTCCACGCCGTCGGCGATCGCCGCGACCTGCATGGTCGAATCGGCGTTGCAAACGACGAAATGCGAACAGATGGCGCCGTCGAATCCCGAAAGGTCCAACGATACAATATCCTTACCTTTTTTATCCTGAATCGCACCGACTATCGTCTCAATCAATTTTTCCATATTCCAATATTCCGTAATAGCCCGCTATATCCGTGCAAAGATAGTAAATAAATCGGAAATCGACGAAAAACGGCGACGGAATGAGCGGATTGCCCCGGCGCACGAACCGTACCGCAGAAGGAAAGCCCCCTCCTGCATAACGAGCGCCTTCCCCGCGCAACGCCTATTTGCGGTAGGTGCGGATCGATTCGGCGAGCGCCTTGATGATCGAAGATTTGACGAACGTGCGCCGCACGGCGATGGCGATCTTGCGCGACGTGGCGCCTTTGGCCAATGTCTTGACGCGGTCGCGGTGCTCCTTGGGCACATATTCGACAGCCATTTCGGGGATGATCGTCACGCATTGCGTGCAGTCGACGATACGCATGAGCGTATCGAGCGAACCCGACTCGAAATAGTAGTGCGACGGCACGCCCCGCTTGGCCTGACACAGTTCGATGACCTGGTCGCGCATGCAGTTGCCGTCCGAGAGCAGGATCAGGTCGCGCAGGTCGATGTCTTCGATGCGAACGTTCGAACGTTCGTAGAGGGGGTTGTCGGGCGAAACGTAGATGAAGAAACGGTCGTCGAAAAGCTCCTGCTCCTGAATTCCGTCGCCGCAGGTGCCGCCGGCCACCAGCGCGGCGTCGATGCGGTCGTGCTTCATCGCATCGACGATGTCGCGCGTCATCAACTCCTTGACCTCCAACTCCACATGGGGATAGTCGTGCACGAATCCCGGCAGGAACTTGTGCAGCAGGTAGGGCGCGATGGTCGGGATGACGCCCAGACGCAGCCGCCCCGCTATTTCGCCCTTCAACTCGGCGACCGATTCGCGGATATTGTCGTAGGCCCGCAGCGTCTCGCGGGCCCGTTCCAGCACCACCTCGCCCGCCTCGGTGGCGATCACGGGTTTCTTCGAACGGTCGAGCAGGACGACGCCCAGCTCCTCTTCGAGCGATTTGATCTGCATACTCAGCGACGGCTGCGTCACGAAACAGTGTTCGGCGGCCAACGAAAAACTCCCGCAATTGGCTACTGCCAGCAGGTATTCCAATTGAATGATGGTCATAGACGAAGGGACTTATTCTGCCGCGCAAATATATAAAAAAAACTTATATCCGTCAAGACACCCGGCGAAGAACCCGCTCTTTTCCCGCATCTTCCGCTCCGAACCGGCAGCGACGAAACCCTTGCGCACCGCACCCGTTCCGGCGGAGAACTCCGTATCCTACGGGCCGCAGCGCTTGTCTCCGCCGCGATTTATTCCCGACGGACATATTCCATGCGATACAGGTCGAATCCTTCGGCCCAATAGTCCTTTTCGATCCCTTTGAGCTCGAACCCCCGCTTTTCGTAAAACCCGAAGGCCAGCTGCGACGTTCTGACGGTGATTCGGCGGACGCTGCGCATCGCTTCGAGTTTTTCGATCCGATGCCGCAGCAACCGCGTTCCCAGCGATTTTCCCCGATACTGCGGATGCACCATGTCCCAGCTGATTTTCCCGACCGTCCCGCCGTCCGCAAAATTGATTCCGCCGCAACCAACGATCCTCTCCTCGTGAAGCAGGACATAATAGAGTTCCCGCTCGCGTTCCAGATAGGCGTCCAAATCGGCCGCCTCCTCCGGCGCGAAATATCGGGGCGTATTCAACCGAAGCAGCTCCATCACGGCCTCCTTGTCGGCCGGTTCGTATTCCCTGATTACAATCTTCCCGTCCATATTCTATAAATTACTTCCGCCCGACGGCGGACACTCCGCACAAAGATAGCCAATCTCCCGGAATCCGCGGCCTTCACCGCCCCGAAAATCCGTCGGCCGAAGCCTGCCTGAGGCCGAGAAGCGGTACGGCGGCGGGACGCTCCGTCCCGCAAGCCGATGCAGCCGGAAAACCTGCGAAGAAAAAGCGGAAAGAGGTTTGTCTTTTCCGTATAGAATCCCTACCTTTGCCCAAACGATCGGGGCATCGGCCGTCCGGCGCCGGAAACGGCTTGGCCGGGACGTATGCTCCGAATTTCAAAATCCGAAAAAATTCATCCCGCGATCGGGTCGGTCGACCCGGCAAAAACCAGAAATACAAAAACGACATACGCTGTTATGGGAAAAATCATCCTGACCGGAGACCGGCCGACCGGCAAACTGCACCTCGGCCACTATGTAGGTTCGCTGCGCCGCCGCGTGGAGTTGCAGAACTCCGGAGAGTTCGAGAAGATCTTCATCATGATCGCCGACGCGCAGGCGCTCACCGACAACGCCGACAACCCCGAAAAGGTGCGCCAGAACATCATCGAGGTGGCGCTCGACTACCTGGCCTGCGGCCTCGACCCCGAACGGTCGACGCTCTTCATCCAGTCGCAGATCCCCGAACTGTGCGAACTGGCGTTCTACTACATGAACCTCGTCACCGTGGCCCGTCTGCAACGCAACCCGACCGTGAAGGCCGAAATCCAGTTGCGCGGCTTCTCGGAGAACAACGCGGAGAACGACCTGCAACGGCAGGGCATTCCCGTCGGGTTCTTCACCTACCCCATTTCGCAGGCGTCGGACATCACCGCTTTCCGCGCCACGACCGTCCCCGCCGGCGAGGATCAGGAGCCGATGCTCGAACAGACGCGCGAGATCGTCCACAAGTTCAACGCGGTCTACGGCCCCACGCTCGTCGAGCCGGAAATCCTGCTGCCCCAGAACGCCGCCTGCATGCGCCTGCCCGGCACCGACGGCAAGGCCAAGATGTCCAAGTCGCTGGGCAACTGCATCTACCTGAGCGATTCGGCCGAGGAGGTACGCAAGAAGGTGATGGGCATGTACACCGATCCCGACCACCTGCGCGTGGAGGACCCGGGCAAGGTCGAGGGCAACACCGTCTTCACCTACCTCGACGCCTTCTGCCGCCCCGAGCATTTCGCCGCCTACCTCCCCGACTACCCGTCGCTCGACGAGTTGAAGGCGCACTACCGCCGCGGCGGTCTGGGCGACGTGAAGGTCAAGAAATTTCTGATCGCCGTGCTCAACGAGACGCTCGACCCGATCCGCGAACGCCGCCGCTACTACGAGGAGCGCATCGAATGGGTCTACGACGTGCTGCACAAAGGTTCCGAGACTGCCCGCGAGGAGGCCGCACGGACGCTTCACGACGTGCGCGAAGCCATGAAGATCAACTACTTCGAGGACCGCGACCTGATCGCCTCGCAGGCGGCGCTCTACCGAGAGAAACTCGGATAACGCCTTCGGGAAGCCGACCATGAGACTCAGGGATTTCCGATACGAGCGCATCTTCGCCCTCTTCTACCGCCTGACGCGCCGGTTGAGCAACCGCCAGATCATGATGCTGCTGGCCATGATCGTCGGGCTGCTGGCCGGACTGGGCACCTATGTCTTCGAAATCCTGCTCTATGCGATCAAGAGCTGCCTGGTCAACTGGTTTCCCGTCGGGAGCGCACACTTTCTGCTGCTGATCTACCCTGCGATCGGCATCGTCCTGGCGACGCTCTTCGTCAAATACATCGTGCGCGACAACATCTCGGAAGGGGTCACGCGCGTGTTGTACGCCATGTCGCGCCGCGATTCGCGCATCCCGCCCCACAACTGCTGGACTTCGATCGTGGGCGGCGCCACCACGATCGGCTTCGGCGGTTCGGTCGGCCCCGAGGCGCCGATCGTACTGACGGGCGCCGCCATCGGCTCGAACGTGGGAAGACTCGCACGCCTCAACTACCGCAATACGACGCTGATGCTCTGCTGCGGCGCTGGGGCGGCGATCGCCGCGATCTTCAAGGCCCCGATCACGGGCGTGGTCTTCGTGCTGGAGATCCTGATGCTCGACATCACCGCCTCGTCGGTCATCCCGCTGCTCATCGCCTCGATCACGGCCACCACGATCGCCTTCGTCTTCCGCGGCTTCGATCCGATCATCGCCGTCACGCTCACGGCGGCCGACGCCTTCGAACTGCGGCAGATCCCGATGTTCATCCTGCTGGGCGTATTGTGCGGAGGGATGTCCTATTATTTCACCACGGTCAACTCACGCATCGGCGCCTTCTACAAACGACTTCCGTCGCAGGGCCGCAAATGGCTCTACGCCGGCATCACGCTGGGCGTCCTGCTCTTCGTCTTCCCGCCGCTCTACGGCGAGGGTTACGAGGGCTTCACCTCGCTCATGCACGGCGATACCCGATCGCTGTTCAACACCTCGCTCTTCTACCGTTTCAGCGACATCGACTGGGTGGTGATCCTCTACGTCGCCGCGATCATGTTCTTCAAGGTGGTGGCCATGTCCTCGACCAACGCCGCGGGCGGCGTGGGCGGAACCTTCGCGCCGTCGCTTTTCGTAGGCGCCTTTTCGGGCGCCATCGTGGCGCTGCTCTTCAACGCGCTGTTCGGCTGGCACCTCTCGATCGCCTCGTTCACGCTGGTGGGCATGGCGGGGGTCATGTCGGGCGTGATGAAGGCGCCGCTGACCTCGATCTTCCTGATCGCCGAGTTGTCGAGCGGCTACGGGCTCTTCATCCCGCTGATGATCGTCGCCTGCATCTCGTTCGCCGTCGACTACTACCTCGACCCCGACTCGATCTACACCAAGCAGCTGCGCCTGAGCGGCGATCTGCTGACGCACGACAAGGACCAGTCGGTCTTCGTCTTCCTGAAACTCGAAGAGCTCATGGAGACCGACTTCTACCGCATCCGCGAAACCTTCACGCTGGGCGACATCGTCCACGTCATCTCCCATGCGCGGCGCAACATCTTCCCCGTGATCGACGATTTCGGCCGCCTGATCGGCGTCGTGCAGCTGGACGACCTGCGCGAAGACATGTTCAAGCGCGAGAAATGGGGTACGCCGATCGGCCGTTACATGATCCAGCCGCCCGACCGCATTCTCGAACACGAACAGATCCAGTCGGTACTGCCCAAGTTCGAGGAGAACCAGACGTGGATGCTGCCCGTCGTCGACAAACAGAATCACTACCTGGGCTTCATCTCCAAGTCGCGCATCCTGAACGCCTACCGCGAGCAGCTGGTCAAGATACAGCAGTAAGCCGGCACTCTCCGAAAAAGGCATCGCCCCGCCGCAGAACGTTGCGGCGGGGCGATACCGTCGAGGACGACAACGGCCGATCACTCGGGATGCGTCCCGCCCAAAACACCCGCCAGAATCTCCTTCGCCTTGAAAAACGCCTCCGTATATCCGCGGGCCGCGATCGTCCCGTCGGGTGCGATGAGCACGAAGGCAGGCCACCCCTCGATCGCATACCGCTCCAACATCCGCCCGTTCTCCGGCCGGTCGGTCTCGACCTCGATCTCGGGCCACCCGTGCGCCAGCATTCCGGCCAGCGCCGAGCGCATCCCGGCCGCACTCTCGTCGTCGGGCAGCCCCTCGTACACGCGCCGGATCATATCGACCGACTCGGTCAGACCGACCACATGCAGTCCCCGATCCTTGTATGCCGCATAGAGATCGCGCACCTGCCCGTCGATCCGGATCGAACCGGGACACATCCCCCAATGGTAGAACAGCACGTAGCCGCCCGCGAAATCAGCCTTGGAGATCGCCTCGCCCCGCGTTGTCACGAGCAAAAAATCGGGCGCCGACTGCCCGACGGCGAGGCTCTCCATTTGGCGCAGGAAATCAGCATACACACCGCCGAAGTAGCTCGACTTCAACTCCTCTGACAGCGCCTCGTAGAATGCGCGCGACTCGGCCAACGGCCGGTAGGCCACCGTGGGAATCCGGTCGACGAGCAGATAAAGCGTCCCCTGCGGGTGTCCTTTCCGATAATTCTCGTTCAATGCACGTTTGCGTGCGGCGCCCGGATCGTCGGCATAAAACCGATTGAAGAGTTCGTTCCACCTCCGGCCCTCCGCTTGGTCGCCGCGTGCGAAAGCTGCACGCGCATTTTCGCTGTAACCGCTCCGAATCCGACCGAGCGAATCCGCGACGTACAACAGTTCGGAAAGCGCGGGATCGTCGTAGATACCGCCGCCGAGAGTACAGTAATAGATCGTCTCCGCCGTACCGGTCAGCGTGATCCGGTCGCCGCCTGTCACGATCATCGACTTGCCCCGACGATCCGCATCGGCGGCCCTGCCGCTCTTCGGATGATAGGTCATCGAGTAGTAACTGTCGTGCGCCTGCTCGCCCCGATAGGCGAACGCACCCGCCTCCCCGACCACGACGTCGAAGGCCGGTTCGTAGTTCCACTCCGGAAGCAGGACACGTTCGAAACGGAGCGTATCGCCGACTTGCAGGCCGTCGATACGGCCGCTCAGCTCGAAAGATTGCATGCGTGAACAGGAGGCCGCCGCCACGAACAGTGCGGCGGAGAGTCCGAAAATTCCGAAAGACCGGTACATAGGCGTTGACAGATGGTTGAAATTCGTTTCCGCTAAATTAACGATTTTCCGGCGACGCCGAACGTTTTTATTTGTAAAACCGTCGCCCGACGATCTCTCGTCGGGCGACGGTTCACGGCTGCGGCGGCGCTCACCCCTCCTGCCGCGCCTCCTCGTAGCCCGTATCGACCAGCAGATCGCGCCCGTTGGCCGCCGCCACGGCCATCTGGTCGCAGTGGTTGTTCTCCACTGTCTCGGCATGCCCTTTCACCCAAACGAAACGCACGCGGTGACGGCGGTATACGCCGAGAAATCTCCGCCACAGATCGGGATTCTTCTTTCCGGCGAACCCCTTCTTCTCCCAGCCGAAGACCCAGCCCTTCGTGACGGCGTCGACGACGTATTTCGAATCGGAGTAGACCACCACGTCGCTCCCTGCGAATTTCAGCGCTTCGAGCGCGACGCACACGGCCATCAACTCCATACGGTTGTTGGTCGTCAGCCGGAAACCGGCCGACATCTCCTTGCGGAACGGCCCGCTCAGCAGCACCGCCCCGTAACCTCCCGGACCGGGATTTCCCAGTGCCGAACCGTCGGTATAGATCGTAATATCCAAAGCAAAAATCTTATTGTACGGAGGTCTTCCCGTCCACTTCGCGGAGCAATTCCTCGGCCCGCCGCCGCTCGTCCACGTCGGGCGAGTCGAGCAACCGCCTCCACCACGTGCGGGCGCTTTCCCTGTCGCCCCGTTGCAGATAGAGGCAACCGGTGTTGCAGATCAGCGTGCCGTCCGAAGAGTCGATCCCCGAAGCACACACGAACCCGTCGAGCGCCTCGTCGACACGCCCTGCACTGCAATCATCGCGGCGGTCAGTTCAACGCCGCCAGCTGTTCGCGGATCGCGGCGATCTTCGCCTCGGCGTCGGCCTTCTTGGCACGCTCCTTCTCGACCACCGCCGCGGGAGCCGACTGCACGAAACGCTCGTTCGAGAGCTTGCGCTCGACGCTTTGCAGGAAACCCTCGTAATAAGTCAGCTCTTCGCCTAACTTGGCGATCTCGGCTTCGCGGTCGATCCGATCGCCCAGCGGCACGAAATACTGCGTGGTCTTCACGATGAAGGCCGCGGCCGCGGCATCCTTCTCCGCCACCCGTTCGATCGCCGACAGATTGGCCATCTTCGTCAGCACGGGTGCATAGTCGGCCGGATAGTTCGCGTCGGCGATCACTTCGAGCGTCAGCGCCTCGCGCTGCGGCAGATTCTTCTGCTTGCGGATATTGCGCACGGCCGTGATGGTCTCCTTGACCAGTTCGAACCGGGCCAGCAGCGCCTCGTCGGCCTGCTCGTCGGCCTGCGGCTGGCGTGCGACCATGATCGATTCGCCCGCCGCACGCGGCGCCAGATCCTGCCATATCTCCTCGGTGATGAAGGGCATGAAGGGGTGCAGCAGGCGCAGCAGCGCATCGAAGAACCCTTTGGCTTCGTCGACCGTCCGCGGGTCGACCGGCGCCCCGTAAGCAGGCTTTATCATTTCGAGATACCACCCGCTGAAATCGTCCCAGAAGAGTTTATAGAGCAACATGAAGGCCTCCGAAATGCGGTAGCTGCCGAAATCCCCGTCCAACTCCGCCACGGCGCGGCGCAACGTCTGGCGGAACCATTCGCCCGCCAGGCGGTCGTTGTCGCTCTGGGCGAGCGTCCCGTCCACCGTCCAGCCGTTGACAAGCCGGTAGGCGTTCCATATCTTGTTGCCGAAATTGCGGCCTGCTCGCACAGCGCCTCGTCGAACATCACGTCGTTGCCGGCCGACGACGAAAGCAGCATCGCCACGCGCATACCGTCGGCGCCGTACTGCGCGATCAGGTCGAGCGGATCGGGCGAGTTGCCCAGCTGCTTGGACATCTTGCGTCCGATCTTGTCGCGCACGATGCCGGTGAAATAAACGTTGCCGAAGGGCTTCTCGCCGCGGTATTCGTAACCGGCCATGATCATGCGCGCCACCCAGAAGAAGATGATGTCGGGGCCCGTCACCAGATCGGCCGTCGGGTAGTAGTAGCGAATCTCCTCGTTGTCGGGGTTGCGGATGCCGTCGAAGACCGAAATCGGCCACAGCCACGACGAGAACCACGTGTCGAGCACGTCCTCGTCCTGCCGCAGGTCGCCGAGCTGCAACGCGGCGTCACCCGTCTTCTCGCGGGCCAGCGCCAGCGCCTCCTCGGCCGTTTCGGCCACCACGTAACCGCCCTTGGGCAGGTAGTAGGCGGGAATGCGCTGCCCCCACCACAACTGGCGCGAGATGCACCAGTCCTTGATGTTCTCCATCCAGTGACGGTAGATATTCTTGTATTTTTCGGGGACGAAACGGATTTCGTCCTCCATGACGGCGCGCGTGGCGGGCTTCGCCAGCTCCTCCATCGAAAGGAACCACTGCATCGAAAGCTTCGGCTCGATAGCCACGCCCGTGCGCTCGGAGTAGCCCACGTTGTTCGTGTACTCCTCGGTCTTTTCGAGCAGGCCGGCACGTTGCAGGTCGCCCTCGATCACGCGGCGCAGCTCGAAGCGATCCATCCCTTCGTAGATACCCACCTTGCCGTTGATCGTCCCGTCGTCGTTGAAGATGTCGATCGTCTCCAACCCGTATTTCTCGCCCAGCATGTAGTCGTTCACGTCGTGCGCCGGCGTCACCTTCAAGGCACCCGTACCGAAGGCGATGTCGACATACGTGTCGCGGATCACCGGAATCGAGCGCCCGACGAGCGGCACCACCACGCGGGCGTCCTGCGGCAGCCACTCGTAGCGCTCGTCGTCGGGATTGACGCACAGCGCCGTATCGCCCAGAATGGTCTCGGGGCGCGTCGTAGCCACGACGAGGTACTTGTCCGTCCCCTCGACCGCATAGCGCAGGTAGTAGAGCTTGCCGTGCGACTCCTTGAAGACCACCTCTTCGTCCGACAGCGCGGTCCTGGCCGCGGGATCCCAGTTGACCATGCGCACGCCGCGGTAGATGCGCCCCTTGCGGTAGAGGTCGCAGAAGACCTTGATGACCCCCTCGGTGCGGATGTCGTCCATCGTGAAACAGGTGCGGTCCCAGTCGCACGAAGCCCCCAGCTTGCGCAGTTGCCGCAGAATCACGCCGCCGTACTGCTCCTTCCACTCCCACGCGTATTCGAGGAACTTCTCGCGCGTGAGCGACGACTTCTCGATGCCGCGCTCCTTGAGCTTGGCCACCACCTTCGCCTCGGTAGCGATCGAGGCGTGGTCCATACCCGGCACCCAGCAGGCATTTTTTCCCTGCATGCGGGCGCGGCGGATCAGCACGTCCTGCAACGTATTGTTGAGCATGTGGCCCATGTGGAGCATCCCCGTCCTGTCCCTTATACACATGTGACGCTGCGGACGAATAGAGAGGGGTGAAGGTTTTGTTGGGTTGTATA
>OJKC01002167.1_pt1 | contig 10889 bp, 10 predicted proteins | sample 1596401 | NCBI WGS metagenome assembly OJKC01 (sample SAMEA4350162, study PRJEB24818) | metagenome | biome: human; feature: gut; material: faeces | place: Denmark | collected 2013-09 | reverse complement strand
GTATGTACGATCGGTTACGGTCACACGGCTGGCGTAAAACCGGGTGATGTTATTACCGAACCCCAGGCCGACGCTTTCTTTGAATCGGATATCAGAGCAGTAGAAAACCAGGTGAACGCGCTTCCCCTTCATTTGGGACAGTACCAGTTTGACGCGGTAGTAAGTTTTTGCTTTAATGTAGGTATCGGAAAATTCAAGAATTCAACGCTTTATAAGAAGATCAGAGCGGATGCGTATGATTCATCCATACCGGCAGAGTTCAAAAAGTGGATATACGGGGGCGGTAAGATTCTTCCGGGGCTTGTTACCCGCCGTGAATGGGAGGCGAAACGTTATCAGGGATTGACGATATGATAGATATAAAGGTTTACCGTGAATACTGGGAAGGCGTGCAAAAACGTGTTCCTGAAATAAAGAAGGTGCTACCCGTTACCATTGACGAGGAAATGAGTAAGACGATACAAGGACTATCAAAAGAAGAATGTCCGGTGCTCTTTATTCTGATTCCGTCGGGAACGGGTGCCAGCCTTTCGGCTGACAATGTGAGGGAAAATAATTTATGTGTTATTTTCCTTATGAGCAAGTACGATCCCCAACGAAAAGGGGCTTATGAGACTATCGAAGAGGTGCAGCCGGTTATGGAGCGTATCAAACAAATGCTGATAGAAGATTCTGCCACCGGTTGCCCTGTCACTAAGGAACTGGATTTAACCAGCCTTTCCACTCTTCCGGAATCCGGCTTTTACCGGACGTTTGCGGGGTGGAGCCTGGCTTTCTCATTTAAAACAAGATTCTAATGGATGCTTTTGCGTGGTTCTGGTTAACTGTCATAGTAGGTATTATTACAATAGGTGTAAATGATGCGTTGTGTACCTATTGGAAATATAAATATGCCTCAAACAAGAAAAATGAAACTGTTAAGGATGAATCCGGGAAAAGGCACATTATTTCCGGATTCTCAAAAAATGAATAACTGAATGGCCGAGAATTTTAAAACGGATTTTTTTACCGACCGGATCGGGCGTGGAATACAGGACATATTTCAAGCCCAACTGGATATCGCTACCAAGCGGATATACCAGAAAGGCAGTGAACGTAAGAAAGTACAGGGAACCGGAGAGATCATACAAGGGCGATCCGGTGCATTAATGGCCGCACTACAGAACCCGAATTATTCGGTCGTTCCAGACGGCGAAGGAGTAATCGCACGTTCTAACCTTCCATTATATACCCGCTTCCTGGATATGAAGAAACACGGTAATTACCAGATTTATAACCGGCAGATATACGGGATTCTGTATCATGACACACTCGGGAAGATTAAATATGAATATCAGGATTATGTAAGGGAAAGGGTAAAAGAAATGTTTGCCAGTTCGCTAAAATAGGTAATAAAATTAATACCTAAATATTTGTAGGTAATGATTTTATTACCTATCTTTGTTTCAGTAACCAATAAAACAAAGTTTATGCCTGAAATTTGTAGATTCTTCGGTATTATTATATTCCTCTATTGGAAAGATCATAATCCGCCACATATTCATTTTACTTATGGTGATTATGAATGTTCTATTAGCGTATTGGATCGGATTGTAGACGGTCAGGCTCCAGCTAAAGTTATCGCAAAAGTAAATGAGTGGATTAACTTGCACGAAGCAGAAATACTTTCTCTTTGGGAAAAGGCCCAAAAAGGGGAAAAAATAGATAAAATTGAACCATTAAAATAAACGCTTATGTTACGAGTTATAGATGTGGATTATATTAGGAATTACGAGCTTCTTGTTACTTTCAGCGACGGGAGTAAAAAGATCGTAAATTTGGAACCTTATCTTACAGGTGAGGTTTTCGGGGAGTTATTGGATAAGGAAAAATTTGTTCAATATGGTTTAACCCGTGCTACTATTGAATGGGCCAACGGTGCCGACCTTGCACCGGAGTTTTTATATGAAATTGGTATAGCTGCATAATTTTAGACCCTATGAATGATTGTTTAGCTATTCAAGATAAGAAAGAAGAAACTTTCTTATATCGGATTTTTATTTCTCACCCGGAACTAAATGCTTCTGCGGTGGCTCGACGTATGGGAATAAGTCAAAGCCTTATGTCTCAATATATAAGTGGAATAAAAAAGCCCTCACAAGAACGGGAGGCCCTAATAGTAAATACTATTAAAGATATCGGTAAAGAACTAACGATGATTGTATGACATACGAAGATATTTTATTTCTCATCGGCTTTTTCCTGGTAATAGCTTTTTTCGTAGGATGTAAGCATAAACCGGCTACTTTATCCGGGTGGCTTGCTTTTACCTTTCTATCCTTTACCGTGACACCTTTTATATCGGTTCCTCTAACCTGGTACGTTTGCCGGATGATTGATCGGGCAACAATTAAGGATAAAGGATATTTTGATCCTTCGGATTTTACATTTAAGAGATAAAATACGTTCTTCTTAGTATAATAAGCCTGTAGAATGGTTCTACGGGCTTTTTTTATGTCCTTTTCCGCCATTTTGCACCAGGATAATTTTGCCTTATAAAATTTACTCTTATGGCAAAATTAAAACCTGACTATATCGAATGGGTGTTAACCCTGAACGCCTCCGATGCGCAGAAGGAAATACATAATCTTTCAGAAAAGAACAAAGAGCTCCGGGATAGCAATAAGGAAATAAAAAAGGCTATGACCGATTTAATCGCCACAGGGAAAGCTGGTGGTAAACAGTGGAAAAGGCTGAATGAACAACTGAAAGAAAATAATAAGACGCTCGGCGAGAATAACAAGAAGATTGCCGAATGTGAGAAACGGCTGGATAAAACCACCATGAGTGCCAACCAGCTGGCAAGGAAGGCAAACGCCTTGCGGAAAGAGCTTCGCGATACGGTGAAGTCTTTGCAGCCGGAAAAATATGCCGCCCTGGAGAAGGAACTGAAAGAAGTTGAAAAAGCATACGGGCAGGCCACGAAAAAGGCGGAAGGTTTCGGAAGTTCCCTTCTTTCCCTGAATAAGATAAAAACGGTTCTGGCCGGTGTGTTTGTCACTATCGGCGCAATGATAACCGGGCAGATTGTCGGCGGGCTAAGGGATGCGATCAGTACTATTATAGAGTTTGAGAAGAAAAACAGTACTTTGGCCGCTATCCTGGGAACTACGAAAAAGAGTATTAAAGATTTAACGGATGAAGCGCGCCGGCTGGGTGCTACTACTTCTTATACGGCCGCACAGGTAACGGAACTTCAGATAGAGCTTGCCAAGCTGGGATTTTTCAAAGAGGATATTAAAGCGATGACGCCTTCCGTACTGAAATTCGCTAAGGCGGTGGACACGGATCTTGCCTCGGCTGCTACGCTTGCCGGTGCAACATTGCGTATTTTCAATCTTGATGCGGAAGATACGGAACGGGCACTTTCTACCATGGCAATAGGTACAACGTCCTCGGCCTTAAGTTTTGAATACCTGAATAGTGCAATGTCTACCGTCGGTCCGGTAGCTAATTCTTTCGGATTCACGATCGAGGAAACGACCGCCCTTTTGCGAGCTTTGGCAAACAGCGGTTTCGACGCTTCATCGGCAGCGACGGCAACACGTAATATTTTGCTTAATCTGGCTGACAGTAGCGGCAAACTCGCGCTTGCTCTCGGTGGTCCGGTTAATAACCTGGATGATCTGGTAAAGGGACTTAAAAAACTAAACAGCGAAGGAATAGACTTGAACAAGGCCCTTGAACTGACCGATAAACGTTCCGTTGCAGCGTTTAACACTTTCCTTAACGGTACCGATACCGTGCTGGCACTTTGCGACGCGGTAACAGGTGCGGAAGACGCCTTTAATGCTATGTCCGAAGAAATGGGTGATAACGTTCAGGGTGCATTAAACCGGCTAAGTTCAACTATTGAAGGGGTAGTTTTACGTTTCTATGAATCAAAGGGTATTCTCCGGGATTTAATAGACCTTGTTACGCTTATGGTGGAAGGTGTGGGTGGTATGATCGACATGTTTAATAAATGGGGTGTTGTCACTTATACCGTTACCGCTTATTTGGTTTCTTACTATGGAGGACTGAAAATCGCTACCATGTGGCACGCCCGTTTTAAAACGGCGACCCTTGCTTCGGTCGTTGCAGAGAAAGCGCACGCCGTACAGCTTTATATCAGCCGGGCGGCTACTCTGGCTTATGCGGCGGCCCAGGCATTGCTGCACCTGAATATTAAAAGATGTACCGCCGCCCTTCGGTTAATGAGGATCGAACTTTTGAAGAATCCATATACGGCCCTGCTCGCGTTACTCGTGGCAGCCGGTGTTGCTATCTACCAGCTTGCAAAGAAGACGGAACAGGCTTCGGCGGCGATGAAGGCCCACCAGGAAGTCGTAAAGAAAGTGAATGAAGAATATGCCAGCCAGGAAGCAAAAATAAAAACTCTTGTAGCTGCTATTAATGACGAGAACCTTTCCAACTACACCCGTAAACAAAGGCTCGCTGAATTAAAAGAACTGATACCGGATTATAATGCGGAATTGAATGAAGAAGGCAGGCTCATAAACAACAACAAGGAGGCTATAGATCAATATTTAGTTTCCTTGGAAAAACAAATCAAGTTGAAAGCTTACCAGGAGGAACTGGAAGAATTGTACAAGAAAAAAAGGAATCTTGAAAGCCAGGAATCAGAGCAAAGCGACGCTTACTGGGACACCCGCCAGCAAAATACATTGTCAGGATATAACCGGAACAGTCTTACCGCTAAAATAAGCCGTTTATTTGGTACGGAAAAAGAGGCTAACCAGTTGAAAGCCCTACAGACAACACAGAAGGATTTGGCCGGTATAGAATCAGCAATCGCCCAGATCAATAATGATATCTTAAAAACAGAGGCGACGGCCACTTCATTAACCGGAACCAATAAAGAAAATATAAATACTGAAACATCCCTCATAAAGAAACTGGAGGCCGAAAAGAAAAAGGTTCAGGAACAGTGGGCGGAAGATAGCGAAGCGAATATCGCCAAGAAAAACAAGGAAATAGAACGTATCGACACCGAAATAAAACGTTTAAACGAACTGGGGAAGGTCAAAAAGAAGGCGGAAGCCGGGGAGTATAAAAATACGGAAACGGACGCCACGTTAAAACCTCTGGAGATCGAGCACGAAAAACGTATGCTTCTAATCAAACAGAACCGGGAGAAGGAAAATAAGACGGAAGCCCAGTATATTCTCGAAGTGACGGCGGAAAACCTTCGCTATTACCGGGAACGTATCGACGCACTCCAGAAGCTGGAAGCAAAAACGCCGGCTAATAAAAAGAAATTACTCGATGAAATCCACAAGCTCGAAACAGAAGCACAGACGGCCATTTTTACGGAAACCGGCAAGCAGGAGGACGCCCGTATAAAACTGGTACAGGAGAAACGGGACGAACGGTTAAAGATTGAAACCGCCTATTACAATGTCCAGAAGGACACCATGGAAAAAGCGGTATTAAACCAAAGTATCACGCAGGAAGCCGCCGACGCCTATATGCTGGAAGTTGAAGCGGAGCACGCCGCAGAACTTCTGGAGATAAACCGTACTTACCAGAATGATATTGCCGCTTTGGAAATTACCGGTAAACAGAAACGTATAGAAACAGCGACGGAAGCGGCCGACGCCGTGCGTGAGTCTGAAATGAAGTTATTGCGTGATCGGGCGGCCATTGCTCAAAAAGTACGTGAAATAACTTCCGTTCCGGTAGGAATAACCGGTATGCAGGAAGCACACCGGAAACAGGTTCAGGATGTAGAAACGACTTATAATGCCATAATTGAGATAGCGAGACAGGCGGGGATTTCTACCGTTGGTTTGGAGAAGCAGAAACAACAGGAAATTAGCCAGCTTGAATTTGAGTACCAGAATAGTTTATACCAGATTCAATCCCAGATCGGCGTATCATGGGCACAGGAATACCAGAATGAACTGGCCCTGTTAAAGAATCTGCACGATCAGGAATTAATAGATGAAAAGACATACCAGCGTAAAAAGCTGCAAATGCAGATGAATAACGCTAAAAAATACTTTGACTATTATTCCGGTCTTTCCTCTTCCATGGTGGAAGCCATTCAACAAGCCGAAATCGACCAGGTGGAAGCAAAATACGATGTTCTCATACAGGAAGCCGAGAACAACGGTGAAGATACTGCCGCCCTGGAAGAAGAGAAGGAAAATAAGAAACTGGAGATTCAAAAGAAGTATGCGGATGTAAATTTTGCTATCAAGTGTTCCCAGATCATAGCAGATACAGCCGTTTCGATTATGAAGGCGTACGCGGACTTAGGACCGATCGCCGGAACCGTTGCTGCAGCAATGCTTGCGGCTACCGGTGTGGCCCAGCTTGCATCGGCCAAAGCAGAACGGGACAGAATTAAAAACATGTCCCTGAAAAACACTACCGGCAGCAAGACCGCCACGGCTGAACGTGTTGTTTCCGGTTCTTCCGGTGGTGGATATTCGGAAGGTGGTTACACTGGTCCCGGTGGGCGTTATGAAGTGGCCGGCGTTGTTCATAAGGGAGAATATGTGGTACCACAGCCGGAAATGAATAATCCTAAAGTAATCGACGCTGTTAGCACTATCGAAGCGATCAGGCGGCAGCGTACCAATGCGAACCCGTTGCCACAGAATCCGGGTGAATATGCGGAAGGCGGTTACGTTACCTCTTATGCAGGGGATTCTTCCTACCGGGAGTTCCTGGAAGCGGCAAAGGAGCTTCGCGCCTCCTGTGAGGCTATCAAATTGATAAAGGCCTATATCGTTTACCAGGATTTGGAGAAGGCCAAAGAAACTATAGATAACGCCCGCGACACCTTTACACGCGGAAAATAAGTAATCATTATGCTAAAGATAAAGACGAACAAAGGTTATCTGGATTTAGGGGGTGACTTTACCGTACAGATTGATGAAAAATCCCCTGTCATGAACGACCGGGGATCGCAAACCGTACCGGTTACGGTTCCATGTACCGGCAACAATGCTAAAATAACCGGTTTTGCTCACCGTCTCGACATGGGTATAAAGCCGATGAATGAAGATCAGGCATGTACGATATTGGACGGAGCATATAAACGTACTGGAAAGATAAATATTGTTTCCGCCGGTAAAAAAGAAGGTATTACCCTTAACATCGGCTTTGACAATTCGGAAGCCTACAGCGCATGGAAAGCAAAAAAATTAAATGCTATTACATTACCGGTGAAGGAGTATAGCAGCGTTAATTCTCTTTGCGCACATTTGCAACAGGTTTTAGGAGGTTATCAGACTGATTATGCCGTATTTCAGATTATGACCGGTAACGATTCGAAAGATAATCAGTTTTACCCTAAATACTTGAACTATATCACACCTGTATCAGAAGGAAGTAAAGTTTATCGTTTACGTTATCAAGCAAGAACAGAAACTTTTTTAGTAAATGGTACTCCGACTGCCGTAACACTTCCGGAAGGTTACGGCGTAACGGCCTTTTTATATGTATGGCGTGTGCTGGAACTTGTTTTTTCCGAATTTGGATATACTATAACCGAAAATCCTTTTAAGACGAACAAGGAACTTTCTAACCTGGTAATATTGAATAATGCGGCCGACTGTTGTGTTAAAGGAAAGCTTTCTTACGCTGATTTGATGCCGGATTGCACAGTAGAGGACTTTTTAAACGCCTTGCATGTGCGTTTCGGACTGGTTTATAATGTTTCTTCCGATACGAAAACAGCCACGTTAAGACTGATCCGGGATATTGTGGATGATGTTCCGGACATTGATTTGTCCCGTAGCCTGACGGACGAACCTTTAATAACTTACGAAACGGCCCGGCAAATGAAGTTATCGGCCAGAACTTCCTTTACCGGTGCGGCCCCCTCTGTTGAAAGACTTGAAGATTACTTGAAAGATCAGAAAGTCGCAAGGTTAACTAAAGTTGATGTATCTAAAAGGGTGATACATCTAAATTATGAGGAAACAACAGGACGGTGGTTTAAATGGGATGAAGATAAAAACCGCCTTACTTATTCTTCATCGAGTTTCTTTTCCTGGGATCGGAAAACCGACAATATCGAAGATAACGAATTAACCAGCGACGACGAATGCGTTCCAATGGATTTTGCCCCGAATGATATTCTTTCCCCTCAATATCTTGCTGATTACGTGCACCGTTACACGTATCTTAAAACTTCCTCTAATAATAACGATGAAGACTCGGAGAAGGTGGAAACACCGTTATCCTTCGTGTTTGCGTTTACGTCTTCCCAAAATAGTAAATATCCTTTCGGTTCTGTGTTACCTTACACCTCTGACGCCGAAGAGGTTATATTAAGAGACGGAAGCAAGCATACAATGTCGCTATTTTTTCAATATGATAATGGCCTGTTTTTTAACTTCTGGAAGAAATACGACGCTATATTAAGACATTCATTCAATAAGATAGAGGCAAACGTTTTGTTACCGGTTCACCGGCTTACGGGTATGGATATCTTAACACCGGTAATACTTCGAGGACAATATTTACTTTTTGACGGGCTTTCTTATTCTCTTCCGGCAAATAAGATTGTACCCGTTGATCTGACATTAAGAACACTCCGGTTGATTGGTCCGTACGATTTGGATAAGGAACAGGAAACACCCGTTTTTGGTTCCAGGCTTTTTACGTGGGAATTTATAAGTTCAAATATAGAAACTGCCAAAGAAAATGAAAGGAACAGGATTTTACAACAGGCGAGGGATGAATGGAACAAAAGGCCGACCGCTGTGAACGAAATGAAATCAATAACTTACTCGCTTGACGGATATACAACTCGTAATGATGATAAATACTTGGTTGAAAACTATCCCCAGGAAGCGGGAATTACATTACAAAGGAACTATAAATGTAAAGCGACAGCAATAATAAGTATCTACTACGAGCCTGGAAGTTTTACTCCCGGTACATATCGGGATGTTACGTATGAATCCGAATTTGAATATACAGATACTTTTGTTTCTATTGTCTATTCCGGTTAATCCCGTCCTTTATTCTTCCTTTGATAAATCCAACTTTTGCACCATGGAAAAGCAGAATAACATCGTACTTGCCCCGTGCACCACCCAGGTAACGGAGCTTTATAATTTCTGGAAGGAGAACCATACGGGCCGGCTTACGGACTTTTATAAGTTTATGGTAAATCCTTCGGCTGCCAGGGACCGCTTTATATCCTCTCTGGAGATGCAGCATGAGTTAACAGGCAGTTTTATCGTAACCAAAATAGCAATACAATGAGTGCCAGCGACGAAGCTTTAAAGGTGAACATATATCCTACGGGAAATGCTTTTACGCGTAATCCTATTTTTCTGTCTGTATCATCCAGTTCTATGGCAACATACAGCATCAGAATGAATAATGAGGGAGTTTTCAAAGGAAACGGAATCGGGGAATTTCGTGTTAATATAGCCGAGATTGTCGAAACCGGAATAACAGACGCACGGATTTTATCGGATAATACGGAGCATCTACTTGCCGTTTCCGGTTTGTCGGCCGAAGTAACTATACATGTGGTAAATGAGGGAGAAGAAGAGGATAACCTGTCTTTTACAGCCTGGAAAGGGGGGATTTCCAAGAAGGAGTTTAGACGTCTTCGAAATATGGGGACTGATATATTTTCTTTGAAGTTCCTGAATGAATCTTGTAATTTCTTCTTTACCACCCGGAGTAACGACTGGCGTATAACGATGCGCGAGACGGAACTTTACCCGCTCTGTTTCATCTATCCGGGACACGAACTGAAAATAACGGAACTTCTTACCGGTCAAAGCCTTGCAGTACCAGGCACGACGGGGAGTTTATATGCCTTGAACCTGGAAGCCGTAAGACTTAAATTCTTTACCGATTACGGGGTACTGGCCAACCTTTTTGACGTGTATAGCGGTGATACGTTCGCTCTCCGGATCGGGATCGAGCAAAGCCCGACGGTTCGCGAGCATTACCGGCTCCGGTTCCTGAACAGTTACGGGACTTACGAAGTGTTTTCTCTGGAAGGCGAGGCGAGCGTAACTCCCGGCATGGATGAAGACGAAGACGCTGTTTTCCGGCGTTACGATGAAATTACCGATGATTATTATTCGGATCGCATACGTACGGAGATACAGGAAGCCGTAACGATTAAGACGGGATTCAAACGCCCGCAAGAAATACGCTTTCTTCTTGATCTGCTTTCCTCTGATAATGTCTACCTGTCTGGTTACGGTCAGGAAGAGATCAAGGTAATTCCTTCGGCGGAAGAGTTTTCTTATCGTGTCCGCCCTGACGCGCCGCAGAACGTGACGTTAAAGCTCACGTTTGCCGAGAAGGAGTCCAACTGGACCGGAGAAATTACGGAAAGCGGCTACCGGAAACCGGGCGTTCATTCCAAAGAGTTCAGCAAACAATTTAATTAATGTATCTATATGGCAACACAGGAGTATATCGATGATCTTATTATAGTCATTGAAACCGCGGAAGACGCGGGAAGCGTTACTAACCAAATGGTGGCGGCGGTTCTTGACTTTTTAAACGTAAACCTGAAAAAGGTTTCCCAGGGTGAGGAAGTCCTGGAAGAGGAAGCCGCACGCATTGCCGCCGATGCTGCATTACAGAAGGCTATAGACGCCGTATCTTTACGTATCGACCGGCTTGTCGGTAATAATGCCTCCCAGGCAATCGACAACTTTAACGAAATTCTTAATTTTCTGAACGGGCTTAAAGATAGTGATTCGCTTGCCGCATTGCTGGCTGATATTAACGCCCGTATTGGCAGCGAAGACGGTTCACAGAGCGAAGACGGTTCTCTTTGGGGAAAGCTGAAAAGTTTATCCCAGGATATTTCCAGTTGTTCCGAGGACATAAGCACGTTGCAGGTAGAC
>OJKC01002162.1_pt1 | contig 10892 bp, 9 predicted proteins | sample 1596401 | NCBI WGS metagenome assembly OJKC01 (sample SAMEA4350162, study PRJEB24818) | metagenome | biome: human; feature: gut; material: faeces | place: Denmark | collected 2013-09 | reverse complement strand
TTTAAATCCAGTCTGCTCTGATGCCAGCTGATTACTGCTATGGTTTTCGTTTCCTGTCATAGAAGGCTTCAGTCCTCTGACTCCCAATACAGCAGTAACAGCAGCTGCTGCCACAAGACCTGCTGCAATTATCTTCTTTACATTATTGCTCTTTTTATACCTGATATCCACACTGGCAGTTTTCTTGTAATTTCCCGCTTCTTCAATCATTTGCGGACTAATTTCATTAAGTCCTTCATATAAATCCATTGCCTCTGATTTTTTCATAGATATAAGCCCTCGCTTTCCAGATATTTTCTTAATTCTTTTCTCGTTCTGTGAAGAGTAACTTTCACTGCTGATTCGCTCATCTGCATCCTTTCCGAAATATCTTTAATTGAATCCGAGTACCAGTACCGCCTGAGAAATATAATTCTTTTATTTTTATCAACTGTTTCGAGAAAATGCGATAACATCTCTCCAATATCTTCCTTGTCCAGATGTGTCTGCAATCCGCCATCACCTATGCATTCTTCCAGTTCTTTTGTCAATTCAACAACTTTGGCCTGTCTCTTTCCCGCATTGTTTTTTCTTATCATATCAATCGCAATATTTCTTGCAGATGCTGCCAGAAATGCGAATAAATACTCTGGTCTTGCAGGCGGTATGCTATTCCATGCTTTCATATACGTGTCATTGACACATTCCAGCCCATCCTCTCTTGATTGCAGTATATTGGCTGCCAATGCATTTAACTTAGAACCATATTTTTCATCAACTGCATTAATTGCATCTTCATCCCTTTGAAAAAATAAATCGATTATCTGTTTATCATCCATTACTGTCTGTACTCCCTGTTTTTTAAAAGCGTTAACCCTTTCATAATTAAAGACGGATTATTCCGGCAACGGTTACATTTATCCCATAAAAAAATTCTGGAAGACGCATTATCTCCCAGAATCATCTTTATATTCACAATACATTAAGCATTACCACTGTTTTAGTAATTCCCCAAACACATCCAGTGCTTCCTGCACAACATCCGGCCTTGTCATATCTATTCCGCACAGCTTAATAAGCTCAATAGGGTGCATTGAAGAGCCGCCTGACAAGAACTTTCTGTAACCTGCTATAACCTGCTCATCGCCTGCAAGTATCTTGGTTGATATTGCAATTGCAGCGGAATAGCCTGTTGCATACTGGTATACATAGAATGGTGTGTAAAAATGTGGTATTCTTGCCCACTCAAGTGCTATCTCATCATCAATAACCATATCCGGGCCGAAATACTTCTCATTCAGTTTCTTGTACATGGCACAAAGGCTCTCTGCTGATAAAACCTCGCCATGTTCAGCTTTTGCATGCGCTTCCATCTCAAACTCTGCAAACATAGTCTGTCTGTAAAGAGTTCCCTTAAACTGCTCAAAGAAATGATTGAGCAGATATCTTTTCTTCTTCTCATCATCAGTATTCTTTAACATATACTGCATAAGAATCGCTTCATTACAGGTTGACGCAACCTCCGCAACAAAGATCTTATATCCTGCATAAATATAAGGCTGGTTTGCATTAGAATAATAAGTGTGCATTGCATGTCCCATCTCATGAATAACCGTAAAAACATCATTGAGTGTATCTGAGTAATTAAGAAATACATATGGGTGTGTGCCATAAGCGCCCCATGAAAATGCTCCCGAACGCTTTCCGGTATTCTCATACACATCTACCCAGCCATTATTGAAGCCTTCTTTAATGTGTGAAACATACTCCTCACCCATTGGTGCAAGTGCCTTCACAACAATGTCCTTAGCCTCATCATAGCTTATCTTCCAGTCAATATCCTCTACCATCGGTGCATATATATCGTAAAAATGCAGCTCGTCAACACCAAGTGCCTTCTTTCTTATATCAACATAGCAGTACATTTTGTCAAGATTGTCATTAACAGTCTTAATAAGATTCTTATATACATTTTCCGGAATAAATGAACCATCAAGATACATGTTCAGTGTTGACTTGTAACCCCTTGCGTCTGCATAGAACATTGCCTGCTTGACATTGCCATAAAACGCTGCCGCAATCGTGTTGATATATGCCCCATACTGCTTATACAACGCCTCAAACGCTGCCTTTCTTACGGTTCTGTCATGACTTTCCATAAATGTGGCAAAATTGCCGTTAGTCAGCTCATCTTCCTGTCCATTCTCTCTTTTCACCTTGCCAAACTTAACATCAGCATTGTTAAACTTAGAAAATACCTCATTAGGCACAGTTGACATCTGTGATGCCTTTGCAAGCAGTGCTTCCTCCTTTTCAGAAAGCGTATGCTCTTTCCCTGCGAGGCAGTCATCTATAAAATGTTTATACATTCCAAGTCTTTCATCCTCGCTGATATATTTATCAAGCACATCAGCATCTATTGATATAAGCTCAGGCTCTAAAAATGCATACTTCTCTGACACCTTCATCGCAGCCATCTGGGCTTTCCCAGATATTTCCTGATACTTTGAATTGCCTGTATCCTCATAATATTTCATAAATGCATACACATACACTCTTTCAGTAATGTATTCTACCTGTTCATACTCCTTAAGCGCCTTGTAAAGCATGCCGGCAGACTCGCCCATCCTGCCCTTAAGCTCACTTGGCTGGTCAGTCAGTTCAAGTATACTGTTATAATCCTTCTCCCATGCTTCATCAGAGCTGTATAAATCACTCACAGCCCATTTAAACTTATCATCAATCTCACTTCTTGCTGGCATAACAATCCTCCATTCATATTAACCTGCGGTAATATCCGCATTTATAAATAAAAGCCTGCAACAACTCATGCGCTGTCACAGGCTTATCATTCGTATTAATCAAGTTCTGGCAGATAAGCAGATGTCGCTATCGCAAGTGCACCATGTCCTATGTGGCAGGCAACTGAAAGCGAAAGTGGATCCATGTGGAAATCAAACTGTGGAAAAGTTTCTTTAACTAACGCAGCCCATTCCTCCGCCTCCTCATGATTACCTGAATAGGCAACCTCCATATGCATCTTTCCATCCTTTGCAAACTCTGCAAATCTTGTATCTAAATCATCCTGCATTGCCTTAAGCATAATCTTCTTCGCTGAAGCCTTACCTCTTGCCTTGGCAAATGCATCTAACTTCTCACCCTGAATCTGAAGCACAGGATTAAGCTTTAACATAGTTCCAATAGCAGCTGCCGCAGGAGTTATTCTTCCGCCCTTCTTTAAGTACTTAAGAGTATCAAGTGTAATATATATGCTTGATTCCATCTTATGCTTCTCAAGAATCTCCTTAATCTCTGCCGCAGACTTACCTCTCTTAGCAAGCTCCTTCGCATCAAGAACAGACTGTCTCATGGTTACAGAAATTCTCTGGTTATTGACAACCTGAACCTTTCCATCATAATCATCAGCAACCATAGTAGCTGTCTGACATGTTCCGCTGAGCCCGCTTGACATAGGAATATATACAAGCTCATCATATTCCTTAAGAAGCTCATCAAATGCGTCCTGCATCTCACCAATAGAAGGCTGTGAAGTAGATATATCAGCATCCTGCTTTAACTTCTCGTAAAACTCTTCCTGTGTAAGATTAATATCTTCAAAATACTGTTCTCCATCTATAAAGAACGGCATTGGTATAACTTTAACTCCAAGCTCCTTAGACTGAGCCTGTGTAATTCCACTGTTACTGTCTGTAAGTATTGCTACTTTACCCATGTAAATCCTCCCAATAACCTATTGCTGGTAAATCAATTATTTTGTTATACTGATGTATATACCTTTATATAGTAAGGCATTTTGACACTTTTGTAAACAAATGTTTCTTATTTCAAAGTAATTTTTTATAAACTTTTATTGGAGAACAATTATGAAATATATTGAGATTGACTATCTGGACAACATTTTAATGAATGCTCTTGAAGAACTTATTAACAAATGTGACGGCTACGAGCCTTATTACTGCGATTCCCATAACGACAGCTTTATCCAGTGTGCGCTTGTTGATGACAGCACAGATTCACCTGTAATGTATGGCTTTGTTGGACTGCTTATCAATGATGAATGCGGATATGTTGAAGTTTCAGGTCTTGTAGCACCTGATTTTCGCCATAGAGGACATTTTCGTAATATGCTATCCATCTGTTACAGAAAGCTTAAAAGCAGCTCTGCTGGCAATTTAGAGCTTATTGCGCCTATAAGTGGAGAACTTCTTAACTGTTCTTTATGTGGTAATGTATGTTTCTACGAATATCTGTACCGGCTTGATAAAGCACATTTTAACTTAAAATCAATACAGGCTGCAGAGCCTGACAATGCCGAATATTATCTTGAGGGTGATGATTATCTTATGTATCTGCCGGAATATGAAGAACCTGTGGCTCTTCTTTATCTTGATACACAGAACACATTTGTCAATGTATACGGCGTATTCGTTGATGAGAAGCTTCGTGGGAAAGGCATTGGTACATGCCTTATGAAGCATTTTCTTAAAGACTACTTTAACATTGCTTCACTTCCACTCGTACTTAATGTAACAAGCAATAACAGGGCAGCTGTGGCATTATATAAAAAATGCGGCTTCACCGAAGCAAGCCGCATTGAATATCATTATATTAACTGCTCTGACAACTAGTTCTTAGCTGCAATAACATCTCTCATATCGTACATTCCAGCCGGCTTTCCTGCAAGGAACTTGGCAGCCTCAACTGCACCCTTTGCAAATACAGCCTTAGAATGTGCGGTATGCTTGAACTCTATAACCTCGTCTTCTCCAGCAAAGATTACTTCATGTTCTCCAACGATAGTTCCGCCTCTTACAGCGCTGATTCCGATTTCCTTAGGATCACGCTTCTGTCTTAACTGGCTTCTGTCATATCTGTAGAAATAATCATCATCAAGCACTTCCTTCATTGAATCTGCAAGTGCAAGTGCTGTTCCACTTGGCGCATCAAGCTTCTGGTTGTGGTGCTTTTCAACTATCTCAATATCAAAGCCTGCTGACGCAAACACTTTGGCAGCATCCTGTAAAAGCTTGAATAATGTATTGATTCCAAGTGACATATTAGCTGAACGTAATATTGCAACGCTCTTTGACGCTTCATTAATTGATGCAATCTGCTCATCACTTAATCCTGTTGTACATATTACAGCCGGAATCTTAGTTTTCTTAATATAGTCAACGAGTGTATCCTCCGCCTTAGCTGATGCGAAATCAATAATAACATCAGCTTCAACATTACACTCTTCTAATGAAGCAAATACCGGATATGAGTTATGTCCGTCATCGTGAAGGTCAATTCCTGCTACAATCTGAGCATTAGCATCATTAGCAACGATTCCTGTAATGACCTGTCCCATATGGCCGTTACAGCCATGCATAATTATTCTTGTCATGTTCATTCTCCTGTCAATTAAAGTATTCCGTAGTTAACCATTGCTTTCTTTAATCTCTCAAGGTTAGCCTCTTCCATCTCGCATAATGGGCTTCTGAGTGGTCCCATATCCCATCCCATAAGATTAAGTGCATGCTTAACAGGAATTGGATTAACCTCGCAGAATAATGCATCTACAAGTTCTAATGCCTTAAACTGTAACTGTGCAGCCTTAGCAACATCTCCAGCTGCAAATGTAGCGCAGATATCATGTGTCTGCTTAGGTGCAACATTAGATAATACTGAAATTACGCCCTTTGCTCCAATTGACATAAGAGGAACGATAAGTCCGTCTTCACCTGAGTACATATCAAGTCTTCCCTCAGCTAATGCCATTGTCTTACTCTCCTGTGCAAGATTACCTGTTGCAGCTTTAATAGCAACGATATTGTCAACATCCTTAGCAAGCTTGGCTGCTGTCTCTGGCTGGATATTGCAGCCTGTTCTTCCAGGAACATTATACATAATGATAGGAAGGTCTACTGACTTCGCAACTGCTGTATAGTGCTGGATAAGGCCCTTCTGTGTTGCTTTATTATAATATGGTGTAACTACAAGACATCCATCAACTCCTGCCTTCTGTGCTTCCTGTGAAAGCCATACAGCTGTTTCTGTGCAGTTAGAACCTGTTCCTGCAATAACAGGAACTCTTTTCTTTACATAATCAGCAGCAAATCTGATTGTTTCTACATGCTCCTCATGTGTAAGTGTTGATGCCTCTCCTGTTGTTCCACAGATAATAATTGCATCTGTTGAGTTATTAATCTGGTAATCAAGGAATTCTCCAAGCTTATCATAATTAACTTCTCCATTAGCTTTCATTGGTGTAATAATCGCTACACCGGCTCCGGTAAATACTGACATACCATCCTTCTTTCCGCTGTTAACAGCTATTATTATGTACATGATTCCTATCTATTCTCATCGCTACCTATGTGGGTAGCTCAATAACATAGAAGAGCCAATCTGCTCAAACAGACTGGCTCTTAAAGAAATCATAGTAATAGTCCTTTAAGTAGCTCTCCATCTATTCGATGACAGTCGTAAAACTATTAATCCTACGCCCAGTAAGACTGCTCCGGAAACAATCCTCTTCGGCACTTTCCCCTTTTACTATCCTTCATATGTCTTCCGGGACATCAGGATAATTACTCTTGAATCGTGCGACCTCTACCTGCTGCAGGGGAAACCCTTACAGTTAATGTGACTATATCACTCTGATAATGTTATGTCAATATATATCCTTAAACTAAAGAACATAAATGTTGTCTTAATTATTCCTCATCTTCAACAAGGTCAATCTTGCTTACTGATACCTCATAAGCAACTCTTCTCTCAACCTCTTCTTCTCCTATTTTCTTAGTGTACTCTCTGCTCTGTACACGTCCGCTAACCTGAAGATGTGCACCTACTTCAAGACCTCCTGCAAATCTTGCATTTCTTCCCCATGCTATACATGGTATGTAATCCGACTTGCCATATGGTCTGTTTACAGCCACTAAGATATCTGCAATTTCTCTTCCTAATGGAGTTTTTCTATAAATAGGAGGCTTGCATACATATCCGTCAAGGAATATCTGGTTGGACTTAGACTGCTCTTCAGGCATCTCGTCATCTTCTAAGAATCTTAATTCTCTTACAAATATTGAGAGAACAAGCTTATTCTTAGTTCCTTCATGTCTGTTATATGAACGGAACTGTCCTGCAACCTCAATCTTCATTCCTCTATAATCCTTAGTAACATCAATAAGCCTCTCAGATATCATAAGTGGTATGACATCTACCATATCACTTAATCTGTTCACTGATACATTAGCAATATAGAAGCCCTCTCCAAAGACCTCATGGCTGAAAGTGAACTCTGAGACAATCTCTCCAATGATACACACTCTGTTGTTTTCAATTACTTTATCAAGCATTCTGTATTTCTCCCTTCTTTGCCACCTTATTATGTGTTATGGCATGTGCTTTGTTTTCTCTAATATGTATATGTTGTCGTTTTCGCAAATATTACAAAAACTTTTTGAATAATCTGTGTTCAAAAAATGAAAAAATTTTTATATATTTAGTATTGTTTTTTAAGAATATTGTGATAGAATATAAAAGTTGCTAATCATAGAAGATATTTTAAGTTTAATTCAGGAAGGACATTATTAATGAAAACAAAGCGTGAAGATATTCGTAATATTGCAATTATTGCCCACGTTGATCATGGTAAGACAACCCTTGTTGATGAGCTGTTAAAGCAGAGCGGAACTTTCAGAGCCAATCAGGAAGTCGCTGAACGAGTTATGGATTCCAATGATATCGAAAGAGAAAGAGGAATCACTATTCTTTCTAAGAATACAGCTATCACATATAAGGATACTAAGATTAACATTATTGATACTCCTGGCCATGCTGATTTCGGTGGCGAGGTTGAGCGAGTACTTAAGATGGTTAACGGCGTTATTCTTGTTGTTGACGCATTCGAAGGTGTTATGCCTCAGACAAAGTTTGTTTTACAGAAAGCTCTTGACATGAATCTTTCTGCTATAGTATGTATTAACAAGATAGACCGTCCAGAAGCAAGACCTGAGGAAGTTATTGACGAGATCTTAGAGCTTTTCATTGACCTTGATGCTAATGAAGATCAGCTTGACTGTCCATTCATCTTTGCTTCAGCTAAGTCAGGCTATGCTATGGCTGACCTTAATGATGAAAAGAAAGACATGCAGCCACTCTTTGACTGTATCGTCAATAACATTCCTGCACCAGAGGGTGACCCTGATGCAGATACACAGATGCTTATCTCTACTATTGACTACAACGAATTCGTTGGTAGAATTGGCGTAGGTAAGATTGATAATGGAAGCCTTAAGGTTAATCAGGAGGTTATGATTGTTAACCACCATGATCCAAGCGTTAAGAAGCGTGTAAGAATTACTAAGCTTTATACATTTAACGGACTTAATAAGGTAGAAGTTAACGAAGCAGGAATCGGTGAAATTGTTGCTGTATCAGGTATTGCTGATATTCATATCGGTGATACAATCTGTTCACTTAACAACCCTGTTGCCATTCCTTTCCAGAAGATTTCAGAACCTACTCTTTCTATGGACTTCATGGTTAATGACAGTCCTCTTGCAGGTAAAGAAGGTAAATTCGTTACTTCAAGACATTTAAGAGACAGACTTTTCAAGGAACTTAATACAGATGTTAGTTTAAGAGTTGAGGAAACACCTGGCGTTGAGAACTCATTTAAGGTTTCAGGACGTGGTGAGCTTCATCTTTCAGTTCTTATTGAGAATATGAGAAGAGAAGGTTATGAATTTGCAGTAAGTAAAGCCGAGGTACTCTACCACACAGATGAGAGAGGTAAGAAGCTTGAGCCTATGGAACTTGCTTATATCGATGTTCCAGATGACTGCACAGGATCTGTTATCCAGAAGTTAAGCCAGAGAAAGGGCGAACTCCTTGGTATGTCACCAATTAACGGTGGATACACAAGACTTCAGTTCTCTATTCCTTCAAGAGGTCTTATCGGATACAGAGGTGAATTCCTTACTGATACTAAGGGTAACGGTATTATCAATTCTTCTTTTGAAGGATATGAAGAATACAAAGGAGACATTTCTTACAGAAAGAATGGTTCTCTTATTGCTTACGAAAGCGGTGATGCTATCACTTATGGTCTTTTCAATGCGCAGGAAAGAGGTACTCTCTTCATCGGACCTGGTGAGAAGGTATATGCCGGAATGATCGTTGGCGAAAATCCTCGTACTGAGGATATTGAGGTTAATGTATGCAAGACAAAGCATCTTACCAACACTCGTTCTTCAAGTGCTGATGAGGCTCTCCGTCTTGTTCCACCTAAAATTCTTAGCTTGGAGCAGGCACTGGATTATATTGACACAGACGAATTACTTGAAGTAACACCAAAGAGTCTTAGAATCCGTAAGAAGATTCTTGATCACACAGCTCGTTACAGAGCAAACAAAAAGTAATTATTTTTAGGAGGTTTGAATTATGGATAGCGATTTAGGAGCTAAAGTTAAGAAGTTAAGAATTGCACACGGTCTTACACAGGAAGACGTTGCTAAGGCATTAGAGGTTACACCTGGTTACATAAGTAACGTTGAGAATGGCCGTAACCTTATGACATTAAGAATGCTTTCATATTATGCAGAGCTTACAGGAGTTTCTCTTGATTATCTTGCAGGAAGCGTTGACAAGTCATACCAGAATACAGCTCTTGACAATGAAATCATGCAGATTGTACAGAAGTTAGATGTTGATTCTAAGGAAAAGCTTATCTCTACACTCAGAATCTGGTTTGCTGAGAATAAGTAATTAAAACCGACAGGCATATAAATAAGGAGACGGGTTATATTCCCGCCTCCTTTTATTTTTTAGCTCTGTATTGATTTCATCTGATAGAATTCGCCTTTAAGTTCCATAAGCTCATCATATGTTCCATATTCAACGCAGTGACCATCTGCTATTACCGCTATTCTGTCTGCACCCTTTATAGTCGATAATCTATGTGCAACTATAAATGTTGTCCTGTCTTTAGTAAGATTATTAAGTGCCTCCTGAATAAGCTTCTCAGATATACTGTCTAATGCTGATGTTGCCTCATCAAGAACTATTACTTCAGGATTTCTCATAAGTGCTCTTGCAATCGATACACGCTGCCTCTGTCCTCCTGAAAGCTTTCCACCATGCTCTCCCACAACTGTATCTAATCCATCCGGAAGTGAATCTATAAGATCTCTTAAATTAGCTGCGTCCACAACTTTATTAAGGGCTTCTTCATCGAAATCATCTATTCCATATGTTATATTATCTCTTATAGTTCCTGAGAATAATATTGATGTCTGCGGTACAACTGCCAGATGCTTTCTATAAGTTCTAAGATCAATATCTCTCATATCATGTCCATCAATTGTAACAACTCCGTCTGTAGCGAAATTAAAGCCTATAACAAGGTTAAGAATTGTTGATTTACCAGCTCCTGATTCTCCCACAAGTGCAATCGTCTGTCCTTTATCGACATGAAGATTAAGCTCATGAAGTACTGGTTTATCTGTATTATTATAGGCAAACCTGACATTTTTAAAATCAAACTCGCCTTCTACACTTTTAAGTGCTTCTTTCCCATCATTGCATTCAATATCTTCTTCAAGAAGTACTTCTCCAATAGAATTAACCGACTCAACTCCCTTGGCAATAACCGGTATAAGCGACATAAGTGATGATACCTGACTTACTATTGTTGCAAAATAACTCTGGTAAAGTGTAATATCTCCAGGACCAACACTTCCCTTTAAAGCAAGAAATCCTGTGAATCCCAGACACACAACCTGGAAAACCTGGAATATTGCCCATCCAACCGAGCCAAATAATGCCTGTATAACATCAAGCTTATAGCCTTTCTCCGCAACTGCAAAAAGCTGTCCGCTCATCTTGGTTACTTCTTCCTC
>OJKC01002161.1_pt1 | contig 10892 bp, 5 predicted proteins | sample 1596401 | NCBI WGS metagenome assembly OJKC01 (sample SAMEA4350162, study PRJEB24818) | metagenome | biome: human; feature: gut; material: faeces | place: Denmark | collected 2013-09 | reverse complement strand
GAACCCACCTTCTAACGTAAAACCTATGAGGAAACTTTACTTTGAAAGTGGAATCTCACGTCATGCCAAGCGCGGCTTCGGGGCTGTTGCCGTATGTGTGGGACTTCTGCTGGGGTTGGGCGCGCAGACGACGTTTGCCGCCGGTGTGAAGGATCGGACATCAGAGCGCGGCAGCCGTACGGAGGCCGTCGTCGATGCCGATCAGCAGCAGGACGGTGTATTGAAGGGTATCGTCATCGGATCGTCCGACAACAAACCGCTTGCAGGTGTGGCTATCTACGTCAAGGAGGCGCCCGAGGTGGGCGTTGCCACCGACGCGAACGGTCAATATGAGCTCAAGCTGCCCAAGGGTGCCAAGACCGTGGTCTTCGACATGCTGGGCTACGACGTGAAGGAGATCCCCGTCGACGATCCCTATCTGTTCACTCTGGTGACGATGATCCAGCAGAGCACGAAGATCGACGAGGTCGTGGTGGTCGGATTCGGTACGCAGAAGAAGGAGTCGCTGGTGGGTGCCGTGCAGGCCGTCAAGCCGAGCGATCTGGTCGTTACGTCGAGTAACCTTACCACTTCGTTTGCCGGTAACATTGCGGGTGTGATTGCCACGCAGGGTTCGGGCGAGCCGGGCTACGACAGCGCTGCGTTCTACATCCGCGGTATCTCGACCTTCGGTTCGAACACGGGAGCCCTGATCGTGCTGGACGGCGTGGAGATCACGGCCCAGATGTTGGGCAACATACCTCCCGAGTCGATCGAGTCGTTCTCGGTGCTGAAGGATGCGACGGCAACGGCGCTCTACGGTTCGCGCGGTGCCAACGGTGTGATCATCATCACCACCAAGGAGGGCCGCAACTCGGAGAAGCTGGCCGTGAACGTCACCATCGACAACACCTTCTCGATGCCTACGCGCGTACAGGATGTAGCCGACGCGGTTACCTACATGGAGCTCTTCAACGAGGCCAAGTACAACGAGGCCCGCGCTACGGGTACGCAGTACGTTCCCTTCTACTCGGACGAGAAGATCGAGGGTACGCGCCAGCACCTGAATCCCTACATCTTCCCCGACAACGACTGGTATGACATGCTGTTCAAGGATTTTGCCGTGAACCAGCGATTCAACCTCTCGCTGCGCGGCGGCGGCGAGCGTGTGGATTACTTCCTCAATGCGTCGGTCTACAACGAGAACGGTATTTTGAAGAAGCCCAAGGAGACGCCGCTCGACATCACGATGAACAACCAGAAGTATCTGTTCCAGAGCAACGTCTCGGCCATGATGACCAACACGACGAAGGTGTCGCTCAAGATCAATACCCAGCTGCAGTACAACAATACGCCTTACGAGTCGACCAGCGACCTCTTCTATTGGGTTATGCGGGCCAACCCGGCACGTTTCCCTGCGGTGCTGCCTGCCGAGGACGGCGATACGTTCGTGCGCTACGGTAACAACAACTCGTGGGATACGGGCTCTACGGAGCTGAACCCCTATGCGCGCATGAGCTCGGGATACAAGAAGCGTTACTATTCGTACATCACGGCGGCCTTCAACATCGACCAGAATCTCGACATGGTGACCAAGGGACTTTCGGCCAAGGCGCTGGTATCGTTCTACAACTACTCATACGCTGCCACGAACCGTTACATGACGCCCTATTATTTCCGCGTCGATGACGACTATACGGTCAACGCCGACGGCACATACAACTTCACCACCTCGAGCATCGGTACCGAGGGTAACACCTATCTTACCAGCTCGGTATCGCACGACGGCTACCACGAGTGGTCGCTGCAGGGTTCGGTCAACTACGCCCGCACCTTCGGCAAGCACGATGTGGGTGTGGACTTCGTCTACCACATGAAGGAGAAGGTGAACAACGCGACGGGCTCGTCGGAGGAGCAGCTGCTCCCCTTCCGTGAGCAGGGCCTTGCCGGACGTGTCACCTACAACTACGACCGCCGCTACTACGTCGAGGCCAACTTCGGTTACAACGGCTCGGAGAACTTCGCCGCGGGCAAGCGTTTCGGATTCTTCCCCTCGGTGGCTTTGGGATGGAACATCTCGAACGAGAAATTCTTTGCCCCGCTCAAGAAGACGGTCTCGAACCTCAAGTTGCGCGGATCGTACGGTGAGGTCGGTAACGACGCTCTGGCGATACGTTTCCCCTACCTGACGACGGTCAACATGGGCAGCCGCGGATATTACTTCGGTCAGAACTTCACCTACCACGGTTCGGGTTACATCGACACCTACGGTAACGTGGACGCCACGTGGGAGATCGCCGACAAGATGAACGTCGGTATCGATCTGGAGCTCTTCGAGTCGCTCTCGATCTCGGCCGACTACTTCCGCGAGCACCGTTACAACATCTTCATGCAGCGCAACAGCCTCTCGGCTACGGCCGGTATGGGTGCGACGGTTCCCTACGCCAACCTCGGCGAGGTGAACAACGAGGGTGTCGATATCTCGCTCAACTACAACAAGGTCATCAACGAGGATCTGATGGTGCAGGTGCGCGGTACGTTCACCTACGCCCACAACGAGGTGCGCGCCATGGATGAGCCCGAGTACCCCGAGCAGAACCGCCACCTGTCGAAGGTGGGCCACCCGATGCAGGCGCATCAGGTGCTTGTGGCAGAGGGCCTGTTCACTTCGCAGGAGCAGATCGACAACAGCCCCGAGCAGAAGTTCGGTACCTACTACGTGGGTGATATCAAGTATAAGGATGTCAACGATGACGGCGTGGTCGACGCCAACGACTACGTGTGGGACGATACACCCTACATCCCGGAGATCATGTACGGTTTCGGCAGTACGATCAAGTACAAGGCATGGGACTTCCAGTTCATGTTCCAAGGCACGGGCAACTACCAGATCCGCATGTATGACCACCACCCGTTCTGTACGTCGGCCAATTCGGGCTTCGGTATCGTGCAGTACATCGCCGACAACCACTGGTCGTGGGACAACAACCGCGCCGATGCCGAGTATCCGCGTCTGACCTCTATCGCCAGCGACAACAACACGCAGGCTTCGACCTACTATCTGCGCAAGGCCAACTACCTCCGTCTGAAGAGCCTCGAGATAGGATATTCGATCCGCAACTTCCGTATCTACGTAGCGGGCAGCAACCTGTTCACCATCTCGCCGTTCGATTACTGGGACCCCGAGAAGGGCAACGGCAACGGTCTTTCGTACCCGCTGCAGCGCACGGTTAAAATCGGACTTCAGTATCACTTCTAATACAGGAAATAAATATGAAAAAATTAATCATAATTTTGGCAATGGCCTTCGGGGCCGCCTCGTGTAATTTCCTCGATGTGATTCCCGAAGGAAAACCCACGATCGACGACCTCTACAAGACTCACATCCAGACCGACGAGTTTGCCAGCTCGCTCTACTGGTACATGCCCAACCGCTTCTATTTCCAGTCGTCGCTCGAGATCTGCGGCGGCGATATGATGTCGGGATTCTACGGGTCGGTTCAGTACTTCAAGTGGAAGAGTATGGTCTACAACAACTATGAGACCCCGTCGAACACCTATGTCGCCATGTGGTCGCAGTCGGCCATCAAGTATCCCGCAGGCGCGCTGGTAGACTACCGCATGTGGGAGGGTATCCGCAACGCATATAACCTTATCGCCAATGCCGACCGTGTGCCTGATGCCACGGAGGCCGAGAAGAATCTCTGGAAGGGTGAGGGCTATTGGGCTATCGCCTACCTGCACCAGACGCTTCTGGAGTATTACGGCCCGATCATTCTGGTCAAGCACGAGCTCTCGACGGACGAGGATCTGAACGTGCCGCGTTCGACCTATCTGGAGTGTACGCAGTTCATCTCGGACATGTATGACGAGGCTGCGAAGTATCTTCCCGAGACTCACGACAACCTCTATTGGGGCCGTGCCACCAAGACGTTGGCCAAGGCGTTGAAGGCGCGTGCATGGCTCTATGCCGCTTCGCCGCAGGTGAACGGCAACTCGGAGTGGTACGGCGACTTCGTGAACCCCGACGGCACGCACCTCATCTCGCAGACCTACGACAAGGAGCTGTGGAAGAAGGCCATGGATGCGGCCGAGGAGGCCATCCTTCAGGGTGAGGCCGACGGCTTCGGACTCTACGAGGCCGACGATCAGGGCACGAACGACTTCGAGCGCGGTTACAACAACTACCGTGCGGCATTCGTGGGCAACGACGGCTCGTCGATGTTCTACAACAATATCGAGCACCTCTTCTCGTACAACAATCAGGGTAACATCAGCTACAACACGAAGAACATGGCTCCGCGTATCGGTTACTCGTCGTACAGCAGCAACGGCTTCCGCGGATATTTCGTTCCGACGTTCGACGCCGTTGAGGTCTTCCTCTCGAAGAACGGCCTGCCGATGGATGTCGATCCCGAGACGAAGGATCTCGATCTCTACTCGATCGCTCCGGGTGACAGTACGGTGTTGCTGCACCGTAATCGTGAGCCACGTTTCTATGCGGCCATCGGTTATGACCGCGGCGAGTACGACATCAACGGTAAGACGATCGTGCTGAAGTGCCACCGCGGCGAGGAGCAGCAGAACGACGGCAACACGAGCAACGAGTACCAGAGTTGTACGGGTTACTACGTGAAGAAGTGGGTATCGAAGGCCGATTCATACACCGTATCGAGCAAGTCGTTCACCTACAACAAGTACTCGTATCCCTATATCCGCTTTGCGGAGGTATATCTCGACTATGCCGAGGCTGAGGCCGAGTATACGGGAACGCTCAGCGAGAAGGGCCTGCGTTATCTGAACAAGGTGCGCAACCGTGCCGGACTCCCCAACTTCGAGGTATCGTGGGCGCGTGTGGGCGGCACCCCGACGGGACAGACGCTTATCGACGCTATCCGTCGCGAGCGTATGAGCGAGTTCGTTTTCGAGGGCCGCTGGTACTTCGACCTGCGTCGTTGGAAACTGGCCGGCGACTATATCCAGCGTACGCCCAAGAGCTGGAATCTGGCGGGCCGCACCACCGAGGAGTTCTATCAGTTGACGGACGTGTACGAGGGCGCGCAGGTGCGTACCTTCGAGACGCCGCGCAACTACTGGATGGCGATCCCGCAGGATCAGATCAACATCAACCCCAATCTGGTTCAGAACCCGGGATATTAATGATTTGAGGCGGCCTCGGTGCTGCAAGACGTGACAATGGCCTGCGCCCTAATCGGACGCAGGCCTTTTTTATCGGCTGCGGCCGACGTGGTCTGGCTGCGTGGGCGCGTTATCTGCTGCGACATGTGGTTTTTATAGGATGCGCGAATCCGCATGGTATGTTGGATGTATGTATGTACCTTCGGATGACGTATGCATAATTAAATGAAAGCGGACTTCCTTGCAGGGAAGTCCGCTTTCTCGGTTGTAGGTGGATCCCGAGCGGCCTATTCGTATGTCTCGACGGTTACCGCCTGCTGGAGGCCCGACGGGGGCAGTGGCGTAGAGGCATCGTAGGGGTTGACCAGAAGCGAGATCTTGCGCTGTTCGGGCGGCAGCTGCATGTCGCCGACGATGCGGTTGACCCACTTGTTCACGACCTCCACGCGCAACGTGTTGCGGCCCTTCTTGACGCACTGCGTAATGTCGACCTTGTATGGCGGGCACCATGCGCCGCCGGCATAGCGGTCGTTGACATATACCTTTGCCATCGACTCGACGCGCCCCAGATTGAGAAGCACGCGTGCGGCGCTGGCGTCGTCGAGATCGAACTCCGTCGTGTAGGTTATCGTTCCCGAGAAGTACCGTATTTCGGGGTCGGCATTCTGCGCAAGGTCTGCGGGCGAGGCCATCTCAATCGGTGCTGGAGATGAGAGCTTGCCGTTGAAGGCTACGTGCCACGGCTCCGATATCTCTACGGCAGATGCGGGCGTGGGGTTGTTATCGCCAGCCTCGGGCGAGCCCTTGCCGCGGAATACGATGAAGCAGCTCTCGAGGGGCTCCAGATGCAGCGGCATGCGTATGCCCGTTGCTGTTGCCTCGAATTGCAGCAGTGATGTGATCGAGCCGTCGACGGGGCTCCAACGCTCGGGAGCGAGGGCCGGGTCGACGCGGAACTCGGGTGTGGCGTCGACTGCGGCGCCGCTCTGGTTCGAGACGAAGTATATCTCCGCCCCCATCATCGAACGGTGGTTGTAGAGCAGCGGTGCGCCGCTCTCGACGCGGAAGTCGGGTTCGAGGTCTATCTCGGCGAAGATCTCTTCGAGAGAGCAGCCGTTGTATATCCGGCCCTTGCCGTAGTCGTTGGCGCCCTTGGTGTCGAAGCATCCGCCCCACATGCTGCGCGCCATGCGCTCAACCTCGGCATCGGCTGCGGGGTAGTTCTGCATGCTGGGCGAGCGGCGTGGCGGTTGGCCGAGCAGGATGGCGCCGTCGCTGACCATACGCTCGATCTTCTCCAGCAGCTCGGGCCGCATCGTCTCGACGGGAGGCAATACAAGTACTCGGTACGATGTTCCGTGTGGGAGTGTTATGCGTCCGTGGCTGACGTTGGCGTCGCGCATTATCACCTCGGCGTTGATATAGTCGAACTGGTAGCCTGCAGGCAGTGCGGGCGACTGCTCGCCCGTCATCTTGGGCGCATCCTCGCCTATGAGGTATGCGACGTCGGCGACGTTGAGGCCCTGACGCAGCATGTAGTTGCAGCGTTTCAGGTAGTCGGTGAAGAGATCCATCTGGCTGAACCACGTATTGTTCGCGTCGAATTCGTTGCCAAATGGTGCGTTTATGCCCGGGTATCGCGACGTATCGGCCTGCTCGATGTAGAGATGCAGCAGCGAGGCGTTGATACCCTCCGCAAAGAAACGGTCGGTGCGCTGTTTCATGTCGACGGGTGCGCGTGAATAGGCCGGTCCGCCCGAGGTGTTCGACTCGGCCCAGATGAGGGTCTTGCCGTAGATGTGTCCGCATGACGAGGCTGCGCGGTTCTCGATGTCGCCGAGGCTGCCGGCACTCCAGAACTCGCCCGCAATCTCGTCCGACTGTCCTCCGTACTGGAGGAACTCGCCCGGGAATCCCCAGTGGCCGTAGCATTCGAGCCACGTGGTGAGTCCGTGCTCGTGGCTTACGTCACGCAGGCCGCCGACATATTGATATGCCACTTGGTCGGCTATGAGGCGCCGCAGATCCCACAGGAAGCGGTCGCTGCGGTCCTGATCCCCCACTACGTAACCGTAATATGCGGGCAGGTAGGGCAGCATCGAGTATCCGTATACCGACTCGAACGTCTGCATGAAGTCGTCGGTGAAGTTCTGGCCGCCGGTCTCGTAGCTGTCCTGCACCACGACCTTGAATGTCTTGCGGTCCTCGGCCGGTATGCGGCGCAGAATCTCTCCGATGAAGGCGTCGAAGTGTGTGCGTACATGGCGGCTGCTCATCTTGTCGATCTCGAGTCCCGTGGCTTCGGGCGTGGCGGGGCCGTTGGTCACACCCGTGGGGGCCATACCCGTGCGCATGATGATCCAGCGGCCTTCGGGTACGTCCCACTTGAGGTTGCCCTCCGAGTCGATCGACGCCGATATGTCTTGTACCGACACGGGGTCTATGGCGTATGCCTTGTTGTCGATCTCGGCCTGTACGGGCCACATGTAGTGGTTCCAGTATGGCAGCGGCGTTTGGCACATCTTGGCCAGCGTCTTCTCGGCATAGGATGCTATGCGCGGCTGCGCCGAAAGCTCCGCTTCGGCTATGCCTCCCGACTGTGCCGCCGCATCCGTCTCGAGGCGGAACCGGCGTGCCGTCGTTGCGGCGAACGATACCGTCACGGGAGCGTAGGGATCGAATCCGACATTTATTGCGGGGTTTGAACGGTCTACCGAAAAGGCGGCAACGGTGGTATATGTACCGTCGATCTCGGCCTCGAGGCGTGCGCCGTAGGCTGCGGGCGAGGGCAGAAGTTTAAGCGTGAGCGAGCGGGCCGTATATGGCTTTCCGCAGTCGAATGTTATGGTATTGACACGGCCCGCAGGCAGTGTTATGCCCGTTGCCGGGTCGCCGTCTGCGATGGCTGCGGCATTATCGGCCGCAAAGTCGGTCTTGATGGCAGCGTCGGGACGTGAGGCATACTCTTCGGGCGCGGGGTATGCGATCGTACGCACATCCTCGAAATCGGCGGCGGGGGCCTCGATTTTGGTCTCGATGTGGCGCGGGCCCTCGACCTCGATCTGTGCCGAGGCAAGGTATCGCATCGCCTCGTCGGGCTTGACCCACGGGCCGCCCGACTGGCTCCACCCGGGCGAGTTGAAGATACCGATCTCGATGTCGAGTTCCGAGGCGGTCTTGAGCGCCGTGTGGAGGATCTTCCACCACTCGTCGCTCATCATAAGGACGTTGCGTTCGGTATAGAGCCCGTCCTGTCCGATGTTGCCGATGAAGGCGCGGTTTATGCCGGCGCGTTTCATGGCGTGCAGGTCGCGCACGACACCCTCCTCGGATATGTTGCCCGAGATCCAATACCAATATATTCCGGTCTGTACCGTTTCGGGCGGCGTGGCGAAGTCGCGTGCCAGCTCCTCGGTCGAGGTGCAGGCACCAGTTATGGCCATTGCCGCCGTGAGGGCGGCTGCGGCGAGAAGTCTCTTCATAAGTATGGCTGTTTTAAGCTGTAAGGACAAATATACCGATTCCGCCCGACATATACAATATGGTCGGACGGCGGCTTCGGCCGAAGTGTCAAAAGAGTTATCAAGTCGGTCAAATTATCCAGCCTCCGCCGACGGCAATATATGTATGAAAAGGTCAAAAGCCGCAACTCCCCGAAAGGAATTGCGGCTTCTGGCATGCGCCGGTCGCACGTTTGCTACTTGGCGTAGCTGACGGCGCGGGTCTCGCGGATGACGGTGATCTTGACCTGACCCGGGTAGGTCATCTCGTCCTGAATCTTCTTGGCTATGTCGTGCGAGAGTGCCTCCGACTCCTGATCCGAGAGTTTGTCGGCCCCGACGATTACGCGCAGCTCGCGGCCCGCCTGTATGGCGTATGTCTTCACAACGCCCGGATATGAGAGGGCTATATCCTCCATCTCCTTCAGACGCTTGATATACGACTCGACAACCTCGCGGCGGGCACCCGGGCGGGCTCCCGAGATGGCGTCGCACACCTGTATGATGGGCGCGATCATGGAGGTCATCTCCACCTCGTCGTGGTGGGCGCCGATGGCGTTGCATATATCGCTCTTCTCCTTGTACTTCTCGGCGAGCTTCATACCGATGATTGCGTGCGGCAGTTCGGGTTCGTCGTCGGGCACCTTGCCTATATCGTGCAGAAGACCTGCGCGGCGTGCCGCCTTGGGGTTGAGTCCCAGCTCCGAGGCCATGATGCCTGCAAGGTTGGCCGTCTCGCGGGCGTGCTGCAGAAGGTTCTGTCCGTATGACGAGCGGTATTTCATCTTACCGATAAGGCGTATGAGTTCGGGGTGGAGTCCGTGTATTCCGAGGTCGATGGCGGTACGCTTGCCCACCTCGACGATCTCCTCCTCGATCTGTTTCTTGACCTTGGCCACGACCTCCTCGATACGTGCGGGATGGATGCGGCCGTCGGTTACAAGCTGGTGCAGGGCCAGACGTGCGATCTCGCGGCGCACGGGGTCGAAACCGCTGAGGATGATGGCCTCGGGCGTGTCGTCGACGATGATCTCGATGCCTGTCGCGGCCTCCAGAGCACGTATGTTGCGGCCCTCGCGGCCGATGATGCGGCCCTTGACCTCGTCACTGTCGATGTTGAATACCGTAACGGCATTCTCGATGGCCGTCTCGGTGGCCACACGCTGGATCGAGGTGACGATGATACGCTTGGCCTCCTTCGTGGCGGTGAGCTTGGCCTCCTCGATGGTCTCGTTGATGTAGGCTGCGGCTTCGGCCTTGGCCTCCGACTTCATGTTCTCGATGAGGATGTTCTTGGCGTCGTCGGCGCTCATGCCCGAGATCTGCTCCAGACGGGTGTTCTGCTCGCGGATGACTCCCGCAAGCTCCTCCTTGCGGGCATTGAGGCTCTGCAGCTGGTTCTGCACCTGCTCCTTGAGGCGGTCGTTATCCTTGATCTTGTTGTCGAGCTCACGCTGTTGCGCCGCCAGATTGGCCTCCATCTGCTTGGCACGCTGCTCGCTCTGTGCGATCTTCTGGTTGCGTTCGTTGACCTGACGGTCGTGCTCGCTCTTGAGCTGGATGAACTTCTCCTTGGCTTGGAGAATCTTCTCCTTCTTGATCATTTCGCCTTCGGCCTCGGCCTCCTTCAGGGCGGCGGCACATTGCTTGTGGATGGTATTCTTGGTGATGAATGTGGCCACAAGCACATATATGCCGGCTCCTATGAGAGCCGATACGATGGCTGTGATGAGTATTATCAACGGTGTACCCATGATGTTTTGGAACTGTTAGTTGGTTGTTAATATTTTAAGTAGTTTTCTTTCCGTCAATTAAACGTTTTTATATGTTTCCATATCTTTTCGGCGGCGTGGGCGATATGCGGTCATGTGCCGGCCGCCGGTATAAGCAATAAAAAACCCGCATAGAGAATCCTTAACTTGTTTGACGAATCTGCCGATAAGTCAAAGTGTGGGGCTCCGAGAGTTCGCAATCTTCCAACGGTGTCCGCAGACACACCGGCCGAAACCGGTTAAGGCCTGATTTTGAAAAGCCGAGAGTTGACCCAATGTAAAAAGTGTTCAGGTTCGCAAAGCTTTAAGGAATCTATGCGGGTAGATTTTCGTATGTAAAGAACGTCTGTAAATATATCGTTTATCTGTTCTGTCGTCTGTCTGTGTCTATATCAGCAGGTACGGTGCGGATCTCGTTTATGAAGCCTCCTTTCGGTCTCGTGTCAAGTCACTATCTCAGTTCTCTCTCTTATTCGCTTCCTGCCAGACTTTCACTTCTTAC
>OJKC01002160.1_pt1 | contig 10899 bp, 8 predicted proteins | sample 1596401 | NCBI WGS metagenome assembly OJKC01 (sample SAMEA4350162, study PRJEB24818) | metagenome | biome: human; feature: gut; material: faeces | place: Denmark | collected 2013-09 | reverse complement strand
ATCCCTCTCTTTTCTCATTCGGCAAACGCCGAAGCCGGACTCGCAATATTATCCGTTACCTGTCAGCCTTATGACGGACTTATCGTCGCCACGAACGACGAATCGCCCGATTTCAGAATCGACGAAAACTCTGTCGCCCTTTTCGACGGAGATAAAAAGATCGGTCTTTCCGTCGGCGAATGTACGCCCGTCGCCTGCGGCGAAGTCGGCATACCTCTCGATTCGTCTTTTTCCGCGCCGGATAAACTCAAAGTGGTTTTCGGCAAAGGTTTCGCCGTTTCGGAAAACGGAGCGCGGCTTGCAGATGAAGAAATATGGATTTACGAATCGTTCGAGGAAGAATTTTCGCTGATTCGTTTCCGCAAAGAATCGCCTGCGGACGACGATCCGGACGAGTTCGCCGACGAGAGCGTTTCCGAAGAAAGCATTACCGAGAGCGAATCGGAAAGTTTGTCCGAAAGCGAGAGTTTTTCGGAAAGCGAATCGGAAAGTTTATCCGAGAACGAAACTTCTTCGGAAAGCGAATCGGAAGATTTGCCCGAGAGCGAAAGTTCTTCGGAGAGCGAATCGGAAAGTTTATCCGAGAGCGAAAGTTCTTCGGAAAGCGAAAGCGAATCCGGGAACGATGAAAGCGAAAGCCTGCCCGAAAGCAAAAGTTCTTCGGAAAGCGAAATCCCGCCGACAAGCGAGAGCCGTACCAAAGACGAAATCAACCGTACTCCGACCTCGGAGAACCGCGAAAGCGGATGCAAATCGGATATTTACCCCTTCATGACAACGGGCTTGTTCGCCACGTTCACCGCGTCGGCATTTATATTCTTCAACAATAAAAAACAATAAATCCGTCAATAAAAACGATACCGCGCAACTCTGTTCGGTATCGTTTTTTTTATGCCGTCCGAAAACAAAGCAAACCGCAACAAAAATTCGGCATACCGGCAGCAATCCGCAGACGGCGGGCAAATTTACATAAAATTTACAATTTCTAAACCGTAACGTGGTAGTTAAGTTTTCCGCGAAGGGATATAATACGGGTGTAAATCGAAAGAAAAGGAGATTAAAAACAGAAATGAAAAAGGTATTAACGTTGTTGTTTATCTGCATAATTGCAATATGCGGAACGTTGGGACTTACCGCATGCGGCGGTGAAAAGAACATTACGGTGGTTGCAAGAGATCAGGGCAGCGGCACGAGAGAAGCGTTCGACAAAGTCGTTACGGACGGAAACGGAAACTTCCTTGAAATGAAGAAGGACGGAAAAAAGGTTTTCTATACCACCGACAAAGCGGATCTGATGAAAGAAACGGGAACCGTAATGAGCAAAGTCGCGAGCGACAAAAACGCGATCGGCTATATCTCGCTCGGCTCGGTGAACGACACCATTAAAGTTGTTAAAGTAAACGGCGTAACGCCCTCGGCGGCGACCGTTCTCGACGGAACTTACGCAATTCAGAGACCGTTCGTCATAATGACGAGTTCGACGACCGCTCTCAACGACGTAACGGCGGACTTTCTGCTTTACTTAAAGAGCGCAGCCTCCAAAACTCACGCCGACAAGGCGGGCTGCATATATCTTGCGGACCCCGCTCAGAGAGCGAACGCAGGCGAAACTCCCATCGCGGTTGAAACTTACGAAGTTAAATCGGCGTTGCCCGCAGGCGGCAAAATAACCGTTAACGGCTCCACTTCGATGGAAAAATTCATCAAAGAGGCGATGAGCGGTTACGCGACTCTTTACGGAAAAACCGTGAACGACGTATTCGAGGCTCTCGACCTTCAGGGTTCTTCGGTCGGCAGAACCGCGGTGAAAGGCGATAAGAACGGAAACGTAATCGGTCTTTCGTCGGCGGCGGTAAAAGAAGAAGGCATCAACAGTTTCAACGTCGCGCTCGACGCGGTTGCGGTTATCGTGAACAACGACAACGCGGCTATAACCGACCTGACTCTCGCTCAACTTTACGATATCTACACCGGAAAGATCACGAAGTTCAGCGAAATAAAATAACGGAAAAATTATGAAAACTGCGAACTTTAAAGAAAAAGCAGGAAAAACTGTGTTTACGATTGCGGCGATGATTTGCGTTATCGCCGTTATCGCCATATTCGGGTTTATGCTCGTAAAAAGCCTGCCGGCGTTCAGAAAAATAGGTTTCTTCAACTTTGTTTTCGGAGATAACTGGTCGCCGGACAGACTGGATAAATACGACGACGCATCCCTTTCCGGCACTTACGGTGTTTTTAAGATGATTATCGGCACGCTCGCGGCGACGGTGGGCGCGCTCGTTATCGGCGGAACGCTCGGATATTTCACGGCGGTGTTCATCGCTTTCTACTGTCCCGAAAGGCTGAAAAAGATATTCTCGTCCACGGTGAATCTGCTCGCGGGTATTCCTTCCGTCGTTTACGGATTTTTCGGAATAATGTTTCTGCTTCCGCTCCTCGCGAACTTCGCGCCCAACAACGGCAGCGGACTTCTGGCGACGTCGCTCATTCTCGGCATAATGATTATGCCCACGGTGGTTTCGCTTTCCAAAACGAGTCTCGAAGCCGTGCCGCGCGCTTATTACGAAGGCGCGCTCGCGCTCGGTTCAACCCATTCTCAGGCGGTTTTCGGAACGGTTACGAAAGCGGCTGAATCGGGCGTTACGGCGTCGCTCGTCTTAGGCATAGGCAGAGCGCTCGGCGAAACGATGGCGGTGGTTATGGTTGCGGGCAACTCGGTCGCTTACCCGGATTCGCTTTTCAACAGTTTCAGAGTTTTAACGGCGAACATAGTTATGGAAATGGGTTACGCGGGCGAAGTTCAGCAGGGCGCGCTCGTCGCAACGGGCGTAATTCTGCTCGTTTTCGTGCTTATCGTCAACCTGATTTTCGGCGCGATATCCAAAAAAGCAATTAAATCCGCCGTGAACAAAACCGGTCTTTTCTCGCGGATTTTCAAAAAAGACGATGAAAAAAGCGGCGTTAAAAACAGCGTTGCAAGCGGCGTTGCGAGCAAGATTACAAGCGGCGTTACAACCGACGAAAAAAACGACGCGACAAACGGCGGCACGAAACGCAATATCTTTTTTGAAAAAATCGCCGATTTCATCTCCTCTCTGAAATATAAAATGAAAACGGCGTCCGTCGGCGCGGGCGTTTCGGTCGGCGCGGGAATCTTCGCGGGGATAACGCTCCTGCTGATTATAGGCTTCGTGCTTGTTAAAGGCGCGCCCACGCTCTTTTCAAACCCGCATCTGCTGTTCGGCAAATACGAGTTCAACAGCGAAAAAATCACCATTCTGCCGTCGATAGTAACCACGCTTATGACGGTCGCGCTGAGCCTAATCGTAGCGGTGCCGATAGGAATATGCACGGCGATTTTCCTTAACGAATACGCCAAAAAAAACAACGTCTTCATAAAAATCATCCGAGGGGCGATAGACCTACTTAACGGCGTGCCGTCGATCGTTTACGGGCTTTTCGGAATGATTACGTTCGTCGCGCTGATAAAGGGCAGAAGCACGATTATGGCAGGCTCGCTCACGGTGGGCATAATGCTTCTCCCCACGATCGTCCGCTCAACGGAAGAGAGCCTTAAATCGGTTCAGGACAGCCTGCGCGAGGGAAGTTTCGCGCTCGGCGCGGGTAAAATGCGTACCATATTCAAAATCGTTCTCCCCTCCGCTCTGCCCGGGATTTTATCGGCGATTATCCTTTCCATGGGGCGCGTGATATCGGAATCCGCTCCGTTCATTTACACGATGGGTTCGGTTATTTCGGCGATGCCCGGTGGATATTTCGACAGCAACGCAACTCTCGCCGTCGCGCTGTACAGGCTTTCGGGCGAGGGCTGGTACGTTAACGAGGCTTACGCGACGGCGGTCGTTCTTATCGTTCTCGTGCTTGCGCTTAACTTTCTGGCAGAACTCATCGCGGGCAAACTCAACAAGAAATTACAAGGTGAGAAATAATGAAAAAAACAAGTGAAACAAACGAATACGGACAGAATATATCGGTTAAAAACGCCAACCTTTGGTACGGGGATTTCCAGGCGATAAAAAACATAAGCGTCGAGATACCCGAAAAGCAGGTTACGGCTTTTATAGGCCCTTCCGGATGCGGAAAATCCACGTTTTTAAAATGCTTCAACCGCATGAACGACCTGATTGACGGTTGCAGAATAACGGGCGAATTTCTGATAGGAAACACCGATATTTACGGAAAAATCGACGTGAACGAACTGAGAAAAAACGTGGGAATGGTTTTCCAGAAGCCCAACCCCTTCCCGATGAGCGTTTACGACAACGTCGCTTACGGACCGAGGACGTTCGGAATTACGAAACGCGCGGATCTGGACGAAATAGTGGAAAAATCGCTGCGTCAGGCGGCGATGTGGGACGAACTTAAAGACAGGCTGACTAAGTCCGCGCTGGGCTTGTCGGGCGGTCAGCAGCAGCGGCTTTGCATTGCGCGCTCGCTCGCGGCAACGCCTAAAATTCTGCTCATGGACGAACCGACTTCCGCTCTCGACCCCATCTCGACGGGAAAAATAGAAGAACTCATCGACGATCTGAAAGAAAAAGTCACGATAGTCATAGTTACGCACAACATGCAACAAGCGACGAGAATCGCCGACAAAACGGCGTTTTTCCTGCTCGGCGAACTCGTGGAATTCGGCGACACCGAGGATATTTTCACTTCCCCGAAGGACGAGCGCACGGAAAGATATATAACCGGGAGATTCGGTTAGCCACAGGTGATTGCGTTCGAACTCGGTCTTGCATTGTGTTTTTGACTAATACGTCGTTGCGTTCGCGTGTTATACGTACAGTATTAGCGCGCTCACGCGCCTTGTCTTAGCCTAAAAACGCAAGGCAAGACTTGCCGACAACCAAAACGCAATCGCCTGTGGCTAAACGAAATAGTCCGACCGTGTTCAATAATAAAAAGGTTTTTCGGCGGAGGATATTATGGAAAACACCAGCAATCAGGAAAAAACCTCTTTCTTTGACAGAAAGTTCGGTTTTACCGCAAAGGGCAGTTCTCTCAAAACGGAGATCGTCGCCGGTATCACAACGTTCCTCGCGATGGCGTATATTCTTATCGTCAACGCGGGTATGTTCAATGATTTATCGAACGTTTCCTTCGACGCTATTTACGTAACCACGGCAATCTCGGCGATCGTCGGAACCGTTCTTATCGGTCTTTTAGCCAACCTGCCTCTCGCGCAGGCTCCGGGAATGGGTTTGAACGCGTTTTTCGTTTACACCGTTTGTTTCGCTCTCGGTTTCTCTTACGCGAACGCGCTCGTCTTCGTTCTTCTCGACGGTATCATCTTTATTCTTCTCACCGTCACCGGACTTCGTAAAATAATTTTCGAGGCGATTCCCCACGCCGTAAAAGCGGCTATTCCCGCAGGTATCGGTTTGTTCATCGCGTTCCTCGGCTTGCAGGATTCCGGGCTCGTCATTCCGAGCGAATCGACGGGCGTAACCCTCGCTTCGTTCAATCTTTTAAGCGGCTCGTGGGAGAAAGTTATGCCGCTCATCGTTGCGGTTATCTCCATTCTTCTTATCGCGGTTCTTTCCGTCAAAAAAGTTAAAGGATCGATTCTTTGGGGAATTCTCGGCGGCGCGGCTTTATATTATCTCTTAGGTCTTACCGTCCCCGGTTTTTACCAGAATTTCGGCGAAACGATGTCGCTTAACCCCATCGAACCTTTCAAGGCGTTCGGCAAAGAAGCGTTCGGCAAAGTTTTCACCGAAGGTTTCGATTTCACGGCTTATCTCGCCGTCGAAGGTCATTCCGTAGGCGGACTCGTAATCGCGTTCATAACCACTTCGCTTGCTTTCTGCATGGTAGATATGTTCGACACGATGGGTACGTTATACGGCGCTTGCCGCAGCGGTAATCTTCTCGTGGACAACGGCAAAGGCGAACTCGAAGTTCCGAACATGGAAAGAGCAATGCTTGCAGACGCGATCGCGACCTGCACCGGCGCGGTTTTAGGCACTTCCACCGTAACCACGTTCGTGGAATCTTCCTCGGGCGTCGCCGCGGGCGGCAGAACGGGATTCTCCTCGCTCGTCACGGCGGGTATGTTCCTCGTCGCGCTGTTCCTTGCTCCCGTAGCGAAACTTATCCCTGCGGTTGCTTACGGCGCCGCGCTCGTTTACGTGGGAATTCTTATGATCGGTTGCGTTAAGGATATCGAATGGTCGGACGTTTCCGTTGCCGTTCCCGCATTCCTCACGATGGCTATAATGCCGTTCACTTACAACATTTCTTACGGTATCGCGTTCGGTCTTATCTCTTACGTGGTTATCAGACTTTTCAGCGGAAAGGTTAAGGAAATCAAAATCGGAACGTGGGTTATAACCCTTCTCTTCCTTGCGATGTTCTTCCTTACTCACTGATTCGGATTAACGGGCGACAAAAACGTAATTAAAACGCAAACGCGCGGCTATAAGTCGATTAATCGACTTATAGCCGCGCATATTTTTATTTTTTGCCGGGTTCGGCTTTTTAAAATCTTATCGTCACTTCGCCGTAAAAAAGCCTTTCGCCTCCCTTTAAAACAAGACTGCCGTCGGCGGCGACGTCTTCCGCAACGGCTTTTCTCGATTCGCCGTTTTTGATTACGGTTATCTCTTTGCCTAAAACGATATTCCGCGAGCGGTATTCGTCCACGGAGTAGTCGGCGTAAAGGTTTTCGATAAGCCGCTTATAAAACTCGTCGATATCGACTTCGCCGACGACGCTTTTCAAGTTTATAGCGATATCGGCAAGGTCTTTGGGAATATCGTTGTTCACGTTCACGCCGATTCCCGTTATCGATTTTTTAACGTTTTCGCCCCCGAAGGAGTTTTTGATGAGAATACCGCAGATTTTTTTGCCGTTTAAAAACACGTCGTTAGGCCATTTCACGCCGGCGGAAACGCCGTATAATTCAAGGGTTTTAACCACCGCCATGCACGAGGCTATCATAAGCAAAAAGGAATTTTCCGCCTTGCAGGGGTAATAACGGACGAGCGAGAGATAAACCCCGCCGCGGGGAGAGGAAAAACTTCTGCCCTTCGTTCCTTTTCCTCCCGTCTGCTCGCGGGCGATTATCGCCGTATCCTCGCCGAATTCACGCGTTTCGCAATAGTCGTTCGTGGAAGGGAGCGTGTCAAAAATCGTTGTCTTCATTTTCTATAATACCGTCCGTCGCTCTTTTCGCCGTTTCGTAATCGAAACCTTTCGAGAGCAGATATCTGTAACATTTAACCGCGTTTTCGCGGGTTTTCTCCTTGGAACGGAGATATTTTTCGGCAACGCGCGCGGCGGATTCCGTTTCGTCGCCGACGTTTTCCATCGCTTCCGCCATATCTTCTTCCGAAACCCCTTTCCGTTTCAGTTCCGAATAAATCAGCCTTTTGCCCTTATATTTCGATGTCTGTCTGAAGTATTCATTTGCGTAATTCTGGTCGTTTACGAACTTATAGGCGGACATTTTATCGAGAACGACCTCTATTGTTTTTTCCGTATAGCCTTTTCGTGCAAGATAATCGGCAACCTGTTTTTTCGTCTTTTGCGAGCGGGAAATAAAGCCGAGCGCCTTGTCGAGAGCGCGCAGACTTTCAGATTCCGCCTGAATTTCATCCAGCCGCCCGGGCGAAATTTCATCGCCGATTTTCAATCTGTGGCGCATAACCGTTTCAAGTTCCAGCCCGCAATAAAAAGCGTTGTCGAGATAAATATTGCACCGCGTCGGCGTTTTTACCTGCGGTTTTATATCGGTAATCTTCTTCATAATTCGTCCTCTGTCGTCCTGATCAGCCACTCGAAAAATCATAAATCGTCGTCGTAAACGATATATTCTTCGTCTGCAGAATTAATTTCGGTTATTTCCGCTTTGCCGTTCGTAAGGTCGGTAACTTTTGCGGCAAAATCCGCGTTGTCGTAAGGTACGGCGATTTTAACCGTAACGCTGTCCGAAAAGTCGGTTGAAACGACCGATTTTTTTATTTTGTCGGCGAATTTCAGAAAGGGTTGATAGCAATCGTAAGGCATTTTAACGCCGTAAACGCGGGAAAGAACGTTTTCCGCCGTTCCTGCTTTTTCGATAACGTCGCGCGCGCCTTGCGAATACGCCCTTACAAGCCCGCCCGCGCCGAGTTTGATTCCGCCGAAATAACGCGTCACGACGACTATCGTATCGAAAAGTTTTTTGTTTTTTATTACTTCGAGAATGGGTTGCCCCGCCGTGCCTTGCGGTTCGCCGTCATCCGAAAAGCGGGCGATTTTTCCGCGCTCGGTTATATACGCGTAACAATTATGCGTGGCGAACGGATGAGCCTTTCTCTTTTCCTCGAGAAAAGCCCGGGCATCATCCTCGGTTTCGCATTTTTTAACGTACGAAATAAATCTCGACCGCTCGATAACCGTTTCGTTTTCCGTTTCTTTTTTTACGCAAAAATAGCCGTTAACAGACATATAGCCCCTCTTTTTAATATTGATAGGTAACGGGATACAAAAATATTTTTACCGGTATAAGAAAAAATCCGCCGCGAATACAAATTATTCGCGGCGGACCGATATCTCGTTATTATTCTTTATCTCCGTCTTTCAGACTGTTGCCGAGGAACGTTCCGAAACCGCTCGTCTTAGGTCTGGGCTGACGGGGAGCGGAATCTCTTCTTCCGCCGAAACCGCGATCTCCGCGTCCGTATTTTCCGCCGCGGTCGTTTCTGTCGCCTCTGCCACCCTTGCGATAACCGCCGAAACGGTCGTTTCTGTCGTTTCTTCCGTTTCTTTCATAGCCGTTTCTGTTATCTTTTCCGTTGAATTTTCTCTCGCTGATGCCCTTATCGTCGGGATCGGTGAGATTGTTGGGGATAATAGAAACGTATCTGTTAGGCTCTTTACCCTCGGAAAGGGTTTTAACGTCCTCGCTTGCGGCAAGAGCAGAGTGAAGAATTCTTCTCTCGTAAGGATTCATCGGTTCGAGATTAATCTTTCTGCCCATTCTCACAGCCTTTGCTTCGAGTTTGTGAGCGAGAGAAACAAGCGTGTCCTCTCTCTTCGTTCTGTAATTTTCGCAGTCGACCACAACTCTTCTGTAATCTTCTCTTCCGGTGTTGGCAACAGCCCCGGCAAGGTTCTGCAACGCGTCCAGAACTTCGCCTCTGTAACCGATTATCGCCGAGGAATTATCGGTGATTATATCGATAACGACTTTCTCGTCCTCTTCGGTGAGATTGCTCTTCGCGTTCACGTTCATAAGGTCCAGAAGTCCGTTAAGGAACTCGACGGCTCTTTCTCCGTCGGTTTTTTTCTCGGTTATTTCGACTTTCGCTTTTTTCGCGGCGATCCCCAAAAATCCCTTCGTGGGTTCTTCGATAACTTTAATTTCCGCCTTGTCCTCTTCGAGATTCATCTCTTTTAAACCGTTTTCAATCGCTTCCTGAACGGTTTTGCCTGTAAATTCCATTGTTATACTCCTTATTTTCGGGGAACTCTTATCTCATTTTCCCGTATTTGTGATTTTCCAATTTTTCCTGTTCGGCTTTCTCTATTTTCTTTTTGAACGATTTTTCGACGATAAGGTTAATCAGCAACGTCGATCCCGTTGAAAGAAGAGAGTTCGTTACCATATAAATCGAGAACGCGGCAGAATAAATGAACGAGAATATACCGAACATAATCGGCATCATCCAGGTCATCATTTTCTGCGTGGAAGCGGCTGTGGAATTATCGCCGTCCACGGAGGAAAGTTGCATCTGCGTTTTCTGAGTTTTGTTCATTATTATCGTCGAACCCGCCATCGAAAGAATGGAAAGAGCGACGAGAATGAACCAGCCGTTACCGTTTTTAAAGCCTTTTTCCTTATATCTGCCGAGGTTGTAAGTAAGTTCTTCGTAATCGGTTTCGCTTATCGTTACGTTTATTTTCTTAGAAAGTTCGTCGTTGCTCGCGGGGAGAGCGGTCGTCCAGGAACAGTCTGCCGCCCAGATGTTTTTAACCCACGGGAATATTACCGAACGCGCATTGTTTCCGTCGCCTTCATACCATTCGGCAGCGGCTTTTCTCGCGCCTTCTCTCACTTCTTCGATTTCCTTGCTCTCGATAATTTTAAACAGTTCTTCGGTGAGTTTCGCTTCCGCTTTGGCTTCGAACGACGCCTTTTCCGTTGCGAAATCGGCGTTTTCGATAATAGCGGCGTAATCCGTTTCGTCCTTATCTTCCGGTTTTTCCTTATCTTTCAGAACACGGTATTTCGCGGCGAGGTCGGGGCAGGTTTCCCAGAACAGAGTTTCGTCCATTATATAGTAAACTCCCTCTTTTTCGGAAATCGCTCCCGCGGTTATAAGAGCGTTTTTAAGCCCTGCGGCTTCCGCTCTTTTTATAAGTCCGCTCTGAACTTCGTTGTCGATTATCTTTTTAAATTCAAAATAATCGGGATTGAAAGTTCCGTCCGCGCGGATGATTTTTTCGATATCTTTTCCGTAAACGGCTATGAGATCTGCCGCTTTGGTTCTGTCCGCGGCGTAATCGTCGCCGACGACCACGAAACAGCCGGAAATACCTTTCTTGGCGAAGATATTGCCGTAATCGAGATAATAAGCAACGTGAACGTTGCCTTTATCGTCCGTGGTTTCGACCTTTTTGACGGAAGATTTTTCTTCCGCGGCAACTTTTTCTATCGACTGGTTGTAAGCGCCTCTCATTCCGTCGAAAATATCTCTTTCGCTGACCTGAGAATAAGAGTTGAACGCGCCGATTACGATAAAGAAAAACACGAGCGTTATGATAGTGGGCAGACAGGCGGAAAACGCGGAATAGCCGTTCTTTTTATAAAGAGCCATCATTTTTTGCTGATAGAGGTCTTTATTTTTGGCGTATTGCTTCTGCAATTTTTCAAGGTCTTCCTTC
>OJKC01002156.1_pt1 | contig 10918 bp, 8 predicted proteins | sample 1596401 | NCBI WGS metagenome assembly OJKC01 (sample SAMEA4350162, study PRJEB24818) | metagenome | biome: human; feature: gut; material: faeces | place: Denmark | collected 2013-09 | reverse complement strand
AACACTCATAAAAAACAAGGCAGCGCGTGCACCGCTGCTGCTTTGATGGCCCGAGAACCGTAACCGGTACTCCGGCACGGCGCCGCTGCCGTCGGCGGCGGCGTCAGAAGGGATCACGGCATCGCAGCGCGGCGGGACGAACTCGCCGCGGCGAAAGACCCGCGCAAACGGATCGCCCTGGCGGAGGAGATCTACAAGGAGTACTACAACTACGACATCGACTCGGCCTACCACTACGCCCGCAGAATGCTCGCCCTGGCCCAAAGCTACGGCGACGGCACGCGGATCAACTGCGCACGGGTCTATCTGGCCAAAACCGTTCTCAACGGCGGCATGTACGGCGAAGCCTTCCGCATCCTGCATCAGGTCGACACGACCCGTCTGGCACCGGCAAACAAGAGCGAATACTACAACGTCTACCGCTCCTACCTCTCCAAACAGCTCTCCGGCGCCGATCCCGCGCTCAAAGCCCGTTACCGCGATTCGCTGCAATTCTACAACGTGCTGCGCATCCGCAATCTGCCGGAAGGCTCCGTCCCGCGCAAGGAGCTCGAAGCCATGATGTACTGCAAGGCGGGGGAAGCCCGCAAGGCGCTGGATCTGCTCCTGCCCGAATACGAAGCCGGCATCGAAGACACGCACCTGCGGGCGATGGTCGCCTACCGGCTGGCGCTCATCTACGAACAGCTGGGCGACGCCGACCGCCGCAAGGAGTACCTGATCCGTGCGACGGCCGACGACCTGCGCACCCCCGTGCGCGAGGGCATGGCACTCTACACGCTGGCAGGGCTGCTGCTCGAAGAGGGCGACGTGGAGCGCGCCAACCGCTATATCAACTGCTCGATGGAGGATGCCCTCTACTGCAACTACCGTTCGCGGATGCAGCAGTCGTCCGAGATGGTGCAGCAGATCGCAGGCGCCTACATCGACTCGCTCGACGCCAAACGCCGCGCGATGGGCTATGTCACGATCGTCGTCAGCCTGCTGGTCGTCGTGCTGCTGGGAAGTTTCTTCACGATCCTGGTCTACTACCGCAAAATCCGGCAGATCAGCGCCGCACGGCTCGAAATGAACCGCCAGCTCCGGGAGCTGAACAAACATATCCGCAGCATCAACGGCGAATTGCGCGACGCCAACAACATCAAGGACGAATACGTCGGCCACTACCTCTCCCTCTGCTCCCGCTACATCGTCCGCATCAACGACTACCGCAAACTGTTGTTGAAGGTCTACAAGGACGGCGACTGCGACGCCCTGATACGGGAGTTGCGCACCAAGAACCCCGCCGACGCCGAATACAAGGAGTTTCTGGCGATCTTCGACGAGACCTTCCTGCACCTCTTCCCCGATTTCGTGGCGCACGTCAACCGGCTGATGACCGACGCGGAGCGCTTCTCGCCGCGTCAGCCCCGGACGCTGAATACCGAGCTGCGCATCCTGGCGCTGATCCGGCTGGGAGTGACCCACAGCGCCAAGATCGCCGCGATCCTCAACTGTTCGGTCGCCACGATCCACACCTACCGCGCGCAGCTGCGCAACGCCGCGATCGGCGACCGCAACGCCTTCGACGACGCGATCCGCCGCATCGACATCGCCGGTGCGGAACCGTCGCAGACGGCCTGACGGCGGCACGATGCCCCCTCTGCTCGGCACACTCGTGCGGCACGCCCCTCCCCCGTTCGGCTCCCTGCGCGGCACACGGCGGAAAATCGCGCGACGATTTTTCGTCGCGCAACCGGCTGCGGATCAGGATTCGTTACCCGCAGGTAAGTTGCTTACCCGAAGGTAAGTACTTGTTTTTTACGATTCCCCGCCCTATCTTTACATCATGCGGGCCCGTCGGGGCCCGTGCAGTCAACGTTTTCGTTAAGCCGAGGGCAGAGTCGAACGCAGTTCGAGCTATGCCGAGGCGGGAAATGGAGCATGAAAATGAACGTTTTCGCCAAGCCGAGCGCAGAGCCGAACTTATTCAGGCTATGCCGAGGCGGGAAAACGACTGTTGAAAACAAACGAACCTTTAAAATCGCACAATCATGGCAAAGAAAGCAGCTGTTCTGGTCGTCGATCCGGTCAACGGAGCGGGACTGTTCCACTATCTGGAAGCATTTTTCGAGAACGGGATTCCATTCCGCACGTTCGCGGTGGCCGAGACGCCGCAGGTGACGACCAACTCGGGCGTCGCCCTCCGCCTCGACGACACGGTGTCCCGTCTCGCGGGCCGCGAGGAGGAGTACGATGCGCTGGTCTTCGCCTGCGGCGACGCCATGCCCAAATTCGCCGAGAACGCCGACAAGCCCTTCAACCGGGAGATGCTCCGCATCATGAAACGCTTCGCCGAGCAGGGTAAACCGATGATCGGCCACTGCGCTGCGGCGCTTCTCTACGACAACCTGGGCATCGCCCGGGGACGACGCGTAGCACTGCATCCCTTCCTCAAAACGGTGGTGCGGGAGTGCATCCCCACCGACGACAAGGCGGTCGTCGACGGGAATTTCTACACCGCCCAGACCGAGAACACCCTCTCCGAGCTGATGCCCCGGGTGTTGCAGGCGCTCAAATAGTCCTGCCCCTCAAACCGTTCCGCCCCTGCCGCAGATCGTTGCGACAGGGGCGGAGCCTGTTCGGGGCGGCCGGCGTCACTCGGCCATCGCGTGCGAGAAGCCCTCGACCTTGCGCCATGCGCCGCGCGTGAAGTCGGGCATCGCGACAGGCATCGAGCCGTTGCGCACCGACGCTTCGGTCAGCTCCGCCAGCGACGACCACTCGGCCGCGTCGTAGACGTCCTGATCGAGCGGCAGGCCGTGGCGCAGGCAGTAGACCAGCCGGTAGTCCATGATGAAATCCATGCCGCCGTGGCCGCCCACCTCGCGCGCCTTCTCGCCGATTTCGCGCGTAATGGGATGCTCGTAGCGGCGCAGCATCTGGTCGAGCTGCTCGTCCGAGAGCCGGTGGTGGGCGTCGGGATCGAACGCCAGACTGCGGATCGGGTATTTCTGTGCGAAGCCCTTCGTTCCCGAGATCGTATGGAGCCGGTTGTAGGGCCGCGGAGAGGTGATGTCGTGCTGGATGAGGATGCTCTTGCCCCTGGCCGTGCGGATCAGCGTCGTATTCATGTCGCCCAACGCATAGGGCCTCTCGGCCTCCGCCGACTCCGCGCCGTACTTCGCCGTGGCGTAGGCGCTCATGCCGAACTGGTCGGACGAGAGCGAGACGAGCCGCTCCATGCGGTCGCCGCGGTGGATGTCGAGCAGCTGGCACAACGGACCCAGGCCGTGCGTAGGATAGGGATTGCCCGTATGCAGCGCATTGTGTTCGAGCCGCCACATGTCGACGTAGCCGTGCCGGCGGTCGAATTGCAATTCGCGCAGGTCGTGGATATAGGCCCCCTCGACATGGACGATCTCGCCGAACAGCCCCTCGCGCGCCATGTTGAGCGTCGTCATCTCGAAGAAGTCGTAACAGCAGTTCTCGAGCATCATGCAGTGGCGGCGCGTCCGTTCGGCCGCGTCGACCAGCGCCCAGCAGTCGGCGACGGTCAGCGCCGCAGGCACCTCGACGGCCACGTGCTTGCCCCGCTCCATGGCGTAGAGCGCAATGGGGACGTGCATCTGCCAGTCGGTGCAGTTGTAGATCAGATCGACGCCCTCCAACTCGCAGACGCGGCGCCAGTCGTCGGCGCCCGTGAACTCCTGCGCCGCCGGCAGGCCGTGTACCGAAAGCGTCCGCTGCGCCCGCTCGACGTGGGCGGGCACCTTGTCGCAGAGGGCGACGATCTCCACGCCGTCGAGCTGCGTGAAACGCTCGACGGCCGTGCTGCCGCGCATACCCAGGCCGATGAAGGCCACGCGCACGACGGGAATCGGATCGCAGCGCAGTTGCAGCACGTCGCACTGCCCCTCGGCACGTGCGGGTTCCGCGAAGACGATCGTCCCCTCCTCGATCCGGTAAGGCGCGTCCGAGGCGGCGTGCGGCGTGCAGGCGAAGAGCGGAAAACCGCAGACGAGAAGAAGTGCTGTACGAAAGAGCGTTTTCATGAGAAAGAGGTTTTTCAGGGTTCTGTTCACAAAGTTAGAAAAAATTCATTACCTTTATCCTACCGGACGGGAAAACCGAAGGCGGAGTCCGCGACTTCTCCGCAATTCCCGGATACGGTTGCCCAAACCCTCTACCGCATGAAACGAATAGCCGAACAATTCCGTCTCGACGGCGCCGTGCAGTCGGTCGCCACGCTGGGCGAAGGATTCATCAACGACACCTACATCGTCACGACCGAACGTGCGCGGTACGTCCTCCAACGCAAAAACCGCAACGTCTTCACCGACATCCCCGCCATGATGCGCAACATCGAGGGCGTAACCTCCTTTCTCAGGGAGAAGGTACGCCGCGCCGGCGGCGATCCGCGGCGCGAAGTGATGACCGTCATCCCCACGCACGACGGAGCGCTCTATTACGAGGATGCGGCGGGCGACTATTGGGCCGCGACGCTCTTCATCGAGGATTCGGTGACCTGCCAGTCCGCCTCGACCCCCGAACTGGCCCGCTGCGGCGGCGAAGGCATCGGCCGCTTCCAGCGGATGCTGGCCGACTACGGCGAACCGCTGGCCGACATTCTGCCCGGCTTCCACGACATCCGTTTCCGCTTCCGGCAATGGGACGATGCCCTCGCGCGCGACGCCGCGGGACGCCGTGCGTCGGTGGCACGCGAAATCGAATGGATCGAATGCCGCCGCGACGAGATGCTCCGCTTCTGGCAGCGGGTCGAAACGGGCGAGATCCCGCGCCGCGTGACGCACAACGACACGAAGATCAACAACATCCTCTTCGACCGCCAGGGGCGGGTGCTCTGCGTGATCGATCTGGACACGGTACTGCGCAGCCCCTGCTTCAACGACTTCGGCGACGCGATCCGCACCTACGCCAACCACGGCCGCGAAGACGACGAACACCTCGACGACGTATGGCTCGACATGACCATGTTCCGCGGCTTCGCCGAGGGCTACCTCTCGGAGGCGCGCGCCTTCCTCACGCCGGCCGAAACCGACGCACTCGCCTTCTCGGTACGCTACATCACCTACGAACAGGTGCTGCGCTTCCTGATGGACTATCTCGACGGCGACACCTACTACAAGATCAAGTCGCCCGACCACAACCTCGTCCGTACGCGGGCGCAGTACGCACTGCTCCGCAGCGCCGAGGAGCGTTACGACGCGATGCGGGCGATCGTCGCCGAACTGGCCGCACGGCCCTGACCGCCGGAACGGACAAAAACGGGGACGACCCAGACGAATTCACCCCGGCGCAACGATCTGCGCCGGGGTGAATTTCTGTCGGACGATACGCCCGCCTCAGTAGCGCACGGCCAGCAGATCGGCCGCGGCACGGACGACCGAAGCCGTATCGCCCTCCTGCTGCGCCCGTTCGGCCGCTTTACGCGCCTTCCGTTCGGCCTTCGCCGCCCTGCGTTCGGCTTTGCGGATCGCCTTCTCGCTGCGCTCGGTAGCCTCTTCGATCTGCTCGGAGGTCGCCGACGCCTGCTCGCGGAGCTGCTGCTCCCTGATACGAAGCTCCTGCTGCTCCGTGAGCGGCTCCTGCGACGGACAGCACGCCGCATTCACCCGAATGCAATCGCGCTGGCGCAGCCCTCGTTTCCCCATCGGGACACCGATGCCCAGATTGAAGTTCATCCGCCCCTGCTTGATAGGAATCCACTGCGCGCTCTTCTTGGTCAGCAACACGTCGGTAGCGACATAGAAATTGATCCAGCCCGGATTGAGGTTCAGTCCCAACCCCAGCGCGCTGGCCCGATTGTCGATGAACGAATAGCTGCCCGAAAGCCCGAACCAGCGCACGGGCTGGAAGTTGACCGAAGCGGTCAGGTTGTGCAGCGCCGCATAGTCGTATTTGTGAATCTGGTACAACGCCCCGAAACCGACGCGCCGATCCCACAGCCGGTATTCGGCACCGAGATTCATCGTGTAATGGAGCATCCGCGTCGCGCTCTCTTCGTCGACCTGCTCGAACTTCAACTCGCCCAGATCGAAATCGATGTCGGCAACCCCCGACGCATCGACCTGCGCACCGTCGAAGGTCAGCCTCCGGCTTACGGTGCCGTGCATCGAACTGGCCTTGTTCCACGCGATGAAACCGATGTCGTTGACCGCCGCCGAAACCAGCAGATTCGGAATCGGCTCGTAGGTCGCACCGATGTCGAAGGCCGCACCGTAGCCGGCGGGCTTGAACTTCGCGTCGAACTCCATGTCGTCGAGCTGGTAGTAATTGCGGTAGACTCCGTCCTGTCCCGCCTCCTGACGGGTGGGGATGGTCAGCAGGTTGCTGTTGACCTCCAATTCGCCGACGGCCTCGGCATACCACTCGTTCTCGCCGAGCGAGACGTTGAACTGCGTGAAATAGGACTTGGCACGGCCAGCCCGACCAGAAACTTCACGCGCGCACCGACATAGAACTTCTCGCCGATAGGGAACGAGTAGTTGAACCCGGCTTCCGCATAGGCATCCGAACTGAGGCCCAGATTGCGTACCTGCGCGCTCTCGCCCGTCTTGAAGAAGTGGAACAGCTCGTAGGGGAACTGCGTCGAAACGCTCGTGCGCAGATTGAGGTCGAACGACCAGAAGTGCTTGCGGTTGGCGGTATAAGCGCCGAAACCGAGCAGATTGACCCGAATGTCGGCGTTGACCAGATTTTTCGAATGGAGATCCGAAAGGGCGTCGGCCGACGAGACCGACGGACTGAGCAGCGTCACCAGCCTGCCGTCGCGGCGGAAGAGCAGGTGGTCGAGCGACGTGTTGCCGCCCGCCGTCACGGCCAGACCGCCCAGTACCGGAATATTGAAATAACCCCGTTGCGGAGCCAGCGCGGGGTTCATCTGCGAACGCAGGGGTACCCCCTCCATGAAATACAACGTGGGATTCTGCGCCGCAGCGCCCGTGCAAACGAGAACGGCGGCCAGCGTATAGAGCAATTTTTTCATGGCTGTCACTAAACGTTAAAGATTAAACCGCCCTTCTTGCGAACTTTCAGGTTGATGGTAATTCCCTGTCCGAGATCGAGCGAACGCCCGGGATAGTAGTTTTCCAGCTGCATGTTCAGTTCGATGCGGGTCTCCTGGTCGAAGATGACCGTCAGCGCATCCGCAGAGACGGACGTCTCCTCGATTTCGACGGGCGCCTCCGCCGTCGGGAAGACGGTAAAGGAAGGAAAGCTGAACAACGTGCGGTCGCTGCCCTCCACCTCGGCCTCGAACGACGGTTCTGCCGAGAAGGAGACCGGCAGGTCGGTCGCAATATCGCCGAAGAGCGACAACGAGGTCTTCGATTCGTCTCCGCCGACGATCATGTCGCGCACGTCCGCCCCCACGTCAATGCCCGAAAGGACGAAGGGCCGGACATCTATCTGAAGGTTCGTCGTCAGGTAACGGGCGGCGAACAGTTCGATATTCTCCCAGATCAGATCGTGCGTCGCCTGCTGGTGGTAGACGGTCCTGAACGCCGCGATATACTCCGCCTCGTCCACATCGACAGGGAGATAATCGGGGAGAAAATCCTCCCTATACTCCGCATAGATCTGTCGGGCGATCTGTTCGAGCTTCCGGTCCGAAGCATCGGCGTCGATCTCCTCCTGCAAGGCCGTCAGCAACGTCTGCACATAGGCCTGTTGCGCCTGCTGTCCGTCGCCGCCGGTAAGCCGTTTCACGTCGACCGCCTCCGCGCCGTCCGGCAGCCGGTTCGGCAGCCAGACATCGGCTTCGGCCAGGATACCGTCGAGATCCCCCTGTTCGTTCACGATGTCCGCGACGGCGACCCTCAGCGTCATCAGCGGGCAGGTGAAGACCGAGTTTTCGTCTCCGATGCCGATGTCGTCCGTATCGATGTCCGACAGATCGTAGTCGTTGTCGATACATGACACCGCAAGCAGGGAGAGGGTGAAAATCGTCAAAAATTTCCTCATGTGTTGTGCGTTTAAATAATAATAGATTGCGGGGCAAATATAGGAAATTTTGACACAACAGCGAACCTTTCGACCAATTTACACACCTCTCCGAAAAATCGCCGGCGGCAAGCCGGACGCAGCAACTCGGGTAAACGCAGTCGTGCGACCGTAAAACGACATGCAGCGTCCCACGATCGTGGGACGCTGCACCGGTTTTCACGACACGGCCGCTCACTGCTGCGCGGCGATCTGCTGCTCGGCCTGCTCCATGAGTTTCTGCGCCTGCTTCTCGGCGGCCGACACCAGCGCGTCGCCGCTGGCCTGCGCCGCGATCCTGGCCAGTTTGCCCGACGCCTTCCCGACGAGTTTGTCGCGCTGCGCCCTAGCCTCCTCGACGAGCTTATCGCCTTTGGCCTTCGCATCGGCGCGGATCTCGTCGGCCGATTTGCCCTCGGACGATCCGACCGACAGGCCCAGTTTCTCACCGATCGCATTGCTCACGGCGTCCTTCACGGCATTCTTCATGTCGAGCGTGATCTTCGGCGACGAGAAACTGCCGCCGATGCCGACGTCGACCGCCGTAAGAATACCGCCCGCCGATCCTTCGGGCAGCGTCACCCGGGCCGTATAGTCGATCGTCTGATCCAGCCCCGTCGAACCCGACAGGTTGAGCGAAATACCGCCCACGCTCAGATCGAAGGGCTGCGTGGCGATGCGTCCGTCGCGGATCGTGAAACGGATGTCGACATCCTTCGCCTCGATGCGGCGCAGGGCGTCGTTTTTGAGCGCTGCGGCCAACTGGTCGAAGACGGCGATATTCTGCACGCGGATGTTCTTCGAACGGATCGCCCCGTCGGCCTGCAAGGTCGCATAGTCGGGCTCCATCGTCTGCGTCAGGCGGGTCGCCAGATCGAGCGACATCGAGTAGTCCCCGCCCGTCTTCTCGAACAGGGGCACCATGCGGCGCACGACGTCCAGCTGGTCGAAGGTCGTCGAGAACGACGCATCGGCGATCTCGGCCTTCAACTTCAACGCCGGCCGCTGCGCGTCGGCTGCCGTCGAGTAGCTGCCCGAAGCCGACATCCGGCCGCCGAAGGCATTCATCGCCAGCCGGTTCATCGAGACAGTACCCTTCGCCACGGTCAGCGAACCGGTGAAATCGTCGAGCACCATTTTCTGAAACAGTATCTTTTTCAGCGACGCACCGAGTGCCAGATCGAGGTTCTGCGGCACGACGACGGCACGCATCGCCGCCGTATCGGCCGGAGCGGCGGCCGCACCGGTATCGGCCGAAGCCTCCGAAGCGTCGCCCAGCAGTTCGTTGAGATCGAGCAGCGACGAACGGACGTCGAGCCGCCCGCGCAGCGTCTGGTCGCGCAGGAGATAGCCGATATAGTTCGACAGCGTGCCCGACGCTTCGATGTCGCTGCGCCCCACCGTGACACCCAGCTCCGAAAGGGTCAGCGCCGCAGGGCTGACGCTCATCGCGGCGCGGCGCACCTCCACTTCGGGCAATCCCGCGAGTGCCGCCGTAACCCCTTCGACGGTGAGCCGCCCCGAAGCCGCGATCGCCTCGTAACGCTCCCGCTCGATGTCGGACATCCGCCCCGACGCCTGCATGTCGGCCGTCACGACGCCCGCCAGCGCGATCGAATCGCCCAACGGATAGACCTCCTTCACAGCCCCCAGATCGACCTTGCCGGCGGCGGCCGCCTTGAAGCGCAGGTCGCTCATCGGCGTTGCGGCCGAGAACGAGCCGCGCAGCGCGTTGCCCGCCATCGTCAGCGCGAAGGTCGGCACGTCGACGGTCGTGGCGTCGGCCGTCCCGCCCGGATTGGCCGCCCTGGCATCGATCGTAATGCCCGTCACGGCCTTGGGCAGCGAGGCGTATTTGAAGCTGCCGTCGCGCACGGCCAACGTCGTTTCGAAGGCCGGCAGCCGGTCGCCCGCCAGCACGCCTTTGGCCCATGCGTCGAGCGTCAGCTGCCCCGAAGCGGTCAGGTTCTCGAAATCGCGCGTGTAGAAGGCCGGAACCAGCGACAGGACGTCGCGGAACTCGACTTTCGAACTGTTGACGCGCACGTCCATCTCGGTGCGGTCGTCCGCCAGCGCCACCCAGCCGTCGAGGCTCAGAGCGATCGCATTGAGGATCAATCTGTTGTCGGAGAAAGTGAAACGCTTGTTTTTCAGATCGGCGTCGAGCGTGACGTCGGCCGTCAGATCGGCGTCGCGCAGCAGCGCCACCCCGCCGGCCGCATACGAGAGGCGATGCGCCTCCAACCGCAGGTCGAGGTCGCTGCGCTCGCCCGACAGGTCGCCGCTCAGACGCAGGTCGAGCGGATCGACACCGGCGCGCATTCCCGTCGAGTCGTCCTTATAGCGGACGACGGCCTCCGACAGACGCACGTCGCGCATCCGCAGACGGAAGGCCGACGGCTCGTCCGCCTCGGCCGGCTCCTTCTCCTCCGCCGGTTCGTCCGAAGGTTTCATCACGTCCCAGTTCACGCTGCCGTCGGCGAGTTTGCGCGCATGCAGATGTGCCTTGTCGACGAGCAGTTTGGTCACCTCGTAGCCCGAATCGCCGAAGAGCGACATCAGGTCGACGACCACCGAGATGCGCCCGACCGAAGCCAGCGTATCCCCTTCGAACGGCGCGGCGCAGACGACCGTCAACCCCTCCAACTCGACCGAAGCGTGCGGGAAATGGCGCAGCAGGCTCAGGTCGAGCGAACGGAAATCGACTTCGGCGGTGAGCAGTTCGCCCGCCTCTTTCTTCACGATGTCGCCCACCTTCGATTTGAGTGCGAGCGGCACGACGAGCGCGACGGCGATGAGCACGACCGCCACGATCGCAACGATTTTCAGAAACTTTTTCATACGATGGAATTTTAGGAGACCCGCAAGTCCCGCATTCTTCTACCTACTCGGCCGAGGTCAGCAACCCCGCCGTAATCTGCCGCCGCATCTGCAC
>OJKC01002154.1_pt1 | contig 10927 bp, 8 predicted proteins | sample 1596401 | NCBI WGS metagenome assembly OJKC01 (sample SAMEA4350162, study PRJEB24818) | metagenome | biome: human; feature: gut; material: faeces | place: Denmark | collected 2013-09 | reverse complement strand
GTCTGTTGCTGCTCATGTGCCGGTCGTCGGCATTGCCATCACGACGGAAACCGTCGTCCCCGGCTGCGGCACTGGCGCAACACACCTCGTCGATGTCGATGACGCCGTGCGCTATTCAATTGAGGTGGCCAAGGCCTTCACGCAGAACGAGTGTTCGTTCTACGACAAGAAGGAATTTGAGCTCATCACCAAGCTTTACGGCTCAATGACGCACTTTCAGGGCAGCGGCCAACACTAATTCCATACCGCGCCCGGCGTATTTACAACAATGATCCGTCATTGCGGATGCCGAACCTCGGAATTCGGCATCCGGTCACTGCTCATTAAGGAACAGCTATGTCAGAAATAGAAACTCCTCCGCTGCAGCAACACCCAAAGGTCTGGGATCCTGCAACGCTTGTGCTGCTCGTGATTCTTTGCGTTTTCGGCGCAATCATCGGCGTGTAGCTGCTCGTCAGCCTCGGGGTGACGCCTAACACGGCCATCATCGGCGCTATGGCGGCGATGATCGTGGCCCGTGTGCCGCTCAAGTTTTTCGGCCACTATCGCTCGGTGCATGTGCAAAACCTTGCTCAGAGCGCCACTTCTGCCGCCACCTTCGGTGCGGCAAACTCGCTTCTGCTCCCGATTGCCATTCCCTGGCTCTTCGGCCGCCCCGACATGGTCGTGCCGATGTTTATCGGCGTCGCGCTCGCCATGCTGCTCGACGGGTTCCTGCTCTATAAGCTCTTCAATACCAAGCTTTTCCCGGCTACCGGTGCCTGGCCGCACGGCGTTGCTGCTGCGGAGTCCATTAAAGCGGGCGATCAGGGCGGCAAGCAGGCCGTCCTTCTCGGCATCGGCATTTTTCTTGGCGCCTTAGGATCCTTCTTCAAGTTCCCGACGGCCGCTCTGGGTACAGCCTTTATCGGCAATGTCTGGGCACTCGGCATGCTGGGCATCGGCTTTCTCCTGCGCGGCTACAGCAGCCCGGTCTTTGGCATTGACATCAATGCGCTCTACATTCCGCACGGCATCATGGCCGGCGCCGGTCTGGTCGCACTGATTCAGATCATCTTCCTGATGCGCGGCAAAAAGGATGACGCGCACGACGAACGCGCAGCCGCGGAAAAGGCACATGCCGCCAAGCACGGCGTTGAAATGCCTGAACATAAAGATGAACAGATCGGCCGCACGATCGGCATCGGTTCCATCGGTTTTGCCCTGATCTCCGTTCTGATCGCTTTTGGCAGCGGCATGTATCACCACATGTCGGTGGGCTGGCTCATCGCCTTCATGTTCTATGCAGCTTTTGCGGCATTCGTGCATGAAATGATTGTCGGTCTTGCCGCTATGCACTCCGGCTGGTTCCCGGCCTTTGCTGTAGCGCTGATTACACTCCTTGTGGGTATTCTGATCGGCTTTCCGCCGGAAGCGCTGGCCATGCTGTGCGGCTTTGCCGCTGCGACGGGTCCGGCTTTTGCCGATATGGGCTATGACCTGAAGGCCGGGTGGATTCTTCGCGGCAACGGGAAGAACCCCGCCTTTGAACTCGACGGACGCCGTCAGCAGTTCCTGGCTGCTTCCATGGCCTTCCTCATCGCCATCCCGGTCGTCGCTTTTGTTTATCAGGACTTCTTCTCGCAGGGACTTGTACCGCCGGTTGCCAAGGTGTATATCGCCGCTATTCAGGCTGGCGTATCTTTCGACATTGCGAAGTCACTGCTGATTTGGGCCATCCCCGGCGCCCTCATTCAGTTTATCGGCGGTCCGTCTCGTCAAATGGGCGTGCTGCTGGCCACTGGCCTTCTTATCAATAATCCGATGGCTGGCTGGGCCGTTTTGATCGGTCTGGGCATTCGTATCGCTGTGCTTAAGATCAAGGGGCCAGATGCCCGCGGTCCGCTGGAAGTGCTTGCAGCCGGTCTCATCGCCGGCGACGCGCTGCTGAGCTTCTTCTCCTCCGTCATTCCGGGCCTTCGCCACAAATAAGAGGTGAATCATGAAGAAATTCGCAACGCTTACCATCGGTCAGGCTCCCCGCCCTGATTTGGCGCCGGTATTTAATGCCATTGCGCCAGCCGGCACAGAAGTGGTGCACGCCGGATGCCTCGACGGATTGACCAAAGCGGAAGTGGACGAGCAATTCGCTCCGGTGGGAAGTGAAGGACTCCTCACCTCACGCATGCTTGACGGTACCGCAGTCGTCTTAGGAAAGTCTGCTGTCCGCAAGGCTCTGCAGGAAAAGATCCATCAACTCGAAAAAGCGGGCTGCAGCCCGATCGTGCTGCTCTGCACGGGCGAATTTGAGGGGCTCACTACAGAGAAAGTGCGCCTCATCGAACCCGACAGACTGCTTCCGCCCGTCTTCGCTGCGCTCCTCAACCCGCTGCAGGTCGGCGTTATGGTGCCGCTCATTGAGCAAGCCCAAAGCGAGCTCAATAAATGGAAAGGACTCGATAAGCCTCCCGTCTTTGCAGCTGCCTCTCCTTACACGGCTTCTAAAGAAGAACTCCAAGAAGCCGCACGAAAACTCGTTCATCAAGGCGCGGAGGTTATCGTGCTCGACTGCATGGGTTATTCCAAGACGCTGCGCGATATCTGTGCGGAAGCGGTAGATGTTCCCGTGATCGCATCGAGCACAATGGTTGCCGAGCTCACAGCCAACCTGCTCTAACTTTTGCTTCTTGCTCAAACCGCCGAATTCTTTCAGAATCCGGCGGTTTTTCTTTTTGGGGTCTGCGTGACCTCCTTCGGGCACTAGAGCGGCCGGGCAAAATGTGCCGCGCCGTCCCCATCCATACAGATCATTAAACGGGCAATTGGATGCTCTGCAAGCAGGCGGCGATCCATCACCCGCTGAAGCGCCTTTACGCCGTTTTGGAGTTCAGTGCTCGATGCGCTTTCCAAGGCCTCAAGCATTTTTGCATCCTGCTTGACGGCGCCGAGAAGATCAAGCTCCTGAGGCGTCATCGTGCGCCCGGAGGTTTCAGCCGTCTGCAAAATCAATGCATGAACCGCATTCGTTATTTTTTGCGTGCTGGGAAACGCCTCTGCCCGCCAAGCGATGCGGGAAGCAGAATGCATGCCGCGGCAGTAGTCCGTGGAATAAAGAACATTGGAAGCCGCGAGCGCCTCTAGGAGCAATACGGCACTGATCCGTTCGAGAAGAAGTCCGTAAGCGCGCTTCAAGGCAGTGTCAGCGGATTCAAGAGCGGTCAGCGCGTCAGATTCTGCGGCAGCTTCGAGCGCCGCGTCAATCTTCAATATCCGCTCGTCAACCGACTGCGTCAAAGCGTCAATGACTTCGAGCGTCAGCGCTGTATCCCAATCTGCCCAGTTCCCGTTTATCGTGAGGCGCTGAGCCTCTTCACCGAGCGCTTTAATCTTGTCTGCCGTTTGCAGCCAATCCTCTGTGCGCTGAGGAGAGAGTTTCTCGAGGCGACTCAGGTGCTTCTCGGCGCTCTCGAGACAGTCATTAAGGCTTCGCAGGAGCACGCCTTCCGGGGCGGCTGCGATCCGGAACCCCTCTTCGACAGCAGCGAAAAGGGGCTCCGCCCCATCGAGCGCGGAGCTGTTGCCCATGAGCAGACCGCCCGTCCCCAAAGCGGCGGCAGAGGCGGTGGCGGGAGCTTCTTGAGTTTTTGCACAGCAGAGAACAAAGGCGTTGTGAGCGAGATCTGAATCCACGCTCCATTCAAGCGCTCCGCCTCGAAGGGCGAGCTGCTGAGCGGCTGCGTCGAGTTTATTTTGCTCATCTTCGAGAGCTGCAGCGTCGCCCGCGCAGGCATAAAGGCGCTCGAGCCCCTCTCGACACTCAGCCTCCGGCGCACGCTGCAGAACAATCGTCCGGCCGTCGGCGGACTTCAAAAGAAAGGCAGCCGGCCGGCCAGGGCCATGCTGAGGCGCTTTGGACTCCGCGGTTTCCTTTTTAACGGCTTTCGGCACATCCGGACGGCGAGCAGCAATGCGCTCCCGACGACGGGGCGCTGCGGCAGACGCTTTGCCCAAGCGGCTCAGCTCAGCCTCGCCGCGGCGCCGCGACGCTGCTCGGGTCAAACCCCAAACCCCCGCAGCGAGGCCGACAGCCCCAATAAAGAGCCAAGTGAAAAGTTCCGGATCAATGTGCTGCATGCCTTGCGCCTAAAAGTGTTCTTTTGCCAGTAGCACCCGCATTTTAAGCGGTGCTCTGCGAGCCTTAATGCTGTTTAGCTGGGGGATGCCGTTCAGCAGTGTCTGTTAAACAATGGACAGATCACACAAAAAGCCTTTTTGTCCATTGGGATAATCCTCAGCGAACCTTTACATCGCGATAATCTTTTCTCTGAGATCAAATGGGATCAGCCTTTTATCGGGTACGATTGAGGCCGGTTCGTTTGGAGTATTACTGCATTCCTGACGGCTCCTTCCCAACAAGCATCCCTCAGCCCGCTGAAGACGTCAGGTTTTCTGCGCCGCTGCCTTCACTGCACGTCCGCAGCATCCCAACTGCGGCCGGAGAAAAAGATCAATGACAGCGACTCAACCGCTTACCGAAACGACCGTGCTCGCCAACGACGTCAAGATGCCGACCATCGGCTTCGGGACGTGGCAGATTCCCATCAACGAGAATTTTGACAGCACCATCCAGACAGCGATACAACTCGGCTACCGCCAGTTCGACACCGCACAGATTTACAACAACGCTCAGCGTATGGGCGAAGCGATCCGCGCGTCAGATGTTCCGCGCTCTGAATTCTTCCTGACGAGCAAGATTTGGGCTTCACACCGCTCCTATGAGAGCGCCCGCGAAGCCTATGAGATGATCCTCACCCAGATGCAGACGGACTATCTCGATCTGCTCCTCATCCATTGGCCGGCCGCTCAGGGAGAGCCCATGGTCTGGCAGGCACAGAACGCCGGCGCCTGGCGTGCGCTCGAAGAGCTTTACACCGAAGGGCGCGTCCGTGCCATCGGCGTATCCAACTTCCTCCCCCATCACCTCGTTCCGCTGCTTGCCCGTGCCCGCGTAAAACCGATGGTGAATCAGCTCGAAATTCATCCGGGCTATGCGCAGCCGGCCGCCGTCAATTTCTGCCGTGCCAAGGGCATTCAGGTTCAGGCCTGGAGTCCGCTCGGCCGCGGGACGCTCCTGCGCCATGCGCTGCTCGAAAAGATCGCTGCCGCCCACGGCAAGACGCCTGCCCAGGTCGCTCTGCGGTGGTGCATTGAGCGCGGCATCGCCCCGATCCCGAAGTCGACGCTTTTCGCGCATCAGCAGGAAAATCTGAACGTTTTTGACTTCTCGCTGACGCCCGAAGAAGTCAACGAACTGACGGCCATGCCGCAGACCTCGTTCTCTGGACTCCATCCGGATACGGTGACTTTCTAAGTCTTCCGTCAATCGGCATCAGAAAGCTCGGCATTTTTCGGAACGGCCGAGCTTTTTCGCCTAAAAGACGCCCGCGGTCTTTCGGGCTAATACGTACGATAAAGCCCAGACTTCATAAAGAAGGCTGGGCTAAAACCTGAACTCCCGGATAGCTGATCCATATTTATATTGATCAGCATCAATTTTGGCTATTCTTCGGTTCTTAAAGCCTGGTTTTCAATATCTTTGGAAGCCAGGCTTTTAAATTCATGATAAAATGATCCATACCATATAAATATAGAGCATTAGGGGGCTTCATGTCCGATAGTCAAAATTGGTACTTCACTGCCGAAACCAACGCCAAGGGCTATACCTACATCAAGGCCTACCAAACCAAATGGGACCCGGTGCGCAAGCGTTCCCACAGTTTCAATCGCCGTCATGTTGGCAGACTGCACGATGACGGCCGTGTCGTGCCCAGCAAAGCATTCCTTGAACAATTTCCTCAGTACGCAGGCTTCCCGCTTTTTTATGGTGCCGACAAGCGTTTGGTCGATGAAGAGACTTATCGCCGTGATTTCCCAGAGCGGCCGGGACCGGATCGAGATATTGAAGAAGCCCTTAAAGACGATGTGCTTAACGTTGGGGCCGCTTGGGCTATTGAGACGCTTGCCGAAGAAGCTGGGCTGTTTCGTTCATTGGCGGATATCTTCGGTCACGCACAGGCACGCGAACTGCTTCATCTCGCCATTTACAAATTGGACCAGGGCGGCAGTATGGCTGCTTATGGCGAATGGTGGAAGGAGGTCTATCTTAAGAACGCCAGCCCGCTTAGCGATCAGCGTATCAGTGAGCTGCTTTCTGCGGTCAGCGTCAAGGATTTCGAGGAATTTTTCAGGCTCCGTCATGCAGCCAAACTCGATAAAGCCAAAGCTGAAGACGTCGAAAGTCTGACCTACGCTTTGGACAACACATCCATCTCCACATACTCCAAAACGATTGGTGATGCGGCGTATGGTCATGCCAAGAGGGATCCCGATCTCAAGCAGATCAATTACACCTTCGTATGCGATCAAAAAGACGGAGAAATCGTCTTTGCTTATACGTATGAAGGATCCATCAATGACGCCGCAGCTCTCAAAGAAATCATTTACCGCATGCGAGCGGCAGATCTCGATCTTTCCAACGTTACCTTGGTGACGGATCGAGGTTATTCCTCACTGCAGAATGTCCAAAAAATGATCAATCTCGAACTGAAGTTCATTCAAGGCGTTCGCATTGTTGAAGACGTCATGAAGCTCAGATTCGATGAATACCGAGAATCGTTTCGCGACATTGGGTTTTACGACGCAGAGACTCGTGCCTATGCCCGAACGGTTAAGGAATCGTGGAAGCTGGAAACCGACAGCGGAATGCTTAACAAGGATCTCTTCGTACACCTGTACCGCTTCCCCGGTGCTGATGAAGACGAGATGACTGAATTGGCTGCCAGAGTGGCAGAGATTCTCAAGTTCAAAGCAGACAATCGAGAAGTGCCGCCTGAACTTTGGCGTACGTACAGGCGCTACATCAAAGAACTGCCGGCTGCTGAAGGCAGAAAGAAACGTTGGGACCGCAATGATGAGGCCATTCGTGAGGCAGTCCGATATGCCGGAATGTTTGTCATTCGCAGCAATATCGAAAGCGATCCTTTTGCTGCGCTGCAGGCATACAAAAAGCGGAACATTGTTGAACTGGACTTCAGCCAATACAAAAATTGGGTAGACGGAGATCGCCTGCGCTGCACGAGCAAGAGCTACCTGGGCAAGCTCTTTGTCTGCACGATAGCGGCCTCACTGCGGCTCATGATGATGAGTCGTGCTCAGACCAATGCCAAGACTGCGGGTCTGAAAATTCCCAAAGATTCCATGGATGTGCTGATGGCAAAACTGCGCGGCATCAAAGCTGAGAAGCGCAGAAACGCCAATGCTTGGGTGGTGCGTCAGTTAAGTAAAAAGCAGCGCGATATGCTCGCGCTGCTTGGATTGAAACTGCCGCCTAAAACTCTCCGCTGATTTATGGATCAGTTAACCGGGAGTTCAGGCTTCAGGAGGTTTTGTTTATCTACGGCTCTCTGCGCTCCGCCTTGGGGAGCAGAGCGCATAAAGATCAATTAGCCGTATAGCGGTGCTCGCGAAGCGCCTGAACACGGTCTTCAATCGAAGGGTGCGAAGCAAAGAGACTGCCGATGCCGCCCGAAATACCGAAGCCCTTTACGGCGCCAGGAAGTTCATTGGGTTCCATGCCGCCCAAGCGCTGCAGCGCATTGATCATCGGCGTGGTGTCGTGCATGAGATCTGCTGCGCCAGCGTCAGCATGGTATTCACGCCAGCGGCTGAAGTAAGCAACGACCATCGAGGCGAGGAAGCCCAGGCAGATATCGAGAACAAGCGACGTCACATAGTAGCCGACGCCCGGACCTTCATCTTCATTACGCAGAATCTGGCGGTCAACCACCCAACCGATGATGCGGGAGATGAAGAACACGAAAGTGTTCATCACGCCCTGCAGAAGCGTCATCGTCACCATATCGCCATTCTTCACATGGCTCATTTCATGGGCAAGAACGGCTTCAACTTCCTGAGCATTCATTGAGCTCAAGAGTCCCGTCGACACTGCGACGAGAGAATTGGAGCGCGAGGGGCCCGTAGCGAAAGCGTTGGGTTCACCTTCATAGATGGCGACTTCCGGCATCGGAAGACCCGCTTCATTGGCGAGCTTGCGCACGGTTTCAACGACGTACTGCTCCACGCGGTTGCGGGGATTATTCACGTCAATCATTGTGAGGCCCATCGTCATCTTCGCCATCATCTTGGAGGCGAGGAGCGAGATGATCGAACCCGAGAAGCCCACCACCATCGCAAAGATGAAAAGGGTTCCAAGGTTGAGGTTCGAACCGGCCATGGTGCCGAAATTGATGCCGAACACCATCTGCACCACCGTGAGGATCACGGAAAGCATGATGAAGATGGCGAGATTGGCCAAAATGAGGAGGCCGATGCGCTTAAACATGGCTATCTTCTTCCTTCTAGGCGTCCATCCGGACGCATTAAAAATTGCAGCTGCCGCTTCGTCTTTATTCTCATGGCCGCAACAGCGCGATGCCCCGCGAATGTCTGAAGTTCTCTGAGAGGGTGGGGTATCCGCTTCAGACAATCCGCCCAGTCTTAGGGGAATTTGAAGTTTATTTTACGGTTGAGACTCGAGAGGCTGATTGCTTCATCAGCACCTATTTGTAACAAACAGGCGGCGATTTCAACGATCAGCAACGCGCTTGGGTGAGAAGCTTTCCCATGCACCGCACCCTAAGCAGTGCCACGAGAAGCTCGACGCTAAGAACCCGCACTTGCGGCACTGGAAGCGGCTCCACTTGCGGCCATTCTTTTCCATCAATCCCGCCACGAGCTTTGTCATGGGATCATCGGGATTGCCTTTAAGACGAATCTGCAAAAGCGCGTTGTAGGCCGACAGCGTCGGATGCTTTTCAAGAAGACTCTGCGCGAGAGTCTCAGCCGCTCCGATGCCCTGCCAAGCGGCAATACGCGAAAGCGTCGCTTCCATAACATCAGCCGTACTGAGCCGTTCCGTGGTGTCGAGCAAGAGCTTTAATGCACCCGCACGGTCTCCCTGTTCATTCATCGCATCGGCGAGCTTGCCGATTACCAACGGCGCATAATCCGGATTCTTCTCAATGACTCGGCGCCACCAGCGAACTGCTTCAGTCGTGGCGCCTGCGGCCTCTGCCACCTTGGCAATCGTCATCTGGGCACGCGGCGTAGCGTCCGCGTACTTCATAAGCTGCTCGACCAAAAGACGCGCATCTTCCGAACGCTTGGCACGAAGCGCCTGATCAATGCGTTCGCAGTAGAAATGCGCAATTTCAAGCGAATGCGTTTCGCCAGCCTGTGTTTCGAGCAATCGAGCCGTTTCCGTTGCCGCCGCCCATTCATGCTCAATGACATAGATGGAGAGCAGCTGGCGAAGCGCATAAAGATGTTCGCTCGGCACCGAAGAGAGTTTGCGGTAAGCCGCTTCTGCGCGGTCAAAGAAGCCCGCCGCCAGAAAGTCCTGAGCGAGCTCCTTGAGCGCTAGGGCACGTTCTTCATCCGAAAGATCCGCACGATTGTAGAGATGCCGATGCAGACGAACCGCTCGTTCAAATTCCCCCCGACTGCGAAGCATGTTCCCGAGAACGCGTTCAAGTTCCGTGAGTTCCGGATCCACGCGCACAACTTCAATGAAGGCGTCAATCGCCTTGTCGGATTCACCGTCCAGAAGAAGGGCAAGCCCTTTCGTGGTGATCTCCGGCACCTTCTCGGATTCGCCCCGCTGCTTCTGATCGAACCCCCTGCACCACCAGCCGGCAAAGAAGAGGACGGGTACGAATACCAGATACCAAAGGTCAAATTCCATGATTGAACGCGGGACGGGAAAAAAGGACTGAGGGAGGGATTTTACGCCGGATTGCTTGTTTTGTTTGAATTTTTCTTGATAGAACTGCTTCACCAGCCGCACAAGAACTTTTGCCTCTGATAAACAAACGGCGCGGAGTTCGATATTGAACTTCGCGCCGTTTTGTTCTTGGGACTCAATGTCCCCATCAACTTGTTGTGAGTTCCAGATCTCCTCTCGAGCAGAGATCAAGTATCACGCAAGGCTTGATGAATTAGAACGTGTGGACGAGACCGCAGTAGACCTGGGTGAGCTGAGCCTTGTCGCCAGAGTCATCAGCCTTGGTCTGACCATAACCCGCACCAACATAAACACCGGTACGTTCGGAGAGCGGGTAGTTATAACGGGCAGACGCACCGTAGAACTTGAAGTCTTGATCAGCCTCAGCGTCGAATTCTTCAGAGTAATCTACGTAATAGAGACCCGCCGTCAGCGTACCACCAACGAGCGGAGCAGCCGCACCCAGGTGCAGACCGTAGCCCTTCAGGCCCAATGCATCTTTGCCGAAAGCTGTAGCCTCACCCCACTCATTGGTATTGAGAGCAGTCTGATGCTTGAAGTACTGCGCTTCGGCGAAAATCTGAACAACTTCGAAATCATAGTTGCCGCCCAAGAAGACCAACTGGCCGTCCTTGTCCAGCTCACGGGCGGCAGGGATAGTAGATGTAGCAGCAGAAGAACCGTATTTCGTCAGTTCATAGCCGACAGCAAACGAGGCGGGACCATATTCACCGGACAAACCGACAGAAGCGTAACGCTGAGCGTCAGAGGTACCTTCATCGCCACTGTAAGTTTTAGCTTTGGTGTCAGTCTTGAAAGAATACTGAGCGGTCAGCTGCAGACCGGCAAAACGCGGGGTCTGGTAGACAACCATGTTGTCATAACGAGAAGAGGAGGCAAAGCCCCAAACGTCACCGTCACCGCCGTCGAAGGATTCGACGTAGCCGAGCATGTCATAGGTACCGGCAGACGAGGCGATGCCGCCGAAACGGCCGAAGGCAACAGAACCGAACGGGCCGGAGAGCGTCAGACCGGCTTCACGGCCGAAGAGGCGGCTGCCCTGACCCATCGTGCCGTCGTCACCATTGAAGCCGCTTTCGAGCTTGA
>OJKC01002152.1_pt1 | contig 10931 bp, 6 predicted proteins | sample 1596401 | NCBI WGS metagenome assembly OJKC01 (sample SAMEA4350162, study PRJEB24818) | metagenome | biome: human; feature: gut; material: faeces | place: Denmark | collected 2013-09 | reverse complement strand
TTTGAAAAGGAAGAAACGGGCTCAGAGGAAAAGAGACTCCGCGAATAGCGGGGGCTCGTTCCGTCGAGGCCGGTTCTGACGCGCCTCCGGCGGCCCCTTCTTTTCCGTCTTGCCGGAAAAGATGGGGGAGAAAAGGGGCGCTTGGTTACGTTTGGTGCTTCCTGCCTCTGAATTCAGGCAGGAACCTATGTTTCAGGCGTCGTTCCACACGATAGTCACCTCACGTATGTCTGACTACGCGCCGCCTGATACGTAGGAATCAGATTGGTGAGCAGTTTCCTTAGAATATTTGCAATAAATAGAAGGTGCAGTCTGATTTTGTCAGACTGCACCTTTTTGCATTGGATTTTCTTGATTTGCACGCACCCAAGGCTCCCCTTGTCAAGGGGAGCTGATCCCGAAGGGTCTGAGGGGTGAACCCCGCCGCAGCGGAAAGGCTCCCCTTGCAGGGGAGCTGTCTGCGAAGCAGACTGAGAGGTTGTCACAAATTTGCAGCAACCTCTCCGTCTCGGCTTCGCCGAGCCACCTCCCCTGGAAGGGGAGGCTTTGGGACTGTGCGCGCCAAAGGCTTCCCCTATGAGGGGGAAGGCAGGGGCTGCGGTTCCACTTATTTGACCCCCGCCAATGCGTTGAGGTAGCGGACGAAGGCTTTGCTGTTGATCATGTAGGGGTAGTTGATGACGATCAGGTCGTCGACGCCCTGGTCGGCGGCGAAGGCGGCGAGGTCCAGGGTGGGCTTGCCCTCCTGGTTGAACTCGCGCGGGTCGATGACGATGATGCGGCCGTAGTGGCTCGTGAGGAAGGGCACGAAGGCGTTGCCGTAGGATTCCTTCAGCACGATGCAGGTCGGGCCCTGCACGTCGCTCTCGACGATGCAGACGGGCGTATCGCCGCCGATGAAGCAGAGATATTTATTGGAGACGCTCTCGTCCAGCTGCGTATAGACGACGCTCACCGGCGTGCCGTTTTCCAGAGAGCCGTCGGCATAGTATCTTGCATGGGTATCGGCGATGGGCAGGTAATAGTCCAGATAGTCCGGGTGCTGCTTGAGCACGTCGCTCTGCGGGTAGCCCTTGGTGAAGGTGTACATGGAGCCGAGGAAGGTGTCATACCGGCCGGTCTGGAACTGCTCGAGCGGCACGGCATCGAAGCCCGCGGCCTCACAGAAGGCGGTATAGGCGTAATACGCGCCCAGCTGCGTCCAGTGGTGGTCGGTGCGGAAGTAGATGTATTCGTCGGTATGGGCGCGGAGCTTCGCGTAGGCATCGACGGTGACGATGCCGCTGTCCATCCGGCTGTAGCAGAAGTCGATCATATCCTTCTGGCTGTGCTCGCCGGTGTGCAGGCTCTCGGGCGAGTAGAATTCGCCGCCGTTCGGCGTCACGAGCGAGATCGTGCGCACGTCCGGCCCGAGGGCCTTTGCCAGATTTCCGACCGCGGCGGCGTAGCTGGTGATGATATCGTCGAGGCGCGTGGGGATCTCCATCGCGCGGTCGCCGACGACCACGACGGAGCCCGCGTAGCTCGCGTCGGACTCATCCGGCGTGTCGATCTCCGGGTCCGCCTCGGGCTGCGGTTCGGTCGGCTCCTCCCCTGCCGGTTCGGCCGGATCGGTCTCGTCGGGCTGCGGCTCCTCCTGCGGATCGTCAGACGGCACAGATGTGGAGTCGGACGGCGGTTCGGCAGGTGCTTCCTGCGCGGGCGGCTTCGCCTCGGGCGCGGTCTGGCCGTTGGCCTTCTGCACGGCGTCGAGCGCTTCGCCGCCGTGCGCGGCGGCGTCGGTCTGGTTCACGATGAGCACGCTGTCTTCGCCGGAGCCGGAGTAATAGTAGAATTTATTGAGCGTCCGGTTCGCGTTCAGCAGCGTCTCGCGGCCGGGAAAGGTATCGGAGTAATACTGCTCGAGCGCCGGGATATACGTCCCGTCCAGCAGCGCGCGGACGGAAAATTCCGGCCTGACAAACTCGCGCTTTTCCGAGGCGGAGCCCGCCGCGTCCTGATCGGCCAGCGAATATATGCCTACGCCGAGCAGCGCGGCCAGCAGCACGAGCAGGAAGACCGTATAGAGTTTTTTCATCGTTCCGCCCTCCCTTAGAACCGGAAATACAGGAATGCGTTGTAGGTCGAGCCGACCAGCGCGATCGTGGACAGGGCCAGCAGCACCGCGTCAAACACGAACGTCACGCAGGCGTAGACGATCTGCCCGCTGCGCTTGCCGCCCTGCACGCACACACCGCCGAAAAGATTGCCGAGATTCTGCGGCACCGACGTCGCGCCGATCGCGCAGACGAGCAGCAGCGGCAGGTTGTTGACCAGCTGGATGCCGGTCTGCGCGTTGGAAAATCCCGCCCCGAGCAGCCCGAACAGCAGCCCGAAGTGCTGCAGCAGCTGCGTCAGGTCCGTAAAGTAGAAGATGTTCCACCCGAGGATCACCAGCAGCATCGTCCCCACGCGGCGCAGGATCGTGGGGATGCGCCGCAGGCGCTTTTCCCCGATGGTCTTTTCCGCGGCCAGGATCACGAAGAAATACAGACCCCAGAGCACAAAATTCCAGCTCGCGCCGTGCCACAGCCCGGTCAGGGCCCAGACGACGGCCATATTGAGCAGCTGGTGCTTTTTCTTGCCGCCCAGGGGGATATAGACATAATCGCGAAAGAACGAACCGAGCGAGATATGCCAGCGCCGCCAGAACTCGGTGATGGAGCGCGAGGTATAGGGCAGGCGGAAATTCTCCGGGTATTTGAAGCCGAAGATGCGGCCCATGCCGATGGCCATATCAGAATAGCCGGAAAAGTCGAAATAGATCTCAAAGGTATAGAGCACGATGCCGAGCCAGGCCGCAGCGGTCGTCGCCGAGGCGGCGCTGCCGTCCAGGATCTGCGCGGCGACCTTGCCCGCGGCGTCGGCCAGCAGGACCTTTTTGGCAAGGCCGATGCAGAAGCGCGTCGCGCCGTAGAACGCATCGGCGGCGTCAAAGCTGCGCGCGTCGATCTGCCCGGCGACGTCGGCATAGCGGACGATCGGCCCGGCGATGAGCTGCGGGAAGAGCGAGATGTAGAGCAGAAATTTTGCAAACGACCGCTGCGCCGGGACATCCCCGCGCCAGACGTCGACCGTGTAGGAAAGCGCCTGGAAGGTATAAAACGAGATGCCGATGGGCAGCGCGATGGCTGGTACGGGGATCGACGCGCCGAACAGCGCGTTCAGGTTTTCCACCACGAAGCCCGTATATTTGAAGACCGCGAGGCACCCGAGGTCCAGCACCAGCGCCAGCACAAGAAACACGCGCTTGTGCCGCTTTTCGATCAGCAGCCCGAAGCCCCAGTTGACCGCCGCGGCGGCGATCATCAGAAACAGGTAGACCGGCTCGCCCCAGGCGTAGAAGATCAGGCTGAAGACGATCAGCACCGCATTTTTCGCCGGAATGCTGCGGCAGAGGAAATACGCCGCCAGACACAGCGGCAGGAACAGATATAAACAGATCAGGTTGGAAAAGACCATGGCACGCACGCTCCAGCTTCGGGTTTGATTTACATAATTCCATCTTTTTTAATTTAGCAGATGCGCCGGTATTTTTCAAGCAAAACTGACAGTTTTACACAACTTTTCTCGCGGGCGCGGAAAAGCTTTGCTTGCTTTTGCCTGTTTTACGTGCTATACTGATGTTGTTTCATGTGGAATCTGCACAATATCGGAAAGTTGAGGGGTTCAGACATGCTGGCTATCGAGAGGAAAAATGAAATTCTGGACAAGCTCCGCGCCGAGCAGCGTGTGCTCGTCAGCGATCTTGCCGAGTATTATAACGTCACGGAGGAGACGATCCGCCGCGATCTGGACAAGCTGGAAAAAGAGGGCTACGCGACCAAGACCTACGGCGGCGCGATCCTCGGCAACAGCACGAAGACGGATCTGTCCTACACCATCCGCAACAAGACCAACGTGGACGCCAAAAACCAGATCGCCGCGCTGGCCAGCCGCCTCATCGAGGACGGCGACCACCTGATGCTCGACGACAGCTCGACGTCTTTGTATCTGGCAAAAAAGCTGAAGGAAAAGAAAAATCTGACCGTCATCACCAACTCGGTCGAGCTCGTCGTGGAGCTCAACGGCATCGATGGCTGGACGATCATCCTGACCGGCGGACGGCTGAAGCCGGATTCTCTCGCGCTGGTCGGCGACCAGACGCAGCAGATGCTGCGGCGCTACCACGTCGATACGGCCGTCATGTCCTGCAAGGGCATCGACCTTAAGGCCGGGGTGACGGATTCGTCCGAGTTCCACGCGCAGACAAAGCAGTCGATGCTTCGCTGCGCGAAGAAGAAGATTCTCATCCTCGACAGCAGCAAGATCGACAAGGTCTCCTTCATCGACATCGCCCCGCTCGACGCCTTCGACATCGTCGTCACCAACACCGCCCCCAGCAAACCTTGGCTCGACTTCTTCGCCGACCACAACGTCGAATGCCTCTACCCCGGAAAATAAAACAACCACCCCCAGCCGCCGCAAAGCCGCTGGGGGATCTTTATGCCTTCTTCTGTAGGGGCGTAATAACAACTTCCCCGCAAAAAGGTGCAGCCTGACGAAATCAGACTGCACCTTCTATTGATGGCAAATATTCTACGGCAACTAGCTGCAAATCTGGACCCACCGTATCAGGCGGCGCGTAGCAAGACGCCCGTGAGGTGAGTCCCGTGTGGAACGCCAGACCAAAACATTGGTCCCTGCCTGAATTCAGAGGCAGAAAGTACCTCGCATCCCCCAGCGCCCTTTTCTTCCCTATCTTTTCCCGCGCAAGGGAAAAGATAGGGCCGCCGGAGGCGCGTCAGAAACGACCACGACGGAACGAATCCTTGCAGGCAAGGCTTCTTATCCTCTGTGCTCGTTTCTTCCTTTCCAAACCGCAAACTGAATTTGCGGTTTGGGTTTTTCTATGCAAAGCTGCAACAACCTCTCAGTCTCGGCTGCGCCGAGCCAGCATCCCTACCCCTTTTGTCCCTTCGGGACATTTCCCCCTGATAGGGGGAATCGGCCCCTGGAAGGGGAGTCCCTTTGGGGTGCTCACATTGCGGCGAGCAGGGGTGGGAGGTCCAGGAGGGTTTCGGCGACCTGGTCGCAGCGGGCGTCGGCGCGGGCGCGGGGGCCGCAGAAGATGGTGGGCAGGCCCGCGTTGCGGCCGCCCTGCATATCGCTCGAGAGGCTGTCGCCGATCATGACGGCGCAGGCGCGGTTCTCCTCGCCGAGCTCGGCGAAGACCTTGTCGAAAAATTCCCGGTCCGGCTTCTTGCAGCCCATCTGCTCGGAGATGAACACCCGGTCAAAATATTTCGCCATGCCGCTGTCGGCGATGCGGCGGGTCTGGATGTCGGTGCTGCCGTTCGTCACGATGCAGATCTGATACCGCTCGTGCAGCTGCCGCAGGACCTTCTCGCAGTGCGGCATGAGATCGTGCTGCAGGCGGAGCGCGTTGTGATACGCCTCGTTGCACGCCGCGGGTGAGGCGTCGATGCCGCAGCGCTCAAACAGCTGCCGGAAGCGCTCGTCGTACAGCGCATCCTTCACGATCTCGCCGCGCTCAAAGCGCTCCCACAGGCGGTCGTTGATCGACCCGTAGAGCTCCAGCAGCTGCGGCGTGCATTCCACGCCGAACTGCGCGAGCGCGGCGCGCAGCGCCCGCTTGTAGCCTGTCTGAAAGTCAAACAGCGTATCGTCGATATCCATCAGCAGAATGCGCACTGGCATAAGAGGATCCTCCGGGAAAGTTTTTTTGTATTGTAGCATGGTTTATGCTATAATACAAAGAGTTTTTGAAAAGGAGCCCCTTCATGCAGACCATTACCGAACTTCTGGCGCAGGAACTCAACTGCAGACAGGAATATATCGCAAATGTCATCGCCCTTCTTGACGAGGGCAACACCATTCCCTTCATCGCCCGCTACCGCAAGGAGCAGCACGGCGCCATGGACGACACGACGCTCCGCACGCTTGAGACGCGGCTGCAGTATCTGCGCAATCTCGCCCAGCGGCGCGAGGAGGTCAAGGCCTCCATCGCCGCGCAGGAAAAGCTGACGGACGAGCTGGCAAAGGCCATCGACGAGGCCGCGACGCTCGCGGAGGTCGAGGACCTCTACCGCCCCTACAAGCCCAAGCGCCGCACGCGCGCGACGATCGCCCGGGAAAAGGGCCTCGAGCCGCTGGCGGACGCTATCTTTGCCCAGACGCTGCGCATGGACCCGCCCGAGGCGCTGGCCGCGGCGTATATCGACCCGGACAAGGGCGTCGGGACGCTGGAAGACGCGCTGGCCGGCGCGTCCGACATCCTCGCCGAGCGCATCTCCGACGACGCGGAGGTGCGCAAGAGCCTGCGTGCGCTCATGCACCGCCGCGGCACGGCGCAGTCGGCCGCGGCAAAGGAGGAGGACGAGAAGACCGCTGTCTACCGGCAGTATTTTGATTTCTCGCAGCCCATCTCCCGCCTGCAGAGCCATCAGATCCTGGCCCTCAACCGCGGCGAGCGCGAGGGCGCGCTGAAGGTCAGCCTGACGGTCGACCGCGACGAGGCGCTGCAGTGCATCCGCCGCGGCGTGGTAAAGCCCAGGAGCCCCGCGATGGACTTCATGAAGGCTGTCTGCGACGACAGCTATGACCGGCTGCTGGAGCCCAGCATGGAGCGCGAGCTGCGCACCGCCCTGACTGACACGGCCAACGAGCAGGCCATCCACAACTTTGCGCTCAACCTCCGCCCGCTGCTCATGCAGCCACCGGTCAAGGGCGCGGTCACGATGGGCCTCGACCCCGGCTACAGCCACGGCTGCAAGGTCGCGGTCGTCGACGAGACGGGCAAGGTGCTCGACACCACGGTCGTCTATCCCACCTTCGGCGAAAAGCAGAAGCAGGACGCCATCACGAAGCTCTCTCAGCTCATCAAAAAGGACAACGTGCGCCATCTTGCCATCGGCAACGGTACCGCCTCGCGCGAGACGGAGGCGATGGCCGTCGAGATGATCCGCAGGCTGGGCGGCGGCGTGTCGTATATGATCGTCAATGAGGCGGGTGCGTCGGTCTATTCCGCTTCGAAGCTGGCGGCGGAGGAATTCCCGCAGTACGACGTGAATCTGCGCTCGGCCGTGTCGATCGCGCGGCGGCTGCAGGACCCGCTGGCCGAGCTCGTGAAGATCGACCCGAAGGCCATCGGCGTCGGCCAATATCAGCACGACATGCCGGAGAAGGAGCTCGACGCGGCGCTCGGCGGCGTGGTCGAGGCGTGCGTCAACGCAGTCGGCGTGGACCTCAATACGGCTTCCGCTCCGCTGCTGCGACAGGTCGCGGGCCTGAACGCGACGACAGCCAAAAACATCGTCGCCTACCGTGAGGAAAACGGCGCGTTCACCTCTCGCGCGCAGATCAAGAAGGTCCCGAAGCTGGGGCCGAAGGCGTTTGAACAGTGCGCAGGCTTTTTGCGCGTGCCGGAGAGCCGGCAGGTGCTCGACCACACGGGCGTGCACCCGGAGAGCTATGACGCGGCGAAGAAGCTCGCGGAGCTGCTGGGGATCGACCTGAAAAACGCGGGCAAGCCCGAGATGGCCGCCCTTCCCGACAAGCTCCGCGCCTACGGCGCAGAGAAGGCCGCGGCCGAATGCGGGGTCGGCGTGCCGACGCTGCAGGATATCGTCAAGGAGCTGGTCAAGCCCGGCCGCGACCCGCGCAGCGATCTGCCCGCGCCGATCCTGCGCACGGACGTGCTGGAGATCAAGGATCTGAAGCCCGGCATGGTGCTGACCGGCACCGTCCGCAACGTCATCGACTTCGGCGTCTTCGTCGACATCGGCGTCCACCAGGACGGCCTCGTCCACATCTCGCAGGTCAGCAGCAAGTATATCAAGCACCCCTCCGAAGTCGTCTCCGTCGGCGACGTGGTCAAAGTCGCCGTCCTCGACGTCGACCAAAAACGCGGCCGCATCAGCCTGACCATGAAAGGCGTGAAATAAAAAAGGCTCCCCTCCCAGGGAAGCTGGCTCGGCGAAGCCGAGACTGAGAGGTTGTTGCAAATTTGCCATGAAACCCAAACCGCAAATTCAGTTTGCGGTTTGGAAAGGAAGAAACGAGCACAGAGGATAAGAAGCCTTGCTTGCAGGGATTCGTTCCGTCGTGGTCGTTTCTGACGTGCCTCCGGCGGCCCTATCTTTTCTCTCGCAAGAGAAAAGATAGGGGAGAAAAGAGTGCTTGGACGCGTTTGGTGCATTCTGCCTCTGATTTTAGGTAAGCTCCAATATTTCAGGCGTCGTTCCACTCGATAGTCACCCTATGTACGTCTTACTACGCGCCGCCTGATACGGGGGTTCCAAATTTGCGACTAGTTACCGTAGAACATCTGCCATCAATAGAAGGTGCAGACCGGATTTGCCGGTCTGCACCTTTTTGCGGGGAGATGATCTTTATTTGCTCCGTGCTGATCTGTAAAATTATTCGACATTACGGAAATATAGCCATCTATGCAAAACATTCGACATACGATACAACAATCCTCCAATACCGAAAGAAGCGCTTGCGCTTCCGCGCTGGTTCTGGTATCCTGAGACCAGCTGAGACGGACAGCGGGTGTGCCGCGCTGTTCGGGATTGGCGAATCATAAAAGAAAACGTTTGAAATTGTAAAACGATCCATTGCAATCTGACGCTTCGGCTGATATAATGCAGCTGTAGAAATTTTTTTATAGATTGTTATATTTTAAGGAGAATAACCATGCTTGTAAAACGCTTTTTCGCCTGCCTTCTGGCGCTGGCTCTGCTGGTTGGGATGCTTTCCGGCTGCGCGGCGAAGCCGTCGGAGACGGCGGCGGAGCCGATGGTCCTGTTTACCGACTCGCTCGGCCGGAAGGTCAGGGTCCCGGCGTCTTTGACGCGCGTCGCGCCGGAATACATGTCGACGATCAACGCCACGCCGTCCTCCAGCCAGTACAGATACCTAAACCCGCGCCTCATTGGTCTCCCCACGACCGGCCAGATGTACGGCAGCAAGTCGACGCTCAATCTTGAGTCCATCCTCTCCTCCGGTACGCAGGTCGTGATCGACATTGGCGACAAAAAGGACGACATGGCCGCCGACCTTGACGCGCTGCAGCGGCAGATCGGCATCCCGGTCATCTTCATCGAGGCGGACCTGCCGCATATGGCCGCGGCCTTCCGCACGCTCGGCAGCATTCTGGAAGGAAAGGCCGAGCGGGGCGAGGAGCTGGCGGCGTTCGTGGAGCAGACGGTCTCGATGGCGGAGGAAAACGCCGCGAAAATTCAGGACAGCGAACGCCTGTCCGTCCTCTATACGTCCGGCTCGTCCGGCCTCAATACGAATGCGAAGGGCTCGACGCAGGCGCAGGTCCTGGACCTTATGGGCCTGGAAAACGCGGCCGTGGTCGAGGACGTGAGCAACAAGGGCGGCGGCAATCCCATCAATCTCGAGCAGCTCTACCGCTTCGACCCCGACGTGATCCTCTTCGCCGCGGGCAGCATCTACGCCGCCGCCGCGGACGACGCGGCGTGGCAGCCGCTGCGCGCGATCGAGGAGGGGGACTTTTACGAGATCCCGTCCATGCCCTACAACTGGCTGTCGAACCCGCCGAGCCTCAACATGCTGCTCGGCATCTGGTGGCTGGGAAATCTGCTGTATCCGCAGTATTATGACTATGATATGGTGGAAAAAACACAGGAAATATTCCAATTATTCTGGGATTATGATCTGAGCGGGGAGGAAGCGCGGCAGATGCTCGCCAACTCCACGCTGAAGGATACGCCATGAAAAAACTGCTGGCCCGACTCGCGCTGCTGATGATCCTGTGCGCGGCGCTGGCGCTGCCGGTCTTCGCCGACGCGGTCACGGATTCCATCTCAGTCTGCATCGGCTATTTCGGTTGGAGCGAGGACGAATACGTCGAAAAGGCGAAATTCTCCTGGCAGGAGCTCGACGACTGGTACGGCGGCGCGCTCGACACGCATGAGGAGTATTATTCCTACTGCAACGGCAGCGGCCGGACCTATCTGGCCTTCGCCCGCGGCTTCTACATCCGCGATCTGCTGGACTACGCGGGCGTGGACGTCAATTCCATCGCTTCCATCGACTTTTTTACCAAAGACCATTCCGTCGGCGCCTACCGCTCGTTCACGAAATACGCCCTGCTCGACCAGCCGCGCTATTATTTCCCGAACCTCGCGGGCGACGCCGAGACCGGCGAGCTCTACGCCTGGGACGGCGGCGACGATCTGTGGGTCGGCGCGTATCAGGTCGAGCCGATGCTCGCGCTCGAGGATTACACCGAGTGGGATACCGCCGGCTTTGACTTTGAGAGCTACGCGGACGAGAGCCTGTTCTCCACGGGCAGCCGCTTCCACCTCTTCTTCGGCCAGGCCAGCCCGGAGGAAGCCGCGACCAGCTCAGCGGCCAAGTATATCTATAAAATTCTCGTGACGTTCTCCGGCACGCCGGTGCTGTCGAGCGAGGAGTCCAACCTGGATCTTGTCGTCGGCAGCGACCATGCCCTGCATGTGACCGCCGACGCGGAGGATGACGCGCTGACCGCCTACGTGCAGGAGCATCTGCAGTACACGTCGAGCGACCCTGCGGTCGTCTCGGTCGACCAGTACGGCAGGCTCCATGTGAACGCGGAGGGCGACGCGGTCATCACCGCGTCCTTCGGTGAGTCGAGCGTCAGCGTGCAGGTCCACGTCGGCTCCGGCGGCGCGAGCGGCACGGGCAGCGCCGCAGGCGAGGGGACGGCCCCCGGCGGCGAGGCCGGGACCGGCCAGCTTGATCTGCCGCAGCCGGACGAGACGGAAGCCGCGCCGGTCACGGAGCCGGTCGACGCGCGGAGCGTGTATGTGCTCGTGGGCGGCGCTGTCTCGACCGGGGAAAACGGCACGACCGCGGGCGAGGGGATGCAGGAC
>OJKC01002148.1_pt1 | contig 10937 bp, 7 predicted proteins | sample 1596401 | NCBI WGS metagenome assembly OJKC01 (sample SAMEA4350162, study PRJEB24818) | metagenome | biome: human; feature: gut; material: faeces | place: Denmark | collected 2013-09 | reverse complement strand
AAAAGTTACTCGCTCTGGTGCTGGCGCTGGTCATGTCCATGTCCCTCGTCACCATCAGCAACGCAGCTTTCAAAGATGCCGACAAGATCGACTACAAGGAAGCTGTTGACGTCATGAACGCCGTTGGCGTGTTCATTGGCGATGAAAAGGGCAATTTCAATGCCAAGGAAAACCTGACCCGTGAGCAGGCCGCGAAGATCATCGCGTACCTCGAGCTCGGCTCCAAGGCCGCTGACGCCCTCGTGGGCGGCGCTACCTTCACCGACGTGGCTTCCTCCCGCTGGTCCGCCGGCTTCGTCGGCTACTGCGCGCAGGCCGGTATCGTCTCCGGCGTCGGCGACAGCAAGTTCGATCCTGCCGGTCAGCTGACCGCTCTGCAGTTCGGCAAGATGCTGCTCGTTGAGCTCGGCTACGATGCCAAGGCCGCCGGCATGGTCGGCACCGACTGGGCCATCAACACCAGCAAGCTCATGGCCAAGGCCAAGCTGATGGACAAGATCGACGGCTCCGTCAATCAGGTCCTCACCCGTGAGAAGGCCGCTCAGATGACTCTGAACGCCCTCAAGGCCCCCACCGTTGAGTACACCACCAAGGGCTCCAGCATCTCCGTCAACGGTGCTGAGATCAACCTCGGTGCTTCCGAGCCCACCTATGTGACCAACACCATTGCCAAGCAGCAGACCATCTCCGATGCGACCCTGACCAACAACGGCGGTTACACCATCGAGCTCGGCGAGAAGCTCTACACCAAGCTGAAGCTCTCCTCCGGTGCGATGGATGATTTTGGTCGTCCCATTCACATTTGGACCAACGACACCAAGAAGATCGGTGAGTATGCCGAGGATGAAGATGCCAAGTATACTGACTCCGTCAAGCGCGGCACCATCTATGCCGACCTCGGTCTGTCCAACAGCGGCATTCCTGCGGGCAACGTTACCTACTATGTCGATGGCGAAAAGACCACTTTCACCAAGGACATTGTTAAGGGCAGCCTCGATGAGGTCGGCGGCAACGGCGCTCTGACTCAGGTTTGGTATGATTCCGCTAAGAACACCGCCACCATCACTGTGATCAACACCTATTTCGCTCAGATCGCGGCGGCCTACAAGGCCTCTACCACGAAGGACGCTTATGTCCTGCTCGCCAGCACCGGCAATACCGGCCTTGGCAGCACCTATGAGACCGACGACGCTTATGCCGTTGACGATTATGTGCTCTACACCTACTCCAAGATGACCGGCGCCACCGGCGTGAAGAGCATGAAGCTCGCCGAGAAGGTCACCGGCACCCTTACCGGCTATGTTGAGGGCAAGTCTGTTGTGGCCGGCGGCACGACCTATAAGATCAATGCGGTTGCCGCTTCCAAGGCTACGATCGGCAGCTCTTTGACCAATGCGATGAACACCACCGTCGATGTTTATCTCGGCTTCTACGGCGATGCCGTTTATGTTGACGCGGCGGCTGCCTCTGATGCTTATGCCGCTGTGATCGGCAGCAACTCCGCTTCCGGCACCGGCTCCCTTCTCGGCGCCACCAAGGCCGAGCTGCTCTTCCTTGACGGCACCCGCAAGGTCGTTGACGTCAAGTCCTGGGGTTCTGCTCAGCTGAACGACATTGTTTCCTACCGCATCAATTCCGACAAGGAATACATTCTGACTCAGGTTGCGTCTACCAATGCCACCGAATCCGCCGGTGTTCTGGTCACCAAGGGCAACACTACGATGGGCAACGATAAGTACAACCTCGGTCAGACCGGTCCTTCCTATGCCAACGGCAAGACCACGTTCCTGATCTACAATGAGGCTACGAACACCGTCGAGTCTTACGTCGGTATTGCGAACGTTCCCACCATCAATCTGACCGATGCTGATGACAATTGCGCCGTTTACGTGCCGGACGGCTCGGCGTCCGCCAAGGTCGTCTTTGTCGCCCACGACGGTGACGCTGTGATCAGCGGCAACTCCAAGAGCGTGTTCTTCATCAAGGGCGATAAGAACGGCAATCCCGCGGTCAACCACACCGAGGAGTTTGGTGATTACTATGAGTATGACGCCATCATTGGCGGTGAGATCACCAAGATCAAGATGGCCGCTACCACTGCGAACAAGATCACCGCTACCATCGCCAGCCAGCTGACCAAGGACAGCAAGGGCGTCTACAGCCTGGTTGCCGGCTATTATGCCAACGCTACCACCCCGACCGGCGGCACTGACGCCTCGGTGAAGTATGTGGCCGCCGAGCCCACTAAGCAGAATGACGCTGTTGTCAACGGCACCATCACCCTTGCCGGCACCCCGATCAGTGTTGCCGATAAGTGCGAGGTCTTCGTGATCAGCGCCGACGGTAAGACCATCTCTGCCACCAATGTCAACGCGATCCAGAAGGACGACAACGACAAGGTTTGGTACAAGACCAATTCGGATGGCGAAGTCACCACCATCGTGATCCAGACCGTGGATGCTGCGGGCAGCGCCGGCAGCAGCAGCGAGGAGACCTACGAGTGGGAGGTCAACGCCAACACTCTGCGTGTCAACCTCACCTACAGCTCCAACACGACGAGCGTTAGCGACGTAGATGTGATGAACAATGCCGGTTACGCTCTGCAGCAGGCCGGTTATGTGGTCAATGAATGGGGCGGCAGCTATACTCAGTCCCTGACGGCGACCCTTACCTCCAGTGGCCTGACGGCTCACGCCTACAAGGGCAATCTGGACATCACCTTCACTATCTTCATGGCGAAGGCTACTGCCTGATCAAACTGAATTCTTGAATCCGTTTTGATTCTTGAAGCGTAAAAAAGCCCCGCGCCAAAAGGCGCGGGGCTTTTCCTTTTATCGAAGGCCGTAAATTTGAAGCTGCCCGCCGGTAATGGTACCGTTGCTTTTGCAGAAGGTCAGCTGCGTTGGCCCGCTCTGCCCAAGCGAGGAGCGCGGGATATAACCGTGGCCTATGTTCATTGAGGTACCCTTGCTGCTGATGGTGAGGGCGCAAAATTTACTGTTGTTATGCCAAAGCTCAATGCGGGGGTCCATATAGTTTTCAACGAAAATAGAGATATACGGCTTGCTGTCCCAATATGATGAGCCCTGCACGGAGTAGCCCGAGGTGATTTGATCGAAACGGAGCATGGTGTCCGTGCTGCTGCCGGTTAATTTTGGCAGTAAAAAGATTCTCGTGTACTGATAGAAATTGATGTCGCTGACGTCAATATCCCATTGTGCAGTGTCGGCGCCGAGCGTCACCTCCTTGATCTTGACGAGCGGAAATGCCGCCGCCGTTTCCGCGATGGCGTCGGCGTTGGCCTTGAGCGCGGCGTCGAGCGTGGCGTTGTCGGCGTTGAAATCGTCCATCATCACGCGGTCGGACTTTGCCCACTGGTTGAGCTGGTAGTTGGTGGTTTTTGTCATGCTTCCTCCTGTGTTTTACGCCCTGCGATCAGGGCAAGGTTTGTTTTCAAGCCGCCCCGCCGGGGGCGGCCGATGGTGTATGATTCAGTTTTTCGTGTAAAATTCCGAGGTTTCCGCCGGTTTTATGATCTTTTCTTACGGCGAAAGCACCTCGAATCACTTGTAAGAGTGATTCGCCGGTTTGGTGTCCGTCCGCGTGCAACGAAGGCAAAAAAATTTCCGGCTTGACATTTTCGCCCGCCGGATTATAATGAAGATAGAAAGGGACGCTGCTGTATCGGCAGTTAGCCCTCAGAGATCAAAATAGAATGTCTATGTTGACCGCTCGGGTGCCAGCCGGGCGGTCAACACGCTTTTGGAGCTATGTAGATCATGATCGCAAGGATCACGATGAAGCATATCGCGAAACGCAGGGCTCGCGCCCGGCGCCTGTTTCCCATCTGCATCACCCCCTTTCGCAAGGGAGTGGCTAACCGCCGCAATACAACAGCGTCCTTGAGACGATTGTACCATATCACGTAAAAAAGTCAAGCCCTCCCGATCGGGAGGGCTTGCTGCGGTTATGCCTTTACTTGCTGAACTTGGTGAAGAGCATGACGATCAGCGTGATGAGCGCCATGACGGCGAAGATGCCGAGCATCCCCTGCCACAGGATCGTGAGCGCTGCCTGCAAAGCTGTCATTTCCGTTCCTCCTTACTTCAAGAGCTGCGGCACGAGGTTCAGGATCATGCCGCCCGCGAGGACGCTTGCGATCTGCCCGGCGACGTTCGCACCCACCGCGTGCATCAGAAGATGGTTCTGCGGATCGGCCTCAAGCCCCATCTTCTGGATGACGCGCGCGGACATCGGGAACGCCGAAATGCCTGCCGCGCCGACCATCGGGTTGACCTTCTTCTTGCTGAACAGGTTGAGGAGCTTCGCGAACATCACGCCCGCGATGGAGTCGAACACAAAGGCGACAAGACCGAGCAGCATGATTTTCAGCGTGTCGGGATTGACAAACTGGTCGGCGCGCATGGAGAACGAGATCGTGATGCCGAGCAGCAGCGTGATGAGGTTCGCCAGCGTGTTCTGCGCCGTTTCGGAGAGACGGTCAAGGCAGCCGCACTCGCGCAGGAGGTTACCGAACATCAGGAAGCCGACGAGCGAGACGGACATCGGCGCAATGAAGCCCGCGATGATGGTCACGAGGATCGGGAAGCAGATGCGCAGCGTGCGCGAGACGTTCTTGGGGTTGTAGGGCATCCGGATGCGGCGCTCTTTTTTCGTCGTCACGAGCTTGATGGCGAAGGGCTGGATGATCGGCACAAGCGCCATGTAAGAGTACGCCGCAACGGCGATGGGGCCGACGTAGCTCGAGTGCAGCACCTGCGAGACGAGGATGGAGGTCGGGCCGTCCGCCGCGCCGATGATGCCGATGGAGGCGGCGTCCGCGAGGTCGAAGCCGAGCAGGACGGCGGCGACCATGGTGAAGAAGATGCCGAACTGCGCCGCCGCGCCGAAGAGCAGCATCTTGGGATTTGAGAGCAGCGGGCCGAAGTCGATCATCGCGCCGATGCCGATGAACAGCAGCAGCGGCAGCGCTTCGCTGGCCTCGATGGTGGTCTCGAAGAGCCACTGGATGATGCCCTGGCTCTCGCCGATGCCCTCGACCATCTGGTTGAGGACGCCGGAGCTCGGCAGGTTGACGAGGATGGCGCCGAAGCCCATCGGCAGCAGCAGCGCGGGCTCATAGTCTTTTTGGATGGCGAGGTAGATGAGCGCGAAGCCCACAAGGTACATCACGCCTTGCTGCCACGTCACGGCTCGAAAGCCGTCAAGCAGAAAGCTCATAAATGCAACACACTCCTGTATTATAGAATTGGTTTTGGGAAAAGAAAAAGACTCTTACCGTCGGACGGCTGCAAAGACGCCTTCGGTAAAAGTCTCGCCATTTCATGAGCGGACCGGGGGCGCAGCCCCGTGATGACGACCCGCCCGACGCCGCAGCGGCGTTGGCTACTCCCTTATTCCTTTCGGTATCATAGCATACGAAGCGCCCTGTGTCAAACCAATTATTGCCGTTTCGTAAACTTTTTTGCGCCCTCTTTACTATTTAGGCGAAATCATATAGAATAAAAGCAATTTTGATAGAAAGTGTGATGGATCTTGCAGAATTTCATTTATAAGCTTCGCTGCGCGATAGCGCGCTTCATGTACGGTCGAAACGGCGCCGACCAGCTCTGCTGGGCTTTGTTTATCGCTGAGTTGGTGCTCAGCCTGCTGCCCGCCTTGGTGCCGGGGCAGGCATTTGCCGCCTTTATCCACTATACCACGCTCTTTTTGTGCGTATATCTGCTGTTCCGTATGTTCTCGCGCAACCTCGAAAAGCGCCGTGCGGAAAACGCAAAGTTCATGCAGTGGTGGGGGCCGAAGCAGAGCGCCCTGCGCGGAGCGAAGGCCCGCCGCGCCGACAAGGAACACAAATATGTGAAGTGCTCCTGCGGCACCTATTGCCGTGTGCCGCGCAGCGTCGGAACGGTCGAATTGACCTGTCCGAAGTGCGGAAAAAAGCGGATCGTGAAAACCTGAAAATGAGTCCTTTTGAAAAAAGCGCCGAAGGGCGCTTTTTTTGTACACTTTGACGATCTGTTTTGTTCAAAACCGCCCATGTCTACCCAATGTCTACCCGCCGAAACGCCTGGGGCGCAAGGGCTTGCGGGTTTTCCAAGAGGGCCGCCGTCTACCCTTCCGTCTACCCAATTTTTCGCGCCGATTCTTGAAATGCCTGCCATTGCTGCGAAAATTTTTGAAATTTCCGAAAATATATGGGGGTACGATATCGCCTATTTGACCCGTTTTTGCAACATTTTCTCCGTTTTGCACAAAGGCAGGATTTTGACGGACGCCCTCCTCAACGAGCTGACGTGCATAAACAAAAGAAAATCGCGCCGAAACACGGAAGAATATACGATGCCGCAGAACCGGAAACGGAAATTTCAGAAAGGAGAGTAACATTATATGAAAAAGTTACTCGCTCTGGTGCTGGCGCTGGTCATGTCCATGTCCCTCGTCACCATCAGCAACGCAGCTTTCAAAGATGCCGACAAGATCGACTACAAGGAAGCTGTTGACGTCATGAACGCCGTTGGCGTGTTCATTGGCGATGAAAAGGGCAATTTCAATGCCAAGGAAAACCTGACCCGTGAGCAGGCCGCGAAGATCATCGCGTACCTCGAGCTCGGCTCCAAGGCCGCTGACGCCCTCGTGGGCGGCGCTACCTTCACCGACGTGGCTTCCTCCCGCTGGTCCGCCGGCTTCGTCGGCTACTGCGCGCAGGCCGGTATCGTCTCCGGCGTCGGCGACAGCAAGTTCGATCCTGCCGGTCAGCTGACCGCTCTGCAGTTCGGCAAGATGCTGCTCGTTGAGCTCGGCTACGATGCCAAGGCCGCCGGCATGGTCGGCACCGACTGGGCCATCAACACCAGCAAGCTCATGGCCAAGGCCAAGCTGATGGACAAGATCGACGGCTCCGTCAATCAGGTCCTCACCCGTGAGAAGGCCGCTCAGATGACTCTGAACGCCCTCAAGGCCCCCACTGTTGAGTACACCACCAAGGGCTCCTCCATCATCGTCAACGGTGCTGAGATCAACCTCGGCGCTTCCGAGCCCACCTATGTGACCAACACCATTGCCAAGCAGCAGACCATCTCCAAGCAGACTCTCACCAACAACGGCGGTTACACCATCGAGCTCGGCGAGAAGCTGTATCAGGAGCTCAAGCTCAACCGCACCTCCGACGATTTCGGCCGTCCCTCCAATGAGTGGTTCTACAAGGCCGCCAAGGTCGGCGCCTATGCCGACAAGGCTGACCTGACCTATACCGCAGGCGTCAAGGCCGGCACCATCTACACCGACCTCGGCCTCGGCAAGAAGATCGATGCTGAGAACGTCGCTCTGTACGTCAACGGCACTCCCACCACGAACACGGTCAACATCGCCAAGGGCGTCAGCACCAAGATCGGTGCGGTCGGCAACGGCGTTCTGACCGAGGTCTTCTATGACGATGACAACAACACCGCCATCATCACCCAGATCATCACCTATTACGGTGAGGTTCAGAAGACCGTCAAGGCTACCGCCACCAAGGACACTTACATCGTCATCAATCCCGACGGCACCAAGCAGCCCGCCAACTTCAAGGCCAACTTCGAGACCGACGAGAAGTTTGAGGACGACGCTGTTGTCTATTACACCTTCTCCGAGACCGCCAAGGAGATCAAGTCCGTTGGTCTTGCTGAGGTTGTTTCCGGTGTTGTGACCGAGGCGCAGAACAAGAAGATCGAGAACGAGGATAGCCAGAACGTCACCATCGACGGCACCCAGTACAAGGCCGGCTATGCCTTCGTCGGTGAGGAGGTTTCCTCCACCATGGTCAAGGGCGAGTACGACGTCTATCTGGATAGCTACGGCTACATGATCAAGATCGAGGAAGTCGGCACCCTGTCCAGCAACTATGCTCTTGTGCTTGATATCTCCAACGCCGGCGTGTTCACCAGCAAGCAGGCTCAGCTCCTGTTCGCGGACGGCACGGTGAAGGTTGTCAACACCGCCAAGGATTACAACAAGCCCGCAAATAATGTTGATCAGTTTGACATCGTTACCTATCGTGAGGACAACGGCGTTTACACCCTCAAGGCTGTCTCCACCACCGTGGCTGCTGCGAACATGGACGGCACTACTGACAAGCTGTTCAAGCTGGAGACCGGCAAGGCCACCGTTTCCGTTAAGGATATCACTGTGACCACCAACAGCGCCACTCAGTTCGTCACCTATGATGCTGCCGATGACGAGGCTGCCGCCTACACCGGCACCAAGAATTCCCCTTCCATCGAGGCAAAGAATACCGCTAACGGCAAGGTCAGCGCCTACTACTACTGCAAGAACAACAACAAGATGGTCACCGTGATGTTCATTCTCTGCGATGACGCCATCGTGTCCGGCGCGACGAACAGAACCATCTTCTTCGCGCGCGAGTCCCGCTCCAACCTCATCAGCAATTCCACCGGCACCTACTTCAAGTACAATGCCGTTGTCAACGGCGAGCTCAAGACCGTCATGGTTGACGATGCCTGCTCCGGCGGCGTTGACGCCTCCAACCTCAACGGCCTGTACAAGTCCTACACCCTCAACAGCAAGGGCGTCATCACCGGCCTGACCGCTTACACTGATCTGTTCGCCACCGATAAGGGCAAGGATGGCAGCTATCTGGAGGGCGTTGGTGTTGACAAGACCAGCAAGGACTACACCGTTATCCTCGACACCAAGAACAACGCGAACGACGCCGACTACGTCATCACCGTGGACGAGAAGGCCGCGATCTATGCGATCGATCAGGATGGCAACATCACCGAGAGCAGCTATCGCGCCATCGCCAAGGACGCCAACGACAAGGTCTTCGCCTATGTCGACGACTATGTTGTCAAGTCCCTGTTCATCCAGGATGTTGAAGACGGCAAGACCGAGGGTCCGAGCATCAACGCCGCGAACTACGAGGTCGAGTACGGCGCTGCGGGTGCTGTTAAGGTCTACTACTACACCGGCGAGAAGAACGACGACAACACCCTGATCGATGTTATCCTCTCCGTCCTGAAGGCCGACGGCTATACCAAGTTCGAGGTGTCCAGCAATGGTGCTACTCCTGCGCAGTACACCATCAAGGCTACTAAGGGCTACGTCGACACGACGTTCACCTTCAAGAATGACACCAGCAGTGTGATCGAGTCTGTGAAGATCAAGCTGGATGGCGTGAGCATGCTGGCCAAGAAGAACAGCGCTTTGGCTGCTAACGGCGCGGAGGGCACCTATGCCAAGGTCACTAAGGCTGACGGCACTTCTGACGGCATCCAGGCTACCACCACCACCGTTACTGAAGGCTACGCTTACGAGTCCGGCTACTACATGGCGACCGTGAACCTCGACACCGGCCTGAATAAATGGACTACTGATAAGACTACAGAGTATGTCAAGAGCGGCGACAAGCTCGTCGTGACTATCACTCGTAATGAGGCTATGGATCTCACGACGATCGATGACACTTGGACCGCTACAGGTACTGGTGTTGAGTCTTGCAAAGTCACTCTGAAGACGGCCGGCACCACTACGGTCAAGCCCGTGGTTGAGTACACCGTCACTCTGGGTACTCTCAGCAACAACACCATCATTACCCTGAAGTAGGACTTGCGGTTCATTTCTTTCTCCGGCTTTTAGCTATTTCCCATTGATATTCATATCAACATTGGGAAGAAAAAGAGAAAGAAACGCAGAAAGACCCGCTCCGAAAGGAGCGGGCTTTCTGTGTTTCTGGGGCTTACTGCTTTTCCAGCAGAGCCACATAGGCATAGGCGGTACCGTATTTATTTGCTTGATATTCAGCGTCGTATTTTTCGTACCAAGATACGGAATTCGCGCCCCAAGAGATGTAGATGGTGTCCAGAGACGTGCCGCGGTTGTTGTAGGTCTGGTTGGCACCCCGCACCAAAACCAGACCGAGCATTTTGTTGCTGCCGCCCACGGCGTACACAATGACGAGCATCGGCTTTCCGGCAAAGGTCAAGGTGTTTTTGCTGTCCGCGGTGTAGTCGCCGGTTCCGGTGTAGGTGCCGCAGACAACGGTGCAGTTGGTTTGAGCGGCGGCCGCCGCTGTGATGGCGTCGGCGTTGGCCTTGAGTGCCGCGTCGATCTTGGCGTTGTCGGCGTTGAAATCGTCCATCATCACGCGGTCGGACTTCGCCCATTGGTTGAGCTGGTAGTTGGTGGTTTTGGTCATGCTTCCTCCTGTGTTTTACGTTCAGCAATTAGAACAAATTTTGCTTCGAAAGCTGCTCTCTCCGCCAACGCCTGCCAATCCGGCCCGCTTCGCTTTTTGCCCGCGCCGCGCGCTTATATCCGTATTCAGTTTTTCGCTTGCTTTTTTTGTTCTCTTTTCCCGTGTCGAGCCGCGTCCATTGATCTCGCGCGTCTGCGTTGCGCGCCGCTCGCGCATCAATATTTGGTTTTCTCGTTTTTCTGTTTTCCTCGACCCGTATTTCCGCCGGTTTTATGATCTTTTCTTACGGCGAAAATATCTCGAATCACCTGTAGGAGTGATTCGCCAGTTTGATGTCCGTCCGCGTGCAACGAGGGTAAAAAAATTTCCGGCTTGACATTTTCGCCCGCCGGATTATAATGAAGATAGAAAGGGACGCTGCTGTATCGGCAGTTAGCCCTCACACGTCAAATAGTAGAACTATGTTGACCGCTTGGGTTGCAGCCAGGCGGTCAACACGCTTTTGGAGCTATGTAGATCATGATCGCAAGGATCACGATGAAGCATATCGCGAAACGCAGGGCTCGCGCCCGGCGTCCGTTTCCCATCTGCATCACCCCCTTTCGCAAGGGAGTGGCTAACCGCCGCAATACAACAGCGTCCTCAAAACGATTGTACCATACCGCGCAAAAAAGTCAAGCCCTCCCGACCGGGAGGGCTTGACTTTTTTGCGCGGTATGGT
>OJKC01002147.1_pt1 | contig 10939 bp, 8 predicted proteins | sample 1596401 | NCBI WGS metagenome assembly OJKC01 (sample SAMEA4350162, study PRJEB24818) | metagenome | biome: human; feature: gut; material: faeces | place: Denmark | collected 2013-09 | reverse complement strand
CCCTTGTACCCATAGGTCAGCTCCGCGCCGCCCGGCGTGGTGAGTTTGACAATGTGGCCATTCTCGTCCATCTCCACCCGCAGTTCTTCCTGGCTGGGCGCGATGATTTTCGTGATGAGGCCGTCCTCCTCGCGCACGATCCGGGTGACGTGCTGGCCGCCGTCCTCCTCGATGCGGGAGAGCAGGCCGCCGGAGGCGAAGGCGTACACCGTGCCGTCCGTCAGCGCAATGCGGTATTCCGTGCGCGCGTCGTCATAGGCCAGGCTTTCGTATTCCGTGGAGTTGCTGGTAAACGTTCCGTCCGGCTGGATGTAGAAGATGATCTCGCTGCCGTCCGCGCGGCGGTAGCCTACGCTCCCGTCGTTAAACAGACGCAGATGCTGGCCGTATTCCGTCGCCCACTTCGCGCCGAAGGGGCCGTCCGTTTCCGCGCTCTGGCTGTTGTAGGTGCGGATGATCTCCAGCGCGCTTCCGCCCAGGTCGGCCAGGCGCAGATCCTGCGTTTGCAGCCGGGTGGCGCGCAGCAGCCACCACAGCGGCAGCACAATAGAACCCGCTGCCACCACAATGCCCAGCAGCCCCTGCACGGCCACGCTGAATCCGACCGGGTCGCTCAGGCTGGCACCCTGCACCCGCATACCCATCAGGGCGGAAACAAAAATAGTCAATAGGTCCTGTACAAACAGATAAGCCAGCGCGGCCACCGCGCACAGCGATGCCGCCCCCCGTACACCGCGGGGATTGGAGAGTGTTGATTTTGGCAAAATACTTCCTCTTTCTTTTCACTGTACTATATAAAGATACATTCCATATAATTCCGGCACAAAACGCGGCAGATGATACCAGTAACAATAATAACACGTTTGCGGCGCTTTTACAACGCAACGCAGCCCGGCCCACGGAAAAACGGCAAAACAAAAACCCACCGGTTGTGCGGACCGGTGGGTAGGAGAGGAAAATAGAGGAAGGAATGTTTTCTATACAGAGAAAATCCATCAAGGCTGTGCGGGCCTTGACTTTATGCTATTATAATAGTACAGTATTTGTGTGAAGTAAAGCTCAAAAAGTTCACATGAAAGATGAACGAGATTCATCAAGAAGCATCAGAAAACAAAGAAGGTAAAGTTTACTTCCCAATTATAAAAGGAGCATCCGGTTCATCATGACCCTGTTAGCCTGCCAGATTTTTTCCACCATTGCGCACGAGGGCAGCTTTGCCCGTACCGCGGATCAACTGCACCTGACCCCCTCCGCCATCAGTCATGCGGTTTCTACCATGGAGGCGGAATGCGGTTTCCCACTGTTTACCCGCACCAAAAGTGGCGTTACCATGACTGCCGCCGCCGAAAACCTGCTGCCCGCCATCCAGCGGCTGCTGGCTTCCAGCGAATCCCTGGATCAGTCCATCGCCCAGATCAACGGCATGCACAAAGGCGTGCTGCGCCTGGGGGTGTTCAACTCTGCCTGCGTGACCTGGCTGCCGCAGCTGGTGCCGCAGTTCCAGCTGGATTTCCCCGGTATTGATGTGCAGATCTATCAGGGCAGCTATGCGGATATCTGCGCCTGGGTCAAAAACGGCACGGCGGAAATCGGCTTCCTTTCCAATTCCAGCGCGCTGGATTTGGATTTTGAACCGCTATATGATGACGAGCTGGTCTGCATCGCACCCGCGTCCTACCGCCCGGCCCGGCCCGGCTGTGTCAGCGCCGAGGAACTGCGCGGCCAGCCGTTCGTCAGCCAGCTGGCGGACGTGGATGCCGATATCCAGAGCTACTTCAAAACCAACGACCTGCGGGTGGACAGCCGCTGCTATATCGTGGATGACCAATCCATGATCGCTATGGTGGCCTGTGGCCGCGGCTTTGCCATTATGCCGGAGCTGATGTTCAAAACCGGAACCGACCCCCACGGCTGCCAGGTGCTGCGGCTGGAACCCGCTGCAACGCGCAGCATTGGGCTGGCCTGCCTGGCGCGGGGGGCGCTTTCCCCGGCTGCACGCCAGTTTGCCGCCCGCGCCCGCGCTTACGCCGCCAGCCTGCGGCAAAAGTGAGCGGCGGGGCGGGGAAGACGGACTTGTGCTGACTTGGCAATGTCATATCCCTCTTTTCAAAAATATAAAAAAGGTATATAATAAAGCTTCAGCAGGAAAGGAGGAGCTCAGCCTATGCCCGGTGATCTGCATACCCATTCGTCCTGTTCGGACGGTTCTACCCCCATCGAAAAGCTGCCTTGGCTGGCGGCCTGCGCGGGGTTAGATTGGCTTGCCATCAGCGACCATGATACCAACCGCTCTGTGTGTTATGCTTACGCCCACCCGGAGCAAAACGGTGTGAAGCTGATCCCGGCGGTGGAGCTGACGGCCTATGATTATGGGCGGGAACACCGCGTGCACATCCTATGCTATTACCCGGACGATTGCGAAGCTCTGGCCCGCCATACTGCAGTCATGGACAAACGCCGCTATGATGCCGTGTACCAGTCCTGCAAGGAGCTGGAGGAAATCTGCCCCCAGTTCAAAACCGAGGAGGCACTGGAATTTGCCAAGGACAGCGGCACGCTGTACAAGGCCCATGTCATGCGTGTATTGTGGCAGTATGGGCTTTCGGATGGAATGTACAACACGGTGTACCGCAGCCTGTTCGGTCTGCGCCCGGTGCGCGGCAAGATCCTGCACACGCCGGTGTATGAAACCGTGGATACCATCCTGAACCTCATCCAAGAATGCCGCGGCGTGGCGGTACTGGCCCACCCCAGCGTTTACCACAGCATGCCTTTGGCGCGGGAGCTGATTGCAGCCGGGCGGCTGGACGGCGTGGAGATCGACCACCCCCGCAACACGGAGGAGGATAAAGCCGAGCTGGAACAGCTGGCCGCGGAGTACGGCCTGATCGTGACCGGCGGCACTGACTACCACGGCATGAACACCAACACCCCGCACCCGGTTGGCACCTGCACCACCGCGGACGAACAGATTGCCCGCATCCGTGCGCTGGCCGAAGCGCGCAAAAAGTAAAGCAATCAACAGCAAAAAACGGAGCAAGAAAATAAAAAGGAGCAAACGATTATGACTTACGAACGCCGCAATAAGGGCACCTGCTCGGTGATGACCAAAGTAGAACTGAACCCTGACCATACCATTGAATCTGTTGAGGTGCTGGGGGGCTGCAACGGCAACCTGAAAGGCATCTGCCAGCTGCTGAAAGGCATGAAAGCTGAGGACGCCATTGAGCGCATGAAAGGTACCCTGTGTGGCTCCAAGCCCACCAGCTGCCCGGACCAGATCGCCATTACGCTGGAAGAAGCCCTGCAAAAGCTGTAAGCCCCTGAATTTTTATTTATAAGGAAGCGCCGATATGGATTGTTTTAACTACCCGCTGGATACCGAAACGCTGCTGCGCAAAAAGCGCCGCCTGCGCAAGGAACTGCTGGCCCAAAACCCGCACCCGCTGCAAAAGCGCATCGCCATCCTGGGTGGTTCCACCACCAATGAGGTGGCAGACCAGCTGGGCCTGTTTTTGCTGCAATACGGCATTCAGGCGGAGTTCTACCAGAGCGAGTATGGCCAATATTGGCAGGACGCCATGTTCGGCACGCCGGAGCTGGATGGGTTCCACCCCGATGTCATTTATATCCACACCAACTGGCGCAACATCATCAATTTCCCCACAACGGCCACCCCGCAGGCGGAAATTGATGCCATGCTGAATGCCGAGTACAGCCGCTTTGAGCAGATGTGGCAGGCGCTGGAAGCCAAATTCCACTGCCCCGTCATCCAGAATAACTTTGACCGCCCCAACTACCGCCTGATGGGCAACCGTGATATCTGGGACCCGCATGGCCGTTCCAACTATCTCAGCCGCCTGAACCAGCGCTTTTACGCCTATGCTGCCGCGCATGAGGATTTTTATATCAATGATATTGACTATCTCAGCGCAGATTACGGCCTGACTGCCTGGGGGGATGCGTTCTTCTGGCATATGTACAAGTACGCCATGTGCCTGGATGCGATTCCGTCTTTGGCAAACAGCGTGGCAAACATCATCAAATCCCTGTATGGCCGCAACAAAAAAGCCCTGGTGCCGGCTCTGCATAACACTCTCTGGGGCGGCATTGTGGGCGCTGACGGGGTGGACAGCATTGCCATCGGCCCCGAAGTGCCGGAAGGCCAGGTGTACGCCGAGTTCCAGAGCTACTGCAAAGCCCTGCAGACCATCGGCGTGGTGCTGGCGGTGGATTCCAAAAATGACGAAGCCAACGCCCTGGCCGGCCTGAACCACCCGGACAGCGTGCTGCACCCGGATGATTTTGTCTGCATCAAGGCCAACTGGGATCCTAAGGATCAGAACCTGAAAGCCATCGCCGCAGAGCTCAGCCTTGGCACCGACAGCTTTGTGTTTGCTGATGACAACCCGGCGGAGCGTGCCATTGTGGCCGCCCAGCTGCCCGGCGTGGCCACCCCGGTGCTGGATGGTGCCGAAAACTACATCAAGATGCTGGATCACGGCGGGTACTTTGAAACGACGATCCTTTCCGGCGATGACCTGAAAAAGACCGCGCAGTACCATGCCCGCGCCCAGGCCGCCCAGGCCCAGGCAGCTTTTGCCGATTACGGCCAGTATCTGGACAGCCTGGAAATGACGGCGACCATCCGCCCCTTTGAGGCGGTGTATATGCAGCGCATTGCTCAGCTGACCAACAAGAGCAACCAGTTCAACCTGACCACTCTGCGCTGCACTGAGGATGACATCCGTTCCATGGCAGAAAAGCCGGACTGGATTACCCTGTACGGCAAGCTGGTGGATAAATTTGCGGATAACGGTGTTGTTACCGTTGTGGCAGGGCAGGCCCAGGGCCAAACGCTCTGCCTGCGCCTGTGGCTGATGAGCTGCCGTGTGCTCAAGCGCGGCATGGAAGACGCCATGATGGACACCCTTGCCGCCAAAGCTGCCGCTGCAGGGTATACTGCGCTGGAGGGCTATTATTACCCCACCGCCAAAAACGCTATGGTGCGGGAATTTTATGCTGGGTACGGCTTTGAAAAAACGGCCGAGGATGCCGATGGCAACACCACCTGGCGCCTGGACCTTGCCGCTTACAATCCCCGCTGCCCCCATATAAAAATTGAAACCTGAGCCGCGGCGCATACCGCACGGCAGATGGCAAACGTAAAGGAAGCTACATGCCCCATACAACCCCAAAACCCAGCCGCATTCCCGGCCCGCTGCACAAGGCGGGCCTGTTTGTGTTGTTTGCGGCCATCACGGCGGCGCTCTGCCTGCTGCTGAACTTTTTGCTGGTGGATGACCTGCACGCCTATTCCCGTGTGACGCTGGGGGAGTATTACGCCCAAGCGGATGCGGTGGATACTGTGTTTGTGGGTTCCTCCCACAGCTACCGCAGCTTTGACCCGGATACCATTGACCCCATTCTGGGCAGCCGCAGCTTTAACCTTGGCACCAGCCAGCAGCAGCCGGATGGCTCCTATTGGCTTATTCGGGAAGCCGCCGCCAACAGCCCGCTGAAAACCGTCTATCTGGAAACCTTCTATACCGGCTATAATCAGCAAAAATCCAGCAATGTTCCGCTGGCCTGCTACCTGATCACCGATTACATGCGCGCGTCCTCGCCCTACCGTTACCAGTATCTGTGGGAGATGGGCGGTGCCGCGGCGTTTGCGGATCTGGTGTTCCCGGCGCGCCATGCTATTGCTGACCCCGGTGAGCTGCCGGCCCTTTGGCGCGGCAAGCTGACCGGCGGCTATAACGCGGGGAACTATGACTGGGTCACCTACCCGGACGAGGGCGAAGCCTACCGGGACCGCTGTTTTGTCTATACCGAGGGTACCAGCATCTGGGGGTTCGGCACCCTGATGCACGTGGATGCCAGCGCGCCAATCTCACCGTTTGGCCGGGCGAACCTGACCCGCATTGCCGAGTTCTGCAAAAAGCAGAACATCCGCCTGGTGCTGGTCACCGCCCCGCTGCCCAGTGCCTATGTGCAGGATACCCAGAACTATCAGGCTTATGTGGATGCCATGCGCAGCTTTGCCGCGGCCAACGGCACCCAGTATTGGGATTTTTCGCTCTTTAAGGATACCGACCTGCTGCCCATTGGCTTTGACGATTTTTCAGATATGCACCACCTGAACGGGCAGGGGGCAGAAACGTTCAGCAAGGCGTTCGCCACGGTGGCCGCTCGCAGCGCTACGGGCGAGGATGTAAGCAGCCTGTTCTATGATACGGTTGCCGAAAAGCTGGCCACATCACCGGATAGCACCGTGCAGCAGGGGGAGGGCAACTGATGTTTTCTGTTACATCCCTTGGCTTTTTGCCGTTTATGGCGCTGTTTGTCTGCCTGTGGTACCGCGTGCCCCAGCTTTCCCGCTGGAAGCTGGTTCTGGCAGCCAACGCAGTGTTCTGCCTTTCCATTGATATCGGCGCGCTTTTTGCGGTAGCCCTTGCCACGGCAGTGGTGTGGCAGGCCGCGCAGCATGCGCAGCCAGAGCAGCCCAGCCGCCGCGGGTGGCTGGCACTGGGGCTGGCCGCAGCCCTGCTGCCGCTGCTGGTGCTCAAATACAGCGGCATGCTGGCGCCGGGCCTGCGGGATTTGTATAAGCCCTTTGGCCTTGCGTATTACAGCTTGCAGCTGGCGGGCTACCTGCTGGATGTGTGGCATGGCCGCACGGCACCCACGCCCAGCTATGCACGGCTGTGGTGCTATGCGGGCTTTTTCCTCTCGCTCACCCAGGGGCCGTTCAACCGCTATAATACCCTGATGCCCCAGCTGGAAGCCGCCCCCAAAACGTTTGAAACCCAGCGTTTGGTCAGCGGTTTGCAGCGCAGTGCGTGGGGGTATTTCAAAAAGTTTGCCATTGCGGACCGTGCGGCCATTGTGGTCAGCGCCGCCTTTGCGGACCCGGCGTCCTTTGACCGCAGTCAGCTGATTTTTGCCACGGTTATGTATTCGTTCCAGCTGTATGCCGATTTTTCCGGCTACACGGATATTGTGCTGGGCATGGGCGAGATCCTGGGCCTGCACCTGCCGGAAAACTTCCGCCAGCCGTTTTTTTCTGCCAGCGTCAAGGAGCTGTGGGCCCGGTGGCATATCAGCCTTTCGCAGTGGTTCCGGGATTATGTGTATATCCCGCTGGGCGGCAACCGCAAGGGCATTGCCCGGCGGGATGCCAACCTGCTGCTGACCTTTTTGGTCAGCGGGCTGTGGCACGGCGCCAACTGGACCTTCCTTGTCTGGGGTGGGCTGCACGGCCTGTGCCAGGTGGCGGAGGACCACATGCCCGCTCCGCTGCGCAAGCGCAAATCTCTGCCGCTGCGCATCGTGGGCGTGCCGCTGACCTTTGCTATCTTTGTAACTACTTTTACCATCTTTCGCGCCAGCAGTTTGGGCAATGCGGCGGCATATTTTGCCGGTATCCTGCATAACCCCGGGCACGAGGTGTTTGCCCAGTACTGGCTGCTAGGCCTGACCAGCAAGCTGGAACTGCTCTTGCTGTTGTTGGGCATTGCGTTGCTGGTGCTGGTGGATGTGCTGCATGAATGCGGCCTGCACCTGCGCGCCTGGGTCAACGCTGCGCCGCGCCCGGTGCGCTGGGCTGTGTACGAATTTGCCATTTTTGCCTTTTTGCTGATGGCAAGCTTTTATTCCAATACGGGCTTTTTGTATGCCCGGTTCTGAAAAGCAACAGCCCCGGGCAGTACCCATAAAAGGTGCCGCCTGGGGCTGTTTTTGTCTATGTGGAAAATATAAAAAGGGGGACAAAGCTTTACCAAAAGCTGCTTATTCCTCGCCCTCAAATTTCATGCCCCAGGCCATGCGGATATCATACATCAGTTGGGTCAGGGCAATGCTTTGCTGCGGGGTATAAATGCTGCTGTGGTGCCTGCCAGTGGCAGCACAACGGCTTACTTCCCGAATCTGGTATTCAAAACCGTTCACATCAAAGGGAAAATCCAGTTCCTGCGGTGGCTGGCCGTCCAGTTCCAGCGTCATATGTTCGGCGTACTGGAAGTCCGGCAGGGTAATGCGGCCCTTGGTGCCCACAATGCAGGCCATGCGGGTAAGGCGCTGGCCGATGGTTTGCACCGATTCCGCCGTGCAGCCGCTGGGGTAGGCAAGCCGCAGTTTGCTGTATTCATCGGTGCCGTATTCTGTCAGGCGCAGCTCTTCTGTCTGCACGTTCTGGGGCTGCTGGCCGGTGACCATCTGCAAAAAGCCAAGGTTATAAATGCCAATATCCAGCAAAGCACCACCGCCCAAAGCAGAGTTGAATTTGCGCTCGCGGCGGGCGCCTTCAGTGGTAAAACCGTATTGGCAGGTGATGGTTTGCAGCGTGCCGATCACCCCATCCGCCAGCATCTGCTGCAATTTGGCATACAGCGGCAAAAAGCGAATCCAGAATGCTTCCATGATAAAAAGCTGCTTTTTTTCCGCCAGGGCATACAGCTCTTTGGCCTGCTCTGCATTGATGGTGAACGGCTTTTCGCACAGAACATGCTTGCCATGCTCCAGGCAGAGCTTGCAGTTTTCGTAATGCAGGGCGTTGGGCGTAGCAATGTAGATGGCATCTACGGCGGGATCGGCGGCAAGCTCTTCATAGCTGGCGTACCAGTGCGGGATGTTGTACTGCGCCGCAAAGGCTTTGGCACTTTCGGCCCGGCGGGAGCCGACTGCGGCAAGCCGCTCGCCCTCGGCAGCCATCGCATTGACTGTTGTGGCAAATTTGTTGGCAATGGTGCCGGTAGCTAAAATTCCCCAATTCATAAAATTACCTCCCATTAACAAGGGCTCTTTGTGCACATCGTACCACAAGCAGGAAATTGCGGCAAGGAAACACGCGCAAAACAGCAAGAAAAAACAGACCCGGCAGGGGAACAGCAAAATCCGTTCCATCATGCCGGGTCTGAACTTATTATGGGAACAGAACAGGAAAATGCGGCACTGCCTTACGGGCGTACCTTGAACTCCTGCTCACAGTAAACGCAGCGGTAGCGTCCGCTGGGGGTCAGGGCAAAGATGTGGTCGCAGCCGGTCTCCAGGGAGGTAATGCAGCGGGGGTTGGTGCACTTGATCACGTTCACCAGGCGCTTGGGCTGGTCCGGGCGCACCTTGCGGGTCACATGACCGTTCTCAATAAAGGTCAGGCTGATCTGCGGGTCCACATAACCCAGCACATCAAAATTCAAGCCGGAAATATCGCCCTCGATTTTAATAATATCCTTTTTGCCGCTTTTCTGGCTGCGCACGTTCTGCAGCAGAGCCACGCTGGCTTCGTTCAGCTTTTCCAGCTCCAGCAGGTGATACAGCGAAAGCCCGGTCCCGGCGGTAATGTGGTCAATGACCACGCCGTTCATGATTTCATCAATATTCAGCATTCAAAAGCAACCTCCCCGGTTTTGGGGTCTTTCAGCCCCAGCAGCGTCATAATCAAAGCCATGCGCACATACACGCCGTTCTGTGCCTGCTCAAAGTAGGCGGCGCGCGGGTCATCGTCCACATCCAGCGTAATTTCGTTCACACGCGGCAGGGGATGCAGCACCGCCATGTCCGCCGGGGCAAGGTTCAGCTTTTCGGCGGTCAGGATGTAGCTGTCACGCAGGCGGATGTAATCTTCCTCATTGAAAAAGCGCTCGCGCTGCACACGGGTCATGTACAAAATATCGAGGTCCGGCAGAGCACCTTCCAGGTTGCGGGTCTCAATGTAGGGGATGCCGCGGGGCTCCAGTACTTCATTGATGATGTAATCCGGCACGCGCAGTTCTTCGGGGCTGATCAGGACAAACTTTATGTTGTCATAGCGGGCCAGGCTCTTGATGAGGGAATGTACCGTGCGGCCAAACTTCAGGTCGCCGCAGAAACCAATGGTCAGGTTGTCCAAACGGCCCTTGCGGCGGCGGATGGTCATCATGTCCAACAGGGTCTGGGTGGGGTGGCTGTGGCCGCCGTCACCGGCGTTGATGATGGGCACATCGCTCTTAAAGCTGGCAACCCGGGGCGCACCCTCCAGCGGGTGACGCATAGCGATAATATCCGCATAGCAGGACACGATCTTTACCGTGTCCCCTACCGTCTCGCCCTTGGAGGCAGAGGAAGAATTGGCCTCTGCAAAGCCCAGCACATTGCCGCCCAACTCCATCATCGCCGCTTCAAAAGACAGGCGGGTGCGGGTAGACGGCTCAAAAAACAGGGTTGCCAATTTTTTGCCGTCGCACACATGGGCGTATTTCTTAGGGTCGGCGATAATGTCCGTAGCCAAGTGGATCAGATCGTCAATCTCTTCTACCGTAAAGTCCGTTGTATCTAAACAATGGCGCATAAAGATCACTCCTTCTGCTTACAGTTCCATCCAAGCCGGGTCCTGGGGGTTCTTTTGGAACGCGGTCAGCTTGGCAATATCCTTGTCTGCGATATAACCCTCGGCGGCAGCCACCTTGGACAGGGTGTCAAAGTCAGACAGGCTGTAATTCACCACATCGGCAGCAGCCAGGCGCTCCACGCCCTTTTGCAGACCATAGGTGAAGATGGAGGCAATACCCAGCACCTCAGCACCGGCCTGGCGCAGCACATCTACCACTTCCAGCACAGAGCCGCCGGTGGAGATCAAATCTTCAATCACCACGACCTTCGTGCCCGGCTCCATTTTGCCCTCAATTTGGTTTTGGCGGCCGTGATCCTTATGACCGGAGCGCACATAACCCATGGGCAGGTCCAAAATGGTAGCGGTAATGGCTGCGTGGGCAATACCCGCCGTGGAGGTGCCCATCAGCATCTCCGCTTCCGGGAACTTCTCTTTTACGATCTCAGCCAGTCCGGCCTCCACATCTTTCCGTACCGCAGGAGCGGACAAAGTCAGCCGGTTGTCGCAGTAAATGGGGCTGTGAATACCGGAAGCCCAGGTAAAGGGATCGTCCGGCTTTAAGAACAC
>OJKC01002142.1_pt1 | contig 10951 bp, 12 predicted proteins | sample 1596401 | NCBI WGS metagenome assembly OJKC01 (sample SAMEA4350162, study PRJEB24818) | metagenome | biome: human; feature: gut; material: faeces | place: Denmark | collected 2013-09 | reverse complement strand
CAGCGCGCCGTCGCCGAAATAGCCGGACAGCAGGATGCACTTCGTTTCGCTGTCATCCCGCAGCCGCCGCAGCAGCCCCACGCCGTCCAGACCCGGCAGCATCGGATCCAGCAGCAGCACCTGCGGATGGTGCTGCTCCACCGCAGCCAGCGCCTGCCGCCCGTCGCTGACGGACGCGGCGATGCGGATATCGCCCGCGCTGCCCAGCTCCCGTTCCAGCCATCTTCGGTAGTCCTCGTCGTTGTCTGCTATGCAGACGGTGATCTGCTCACTCATCGTAAGCTCCCCCTTAACAAATTATTTACGGTGCACAACGCATCAAAACACACCACGAATCGCTACACCGTTATCAAAAATACCACTTTTCCCCGGAAAATGCAACCGTAATTTGTCGAACCATTCCACTTTTGTTCGACATTTTTCGACACGTTTCGACAAAAACGGGCGATTTTACGCGATGCTGCACAGCTATGAGTGAAATATGGAAAATTCCGACAAAAAACGGCACAGCGCCCCGGCGGGACGCTGTGCCCTTTCGCCCACGGTCATACGCCGCGGGTGCCGTTGGTGGGATCCACAAAAAGGGGCAGCTCCGGCGGATTGACCGTCCACACGGCGAAGGCCGCGGCTGCGCTCAGCTGCACCAGAATGCCCAGCACCTGCCACAGCGGCGCGCTGAGGGAGCCGCGTCTTTGCAGACCGCGGCTGACCAGCCATGCCGCCAGCACCGCCGCCTGAAAGATCAGCACATTGACCACATCCACGCTTTTGCCGCAGATGCCGGTGTAGGTGTAAAACAGCGCCGGGATCAGGATAAGCCCCGTCAGCAGCCCGGCGGCGCGGGGCGCGGCGCAGTCCGCGCGGCGCTCTATGAGAATGGTCACAGCCGTCCACAGGATCCACGGCACGGCCAGCAGCTTCATGTGCTCCCAGGTGGATTCGTTGACGGCGGAGATGTACGCGGCCCAGGATGCCTGCCCCGTCCAGTCGTAGACGAAGTGCAGCAGATTGCCCAGCAGCAGGGTGAGCAGCATCCCCGCTGTCTCCCATGTACGCCGTTCCCGTTGGTTTTTCACGTCAGTCAGTCCTTTCTCCTTATAGACTATATCTCATTGTACACGGAAGCGGCGGACGTTATACGAAAAGGAAATTTGGAAAACGGATGTTTTTTCGCGGCGGATATGGTATACTGTCCCCGAAAGAAGGGTGATGCAAGTGCAGACTGTTTCTCAACGACTGGCGCTGCTGCGGCAGCGCATGGCGCTGCGCGGACTGGACGCCTGCGTGGTGGTCACGGACGATTTTCACGGCTCGGAGTATGTGGGCGACCACTTCAAGACGCGGGCGTACCTCTCCGGCTTCACCGGCTCGGCGGGTACGCTGCTGGTGCTGGCGGAGGAGGCGTACCTGTGGACGGACGGGCGCTATTTCCTACAGGCGGAGCGGCAGCTGACCGGCAGCGGCATTGAACTCATGCGCGCCGGACAGCCGGGCGTGCCCACGCTGTCGGCTTTTCTGGCGGAGAGACTGCCGGAGGGCGGCGCGCTGGGCTTTGATGGGCGCACCGTCAGCACAAAGCTGTACCGCACGCTGGAAAAGGCACTGGCGGGCAAGCGCATCCGCATGGACGGCGGCTTCGATCCGGCGGAGGGCGTCTGGTCGGACAGACCGCCCCTGTCCGCCGCGCCGGTGTGGGCGTTTGACAGCGGCGTGACCCGGCGGGAGAAGCTGGCGCTGCTGCGGCAGGATATGGCGGCGCGGGACGCGGCGTACCTGCTGCTCACCGATCTGACGGACGCGGCGTGGACGCTGGAGCTGCGGGGCGGCGATGTGGCGTGTACGCCGGTGTTTCTGGGCTTTTTGCTGTTGGGCAGGGAGGAGGCCGTCCTGTGCGCCCAGGCGGAGAGCTTCCCGGAGGACATCCGGCGGCAGCTGGCGGCGGACGGCGTGGCGCTGCGCCCCTACGGGGACATATACGCGCTGCTGGAGACGCTGCCCGCCGGCACACGGGTCATGGCGGACAGCGCCACGGCCAACGCCCGCATCGCCGGGTGCCTCGCCCATACGGAGTGGCTGGACGCGGACAGCCCGGCCTCCCGCCGCAAGGCGGTGAAGTCCGCTGGGGAGCAGGAGGGCTTCCGCTGCGCCCATGTGCAGGACGGCGCGGCGATGTGCCGGTTCCTGTACCACATGAAAACGCATCCGGAGGACTACACGGAGCTGTCCGCCGCGGCGCTGCTGCACCGGTGCCGGGCGGCGCAGCCGGAATTCCGGGAGGACAGCTTCCCGGCTATCGTCGCCTACGGCGCCCACGGCGCGGTGGTTCACTATGAGCCCACGGAGGAGACGGACGTGCCGCTGCAGCGGCACGGGCTGCTGCTGGTGGACAGCGGCGGGCACTACCGCTGCGGCACCACCGATGTGACCCGCACCGTGGCGCTGGGCGAGGTAACGGCGCAGGAGCGCCGCATGTCCACGCTGGTGCTGCGGGGACATATCCGGCTGGCCATGGCGCGGTTCCCGCGGGGCGTCATGGGGGAGAATCTGGACGCGCTGGCGCGGATGCCCCTGTGGGAGCAGGGACTGGACTACGACCACGGCACCGGCCACGGCGTGGGCTGCGTGCTCAGCGTCCACGAGTCGCCGCCGTCCTTCCGCTGGCGGTTCGTGGAGGGCATACCCCACCCGGCGCTGGAGGAGGGGATGCTCCTCTCCGATGAGCCGGGATATTACGAGGCGGGTGCGTTCGGCATCCGCCACGAGAACCTGCTGCTGGTGCAGCCGGCGGAGCAGGAGCGCTTCCTGCGCTTCGAAACGCTGACCCTGGCGCCCTTCGACCGGGACGCGCTGGACGTGTCACTGCTGACGGCGGAGGAGCGGACGTGGCTGAACGACTACCACCGGCGGGTGTACGAAACGCTGTCGCCGTTGCTGGAGCCGGAGGTGGCCGCGTGGCTGCGGGATGTGACGCAAGAGCTGTAAAGCGCGCCCCGCCGTCCCTAACGTCCCGACTCCGCACCTCGTAGGGGGCGGCGTCCCCGACGTCCCGTCAGCGCGGCAGCGCCGCGCTGTCATTCCGAGCCAGTGACCGTGTCACTGGCGTGGGAATCCGCCTCCCGGCGCGGCAGCGCCGTACCGGACAACAAAAAACGCCCTTCGGGGCGTTTTTTCTTGTTGACAAAGGCAACATGTGTGCATATAATAAGCATACGATTAGAAAACGAATTTTGTTTAGGAGGCGGTGCTATGACACAGCGGGAGCGTCAGCTGCTGGAATGGATACGGGAAAATCCCCTGATCTCCCAGCAGGAGCTGGCGGACAAGGCGGGCATCACCCGCTCCAGCGCCGCCGTTCACATCTCCAACCTGATGAAAAAGGGATACATCGCCGGGCGTGGCTACCTGCTGCGGGAGGCGCCCTACATCGTGGTGGTGGGCGGCGTGAATATGGACATCGGCGCGGTGTCCGCCGCGCCGCTGGTGGCGCGGGACTCCAACCCCGGCCGGGTGACCACGTCGCTGGGCGGCGTGGGGCGGAACATCGCCCACAACCTGTGCCTGCTGGGGGAGCAGGTGTCCATGGTCACGGTGCTGGGGCAGGACAGCTTCGCCCAGTCCGTGCGGGAAAACGCGGCGGATATCGGCCTTGACCTGACCCACAGCGCGGTGATCCCCGGCGGGCGCACGGGCACGTACCTGTTCATCGACGGCTGCGACGGCGACATGGCGCTGGCGGTGAACGACATGGGCATCTACGAGCACATCACGCCGGAGTTCCTGCGCCAGCGGATGGATTTCATCAACCACGCCGGTCTGGTGGTGGTGGAGACGAACCTGCCGGAGGCGTCACTGCAATGGCTGTGCCAGCACTGTACTGCGCCCATCCTGGCCGACCCGGTGTCCAGCATCAAGGCGCCCAAGCTGCTGCCGGTGCTGGATAAGCTGACGGCGCTGAAGCCCAACCGCATGGAGGCCGAGCTGCTCAGCGGCGTGCCCATCCGGGACGAGGCGGACATCGAAAAGGCTGCCGCCGCCCTGCTGGACAGGGGCGTGGAGCAGGTGTATATCTCCCTGAGCGGCGACGGGCTGTACGCCGCCGACCGGCAGGGACACAGCGTGCGGCTGCCCTGCCCGAAGGTACAGGTGGCCAATGCCACCGGCGGCGGCGACGCTATGGCCGCGGCGCTGGCCGCGTGCATCGCCCACGGAAGGCCGCTGGCCGAGTGCGCGCGGATGGCCGCCGGCGCGGGCGCGCTGGCGTGTACGGCGTCGGAGACGATCCACCCCGGCATGAGCTGGGAGAGCATCGAATACATCGTAAACACTGCGAAATAACATATCTGCGTAGATCATAAGGAGGAACGTATTATGAACCGTTATCTGGATGTCGCCCCCGAGGTGCAGGAGGCTCTGAAGGCCGGTAAGCCCGTTGTGGCGCTGGAGAGCACCATCATTTCCCACGGCATGCCCTATCCCCAGAACGTGGAGACGGCGCTGAACGTGGAGAAGATCATCCGCGACGGCGGCGCGGTGCCCGCCACCATCGCCATCATCGGCGGACGGCTGAAGGCCGGCCTGACGCCGGAGGAGATCGACTATCTGGGCAAGACCGGCGCGGGCGTCACCAAGGCCAGCCGCCGCGACCTGCCCATTCTGGTGGCCGAGGGACGCGACGGCGCCACCACCGTGACCACCACCATGATGATCGCGGCCATGGCGGGCATCTCCGTGTTTGCCACCGGCGGCATCGGCGGCGTGCACCGCGGCGCCGAGACTACCATGGACATCTCCGCCGATCTGGAGGAGCTGGCGCAGACCCCTGTGATGGTGGTGTGCGCAGGCGCCAAGTCCATTCTGGATCTGGGTCTGACGCTGGAGTATCTGGAGACTCACGGCGTGCCCGTCATCGGCTATCAGACCGAGGAACTGCCCGCCTTCTATACCCGCAAGTCCGGCTTCAAGGTGGACTACCGGCTGGATACGCCTGAGCAGCTGGCGCAGGCCTTCCACGTCAAGCAGGAGCTGGGTCTGCGGGGCGGCATGCTGGTGACGAACCCCATCCCCGAGCAGTACTCCATGGACGCGGACGTGATCAACAAGGCCATCGACGAGGCGGTGGAGGAGGCCAAGGAGCAGGGCATCCACGGCAAGGCCACCACGCCGTTCCTGCTGGCCAAGATCAAGGACATCACCGGCGGCAGCAGTCTGGCTGCCAACATCCAGCTGGTGTACAACAACGCGAAGCTGGCCACGGCCACGGCCTGTGAGCTGGCCAAGCTGAAAAAGTGAACGGCGGCGCTGCCGCGTCCGCTTCCGGCGGCTGGACGGTGCTGCTGGTCTGGCTGGCCGTCATCAACCTGCTGACCTTCATCGTCTACGGCGCGGACAAGCGCCGGGCGAGGAAGGGCAAATGGCGGGTGCCGGAAAAGACGCTGTTTCTGCTGCCGCTGCTGGGCGGAAGCATCGGCGCGCTGCTGGGTATGCGGGTGTTTCACCACAAGACGAAGCACTGGTACTTCGTCTGGGGCATACCGGCCATCCTGCTGGCGCAGATCGCGCTGGCGGTATGGATATATACCAAATAAGGAGGGCATCCTGATATGGTACGCAAGGCGACAGAGGCGGACATCCCCGCCGTGACCGCCATCTACGATGCGCTGCTGGACAGGGAGGAGCAGGGTCTGCTGTCCACCGGCTGGACGCGGGGCGTGTACCCCACGGAGCAGACGGCGCGGGACGCCCTGCGCGCCGGGACGCTGTACGTCATGGAGCGCGAGGGCCGCGTGACGGCCGCCGCCAAGATCGACCAGAGCCAGATGGAGCAGTACAGCCGGTGCCGCTGGCAGCATGACGCGCCGCCGGAGCAGGTGCTGGTGCTGCACACGCTGGTGGTGGATCCCGCCGTAAAGGGCAGAGGCTGCGGCACGGCATTCGCCCGCTTCTACGAGGAGCTGGCGCGGACGACAGGCCGCCCGTACCTGCGCATCGACACCAACGCCCGCAACACGCCCGCCCGCGCCCTGTACGCCAGGCTGGGCTATACCGAGGCCGGCATCGTGGCGGGCACGTTCAACGGCATCCCCGGCGTGGAGCTGGTATGCCTGGAAAAGAAAGTGTAAAAAGGAGGTGCCGGAAATGGCATTGATCCATGTAAACGAGAGCGACTTCCGCCAGAAGGTACTGGAGTCCGGCGGCACGGTGCTGGTGGACTTCTGGGCCAACTGGTGCGGTCCGTGCCGGATGCTGGGGCCCGTGCTGGAGCAGGTGGCCGCCGACCATCCGGAGATCACCGTGGCCAAGGTGGACGTGGACGAGAACATGGGATTGGCTGCGGCCTACGGTGTGGAGAGCATCCCCATGCTGCTGGTGTTCAAAAACGGCCAGCTGACGGACAAGTCCATCGGTTTTGTCTCCCAGCCGGAGATTGAAAAGCTCATCGGATAAAAAACGCCCGTAACCCTGCGGTTACGGGCGTTTTTTGTCTTGACAGCCGCATCTTACGCGGGTACAATGGGCAAAAATCATCCCCGGATATTCCAAGGAGGTAGTGCTATGAACATCGGTCTGCTGGGCTTCGGCGTGGTAGGCGGCGGCGTATGGGAGCTGGCCGCGGAGCGAGACGATATCTGCGTGAAGCGGGTGCTGCTGCGCAGCCCCAAGGCGGGGCTGCCGGAGAGCGCCGTCACCTTTGACGTGAACGACATTCTCAACGACGACACCATCGACACGGTGGTGGAGGTCATGGGCGGGCTGCACCCGGCCTATGAGTACGTCACCGCCGCCATGGAGCGGGGCAAGCATGTGGTCACAGCCAACAAAGCGCTGATCGCTGCGTACTATACGGAGCTGACCGCGCTGGCGGCGAAGCAGGGCGTGGCGCTGCGCTGCACCGCCGCCGTGGGCGGCGGCATCCCGTGGCTGGTGAATCTGGAGCGGGTGAAGCGGCTGGATACGGTGTGCGCCGTGGGCGGCATCATGAACGGTACCACCAACTTCATCATGGACGCCATGCACAAGGCGGACGTGGACTTCCCGGCCATCCTGAAGGAGGCGCAGGCGCTGGGCTACGCCGAGGCTGACCCCTCGGCGGACATCGACGGCGACGACATCCGGCGCAAGCTGTGCATCTCCGCCAACATCGCCTTTGACGCGGCGCTGGAGGAGAAGGCCATCCCCACCTTCGGCATCCGGACGGTGACGGCGGCGGATATCGCGGCTTTCAAGTCCCACGGCTTCGCCTGCAAGCTGCTGGCCAGAGCCGAAAGCGCCCAGGACGGCGTGTGCGCTTATGTGGAGCCGGCGCTGGTGGGCGCGGAGGATCTGGAGGCGGCGGTGCCCGCCAACTTCAACCTCATCACCTACGAGGCGGAGAAGCTGGGACGCCAGAGCTTTTACGGGCAGGGCGCCGGCCGGTTCCCCACCGCCAGCAACGTGGTGCAGGACTGCCTGACGGTGCTCTCCGGCAAGCGTGGCTTCTACACGGACAAGGCCGCACCTGCGGCGCTGGTGGGCGGCGAAGCGCACCCCTATTATGTGCGCACGGCGGCGCCCGACGACTTCCTGCGGGCGCACACGGCGGAGACGTGGGAAAACGGCGCGGTGGTCACCGGCGCTGTGGACGTGTGCGAGATGCTGGCCTGGGCGAAGGCGCAGCGGGACAAGGATCCCGCCGTATTCATCGCGGGCATACGGTGAAAAAGCGCGGCTCCCCGTTCCGGGGAGCCGCGTTCTTGCAAAAATCAGCCTTGTAAAACACTCTGCTTTGGGTTATAATACTATTTAATGAAAAATTTACCGCAAAAATACACAGAAAAAGGTGAAACGATATGGAACGTATGAGGATCGCAGCGATCTTTGCCGATCAGGAAGCGCTGAGCGGCAAGGAAGTTACCGTGTGCGGCTGGGCGCGCACCATCCGGGATATGAAGACCTTCGGCTTTATCGAGCTGAACGACGGCTCCTGCTTCAAGAATCTGCAGGTGGTCATGTCCGCCGAGGAGCTGGACAATTACAAGGACATCGCGGCGCAGAACGTGGGCGCGGCACTGATCGTCAAGGGCACCGTGGTGCTGACGCCGGACGCCAAGCAGCCGCTGGAGGTCAAGGCGCACTCCATCCAGGTGGAGGGCAAGTCCACGCCGGACTATCCCCTGCAGAAGAAGCGCCACAGCGTGGAGTTCCTGCGCACCATCCAGCACCTCCGTCCCCGCACCAACCTGTTTTCCGCCACGTTCCGCGTCCGCTCCGTGGCGGCCTACGCGGTGCATGAGTTCTTCCAGAGCCGGGGCTTCGTCTATGTGCAGACCCCCATCATCACCGGCAGCGACTGCGAGGGCGCCGGCGAGATGTTCCAGGTGACCACCCTGGATCTGAACAACGTCCCCAAGACCGAGGACGGGCAGGTGGACTACTCCCAGGACTTCTTCGGCAAAAAGACCAGCCTGACCGTGTCCGGCCAGCTGAACGCCGAGAACTTCGCCATGGCCTTCGGCGATGTGTACACCTTTGGCCCCACCTTCCGCGCCGAAAATTCCAACACCCAGCGCCACGCCGCCGAGTTCTGGATGATCGAGCCGGAGATGGCCTTCTGCGATCTGGCCGGCGACATGGACGTGGCCGAGGCCATGATCAAGCATATCATCCGCCGGGTGCTGGAGCGCTGCCCGCAGGAGATCGAGTTCTTCAACAGCTTCGTGGACAAGGGGCTGAAGGAGCGTCTGGAGCATGTGGCCTCCAGTGATTTCGGCCGCGTCAGCTACACCGACGCGGTGGAGATCCTGAAGAAGAACAACGACAAGTTCGACTACAAGGTGGAGTGGGGCACCGACCTCCAGACCGAGCACGAGCGCTACCTCACCGAGCAGGTCTACAAGAAGCCGGTGTTCGTCACCGACTATCCCAAGGAGATCAAGGCGTTCTACATGCGCCTGAACGACGACGGCAAGACCGTGGCCGCGGCGGACTGCCTTGTCCCCGGCATCGGCGAGATCATCGGCGGCAGCCAGCGCGAGGAGCGTCTGGAGCTGCTGGAGAGCCGCATTCGGGAGCTGGGCATGAAGCCGGAGGACTACTGGTGGTACTGCGACCTGCGGCGCTACGGCAGCTGCCGTCACGCGGGCTTCGGCTTGGGCTTCGAGCGCATGGTGATGTACCTGACGGGCGTCAGCAACATCCGCGACGTGGAGCTGCATCCCCGCACCGTGGGCAACGCGGAATTCTAAGAAAAACACACAAGGCGCACCCTCCGGGGTGCGCCTTTAGACTGTCGAAAAAACTGTCATTTGTAGGGGACGGCGTCCTCGACGTCCCGTTGTAGGGGCGTTTCTCTTTCCGTCTGACCGCCCCATACAGTGAGGAACGCCGCAGGGAGGCAAGCGAAGCGGCGAAAAAGTACGGCGTTCATAGAAAAGTTGCACATTTGTATGGAGACAGGAATTGAAAAGTTCGTGCTTTGCATGATATAATCATATTGGAGAGTTATACGTATTTTTTGAGCCACGGAAGGATGCTTCAACATGAACAAACTGATAGTATATCTTATACGTGCTGTTATTGTACTGCTGATTTGCATTACTATTCTTTTGCACTGTGTAAATGTCAATTCATTTACATACTCTAATTTGATGGATACCGAAAGCCAAACAATAGCACAGTCGCTTTTAAGCGAAGCAAATATTTCACAAGAAAATATTGACCAATTTTTCACGCTTGTTGATGAGTTTAATAGCGTACCATACAAGGGAATTGTTGAACAAGGATGGAAAAAAGCATATATTCCATTTTTCTCTTACAACAACGAGAATGGGTTTGCACATTTAGAAGCACAGGAACAAGAAAATATGATAAACTGCCGTTCAGCAGCTTTTGTTTTATTAAAAGACCACATCATCTTTAATGAAACAAATATTACACCTGATAGAAAATTAGATAATAACAATAGATTCCAGCTTTCAGGAGAAGAGCAATTACATTATGATTTGCTGTTTGCTAATATTGAGAACAGCAATACGGATTCCTCAGAAGTTTTAGCCCAAAAAGTGATGGAATATTGGGATATGGCTGGTGTCGAATTTCCAGAAAGTCGCATTCAATTTATTATGGCGTATGCTGATACAGAGAACGGAATACAAAACTTTCATACAGGCGTTGCCATATACGATGATAACTGTATATGGATGTTGGAAAAGGCTGACCCAATACATCCTTATCAGCTTTCTCGCTTTGACAATCAAGAGCAACTGATTGATTATATGAAAAATCGAGTATCTGAAGTCGAATATGCGGCGATATTTTCCAATGATACTTGCCTTTTGAAAAAATAGTTTAGTAAATCCTCATTGTCTAACAGAACACAACAACCGAATACCGAAAAACAGACCGTTGACCCGCGCCGTGTGCGTACAGTCAGCGGTCTTTTTTTTACCCAAAATCAAGAAAGGAGCAACCAACTATGACAAAGCCAAGAGAGAAAACCCGTGAGGAATTGCAAGCCGAGATCGAGGACGGAAAGAAGGAAATCCGGCAGTTTGAGAACCGGGAAAAAATGTTGCGTCAGAAGTTATCCAATCAGCGTGTCGTGATCTACTACAACTGCATCGGCGCTTTCGATGTGCCGGATCGCCGGAAGATCCCGGAGGCCGACATTATCATGGAAACAAGAAAAGGCGCAGCACTCAGCTACGCCCCGGAACGCCTTGCAGTATGAACTTTTCGGGAAATAAAAAAGCAAAGTGTCCATTACAGGATACTCAGATCCTATAAGGACACTCTGCATGTCATAACTCAACACTATAGATTTTTTGAAATTTGCTTTTAAAAAACGTCGTATGACAGCAAGAAAAACTTGATGCACAGAACTCACTTGTCTTTTGATTCTTCAGTTGTGTCAGAGACTGCTCCTTCCAGCAGATCTGTCACTACCTGATTAAGCTGTGCGGCATTCTTAGCAGTA
>OJKC01002140.1_pt1 | contig 10959 bp, 9 predicted proteins | sample 1596401 | NCBI WGS metagenome assembly OJKC01 (sample SAMEA4350162, study PRJEB24818) | metagenome | biome: human; feature: gut; material: faeces | place: Denmark | collected 2013-09 | reverse complement strand
AACCAAAATGCCCAACCCGACCAACCCGCGCCAGGGGCGGGGCCCAGCCGTGGCCGTCGGCAGAGTTCAGCAGCGATACCGGCAGTGCAGCCACTGCCGCTGCTCCTGCTGCTCCTGCAGCAGCCCCGGCCGCTCCGGCAGCTGCCGCAAAGCCCGTGGAAGAGGAAAGCAGCGACAACCGTTACTACGACGAGCTGCTGGCCATCCTGAACAAGCGGAAGTAAGGCTGGCAAATAATAAACGCATCGTGGCACAGCGCCCGTGAGGAGGGCGGGTCTCTTGCGCGCAAGCGGAGGGAGGCAATGCAATGCTGAAACAGGACGTTCCGCTGCGGACCGGATGGTTCGGGTACCGGAAACTGGATGTTGAAAATTGTATTGCGCACATCCGCGCAGCGTATGCGGCAGAACTCCGCCTTGCCCGGCAGACGCAGCAGGGAATGGAGGAGACCATGGCGCAACTCAGGCAGGAGAACAAAGCTCTGCGGCAGCGCTTTGCCCAGCAGGCGGCGGCGCAGGCCGCAACATCGGTGCGGGCAGAGGGCAGCGACAAGCTGCAGCAGCTGACCCGCAAGCTGGAAGCGGCCCACGCCGAGATCCGCCGCTACCAGACCCGGCTGTTTGCCTGCGAGCGCCAGATGATCGCTCTGCGGCGGGAAAATGCCGACCTCGAAGCGGCCTGTGAGCAGGCCCGGGAGGAACTGCAGATGGCCGTGGCCCGTGCCGAAAAGGCAGAGCAGCAGGCTGCCCAGACGCCTGCCTGTCCGGAAGTGCCGGTGCAGGCCCCGACGCCGGAACCGCCCGAAGAAGCTGTGGCCTGCTGTGCAAGACCGGCCGCACAGCCTGCGGCGCCGCCGGAACCCGTGTGGCAGCCGGAAACGGAGCTGGAGAAGCTTTCGGTGGAGCTGCTGCGCCGGTTTGATGAAATGATGCAAGAATGATTCGACAAGCTGCTGTGCCGGCATGGACTGGTGCAGCAGCTTTTTGTGTGAACAGGGGATTTTTGCTGCGGCAAGGCAGCACATTGACAGATGGGGATGGCGAGGAGCAAGGCACATGAATGTGAAACAGAAGATCCTGATCGCAGACGATTCTGAGATCAACCGCGCGCTGCTGATGGAGATCCTGGGCGACGGGTATGAGTATCTGGAAGCGGAAAACGGTGTCCGGGCGGTGGAGCTTTTGCGCGAGCACACGGACATCGCACTGGTGCTGCTGGACATCATGATGCCGCAGATGGACGGCTTTGACGTGCTGAAGGTCATGCGCTGCTATTCCTGGCTGGACGAGATCCCGGTGATCATGATCTCGGCGGCAAAAGACACGGCCAACATCGAGCGTGCCTACGACCTGGGTGTGGCCGACTACATGCGCCGCCCCTTTGAGCGGGTCATGGTGCTGCGCCAGGTGCAGAACGTGCTCATGCTGTATGCCAAGCAGAAGCGCCTGACCCGGCTGGTGACCGATCAGGTGTACGAAAAAGAGCACAACAGCGTGCTGATGATCAGCATCCTGAGCCATGTGGTGGAGTTCCGCAACAGCGAGAGCGGCCTGCATGTGCTGCACATCCGCACCCTGACCGACCTGCTGCTGCACCAGCTGGCGGGCAAGACCGACCGGTATCAGCTGGACGAGAGCGACATTTCGCTCATCAGCACGGCATCGGCCCTGCACGACCTGGGCAAGATCGTGATCCCCACCGAGATCCTCAACAAGCCCGGCCGCCTGACCGCCGAAGAATACGCGATGATCAAGACCCACACGGTGAAGGGCGCCCGCATCCTGCGGGACCTGAGCAACACCATCGGCGGGGGAAACGAGCCCCTGCTGCAGGTGGCCTATGCCATCTGCCGCTGGCACCATGAGCGCTGGGACGGCGGCGGCTACCCGGACAAGCTGAAGGGCGATGCGATCCCCATCGCAGCACAGGTGGTGGCACTGGCAGATGTGTACGACGCCCTGACCAGCGACCGCTGCTATAAACCGGCCTACGACCACGACACGGCCCTGCGCATGATCCTGAACGGCGAGTGCGGGGACTTCAACCCGCTGCTGCTGGAATGCCTGAATGAGTCGTCGGAGCTGCTGCGGCAGGAGCTGCAGCGCAACGAGTGGGACCGCAGCTTCCACCAGGACACCCACCGCTTGTCGGAGGAGATCCTGCACCGGGAAGCCCTCCCGCGGGAGGACCGCAGCCAGCGGCTGCTCAACCTGGAACGCGAGCACACCCAGTTCTATGCGGACCAGTGCGGCGGCATCCAGTTCGACTACGACCTGCTCAGCGGCCGGGTGACGGTGACCAACCACTACGCCAGCGCCGCCGAGCGCACCCAGGTGCTGGACTTTGACCATGGCGAAGGGCTGAACTTCCTTTCCCTGAAGGACCGCCGCCGCCTGTTGGAAGCGCTGGAAAAGGCAACTCCGGAGATCCCGCAGGCCAGCTTCCCCGTGGAGGTGCAGACCGGCGGCGGATACCAGCCGCACCGGCTGGTACTGCGCACCCAGTGGAGCCGCGGCGGGCAGCGCCGCTGTGTGAGCGTGGTGGGCCAGCTGCTGCCGGAGCAGACCGAGGATGCAAAGGCGCAGCCGGATGTGCTGCTGCACAGCTCCGGAGGCTCGATGGCGGCTGTCCTGCAGCAGCTGCAGGGCGTGTTTGACCTGGTGCGTCTGGTGGACCCGGAGCGCGCCAAGGTGCTCACCCTGCACCCGGACGGCACGCTGGAAGAGCAGGCCGGTCACTGCCATGTGGTGTGGAACAAGGCCGGCCGGTGCGAGAACTGCATCTCGGCCAAGGTGTTCACCAGCAAAAAGACCCTGAACAAGATCGAATTCAATGGCGAGGACGCCTATTTTGTGCTGTCGCGCTATGTGGAGAACAACGGCCGCGGCTGCGTGCTGGAAATGGTTTCCAAGCTGTCCAACGGACGCTGGCTGGACATGGGCGGCCGCCGCATGCTGCTGGACCGCAGCGAGGACTTTGACAACAGTGCCTTCATCGATCCGCTCACCGGGGCCTACTCCCGCCGGTACTTTGAAAAGTTCCTGGCCGACAGTGAGCAGATCAACGGTGTGGTGGTCATTGACGTGGACCGCTTCAAGGCCGTGAACGACAGCTACGGCCATCTGGTGGGCGACAAGGCGCTGGAAAGCATCTCTGCGGCGGTGCAGGCCTGCCTGCGGGAGAGCGACATTCTGGTGCGCTACGGCGGCGACGAGTTTTTGCTGGTGATGCCGCAGCTGCGGCCGGAAGGGCTGCCGCTGGTGATGGACCGCATCCAGGAAGCGGTGCGGCAGGCCCGGGTGGAGAGCCACCCGGAGATCCGGCTGTCCATCAGCGTGGGCGGTGTGTGCGGCGTGCACCCGCTGCGGGAGGCCATCCGGCAGGCAGATGACCGGATGTACCAGAATAAGGCCCGCAACAAGGAATAAAAAACAGGACCCGGACACGGGGCAGGCACAAAAAGGTGCTGCCGGTATCCGGGTCTTTTTTGGTATCAGGATAAAATATGCTCAGTGCACGGCGCTGGTGCGGTGCTCCATAAGATAGGTGGCTTCCAGATCCGCGATGTGCAGTTTGACGGCAAGGGGGTACTTGTCGTAGGCTTCCGAGATGGCAAAGCAGCCGCCCCGGGCCGCATCGTCAAAGCCGCCCATGTGCCAGCGGATGGCCACGGCCTCTTCCACCTTGAGCTTCATGAAGCGCTCAATGAGGAACACGCTTTTTTCACCGTGGCCGTAGGGAAACAGGTCCTCCACGCTGTAGCTGGGCACCTTTTCCCACTGACCGGTGGTCTCGTTCTTCACGTTGCGGGTGCCGGCCTTGTAGTAGTTGGCCTTGCACAGATCGTGCAGCAATGCGCAGATGGCAAAGCTCTCCTCACTCTCGCCCTCGGTAAAAAAGGTGTCGTGCAGGGCGTGGTAGACGTTCAGGCTGTGCATGCACAGCCCGCCGGTGCAGGCACCGTGGAACCGGGTGGACGCCGGAGCCGAAAAGAAATCGGTCTTGTGGTCCAGCCAGTCCAGCAGCTTTTCGCTGCCGGGGCGGGTGACATGCTGCCGGAAGATCTGCAAAAACTCCTCGCGGTCGGTCATGCTCACAGCTCCATATCTTCCAGGATGCCCTTGAGGATGGCCAGCTCGTCGTGGCTCAGGGAGATGCCCTTGCCCATGCGGGTGCCGTCCGGGGACCAGTCGCGGATGTCGTACTTGGGCTCGCCGTCGTTCCAGCTGATCAGGTTGAGCTGACGCTCCCAGCCGCGGGGACGCTGCGAGAGCACCGCAATGCGCTCGACGACTTCGTATTTGATCTCTGCCATAATGCAAAACCTGCCTTTATCTTTGTTTGCTACCATAATAAGGGAAGCGCGGCAAGATTTCAACAGGTAAAGCAAAAATTAACGGAAAATTTTTTGTGCGGCTCAGCCGTAAGGGGCATTTTCGCGCCACTCCACAAGCTGCTGCACCGCGTCGGCGTCCTCATCCGGGGCGGGGTGGGCCGAGTGAGTGTGCTGCAGGGTGCTGAACAGCCCCGGGGCATATTGTGCCATCACACCGGGCACCTTCCCGGCCAGAAATTCCTGCGCGTTTTTCTGGCGGCAGGCGGCGGGGGTGCCGTCGGTCATGGGCACACCGGCCTGCGGAGCGCTGCCCGGTTCCGGGTGCGGAGGATTGCCGGGCACTTCCGGCGGGGGCAGCTGGGTGCCGGGTGCCGAGGGGTCTCCGGGCGGCTGGGTCGGGTCCGGCTGTTTGCCCAGCGGCGGGCTGCACCGGCTGCAGTTGGCTTCCGGCGCGGAAGAAGGCCCGGGCCGGTCCGGAAGGGCATGATGGATGAACGGCGTGAGGGAATTCATAAAAGCGGTCACCTCCTGCCGTTAGGATGCCCGGCGGCGGGGCGTTTTACACCACCAGCTCCACGGTGGAGCCGCCGGTGCGGTTCTTGTGCACCACCACCTGCCGGTCGATGCGGTCCTTCAGGGCCCCCACATGGGAGATGATGCCCACCAGCCGGTCGCCCTCGGTCAGTCCGGCCAACACCCGGATGGCCTGTTCCAGCGATTCCTCGTCCAGGCTGCCGAAGCCCTCGTCCAGGAACAGGGTGTCCAGCCGGATGCCGCCGGCGGCGCTCTGCACTTCATCCGAAAGGCCCAGTGCCAGCGCCAGCGAGGCCTTGAAGCTCTCACCACCGGACAGAGTCTTGACACTGCGGCGGGTTCCGTTGTAGTGGTCGATGACGCCAAGGTCCAGGCCGGACTGGCTGCGCTGGTTCTCGGCTCCGATGCGCTCCAGCTCGTACTGGGCATCGGTCATCTGCATCAGGCGGAGGTTGGCGTGGCGCAGGATGCGGTCGAGGTAGTCCATCTGGATGTAGGCTTCCAGTTTGATCTTCTGTTTGCTGGTCAGGGTGCCGCCGGCGGTGGCGGCCAGTGCTCCCACCCACTGGGCGCGCTGCTCCAATGCGGCGTGCTGCGCGGCGGCGGTGCGGTACTGTTCCATGATGCGGCGGTTGGGCAGCAGGCGGGCGGCCAGCTGCTTTTCCTGCCCGCGGGCGGCATCCCGTGCGGCAGTCAGTTCAGCAGCCGCTTCCCGTAAGGTTTCCGGCGGCTGAGCCGGGGCGGAACTCTGGGCCGCTGCCTGCTGGCTGCGCAGGGCTTCCACGGCGGCTTTGGCAGCAGTGTAGTTCTGCTGTGCCGTGCGCAGGGCGGCTTCGGCCTGTTCCATCCCGGCGCGCAGGGCGGTGCGGTCGGCTTCCAGCAGGTCCAGCGCGGCCTGCGCCTGCGCCCGCTGGGGGTAGGGCAGGGCTTTCTGTTTGGCAAGCACCTGCTGTTCCAGTGCCTGTACGCGGGCAGACTGCGCGGCAGCGGTGCGGTCAGCTTCCTGCACCTGCTGTTCCAGCGCCGGGCGCTGGCGGGTGTGGGCCTGCCGGTCGGCTTCCAGCTGCGCCTTGTGCTGACAGTCGGCTCCGGCCTGCCGCAGGCTGGCCGTGCAGTCGGTGCGGGCGGCCTGCAGGGCGGCAGTTTCCTCGGACAGGACGGTATTCATCAGGGCGAAGGTCAGTTGCACCGGAGGTTTGCCTTCCGGCGCGGCAAAGCGCTCCGGCAGCAGGGCCTCGGCGTCCCGGCGCAGGCTGCGGCGGGCTTCGTCTGCAGCGGCAAGGGCGCTCTGGGCGGCGGCGCTGGCCGTTTGCGCGGCACGGTCGGCTTCCTCGGCGGCCTGCCGGGCCTGCTCCACCTGTACCTGCGTGGGTGCGGTGCGGGGCAGGACGGCCCGGGCCGGGTGATGGGTACTGCCGCACACCGGGCAGGGGGCACCCTCGGTCAGCTCCTGTGCCAGCAGACCGGCCTGCGCGTCCAGAAAGGCCCGGTCCAGTGCATCCCGCCGGGCGCGGGCTTCATCCTGCCGGGCAGCGGCGGCGCGGTAGGCGTCCTGTGCCCGGCGGGCCTGCCGGGCCTGTTTCTGGCTGTCGGCCAGCCGCTGGGCAAGGGCGTCCAGCGCGGTGCTGCGGGCTTCCAGCTGCGCAGCCTGATTCTGCAAAGCCAGCTGCCGGGTGGGGGCATCCACCAGCACGGCAAGGGCGGTGTCGGCTGCAGCAAGGCTGGCGTCCAGCGCTTCCAGCTGGGTGCGGCGCTTCGCGGCCAGTGCCCCGGCCAGCTGCGCGGCATCCTGTGCCTGCTTCTGCTCCCGGCACAGCGCGTCCAGCTCGTCGTAGGCGGTCAGGGCGGTGCGGGCCTGGGTCACCTGGCCGGTCAGGGCATCCAACCGGGCGGCGTCATCGGCGTGGCGGGCGCTCTCGGCTTTGGCGGCATCCAGTGCGGGCCGGGCGGCGTCCAGCGCGGCCTGTTGCTCGGCCAGCTGCCGGGCTAATTGCGCGGCCTGCCGGGCGGCTCCCAGCTGCTGCTGTATGGCATCCAGCCGGGCTTCGGTGTCGGCAAGGGATGCGGCGGCGGCCTCCTGTGCGGCCTGCTGGCGCTGCAGCAGCTCCTCCAATAAGGTCAGCGCGGTGGCAGGCTCGGTCTGGGCACAGAGGGCGTCCAGCGCGTCGGCGTCCGGGTCGTCGGGTGCGACCTGCAGCCCGGCCAGCAGGCTGTCCAGCTGGGTGTTCTGGGCCAGACGCTGCTGGTTCAGGCGGGAAGCTTCTTCCTGCAGACGGTCCTGCAATTTGGCGTACCGCTGGGTGCGGAACAGCTTGCGGAAAATGCGGCTGCGCTCCTCGGTGGAGGCATTCAGCAGCTTGGTGAACTGCCCCTGCGCAATCATGGCGATCTGGCAGAACTGGTTGTAGTCCAGCCCCAGAATGTCCAGCACGGCGGCGTTCACATCCCGTGCCTTGGTCACCGGCGGGCGGCCGTCGGCATAGGTGAGGGTGGCGTCTGCTTTTTCGGTGGTAAAGCCCTCACCCCGCGCCTTGGGGCGGGGGTATTCCGGATTGCGGCGCACCGTGTAGCGGGCACCATTCACCTCAAATTCCAGCTCCACAAAGGTGGGCGTTTTGGGGTCGGCATATTGGCTGCGCAGCATGGCCCCCTCCCGCACACCGCCGCTGGAGTGGTCGTACAGGGCGTAGGTGATGGCGTCGAACAGGGTGGTCTTGCCGGCACCGGTGTCGCCGGTGACAAGGTACAGGCCGCCTTTGCCCAGCTTTTCCAGTTCCAGGGTGGTCTCGGCGGCATAGGGGCCAAAAGCCGACAGGGTCAGGCGGAGCGGTCTCATGCGTCCTCCCCCTCCTTCCAGATGTCCTCAATGAGCTGCTGGCAGAACGCGGCCTGCTCATCGGTCAGGGGCTGGTTGTTCTGCAGTTCGTAAAAGGCAGCAAGATGCTGCAAGGGTGTGATGTTCTCCACCCGCTCCGGCGCGGTGATCTGCTGATCTTCGCGGGTGCGGCGGTTGTCGTAGTCCAGCCGCATCAGGTTGGGGTAGATCAGCCGCAGCTTGGCCAGTGCGTCCGGCACGTCCTGCTCATCGGTCAGGGTGATGTGCAGATAATCGTCGGTGGCGGTGCCCTCGTAGGTGCGGCGGTCGGTCAGTTCCAGATAGCTGCCCCGGACCTCCCGCAGGTCGTGCAGCGGGGTCAGGGGCACGGTGGAAATGTCCACGCAGCCTTTTTCGCCCAGGTCCACAAAGGTGATGCTTTTATGCTGGTGCGCTTCCGAGAAGGAATACTTCAGCGGGGTGCCGCAGTAGCGCAGGGTGTCGCGGCCCACCTTCTGGGGGCTGTGCAGGTGGCCCAGCGCCACATAGTCAAAGGCATCGAACAGGGCCGCGTCCACGCAGTCCAGCCCGCCCACGGAAGGCTCTTCACTCTCGCAGGCGGCGGCACCGGCCACGAACTGGTGGGCTACCAGCAGGCTGCGGTGGACAGGGTCCGGGGTGCAGTGCCGCAGCACGCAGGCAAGGGCGTCGTTGTAGCTCTCAATGGGCTCGTCCGGCCAGACATGCCGCACGGAAGCGGGCTTCAGAAAGGGCAGTAAGTACACATCCACCGGGCCATGCTCGTCCGCAAGGCAGATGGGCTGCGGCGCACCGGAGAACACCGGGCTGACGTATACCCGGCTGGTTTCCAGCAGAGCCGCGCCGAAGGCCACACGGTCGGCGGAATCGTGGTTGCCGCTGATGGCAAACACCGGCAGGCCCCGGGCTGCCAGCTGGGTGAGGAACCAGTCCAGCAGGCGCACGGCCTCGGCCGGGGGAACGGGCTTGTCGTACAGGTCGCCTGCCAGCAGTACCCCGTCCACAGGGTGGGCATCCAGCAGGGCAAGAATCTGCTCCAGGATGTATTTCTGGTCCTCCAGCATGGAAAACTCGCACACCCGCTTGCCCAGATGCAGGTCGGAAAGATGCGCAAAACGCAAAAGCGAACACCGCCTTTCAGATGATTTTTACCCTATTATAGAACAACGGAGGTTTCTTTCGCAACGGGATGGAAACAAAAGGCTGCCGAAAAAAACTCCCTCAGTCATCGCTGGCGCGATGCCAGCCCCCTCGGAGATGGGGCCTCTGACGAAACCGGAACGATTTCCGCTCTGCCAAAGGCTCCCTCTGTGAGGGAGCTGGCAAATCCGAAGGATTTGACTGAGGGAGTTCTAGGAGAAAATTATTTTAAATTGTAAACTCAGAACAGCTTTTCCCAGGTGGCTTGGCCCACGGTGCCGTCCGCCGTCAGGCCGTTGCGGCGCTGGAACCGCTGCACGGCGGCTGCGGTGGCGGCTCCGTACCGGCCGTCTGCGTTCAGACGCTCACCCAGAGAGTTGAGCTTCTGCTGCACCAGCCGCACCGTCCCGCCGGATGCGCCGCTGCGCAGCACGATGCCGGGGTAGGGCACGTTCAGGCCGTGCTTTGCGGTGTACTGGGTGTACAGCACGTTCCAGGTGTTGGCACCCACCTTGCCGTCCACGTTCATTTTGTTTTTCAGCTGGAACTCCTTTACGGCGTTCTCGGTGGAAAGACCGAACCTTCCGTCCGCCTTCAGGGGGTCATGCCAGGTGCAGGCATCACGGACACCGTTGAGCCAGGTCTGCACCAGGGCCACATCCGGGCCGGAGGAGCCCCGATGGAGCAGGGAATAATAAGCAGGGATCGCCATAGGATCACACGCTCCTTTCCCTCCATGCTATGCGGCAGGGGAGGGCAGCGTCACCCGGCCAGCACTCGGGTGGTGCGGGAAGCAGTGTGCCGGTTCCACCAGTCCACGAAGCGCAGGCGCAGGATGTAGTCCCCGCACACCAGATCGTTTTCTTCCGGCAGGGCATAGCCGCCGCAGGCGGCACGGCACAGCCCGGGGTACAGCACGCACCACCAGTTCTGCCCGCTGCCGGAGCCGATGGTGATGCGCACCGCATCGTACCGCCCGGCGGGCAGGCAGCCGCCGGTATATTGCCGGGCCGGGAAGTACATGTTGACCAGCTGCACCTGCACCGGGGCATTCACCCCGCACCGGGCCAGCGCGTGCCGGGCGGCAAGCTGCAAAGTGAACAGGTTCCGGGCCGCCCAGCTGCGGGCGTCGGTCTGGTTCCCGGCGGGACAGGCAGCGTCCAGACAGGCCAGCACGGCGTCCCGTACCCGGAGCTTGGCGCTCTGGTCGGCCACGGCATCGCTGGCAGCGCGGATGTGCAGCCGCAGGGTATCGGCACATACCGCATCGCCGGTGTGCAGCTGGGTGCGGCCCCAGGCCGCCGCCTGCCACAGGCTGCACAGCAAAAGTCCGAGCGCAAGGCAGATGCACAGGTGCTGCATCTGCCGCCGGGAAAGCATCTTACCCATAAAAAAACAGACCCTTCTTCTGGAAATGATATCCAGAGGATGGGTCTGTAAAAGGTGATTTATACAGCTGCTCCGAGCGAATGCGAGATGACGGAGATGGCTCAGTTCTTCAGCGACTGCATGGGAGCCGGCAGGCGGCCGCCGCGGTTGATGAACACCGAGGGGTCGTGGCTGTTGACCGGCATGATGGGGCCGTAGCCCAGCAGGCCGCCGAAGTCCAGCACCTCGCCGGCCTTGCGGCCGATGGCGGGGATCACGCGCACAGCGGTGGTCTTGCTGTTCACCATGCCGATGGCGGCTTCGTCGGCGATCAGGGCACTGATCACGGCGGGGGTGGTGTCGCCGGGGATGATGACCATGTCGATGCCCACCGAGCAGACGGCGGTCATGGCTTCCAGTTTTTCAATGGTCAGGCAGCCGATCTCGGCGGCATGGATCATGCCGGCATCCTCACTGACCGGGATAAAGGCACCGGACAGGCCGCCGACGTGGTTGGAGGCCATCACGCCGCCCTTCTTCACGGCGTCGTTCAGCAGGGCGAGGCAGGCGGTGGTGCCGCAGCAGCCGCAGCTTTCCAGACCCATTTCTTCCAGAATGTTGGCCACGCTGTCGCCGATGGCCGGGGTGGGGGCCAGCGAAAGGTCGATGATACCGGCGGGCACGCCCAGCGCCTGCGAAGCAAGGTTTGCCACCAGCTGGCCCACGC
>OJKC01002137.1_pt1 | contig 10966 bp, 8 predicted proteins | sample 1596401 | NCBI WGS metagenome assembly OJKC01 (sample SAMEA4350162, study PRJEB24818) | metagenome | biome: human; feature: gut; material: faeces | place: Denmark | collected 2013-09 | reverse complement strand
TATTATGAGTTACCATAACAATGGTATAATCCTTCTTTAACTCCATCGCCAGCTCCTCGATCTTGGAAGTTGAGATAGGGTCAAGTGCGGATGTAGGCTCATCCATCAGAAGTACCTCCGGCTGAACTGCCAGTGCTCTGGCAATGCAAAGTCTCTGTTGCTGACCACCGGACATACCCAGTGCGCTTTTCTTTAATCTGTCTTTTACTTCATCCCAGATTGCCGCATCGCGGAGAGATTTTTCTACAATATCATCCAGTTTAGACTTGGAACGGATTCCATGGGTTCTCGGTCCATATGCAATGTTATCATAAATGCTCATAGGGAAAGGATTGGGCTTCTGGAATACCATTCCCACTCTTTTTCTCAGGAGATTCACATCCATATCTCCGTAAATATCTTCACCGTCAAGCTGTACCTTACCAGTAATCACGCATCCCTCTACCAGGTCGTTCATACGGTTCAGGGATTTCAGAAGTGTAGATTTACCACATCCACTGGGACCGATAAAAGCAGTAATTTCCTTTTCCGGAATTTCCATATTGATATTCTTTAATGCATGAAATTTCCCATAATACAGATTCATATTTTCGACTGTTATTTTTGCACTTTGACTCATTTTTCTTATCCTTTCGCAATTCGATTCGCAACTGCGCCGGACAGGAAATTGATTACAAGAACAAATGCCAGAATAACAACTGCTGTCGCAGATGCCTGATTCATATGAAGACCTTCACCTGACAGCACATACATATGAAGTGCCAGAGTACGTCCGGAACCCATCAGGTTCTTCGGTACCTCTGCAACTGTACCTGCTGTATAAATCAGGGCTGCTGTTTCGCCGATCACACGTCCGATGGCCAGGATCACACCTGCCAGAAGACCTGGAACTGCGGAGGGGAGCACAACCGGGAACACAGTTCTTAATCGTCCAGCGCCAAGTCCAAAGCTGCCTTCCCGGTAAGAATCCGGTACGCTTAAGAGCGCTTCTTCTGTCGTACGCATAATGGTTGGAAGTACCATAATGGAAAGTGTAAGCGCACCACCGAAGAATGAAAGTCCCCAGCCAAATGCGATCACAAACATCAGATATCCGAACAGACCATAGACAATGGAAGGGATACCGGATAATGTCTCGGTTGTGATTCTGACAATACTCACAAGTTTATTTCCGCGCTTGGCATATTCTACCAAATAAATAGCAGAACAGATACCGATTGGTACTGCGATGAGCAGGGAAAGCGCTGTCATAAGAAATGTATTGATAATTGCAGGAAGCATCGATACATTTTCGGTTGTATATTTCCAGGCAAAAAGCTCCGGAGAAAGATTCATGATACCGTTTGCCAGAATATAGATGACAAGTGCGCCAAGCACACCAACCGTAATGACTGCAGATACCGTGACTGCCATCAGTAAAAACATGGAAAGCGGCCGTTTTTTGTATGCAGCAAGCTTATCCTTCCAGGTGACGACATTGATCGGCCTGATTGCTTCCATATCTGCCTTTGCTGCTACAGCTTGTTCACTCATGCCTATTTCGCCCCTTTCTTTTTCACAACTGAGAACAACAGATTAATAATCAGGATGAATACGAACAGAACCACACCGGTTGCGATCAATGCTTCTCTGTGCAAATCTGTTGCATATCCAAGTTCCAGTACAATATTCGATGTAAGTGTCCGCACACCGGCCAACAGGCTGTCCGGCATAACTGCATGGTTTCCGGCAATCATGATGACTGCCATTGTCTCACCGATCGCACGCCCGATTCCAAGAATAATGGCTGCAAGGATTCCGGATTTTGCTGCAGGGAGTACTGCCTTGAAGACACTTCTCTCATGCGTATCACCGAGTGCCAATGCTCCTTCGTAATAGCTTTCCGGAACCGCGCGGATTGCTGATTCCGATACACTGATGATGGTTGGCAGAATCATGATTCCAAGCAGGATGCAGGCGGTCAGAATGTTTTTACCGCTTCCGCCGAATGTATTCCGGATCATCGGCGTGATCACAACCAGACCGAAGAATCCATATACAATAGATGGAATACCTGCAAGCAGATCCACAGCCGGTTTCATAATCTTATGAAGCTTCGGTGGACAGAACTTTGCCATGAATACGGCACATAAAAGTCCGATTGGAACACCGATGATGATTGCACCTGCTGTCACATAGATACTGCCGATGATCATAGGGAAGATGCCGAATTTATTTGCACCCGGCATCCAGGTTTTACCAAATATAAAATTCACAAATCCAATCTGCCGGATGGCTGGTACGCCATTGGCAAACATGAACAGACATATCATGGCGACTGCCAGTATGGACATACAGGCAGCCACCAGGAATACGATATGCATTGTTCTTTCTTTTACTTTCGTCATAGTATGCCTCGTATTTTCTTTCTGATAAGTTTTTATCAAGCTATTACTTTACTTCTGACCACTTTGTGATAGAACCTGTGTAGATGCTCTTTACCTGATCACTTGTAAGACCATCGACATCGTTGTTCTTATTTACAACAACTGCGATACCATCAATTGCGATCACTGTTGGTGTAAGACCTGCACTAAGCTCGCTGTCCTTCAGCTCTCTGGATGCCATACCGATATCGCAGACACCTTCTGCCGCACTTGTCATACCTGTTGTAGAATCACTCTGCTGTACTTCAATCTGTACATCCGGATTGACTGCAACATATGCTTCCTTGAGCTTCTCCATAACCGGTGTTACGGAAGATGAACCTGCAATATTAATCTTACCCTTTACGCCTGCAGCCTTGAATGCACCTGCATTGCCCTGGCTGATATATCCTGCATCTTCAACAACCTTCTGTCCATCCTCGCTCAAGATGAAGTTGATGAAATCCTGTGTTACTTCGTTTGGTGTACCCTTTGTTGCAATGTTGAACGGACGGGATACCTTGTAGCTTCCGTTTGAGATATTATCAGCGGTTGCTTCTGCACCATCAATCTTCAATGCCTTTACAGAATCATCCAGGGAACCAAGGGATATGTATCCGATCGCTGCCTCATCATCTGCTACACTCGTCATCATAACGGATGTTGAGTTTGTGATATCTGCAGTAGAGATTGTATTATCAATCTTATTACCATCTGCATCCTTCTCCTCGATACCGAACAGTTCGATAAATGCGCCTCTTGTACCGGATCCATCCTCACGGGAAATTACGGTGATATCATCACTTGCTGCTTTACCACATCCTGTCATTGCTCCCATAAGCATGGCTGATGCTAAAACTCCAATGATTGCTTTCTTTAACTTTCTCATTTTCTTTGTCTCCTTTTTCTCTTAAAGATTTTCTTTTTGATTTAACTTACAAATGAGAATATACAGAATGTAAGTAAAGTGCGTTATCGTAGTTTTGTAAAATGTGCGTAAAAAGAGCATATATAAAAATAGTTGTAGTTGTTTATGTGATGTATTGAAACAAGAAGTTCTAAATGTTCTGATTTACATAACTTCTATCGTACGCAATCGCCGCCAATTCGCCATCCGTGGCTCAGTGGCGGCTTGTTTGAACATCGTGTTCAAACATTGCTGATTTATTACAGAACATTAAGTACTTCTAAGTTTCAAACATATACATAAATAACTACAACTATTCTTTGTATATTATATGCTCTTTTTACTTCTCAATCTTTCGAGAAACAATAACTATTTTCTTGTTGTTCCTTATGCAATTAAATTAACAGTTCCTTGTAGTATTCTGCGTAGTCGCGGCGATTCTCTTTTGTGAAGGCGATTGCAGAACGAGGATGCTGGTTTAAAAGCCCGGTCATCAGGTACTGGAGATCGTACCCCCAGACGATGCCGTCATCCTTTAATTTCATCATGTGGTCTTCAATGAATTTGAATACCGGGTATACGTTGTATTTTGGATTCTTCAGGAATCCAAGTAATAGCTCCATTGCACAGTTGCCGGCTCCTCTTCCCATGGACAGGTAGGTTCCGTCTAACCAGTCTACACCATCACCGCACGCTTCAATCGTGTTTGCAAATGCGAGCTGCTGGTTGTTGTGTGCATGGATACCGATCTTCTTATTGTATTTTGCTGCGAAATTCAGGTACAGATCTGCGATACGGGCAATCTGCTCCGGATACAGAGAACCAAAGCTGTCCACAATGTAGATAACATCAACCGGTGTCTTGCCAAGCATATCAAGTGCAACCTTGATGTCTTCCTCCTGTGAATTCGAGATTGCCATAATATTACAGCTTGTCTCGTATCCCTTCTTTGCCGCATCCTCTACCATGTCGATTGCTTCCGGCATCTGATGGATGTATGCTGCCACACGGACTAAATCAACCGGTGAATTTACCTTCTCATCGAAATCGTTCTTGTCATGACGCCCGATATCTGCCATGATTGCAAGCTTTAAGTCTGTGTCGTTTTCTCCAACGATCTCACGGATATGGTCATCACTACAGAATTTCCATTTACCGAACTTCGATTCATCAAATACCTTTTTTGATGCACGATATCCCATCTCCATATAGTCAACACCTGCGTCGATATTTGCCTGATACAATGCTTTTACAAAGTCATCTGTGAAATAGAAGTCATTCACCAGTCCACCGTCACGTAAGGTCGCATCAACAACTTTGATACTCTCCCGAAATCCAAGTAAATTTGATAATTCTTTCATGTCTTTGTTCCTCATCTTTCTTTCTCTGCCGCGTTACTGCTTTAATGCATTAAAGAGAATATGGATACTATAGCAGAGATTCTGTATATAGTCAACCCGCTTTTGAAATATTATTCCACAAAATAGAAAAAGCGCCTGCGTATGGCGTTAACAGGCGCTTTTTATGACAGCAATATTTATTCACTGTCAGTCGAGAGGAAGTCTCGAATCTATACAAAATACTGATGGCGCAGTATTGTATAGCGTATATAATTGTTATAACACTATGTATATAGGAAATCTATGCATGTATCTCGTTGTTTTTGTAAGCTTGTGCATATTGTGCTTCCTGTGCATTGATATGACTTTCCCCATGTTTTGGCAGGTAGATGCCGTTGATCTGCTCTCTTGCCTTCTGGTCATCCTCGTAGAACAATTCAAAATCGTCGAGAATCCGGGCTTTGATTGCAGGATCATATACAGGAGCCGCTACCTCTACACGGTGAACGGTATTCCGTGTCATAAAATCGGCTGAAGCAATATACACCTTCGGGTCATCTTTGCCGAATATATAGATTCTGGAATGTTCCAGAAATCTTCCGACAATGCTGATGATCCGGATATTATCCGTCTCTCCTGCTACACCTGCTTTCAGACAGCAGATTCCACGCACGATCATGCGGATTTTCACGCCGGCTTTACCGGCCTCAATAAGCTTGTCGATGATCTTCTTATCCGTCAGGGAATTGATTTTCACACCGACATAACCTTCTTTTCCTTCCTTCGCCTTTGCAATTTCTTCATCGATCATTGCAAGGACTTTATTCTGCAGGCAGTTCGGAGCTACAAGCAGATGTTGTGTCTCATCGACTGTAGTTCCCATTGACAGATGGTTGAACACATTGGCAGCTTCATTTCCAATATCTACTGAAGATGTGATCAGAGAATAGTCAGTATAGATACGGGATGTCTTCTCGTTGTAATTACCGGTACCGATCTGTGTGATATATTCGATTTTATTATTCCGCTTTCCGGTAATCAGGCAAAGCTTGGAATGTACCTTCATATGATTCAAACCATAGATTACGCGGCATCCGGCATCCTCAAGCTGTCTCGACCAGCGGATGTTATTCTCCTCATCAAAACGTGCCCGGAGTTCAACTAATACAACAACCTCTTTCCCCTGTTCTGCGGCTTCCACCAGCGCTTCAACAATCTTCGAATCGCTGGCAAGACGATATAAGGTCATCTTGATTGATACGACCTCCGGATCATTTGCAGCCTCATTTAAGAGCTGGATAAAAGGCTTCATGCTCTCATATGGATAAGACAGGAATAAATCATGCTCTCTGGACTGCTCCATCACAGGGCGTGTCCGGTCTATCATAGCCGGCTGCTGTGGCACGCGGCGTTCGTAAAATAAATATTTTTCATTTCGAAGCAGATCTTCCACCTTGAATAAGAAGGACAGGTCAAGTGGTGAGATGGAATGAAATACCTGCTTTTTTGTGAGCCCTAAAAATCCACACATCTTCTCGATGATGGAGTCATTCATCATTCTTGTATATTCCATTCGGAGTGGGCACAAACGGCTTCTTGTACGAAGCACCTTCTCCACACCCTTGCGGTAATCTTTTTCATCATCGTCTAATGCATCATCCACGTCAATTTCCGCACTCCGCAGGATACGGATCAGGGATTTGCTGATTACCTTATACCCCGGGAATACTACACCAGCAAAATGCAGAATCAATTCTACCGCAAGCATAAAACGTCTTCCGTCGGAAGAAACCGGGATCATGCGCTTAATGACCGGATTGTTACATGGAATAATGCCAATCTTCGTATTGTTCGATTTTGTGCGTAGCTCTACCACAGCGTAGATTTCCTTGTTACGTAAGAATGGGAACGGCTGACGTTTGCCAACAACCTGTGGCGAGATAAAGGGCTGGATCTCATTCTCAAAGTAAATCTTCATGGAATCCTGCTCATCCTCATTCAGATCCTTATACAAAAGCTCCTTGACACCATATTCTTCCATCTCATACATCAGGCGCAGATAGATTTCATCCTTCTTCTCGCGAAGCTTCTTCTCCTTGACGATAATACGGTCAAGCTGCTCCTGACAGGTCATATTCGTCTTATTTTCGCGTACTTTACTGTCTTTTCCTGCGTCTAACGAACCGACACGCACCATTAGGAACTCATCGAGATTGCTTTGGAAGATTGACACGAACGACAGACGCTCACAGAGCGGATTGTTCTCGTCCACTGCTTCCTCCAATACTCTTTTATTGAACTTTAACCAGGAAAGTTCCCGGTTATCATAGATTGTTTCCTGTAACATATTATTTTCCTCCGTATTTTGAATTATCGTTTCTGTTTCTTTATTACGTTTTTTAATATCTTACGAAACAGTTTTTTTATTTTATTGAATATTATTCCAAGATGTGATGTTTCCATTGAAGATACCTTTCAATTCATCTTTTGTTACCTGATTGATTGGATTATCCTTTTGGACAATTACTGCGATTCCATCGGTTGCAATCACGGTTGACTCAACAAGGTCTCTCTCATAATCTTTCAAGCTGCGCGATACCATCGCTATATCGCATTTTCCTTCCATGGCATCATTCAGACCCTTCGTAGAATCTGTCGCATAAACACGGATGGCTGCATTCTTATTTACTGCCATATATGCATCTGCCAGTTCCGTAAGCAGATCTGCCATAGAGGAAGACCCCCGGATACTGAGAGTCCCCTGTGCATCCGGATCCGCAAGAAACGATGTTTCTTTTGCAACCGGCACATATGTTTCACCGACAATCTTCTGGCCTGCTCCACAGATATATTTTACAAAATCATCCCGCAATGCATTCGGGCTTTCTACCCATACAAGTGTAAAATCTCTGGTCAACGGATACGCATGATCTGCGATACTTTCTCTGGTACAGACAATTCTATCTACAGCAAGTGCTTTGGAATCTCCCTGCATCTGTCCGTAGGATACATATCCGATTCCGTTTTTTGATTCATTAATAGTGCTCGCCATGGCGCTTCCGCTTGTCAAAACCGTACACTGTTTTATGTCCTTGTATTTATCCACGTTGTCTTCAGACATGGAAATCCCGAGATATTCTTCAAACTGGTTTCTGGTACCGGAACCATCCTCACGAACCTGTACCGAAATCACACCAAGGGAAGAAGCGTCTCCATTTGTTCCTGTAAATGCATAGTCCTGCGTTTCTTTTTTTTCACAGCTGCACAAGGATGCAGCCAATGTACCCACGCACAAAAAACTTACGATGGATATGTGAAATCTATGTTTTGCTCTAAGCTTCATGCTATGCTTCCTCCAATTCCAAGAAACGGACATTATCCATCACCTCTTCAACGATGCCGCTGCAGCTGTCACCGATACGTTCCAGATTATGTAACACATTTGAAAACGGATAAGTAAATTCCGGCTTACAATTATTTTTCCGCAGACGTTTTAGATGGTTCTTGTTGAATTTCTTCTCCATATTACGCAGTTCCTTGCGATAATCGAAGACCTTCCTTGCAGTCTTTGTATCCCCATTTTCCAGTGAGACAATCGATGTCCGATACATGATTTCTACGTTATCAATTACTTTTCCAAGTTCCTCAACTGCATCCTTTGAGAATTTATACTTTCCTTCGAGTTTGGCACGTATAACCGGTGAAGCATCCTCACACCGCTTGCTGACACGTGCAATATCATTTAGGACATACAACAGTCCCGCAGTCGTAGATGATTGCTCTTCAGTCAGAGAACCATTCGAGAACATTCCAGAGATATAGCTGACAGTATTCTCATCAATCTCTGTTACAAGCTTCGCATTTTTTTCTAGCTCGGCAAGCGCTTTGCTATCATTATTCATCACCGTTGCCTTCATATTTCCAATCATTTCTGATACAAGGCGTCCTGCACGGCGGATCTCTTGGGATACAAGATACATAGCTGCAATCGGCTGACTGATCACATTTTTGTCAAGAAAGCTTTTCTCTTTATAATCTTCGATAGACACTTCCTTGTCATCTCTGACAATAAACATAACAATCTTCACCATAACCGGAAGAAGCGGCAGCCAGATCAGAGTATTGATGATATTAAAGCTCATATGTGCATTTGCAATCTGACGTGATATCACATCCAGTTCATTTCCCTTTGGTGAGATCATCTCAACAAACTTTGCAAATGGCTTGATGATCCAGATAAAGATAAAGGAACCGGTAATATTAAACACGCTATGTGCAATCGCACAGCGTTTTGCATCCTTGGACTGACCGATACTTGCCAATATTGCGGTAATGGTTGTACCGATATTATCGCCGAGCAGAATCGGAATTGCGCCAACTAATCCGATCACACTCGCACCATCCGGACCTGCTTGTGATGCGAAGCTCTGCAATACCGCAATCGTTGCGGAGCTGCTCTGTACGACAAGCGTCATAACCAAACCGACACCAACGCCAAGTACCGGAATATGGCTGACTTTCTCCATCATATTGATAAATACCGGGCTTGTTGCAAGCGGCTTCATGACATCGCCCATCATCTCGATACCAACAAACAACAAACCGAAAGCGAAGATTGTCTGTCCGACAAACTTCACCTTTTCTTTCTTCGCAATAAACGCGATCAGGAAACCGATAAATACGATCGGCATAATATAATCACTGATCTTAAATGCCATCAGCTGTGCTGTCATCGTTGTTCCGATGTTCGCACCGAAGATAACAGAGATACCCTGCTTTAAGGACATCAATCCGGCGCTGACAAAACCGATTACCAATACGGTTGTCGCACTGGAACTCTGCAGAACTGCCGTTACAAGTGCGCCCGCCAACATTCCGCACACGGCATTTCGTGTAAGAACACCTAATACCTTCTTCATTTTGTCTCCGGCTACCTTCTGGAGCGATTCACTCATCATATTCATTCCGAATATAAAAAGTGCCAAACCTCCCAGCAAACCGAACACAGTCGCCATACTTTCGTTCATGTTAATTCTTCCTTCCTCTTTTGGGCATTTTTAACCGATTTGAAAGCTGTTTTGCAAGCGTTTCCCGTAAGCAAAATTGCTCTCATAGCTTGAATAATATCGAAATCTGGAGTTTGCTTCTATCAACAGAAGGTAAAGAATTGTTAAATCTATGTAAAGCGATATTTCTGCTAAAAGAAAAAGCGCCAAACTGGCGCTTAAATTTCTTTGATCTTATCCCGTAACCGCATCATATTCGTATCCATATCGGCAATCACATCGGAATATCGTTTCAACTCCTGCACGATTTCCCCGGTATCAACCAGATCTTTCTTATAGAGTAGCTGGTAGTCGAGTACCGACCAGGAATCCATGGCAACCGTGCGAAGCTGTAGTTCCACCTTCATCCATTCTGTCTTTTTCGACAGATAAATCGGGACAGACAGAATCATATGTACCCCCTGATAACCGGAAGATTTCGGCGTTTTGATATAATCCTTGATCTTGAGGATCTTGATATCATGCTGGATCTTCAGACAATCCACCAACGCATAGATATCATCCCGGAATATACAGGTCACCCGGACGCCAACGATATCATTCAATTTCTTTTTCGCGTTATCTAAGTTGATTGTATACCCTTTGCGGCGCAACTTCAAAAAGATACTCTCTGCGCTTTTGATACGGTGTGTTAACCGCACAACAACCTCGCGCTGCAGATTCTCCTGCAATTCCAGATTGATCATTGTCAGCTTCGATTCTAAGATCTGGATCGCCCACATACACCGAAGCTGATATTCCTTATCCGATAAGGAATTTGCAAAATCCGTAATAATCTTACGGTCATTTTTTGTAATATGTAATTGTAACTGTTTTTCCTGTTCCATAATATTTATATATGCCTCATTCATTCTTTTTATTCTATCAATGTTTGGTTAAAGATTGTTAAATCTATGCAAAATGCACTTGCATAAAGTGTTTTAAGCCCCTATACTATCTATATGTGAATATTCATCATACACCATGTATTTCCAATACTGTTCAAAAAGATGATTATCAAAAGAAAGGATTTTCTAATATGAAGGGCTATAAATATACTGTTAATAAACGGCGTGCAAACCGGCTTGCCTATCGGTTTCTTGGATTTATGTTTCTACTTGTCGCCACCTTGCAGGCATTTACAATGATCCATGGCTACGCCAAACACCTGGTGTTAACAGCGTTGTTTGTTACATTTGTTGGTGCCTACGGAATCTATCTCGTAGTGATGTCCTTTCGGAAGCAGGCATTTTCAGCAACCTATATCTT
>OJKC01002121.1_pt1 | contig 11017 bp, 10 predicted proteins | sample 1596401 | NCBI WGS metagenome assembly OJKC01 (sample SAMEA4350162, study PRJEB24818) | metagenome | biome: human; feature: gut; material: faeces | place: Denmark | collected 2013-09 | reverse complement strand
GATGGTCGAGACGGCCGTCGCAAAGGCTCTCGGCCAGCAGGAGGAGCCCGAAAAGGCCCCGGAGCTGCTGACCGCCGAGAATGTTGCAGACGTCGTCGCAAAGGCCGTTGCCAAGGCTGTCGCACCCGTCCGCAAGGCCGCAGGCCTGCCGACCAACCTGAACGATGATGGCGACCCGGAGGACCCTGTCGAGAAGTCCGAGCCGCACTATCTCGCTGGTATCCTGTAAGGAGGAACAAGCACTATGACCATGAGAAGCAATAAGGCAATCGTGAACGCAGCGGGCCAGACCATCACCACCGCCGGTCTGGCCGCTGGCGGCGCACTGAACCCGGAGCAGGCGAAGAAGTTCATTCAGCAGACCTTTGAGGCCACTCCGCTGAGCGGCCTCGTCCGCACGAACTGCGCTCCGCAAAGACCGGCGAAATCGACAAGATTGGCGTCGGCCGCCGTCTGCTGCGCAAAAAGACCGAGAACACCGACGACGGCTACCGCTCCGGCGTGAAGCATGGCAAGCTGGAATACGCTTGCACCCCTGTCCGTCTGCCGTGGGAAATCACTGAGGAGACCCTGCGCGAAAACATCGAGGGCTCCAACTACGAGACTATCGTCACCAACCTGATGACCCGTCAGATTGGCTGCGACCGCGAGGACCTGTGCCTGAACGGCGACGAACGGTATGCCAAGGTCAAGGAGTTCAGCTCCTCTGAGACCTACGCTATTGGCGACCTCGTCGCATACAACAAGAAGGTCTACCAGTACACCGCAGCCCACACCGCAGGCGCATTCGACGCAGGCGAGGCCACCGAGCTGGGTACTGTCGATGACGCCGACTTCCTCAAGGTGAACGACGGCTGGGTCAAGCAGTTCAAGGAGGGCGGCCACGTTGTCGATGTGTCCGGCATCAACTCTGGCGCAATGGTTCTGGATGTGTTCTACAAGGGCCTGCGCGCAGTTCCCGACAAGTTCAACAACGGCACTCTCCGCTGGCTGATGTCCCCCCACCGCCGTCAGGAGTGGGAGCGTTACATCCTGAATCAGGCAGTCACCGCAGGCGGCATCATCACCGACAAGCGCGTCGAGAATCCCGCCAGCGTTCCCGTCATCGAGGTCCCGGCCCTGCCCGACGATGTCATCATGCTGACCGACCCGAAGAATCTGGTCGTCGTCAACTCCTACGGCGTTGTCATCCGCAAGACCACCGAGGGCCCGGAGGCCATCTATCAGGACAAGCGTTTCTATGTCGTGCATTTCGACTTCGATACGCTGGTTGAGGAGCTGGACGCAACGGCCATTGTGACCGGTCTGGCATCTATCTAACAGGAGGCAGGACGCTATGCACCTCAGACTGATTAAAGGTCTGTCCTATGATGGCGTTGTGCGCGCCTCTGCGGCGCATCCTGACGTCTTTGTGGACGACCACGAGAAATATACCGCACTGCTGGAAAGCGGCTATTTCGAGGCTCTCCCTGACGCTCACACCGTCACCGGCCATCTGGACGCCGACTTCCTCGGCGAGATGGACGAGGAGCAGCTCAACAAGCTGGCTGACGATATGGGCGTCGATACCACCGGCAAGGACAAGACGGAGGTCGTCGCGGCCGTCGCCGAGGAGCCCGTGGAAGTCCCTGACATTTCCAAGATGAAGCTCGACGAGCTCAAGGAATTTGCCGAGGACAACGGCATCGACCTGACCGGCTGTACCACTAAGGCCAGCATTTTGCAGAAGATTCGCGAGTATGAGGCGGATGCAGCCGCAGCGGCCGCCATCATCGCCCCGGAGGGCTGATGGCCGAACGGCCGTGGGTCACGCCGGAGGAACTCAAAGAGTACACAGAATTTGAGGAAGTAAAGAACCGCGCCGACAGCAAGCTCAAAATTGACATCTCCCGGGCGGAGAGCTGGGTCATCAACTACTGCAACAACAGATTCGACGACCCGGAGAAATACCCCGAAATCCCGGAGAACGTCAAGACGGCGGTCCTCCTTATCGCGGAGGCATACGCCCACAATGCCGTTGAGCAGACCAAAGTCCGCCTCAAAAGCGAGACCTTTGACGACTACTCCTACACGGCAGAGAGCAGCATCATAGACGTCGGGAAACTGGGCGTGGAGAGCCTGTTGGACGATTACGTCGTCGTGCAGCCGCTCAACGGCGTCACGATGCGGTTAAGGAGCCTCTGAGCCAATGGCTATTGAGGACTTCTTTGACCATCGTTGCAGTATCTACCACACCCAGCAGGAGAGCACGAGCCCCGGCTACGGGCTCCCCGGCTCCCCCAAGTTCAAGTACCCCAAACAGCCGGACCTCGAGGAAGTCCCGTGCCATTTCGGAGTGCGTAGCGCGTCCATCCAAATCGCCCAGCAGCAACCGCAGAACGATATGGACAGCGACATAAAGCTCACGCTCCCGGCAGGAACGGACATCAGGCTCAACGACAAAATCGTCAGCAGCGAAACAGGGCTCGAATACACCGCAGGTCAACCGCGAAACATCCGAGGGCATCACATGACGGTAAAGATATACCGAACAGCCCAACAGAGGCCATTGTAATGGCGCAGGTGACATTCGACACAGTAGAGCTCGAAAACTTCGTGAAGCGGCTCGGAAAGGCCGCGCAGGGCGATTTTAAGCGGGCACTGAACAAATTCCTTGAAGGGCTCGGCATGGAGTTCTTACGCATTCTGCAAGATGAAATCGTTCGCCGGAACGTGCTGGACTATCGGCTGCTGCTCCACAGTTTCCAAAAAGGCGACGGAGAGAACGTCTGGACACTCGACGAGAACGGCCTGACCCTTGAGGTCGGCACGAACGTCGAGTACGCCAAGTTCGTAAATGACGGCCACTGGACCAACCCGAAAGGGATAGAGAGGCGATTCGTTCCCGGACACTGGGAAAAAGCGAACGGAAAGGACCGCTTCATCTACGCCCCGGGAGAAAAGACCGGGATGGTCCTAAAAATGAAATGGGTGGAGGGCTCCCACTACTGGGAAAGCTCCATCAGAATCCTAGAAAAGCTCTACCCGGAGCTGCTCGAAAAGAAGCTGCAGAGCTGGCTGGACGAGTATTTCAAGGATTTTTTGTGAGGTGAAACCTATGGCTGCCCTAGAGCAGGAAATCGCAAGCGTTATCCGCTTTATCCTCGATTCCGTACCCGGGATTACGCCCTATTACTGGGACATCCCGGAGGGATTCGTCGTACCATCTGTTTTCTTTCCGCAGCCGGAGCTCACACCTCTCGGCGACACGTTCGCGTCCTATGCGGTGGAATATGACTGGTACATCCGGTTTTTCGCCAGCACGGACGAGGACGCCTACGCAAGCGCGGCAGCGGCCTTGAACGCCCTCTGCGCAGCCCGCCTGCTGGTTCCGCTCATTGACGAGACGGGAGCAGCGGCAGGAGGCGGAGTGCGGCTCAAAGACCCCGGAGGAGTGAAGCGGCTGGACACAGGCACAGCCCAGCTCACACTCCACTGGGACAGCCGCCGTCCGTACAACAGGGTGGATTGCCAGAAGGTAATGCACTACAACCTCGACCTCAAAGCGGCCGAGGGAAAAACCGAATAGGAGGTATCTGCATGGCAGAGAAGAACGCGAGCGCGGCACAGACCGCGCAGAAGTTCCCTATTGAGCGTCTGGCAAAGGCTTGCCGGACGCTTTTTCATGTTTCGGCCAGCACGTTCGCCGGTGCCACGGCGGGCATGACTGGTGAATACACCGTCGAGGAGATGCAGAAGCACATCGACGAGTGGCTCGGAAAGGAGGCCGTTGTTTAATGGCAGGTGGTAAATACGATAAGCTGGCGGGAAAGACCCGCCCGGGCACTTACATCAACTTCGAGAGCGACCGCAACGACACCGTCGGCAACTCTGAGCGTGGCATCGTGCTGCTGCCCCTGATTGGCTACGACTTTGGCCCCGCCAAGACGCCCATCACCCTGACGGCAGCGGCCCCGGATGCTTACAGTGTGGAGCTCGGCCGCAGCGTCTACGACACGACCAACGATAAGATGCGCCTGATTCGCGAGGCGTTCAAAAAGGCCGCCAAGGTCATCGTCTACATCACGGAGAGCGGCACGGCCGCAACCGGAGCCGCTGCTCCGCTGACCGTAACGGCCAAGTACGGCGGCACTCGCGGCAACGATATTCACGTCTCTGTCGTCGCAAACCCCGTCGGCGGCTTTGACGTCACAGTGTATCTGGATGCTGACGCCACCGCTGTGTACGAGGGCGTCAAGACCGTCGAGGAGCTGATTGCAGCCGCAGCAGACGACAAGCTGGTGAAGTTCGCCGGTACGGGCGACCTGAAAGCGGCATCCGGCGTGAAGCTGGCAGGTGGCACGAACGTCACCAGCGCAAACGGCGACGTCACCGCGTTTGTGGACAAGATGGAGGGCATCAAGTTCAATACTCTGTGCTTCCCCGTTACCGATGACACGTTGCAGACCGCAGTCAGGACCAAAATCAAGTATATGCGCGAGAGCATGGGCAAGGGCGTGAATGCGGTTCTGCCGGACGCAAAGAGCCCTGACCACGAGGGCATCATCAATGTCACCAACTCTGTTGTTGTTGACGGCGTTGAGCTGACCCACGCGGAGGCCTGCGCATTCGTTGCGGGCATCACCGCATCCGCAAGCTGCATCAAGTCTAACACCTACGAGGTCTACAACGGCGCGACCGGCATCGTGGACCCCAAGGACAACGAAGCAGCCATTGCAGCCATCAAGAACGGCGAGATGTTCTTCTCCTACTCCGAGGCGGGCAACGTCATCATCGAGTATGACATCAATTCTCTGGTCTCCTTCAAGAAGCCCAAGGACAAGACGTACAGCAAGAACCGCGTTATCCGCACTCTGGACGCTATTCAGGAGACCATCCAGAATAACTTCCCGCCCAACAAGTACGACAACAGCCCGACCGGCTACGCCGTTATGAAGGGCATCGGCCAGACCATCCTCAAGCAGTACGAGGACATGGGGGCCATCAAGAACGTGGACTATGACGCGGACTTCAAAATCGACGAATCTTTGAGCAGCGGCGACGAGGTTTATTTCATCGTCGCAATCCAGCCTGTGGATTCTGCCGAGAAACTGTTCTTCACCGTCAAGACCCGCTAAAGCAGCAGGAGGTAAGTTATGCAGTACAACAAAAACCCTATTAGCCTCCGCGAGGGCCATGCGCTTATCGACGGCGTCGAGGTCATGGACGGCGTGAAGATGACTATCAACTTCACCCCGGAGACGTGGACCGGCCGCCAGTTGAACGAAACCACCCCGTCTACCCGCTGGGTGGGCGCGACCATCACCGGCAGCATGACCCGTCGCCGGACCAACAACTGGCTCAAGACCAAAATCAAGGAGTATCAGGCAACCAAGGCGACGCCCGAGTTCGTGATTCAGGGCATCATGGACGACGCTAATTCTGACTACTATGCAGCCCACGGCTCCGATGTCGTGACCTGCGTCGGTTGCGTCCTGACTGGTGACCTGCCCCTGACCGCACTGGATGCAGAGAGCGGCAGCGTGGTCGATGACGTCATCAACTTCAACATCAAGAACATTATCTAACCTCCCGACATTTTCATCGGGAGCATACAGGCGGAGCCTCTCCTAGGTGGAGGGGCTCCGATTTTTATTTTGGAGGAGACAGCTATGAGCAAGAACCTGAAATATTTTATGCGCGAGGCAGCAGAGGTGGAGAGGGTCGTCACCGTACCGGCCCCGGAGAGCTTTAAGGACGAGAACGGCAAGGTCATCCAGCTCGAGGTCAAGGTGCTGTCCTCTGAGCGTATCCGCGCCATCAATGAGGCGTATCACACCCACACTGTCGCTCTTGACAAGAAAGGCAATCCCTACATCAACGGCGGCAACGTGGTTTTCCGCGACGAGCGCGACAATGCAAAGGCCACCCGTCACATCCTCGTTGAGGCCCTGCAGTACCCCAAGCTGGACGACCCGGAGCTGATGAAGTATTACAACTGCGTTGACATCACCCAGATGCCGGAAAAGGTTTTCTCCCGCGCCGACGAGTTTGCTCATGTCACCCGCGTCGTCATGGCTCTGCTGGGCATCGGCGGTCAGCTCTCCGAGGAGGAGCAGAAGCAGGCCGATGAAAAGGAAATCGACGACGCAAAAAACTGATTCGCAGCGCGGGCAGCGAGACGTACTGGGCCCATGTTCTTTGGCAGCGGCACGGCCTCCGACCGGAGGAGTTCGACCGAATGAGCCGGAGGCAGAAGCTCTTTTACATCGCCTCCGAGGAGGAGGAAAGCGCGCGACCGTGCAGAAGAGATACCATGACGCTCGTCCCTATAAGGCGACAGGAGGACCGACATGGCAACACTGAAAGTCCTATTCAAGGCCATCGACGAAATCTCCTCCAAGTTCAACGAGATGACGCAGAGCGGCGAACGGGCCCTTGAGGCGTTTGAGAACACCGGCACGGCGGCAGACGGAGCGTTGAGCAAAGTCTCCCGCACGGCTGCGCAGACCGCCAAGAGCACCGACGCTGCTGCTGATTCCGTCGATGACCTGTCCTCGGCCATCGGGGACTACGAAAAGGCCACCGGGCAGGCGGCAAATTCTACCGGCATCCTGTCCGAGAAAACGACCGAGACCGAGAAGAACCTCGACGAGGCAGCGGAGGCAGCCCGTAAAGCCTCGGAGGAGGTCGAGAAGTTCGGTGATAAGTCCGAGGAAACTGGCAAGCAGAGCGAGGAATCGAGCAAAAAGGGCCGCGACGGCATCAAGGAGCTGCAAGGCGTCCTTGCGTCGGCCGGAATAGCCGCCACTCTGAACGAGATTAAGAACGGCTTTTTTGACTGCTCCGAAGCGGCCGCACAGTTCGAGACCTCCACTGCAATGGTTGCTACCATCGCGGATACGAGCCAGAAATCCTTGAGCAGCATCTCGAAAGAGGTGCGCAGCTACTCCAACGAGACCGGCGAGGCGGCCAGCGACATGGCGGAGGCGACCTATCAGGCCATTTCAGCCAGCATCAACACGGCGGACGCTGCGGCCTTTGCGGGAACCGCGACCAAGCTGGCCGTCGGCGGCTTTACGTCGGCGACCACGGCTGTTGACGTTCTGACAACGGCCATCAATGCCTACGGCCTCGCGGCGTCGGATGCAACGCAACTTTCCGACTACCTTATCACCACCCAGAACCTCGGCAAAACGAGCGTAGACCAACTGGCGCAGAGCGTCGGCAAGGTCATTCCTCTGGCGTCTGCGTACAACGTCCAGATGGACAATCTTAGCTCGGCTTACGCTGTCCTAACCGCCAACGGTATCGCTACCGCAGAATCCGGCACCTACCTCAAGTCGATGCTGAATGAGCTCGGCGACACCGGCAGCGGCGTTTCTGAGGTCCTACTGAACTCCACCGGCAAGACCTTTGCGCAGCTCATGGAGCAGGGCTACTCGCTCGGCGATGTGATGGCTATGCTGGGTAACGCGGTAGATGGAGACAGCACAGCGTTCAACGCCCTGTGGAACTCCACGGAGGCCGGTATCGGCGCACTGTCCCTGTTCAACGCAGGAGCAGACAAGTACAACAGTGTGCTCGAATCCATGCGTACCAGCGCAGGAGCAACCGAAAAGGCATACTCCACGATGGCGGACACGACCGACAAGAGCAAGCAGCGGATGGAGAATGCGTTCAACAACCTGAAAATCTCTGTCGGCGATGTGCTCAACCCCGCGCTCACGCAGGTATACGAGGGATTCACCAACGTATTTGCGGGCATGAGTGATTTTGTGGACGAGCACCCGGCCGTCGTGGCGGCCATTTCGGCCATTGCGGTCGGTGTGGGCGGATTCACGGGCGCGCTGGCTGCCTACAACCTCGCAACCACGGCTGCGAAGTTCGTGACGGAGGCATTCACCGCGACGCTGGCGGCTAACCCTTACGTCCTCGCAGCAGCAGGCATCGTTGCTGTTACAGCAGCGGCCGTTACCCTGACCGGAGTGCTGATTACGCAGAGCGACGAGTACGAGGGCATGACGGCCACCTGCCGTGACCAGTACGACGAGCTGCAGAGGCTGAACGACCAGTACAATGCAGCCTGCGAGCAGTACGGCGAGAACTCCGACGCGGCCAACAGCCTGCGTTACCAGCTCGACCAGCTCAACGACGAGTTTGAAGCCAACCGGCAGACCGTCAAGGAGTTTGTGGCGGAGTGCGACGGCCTCGTCGAGAGCCACAACAAGGTCATGGACGCCTACAACAGCTCCACCTCGAGCATCAAGGACCAAGAGCTCGGCACACTGGCTCTGACCCAGCGGCTCGGGGAGTTGGCCTCGCAGAACACGCAGACCACCGCGAGCTACACGGAGATGAAAGCCATCATCGACCAGCTCAACGCCGACGTCCCGGGTCTCGGCCTGACCTACGACGGCGTGACCGAGAGCGTAGACGCGACCGTCGAGGCCATCAAGAAAGCCGCAAAGGCGCAGGCTGATTCGGAGTACAAGGCCGAGCAGCAGCAGACCTATGTTGATCTGCTGAAAGAGCAGAGCAGCCTCGAGCAGCAAATCGCGGAGGCGGAGGCCAACCTCGACGCGGAGCGTCAGCGGCGCGGCATGAGGCAGGACTACGTCACCGGCGACTGGGTCAGCGGCAGCGGCTTTTGGATGGAGGACAGTCCGTGGGTGGCGTGGACTTCCGACATCGACGATTACAAGAAATCCCTCGAGGAGCTGCAAGCTGCCTACGACGAGAACCAGCAGACCCTCTCCGACATCGAGGGCGAGTGGCGCGGCGTCGCGCAGGCGGTCGAGGATTCGCAGAACCAGACCGTCAGCTATGAGGAGGCTGTAAGCGCGGCCGTCAGTACGGCACAGACAGAGCTCGATAACCTCACAGCGGCCTATGATAAGGCGTATGAATCGGCCCGGACGAGCATCGAGGGGCAAATCGGTCTGTTTGACACGATGAAAACCTCGTCTGAGCTGTCCATCAGCGACATGGAAAAGGCCATGCAGAGCCAGACGGACTACCTCAACCTCTACTCTGAAAACCTCAAAAAGGCCGCAGAATACGGCCTCGATGACGGCCTGATTAAGTCGTTGAGCGATGGCAGCGAGGAAAGCGCGGGCTACATCAACGCCATCATCCAGAACATCGAGAAACTGGGAGGCAGCACCGAGGGAATGCCCGCAGCGGCCTCCAAGTTCGTCTCCGAGTTTAACTCCAAGTTTGAGGAGACCGAAAAGGCAAAGGATACCTTCGCGGACAACGTCGCCAAGATGGAAACCGACTTCGACGAGAAGATGGGCGAAATCGAGACCCGGATGTCCAAGACGGTTCAAAACATGGAGATGACCGACGAGGCCCGGAAAGCGGCACAGGACACCATCAAGGCCTACTGTGATGCAATCCGCTCCATGACCGGCGAGGCCGGGAGCGCAGCGGAGGCCGTTGCGAACGCAGCCGCCTCCCACCTGAAAACTACGCCGACAACGACGCCAACCACAACGACGCCGACCACAACGACAGTTACCGGTCACGCGAACGGTACTCTGTCCGCACAGGAGGACGTCTACATTGCCGGTGAGGAAGGTCCCGAGCTTATCATCGGCGCGCGCGGGTCCGAGGTGTTCCCCGCGCAGGAGACCGAAAGAATCCTCGCAGCCGTGAACAGCACGGAAAACGCCACGAACGCCCCGGACGACACCGCGCCGGAGCCGGAACTGCCGGAGATTGAGCAGCCTGCCATGCAGGAGCTCAAGGAACAGGAGCCCAGCACCGCGACGAACGGCGCGGAGCTTATTCCGACCGAGGAGGCAGAACCCGTGGAACCCCTGCCGGAGCTACCATCGGAACAGGCTCCGGCCATTGAACTGCCGCAGGAGCAGCCCACAGAGGCTACTCCTGCGGAGCCGACGGCATCGCCGCTGTCTGCACGAGAGCCTGCCCCGACCGCCAGCGACGCGCAGCAGGAGGCCCCGGTCGAGATTGCACAACAGATTCCCGCCGAAATTGACGCGCGGGAGCCCATGGTGCGAGAGGCTGAAATTCGCCCCACAGAGACGGCTGCCGAACCTCCCGAGACAAGTTACATTGTCGGGCAGGAAGTGCCGCAGGGAAGCCCCGTAGCCGTTCCTGCAGACAACAGGGCCGAGGAGCCTGTACTGGCTCCGGCTGATACGTTCCCTGTGCAGGAGGCCGAGGCGAATCCTGCGCCGGAGGAGCCCGCGACGACTGCGCCGGAGCAGGAACCGGAGACCACCGCAGCCCCGGCAGAGCCCACAGAGAGCCCCGAGGAGCCCACGGCGACGGTAGAAGTACCGACGACCACCCCGGAGCCCGAACTGCCCACGGACGCTCCTGCAACGCCGTTCGCGGCCGCTGCACTCCCGGAGCCTACGGCAAGCCCGCTACCGGAGAATGACCTGCCGGAGGGCATGGAGGCCGTCAAGGAGTATTCCTATCTCACGGCTGACGGGCAGGGCTCTGATGCGCAGCCCACCGGCATTGAGTACGTCGAACCGGAGGTGCAGGCGCAGACTACGGAGGAGGCTGCACCCGCAGAGGAGGCCCCGGTCAACACGACTGCCCCGGCCGCCAGCGACGCGCAGCAGGAGGCCCCGGCCTCCTCCTCGGACGCGCCCAGCATCGGCGAGACCGTCAAACGCATTATCATCGAAATCAACGGCAGCGGCTCCATCGACGTCGGCGGCATGAATGAGGAATCCGTCCTCGACATTCTGACGCGCCATGCAAAGCCGGTCCTTATGAGCATCATCAAGGGCGAAATCTTCGAGGAAGGAGACCTTGCCTATGATTTTTGAGAGCAGTATGCAGCTCTGGATTACGCACAACGGAGAGCGCGAGAAACTGCGCTTTCCCGTTCTGCCGACGAAGTTCGACGTCACTCACGGGACGAAGAACACGAGCGTCACCATCAGTGGCCTCGGCGAAATCCTCGTTTTGCAGGACCGGGCGGCCGTGGAGGTGTCGTGGGACAGCTTTTTTCCGGCCGCGTATTTTCCGGGCATCCAGTCTTCTATTTTTT
>OJKC01002119.1_pt1 | contig 11025 bp, 7 predicted proteins | sample 1596401 | NCBI WGS metagenome assembly OJKC01 (sample SAMEA4350162, study PRJEB24818) | metagenome | biome: human; feature: gut; material: faeces | place: Denmark | collected 2013-09 | reverse complement strand
ATATTTGACAGAGGCTTCTGACCCTGCCAGCAGATGACACATGAAAATCGCATACAGCTCATTGGTAATCGTGGTAACCGGATCGTGATCTTTCCGTAACGTCAGCTGCTGCTGATAATTGGAAGATGCTTTCCGGCTGTTGGCAACTGCCTGACAGACGGCCTCCTCGGAAATGTTCTTTCCGGTAACTTCTTCCAGAAAATGCTTCAGTTCCCGCAGCTGCTCCGCCACATGAAGCCCTGCGAGCCGGAGCTGGTTTTTGAGCGATTCGGTGCCGCAGACGTAATAGACGGTGTCCGGCAGATACCGCCTCTGCAGGTAGCGGATCGTCGCATCCGCGCTGGTGAGGAAATCATCGGGGAAGGCCTCGATGCCGAGCCGGGCCATTTTTGCGATGTAGGCGTCCGTGCCGCGGGAGGAGTTGTTGGTCAGAAACAGGTATCTCCCGCCGCTTTCCCGCACGTACCGCAGAAAATCCTTCGTGCCGTCAAAGAGCGTTTCGCTCAGGTAGATCGTGCCGTCCATATCCAGCAGGAACAGCCGTTTTTCCGCAAGGGACATCAGGTACCTCCAGTGATCAAAATTCCCTACCATTATACCGTCTTCCCCGCGATTTGACAAGCGCGGGGAAAGCGCATACAATACATCCAAAAGATTTTGCCTGAAAGGAGGCCGCTGCAATGGCCCATTCGCTGCCGGAGACCTTTGCGCCCCTGCTGCTGCGCTGGTACGCGGCCGGCCACCGGGATCTGCCCTGGCGGCAGGACCGGGAGCCGTATCATATCTGGCTGTCGGAGATCATGCTCCAGCAGACGCGCGTGGAGGCCGTCAGGGGCTACTACGCCCGCTTCCTCGCGGAGCTGCCCGATATCGCCGCGCTCGCCGCGTGCGAAGAGCGGCGGCTCACGAAGCTCTGGGAGGGCCTTGGCTACTACTCCCGCGTGCGCAACCTGCAGAAGGCGGCGCAGGTGATCGTCTCGCAGCACGGGGGCGTCTTCCCCGCGGACTATGCGGCGATCCGGGCGCTGCCCGGCGTGGGAGACTATACGGCGGGCGCGGTCGCCTCGATCTGCTTTGACCGGCCCACGCCCGCGGTCGACGGGAACGTGCTGCGTGTGCTCGCACGCGTGACGGAGGACCCTTCGCCCGTGACGAAGCAGAGCGTCAAAAAAAGCTATGAGCTGCTGCTCCGCCCGGTCTATGAGGAAAACCCCGGTAGCCGGGGTGAGCTGACGCAGGCGCTCATGGAGCTCGGCGCGTGCGTGTGCGTGCCGAACGGCGCGCCGAAGTGCGCCCTTTGCCCGCTGCAGGGCTTCTGCCGGGCGGAAATGAACGGCAGCTGGGCGTCGCTTCCCGTCAAGGAGGCCAAAAAGCCCCGGCGGCAGGAGCAGCTGACCGTCTTTTTCCTCTCCTGCGGCAGCCGGTACGCCGTGCGGCGGCGGCCGGATACGGGGCTGCTCGCGGGCCTCTGGGAGCTGCCGAACACCGAAGGGACGCTCACGGCCCAGCAGGCGCTTTCGCTTCTGGAGCAGTGGGGCCTGCAGCCGGAGCAGCTGCAGAAGGTGATCGAGCGGACACACGTCTTCACGCACGTCGAGTGGCACATGCGCTGCTGCTATGTCCGCGTGGCGGAGCCGGGCGGGGACTTTAACTGGGTGGATGGCGCGGAATTTTCGCGCAGCATCGCCCTGCCGACAGCCTTCCGGATGTTCTGGGAGCCGGAAGACGGGCAGGCGGAGAAATAACAGTAGCTTTTTTGTAACTTTTCGCATATAATGGTAGCATCGCAGAATAGGAAGCTCTGTTTCAGAGGTTCCGAAAGGAAAGGGGGATACTGGCTTTTCGCCATCACAAGCGCCATGTGCCTGCCGGAGGCGGCAGGACAACGAGGAGAAACGTGATCGAAGGTTCGGCGGATGCGTTTCCGTGCTCTCCGTGCGCGTCACGGCGTCAGAAATATGCGGGCGACCGCAAAACAGAGGGGCGTCGAACGGGATTCAGGCAAATGAACTGCGAGTTTGTCCTGTGATCAAATATTACAGGAGGAACAATTTCATATGTGTGGTATTGTAGGATATGTAGGCAGAAATGAGGCTGCGCCCATTTTGCTGGAGGGCCTTTCGCGTCTGGAGTACCGGGGCTATGACTCCGCGGGCATCTGCGTGGAGCAGAACGGCGTTCTGGAGGTCGAAAAGGCCAAGGGCCGTCTGCAGAACCTGATCGCCAAGACCGACGGCGGCGCAAAGCTGCCCGGCACGCTCGGCATCGGCCATACCCGCTGGGCCACCCACGGCGAACCGAACGATATCAACTCCCACCCGCACGTCTCCCAGAACGGCAAGATCGCCGTCGTCCATAACGGCATCATCGAAAACTATCTCGAGATCCGCGAATTTCTGCAGGAGAAGGGCGTGCAGTTCACCTCGCAGACCGACTCGGAGGTCGTCGCGCAGCTCATGGAATACTGCATGGGCCTGCCCGAGGTCTCGACGGTCTCGGACGCTCTGTACATGGTCCTGCACCGGATCGAGGGCGCGTACGCCCTCGGCATCCTCTGCTCGGACGATCCGGATCATATCTACGCCGCGCGCAAGGACGCGCCGCTGCTGCTCGGCTTCGGCAAGGGCGAGAATTTCATCGCCTCCGACGTGACGGCGCTGGTCAAATACACCCGTGACGTCGTCTACATGGAGGACGGCGAGGTCGCCATCCTCGGCCGCGACGGCATCCAGCTCTTCAACGCCATGGAGCTGCCCATCGAAAAGGAACACCACCACATCGACTGGGAGATCTCCGCCGCGGAAAAGGGCGGCTACGAGCACTTCATGCTCAAGGAGATCATGGAGGAGCCCGAGGCCCTGCGCCGCGCCATCCTGCCGCGCATCAAAGACGGCGAGGTCGTCTTCGACGGCCTGCAGCTGGACATCAGCCGCTATGACAGCATCAAGATCATCGCCTGCGGCTCGTCGTACCACGTGGGCATGGTCGGCAAATACAATCTGGAAAAGCTCGCGCGCATCCCGGTCGAGGTCGTGCTGGCCTCCGAGTTCCGCTACTGCGACCCGATCATCGACAGCCGCACGCTCGTCGTCGTCATCAGCCAGTCCGGCGAGACGCTCGACACCATGGCCGCCCTGCGCGAGGCAAAGAGCCTCGGTGCGCGCATCCTCTCAATTGTAAATGTCGTCGGCAGCGCCATCGCCCGTGAGTCGGACGATGTGCTCTACACCTGGGCCGGACCCGAGATCGCCGTCGCCACCACGAAGGCGTATTCCACCCAGATGGCGGTCCTCGACCTGCTGGCCATCTATCTGGCCGGCCAGCGGAAGACCATCACGGCGGAGGATATGCGCCGCCTGACGAGCGCCATCGCCGCGCTGCCCGCGCAGGTCGAGCAGATCCTGTCGAACCGCGAGCAGATCCAGTATTACGCCTCGCAGTACTTCAACCACGATTCCGTCTTCTTCATCGGCCGGAATCTCGATTACGCGCTCGGCATGGAGGGCTCCTTGAAGCTCAAGGAGATCTCCTACATCCACTCTGAGGCCTACGCCTCGGGCGAGCTCAAGCACGGGACGATCTCGCTCATCGAGCCCGGTACGCTCGTCGTGGCGCTGGGCAGCTATACGCCGCTGTTTGACAAGGCCATGAGCAACGTCATCGAGGTCAAGGCCAGAGGCGCGAGCGTCCTCGCCTTGGCCACCGAGTCGCACCGCGCCGAGATGGAGAGCCGCGTCGACGGCATCCTGACCATCCCGGATACGGAGCTGATGTTCCTGCCGCTGCTGGGCGTCGTGCCGCTGCAGCTGTTCGCGTATTACGTCGCGCTGCAGCGCGGCTGCGATATCGATAAGCCCCGCAACCTCGCCAAGAGCGTCACCGTCGAGTAAACAAAAACCGCCCGCTGTGTCCGATGCAGGACACAGCGGGTATTTTTTTGATTTCCTGCAACAGAAACCGGTTTTTCTCCGACATGATGGACGTCAGCATGTTGATACAAAACGAAAAAGGAGGGATGCGGTATGGACGACAGACAGCTGCTGCGGCAGCTGCAGGAGCAGCGCGCGGGCGCGCTCGAGGCTGCCCTCGCGCAGTACGGCGCGTACGTGCTCGCCGTCATCCGCAATCGCAGCCGCGGCGTCCTGACGCCGGAGGACCATGAGGAGATCGCGTCGGACGTCTTTCTCGCCCTGTGGCGCGGCGCAAAAAATATCACGCGCGGCCAGCTGCGCCCGTGGCTCGGCGCGGTCGCCCGGAAGCAGACGGCGGAGGCCATGCGAAAAAAGAACGTCTATCTCCCGTTGGAGGACGATGCGCTCATCACGCTCGACCGCCTCTGGGAGCAGATGGTCGAAAAGGAGCGCTGCGAAGCGCTCGCGCAGGCGCTTGCGGCGCTGCCGGAGGAGGACCGGGAGATCTTTTACCGGTTCTATGACCTGAGCCAGACGACCGCGCAGATTGCGGACGAATTGCACATGAACGCTTCGACGGTCCGCTCGCGCCTGCTGCGCGGCCGGGAGGCGCTCAGAAAAACACTGACCAAGGGAGGGCTGTTCTGTGAAGACGACGTGGGATGAACTCATGCGCTATGCACCGGAAAAAGAGTATCCGCTGCCCGCGCTGGAGCGCGGCGAACAGGAAAGGATCCTGAATAAAACCATGAAAAAGCTTGAAAAAACGAAAAAAAGACCGGCCCGTCCGGTCCGGACGGTGCTGCTCGCGGCGGCCATCGCCGCGCTGCTGTGCGGCACGGCCTTCGCCGCCTACACAAACGGCTGGTTCGGCTTCGACCGGCTATTCGGAGAGAAGACCGCGCTGATCGAGGGGCATATCGCCAGCTACGACGAAACGACGGACGTGGATATCACGCAGCCGACCTACACCGAGGAAGAGCAGGCCATGATCGACGAAGGGACCATGCAGGTGCCCGATATCGCAGATCTGTCGGATACAGGTGTGTCGGCAGAAACGGATGATTTTACGTTCACGCTCGAATCCATGCTCGTTTCCAGAAACTCGCTCTATGCCATCCTGCGCATCGACGCGAAAAACGACGACGCGGCGGCAGAGCTTGCCGCGATCCCGGAGGCCGATACCTACCAGAAGGAACTCAACCGAATGCTGTGGGTCGGTGCGCAAAACAACACAAACTTCGGCGGCTTCGGCGCGGATCATCGGCTGGAATGGAAAAACGGCGGCATGAGCATGGAGATCATGCAGGTGGAGGGAAGCACGGCCTATGCGCTGCTGACCAACATCGGCGGCGAGTTCGAACCGGGCGACCGGATCCTGTTCGATATGAGCCATCATGACCAGAATGTCGATCTGTTTGAGATCCCCGTTCCGGAGCAGCTGGAGCAGGAGCTGGTGATCGATCTGGATGAATCAGCTTACGAGAATAAATACTGCTGCTGGCAGACGGCGACCATCACGCCGATCTCCTTCCGGCTCGACGGCCGCTACGGAAGCAGCTGGAGCAGCCCGAAGACCAATAACGCCGTTTCCATCACACTGAAGGACGGAACAAGCTTCGATCTTGCCAGCACAGAAAACGGCTACGCGGACAGCACCTATGGGACCTACGGCTCCATGAGCTCCTCCGGCACCGGAATGCCGGAAGCGGATCGGGTCAAGCACACGTGGCTGTTCTCCCAGCTCATCGACCTGGCTGACCTCGCCTCCATCACCGTCGACGGCGTGACATACCCCATTAAATAAACCGGCCGCAGCCCAAAGCCTTCCCCTATGAGGGGAAGGTGGCTCGGCGAAGCCGAGACGGATGAGGTGGGAGTCTTCCGGTTGCGCAGCTGCCCCACCTCATCAGTCGCCTCGCGGCGACAGCTTCCCCTCATAGGGGAAGCCATGGGGTGCATTCTGTAGAGGCAGAGCCCCGCCCCTACAAGGTGCGAAGCAAACAAAGAAAAGCCGCCCCGCAAAAAGGTGCAGACCATCAAATTTGGTCTGCACCTTCTATTTATGGCAGATATTCTATGGCAACAAACTGCAAATTTGGAACCCCCGTATCAGGCGGCGCGTACCAAGACGCCCGTAAGGTGACAATCGAGTGGAACGCCAGACTAAAATATAGGGACTCGCCTGAATTCAGACGCAGACTGCACTAAACGCGTCCAAGCGCCCCTTTTCTCCCCTATCTTTTCCGGCAAGACGGAAAAGATAGGGCCGTCGGAGGCGCGTCAGAAACGACCACGGCGGAACGAGCCGCCGCAAGCGACGTCTCTTATCCTCTGTGCTCGTTTCTTCCTTTCCAAACCGCAAACTGAATTTGCGGTTTGGGTCTTTCCCTGCAGATCTGCGACAACCTCTCAGTCTCGGCTGCGCCGAGACAGCTCCCCTTTCAGGGGAGCCAAGGGGTGCGCACCGCCGGAGGTTCTCAGAATTGGGGGACAACCTTTCAGTCAGCTTCGCTGACAGCATCCCTACCCCTTTTGTCCCTTCGGGACATTTCCCCCTGATAGGGGGAATCGGCCCCTGGAAGGGGAGCCTTGGGGGGCACCTCTTGGCGTTTTTGTTCTTTTGTGGTATAATCATCTCAAAATCATCAGCACAAGAGGTTTTTTATGGCTGCACAGGGATCACATCAGACGGAAAAGCGCCTTTGCGTGGGCCTGCTCGCGCATGTGGACGCGGGCAAGACGACGCTGTCGGAGGCCATGCTCTATCAGGCGGGCGTCATCCGCGCCTTCGGGCGCGTCGACCACGGGGATACGTTTCTCGATACCGACGCGCAGGAGCGCAGCCGCGGCATCACGATCTTTTCCAAGCAGGCCGTCCTGCCCCTGCCGGGCTGCACGCTGACGCTGCTCGATACCCCCGGCCACGTCGATTTTTCCGCCGAGATGGAGCGGACGCTGCAGGTGCTCGACTGCGCCGTGCTGGTCGTGAGCGGCACGGCGGGCGTGCAGGGGCATACCGCGACGCTCTGGCAGCTGCTGCGGCGCTATCAGGTGCCGGCGGTCGTGTTCGTCAACAAGATGGACATCGGCACGGCCGACCATGACGCCCTTTTGCAGAGCCTCCGGCAGGAGCTCGACGAGCGCTGCATCGACTTTTCGCAGCCGCAATCGCAGCTTCAGGAAGAACTGTCCCTCTGTGACGATGCGCTGCTCGACGAATATCTCGCCTCCGGCAGGGTCTCGGACGCGCAGATCGCGTCCGCCGTCTCGCACCGGAAGGTGTTTCCGTGCTTCTTTGGTTCCGCCCTGAAGCGGGAGGGCGTGGACGCGCTGCTGGACGCGCTGGGCCGCTTCGTGCAGGCGCCTGCATACGGAAAGGACTTCGGCGCGCGCGTCTATAAGATCGCACGGGACGAAAAGGGGGCGCGGCTGACCTTTCTGAAGGTCACGGGCGGCACGCTTGGTGTCAAGCAGCTGCTCGCGGGCGAGGACTGGCAGGAGAAGGCCGACCAGCTCCGCCTGTATTCCGGCAGCAAATTTACGCTCCTGCAGCAGGCCCCGGCCGGGACCGTCTGCGCCGTGACCGGCCTGACGAAGACGATGCCCGGCATGACCCTCGGCCATGAGACGGCGGCGCAGGCCCCGGCCCTGCAGCCGGTTTTGGAATACCGCCTGCTTCTGACCGACGGGACCGACGCCGCGCAGGCCTACGGCCAGCTGCGCGTGCTGGAAGAGGAGGATCCCGCGCTGCATCTGGTCTGGAACGCGCTGCTGCGCGAGATCCGCGTGCAGCTGATGGGCCCGGTGCAGATGGAGATCCTGCAGAAGCTGATCGAACAGCGCTTCGGGCTGGAGGTCGCCTTCGACGAGGGCAATATCGTCTATCTCGAGACCATCGCCGCCCCGGTCGAGGGCGTGGGGCATTACGAGCCGCTGCGGCACTACGCCGAGGTCCACCTGCTGATGGAGCCGGCGGAGCCCGGCTCCGGCCTGCAGTTCGACACGATGTGTCCGACCGACACGCTGGCCCTGCACTGGCAGCGGCTGATCCTCGGACATCTGGCCGAGAAGGTCCACCGCGGTGTGCTGACCGGCGCGCCGGTCACGGACATCCGCTTCACGCTCGTCTCCGGCCGGGCGCACCAGAAGCATACCGAGGGCGGCGATTTCCGCCAGGCGACCTACCGCGCGGTGCGGCAGGGACTGATGAAGGCAAAGTCGGTGCTGCTCGAGCCGTGGTATGCGTTCCGGCTGGAGCTTCCGGCCGAATGCGTCGGCCGGGCGATCACCGACATCCAGCGGATGCAGGGAGACTACGACCCGCCGGAGACCGACGGCGCGCAGACCATCCTGCGCGGAGCCGCCCCGGTGCGGCTGCTGCGCGGCTACCCGAACGAGGTCACGGCCTATACCCGCGGCCGCGGGCGGCTGCAGCTGCGCGTGGACGGCTACCGGCCCTGCAGGGAGCAGGACGCGCTCGTCCGCGCCTCCGGCTATGACCCGGCCCGGGATCTGGAAAACCCGGCGGGCTCCATCTTCTGCGGCCACGGCGCGGGCTATGAGGTCACATGGCAGGACGTGGACGACGCGGCCCACCTGCCGCTGCTGCGCTTCGGCGGCCCGGTCAAGCCTGCACCGCAGCGCATCGTGCGTTCCGTCGCCCCCGGCGGCGCGCCGGAGCTGGAAAAGGAGCTGCTGGCGATCTTTGAGCGCACCTACGGCGCCATCCGCCGCCGCGACGTGCTGCCGCAGATGATGCTCCGCAGCGAGGACAAGCGCGAGTTCCTCGAAGCCCTCGGCCCGGCGGACGATTTCCTGCTGGTCGACGGCTACAACATCATCTTCGCCTGGGACGAGCTCAAGGAGCTCTCCCATACCAGCCTCGATACCGCGCGGCACGTGCTCATGAACCTGCTGTGCAACTACCAGGGCTACCGCGGCTGCACGCTGATCCTCGTCTTTGACGCGTACAAGGTCCCGCAGGGCCTCGGCTCGGTGGAGAAATACCACAACATCCACATCGTCTATACCCGGCAGGCGGAGACTGCCGACCAGTATATCGAGCGTTTGAGCTTTGAGCTGCGCGGCCGCCGCCGCGTGCGCGTAGCGACGAGCGACAATCTCGAGCAGCTCATCATCCTCGGCCACGGGGCCGAGCGCATCTCCGCCCAGCATTTCCACGACGAGGTCTACGCCGCCCAGGCGGAGATCGACCGCATCCTGACGCAGAATAACCAGAAAAACAACGCATAAAGAAACCGGCAGCCCCGCAAAGCGGGACTGCCGGTGCGTTTACCGGTAGCACAGGAGCGAAAACCAGGTGACGATGTTGCCGTTATAAAATTCGATGCCGTTCTGCTCGGCGAGGGCCGTGGCGACGATGCCGTAGCTCTCCACGCAGGGGAACATCCGTTCCGGGTGGCGGCAGGGCGCGTCCGGATACGCGCAGTGTTCGCAGATCGCGCACGACTCGGTGGACAGGGTGAGCACATCCGGCGAAAACTGCCGCAGGATATCCCGCACCTGCCGCGTGACGGCCTCGTGCGGCGCGCGCGTGGCGAGCGCGGCAGAAAGATCGGCGATGTCATCGACCTCACAAAGCGTGGTGAAGACCAGCGCGCCGGGGTAGGACAGGATCCGTTCCCGACAGGCCGCGACCGTCCCCACGGCCGGGGGACAGGCCCAGCTCGTTCCGTACATCGGACACTCATGCTCGCAGACGTAGCGGATGCGGTCGGAAAATTCGATCGTCTGCGGATCGATCCATACGTATTGGCTGATCGGCAGCTGGCACAGCTGCGCCTCGACGGCCTGCTTGTCCATAGGCTTCTTCCTCCGGCGTGTTTTCTCCCATTGTACCCGCGGCGCGGCGAAAGGTCAAGCTGTCAGAGCATCACGGCCTTTGTCGCGACGTGATCGCAGAAGACGCGGTCGTGCTCCACAAAGACGATCGTCGGCTGGAATTCCAGCAGCAGGTCTTCGATCTGCATGCGTGAGAGCACGTCCACATAATTGAGCGGCTCGTCCCAGACGAGCAGATGCGACGGCTCGCACAGGCTCCGCGCCAGCAGCACCTTTTTCTTCTGTCCGGCAGAAAAATCCGCCATATCCTTTTCAAACTGCACCCGCGCAAAGTCCAGCTTGCGCAGGATCGCCTTGAACAGGCTCTCATCCAGTCCATACCGTGCGGCATACGCACCCAGATCCCCGCGCAGACCGGACGGGTCCTGCCGCACGTAGGAGATCCGCAGCCGGGAGCTGCGCTCCACGGTCCCGGTGTGCGGCACGTCCTCGCCGCACAGCAGGCGCAGAAGGCTCGTCTTCCCGGTGCCGTTCGCGCCGCGCAGCGCGATCCGGTCGCCCTGCTCGACGCAGAAGCTGACGCCGCGGCACACGGGCGCGCCGCCATAGCACACCGAGACGTCCCGCAGCAGCGCCAGCCGGTCCGTGTGATATGGAAGCTGGTGCAGCTTCAGGGGCGCGGCCTGCTCGATGTTTTTCAGCAGCGCCGATTTTTCCTCGATGGCGGCGTTCTGCCGCCGTTCGAGATTCTTGCGCCGCTGCTGCATGCGGCGCGATTGCTCGCCGATGTAGGCGCGGCCGCCCATGGCGTCGGCCTCGCCCGTTACTTTCGCCGAGTGCGGGCCGATCTTCGTGCTCTCGACCTTGTCGGCCCAAGCGCGCGACTGCCGCGCAGCCTGCTTCAGACGGCCGATCTCCTTTTTCAGCTGCGCGTTCTGCGCCAGCTCAAACGCGTCCTGCCGCTGCCTGTTTTCATACCATGAGGAGAAATTGCCCTTCTGCACCTCAATGCCGCCGCGATTGATGGACAGGATGTGGTCGACGCAGCCGTCTAAAAACGCGCGGTCGTGCGAGACGAGCAGAAAGCCGGACTTTTTGGCCAGATACCGGCTGACGAGTGCGCGGCCCGTCTCGTCGAGATGGTTCGTCGGCCCGTCGATGAGCAGATACCGGCCCTCGCGAGCGAAAAGCAGCGCCAGCAGGGACTTCGCCTGCCCGCCGCCGGAAAGTGTGGAAAAAGGGCGGGACAGCGCGTCGGCCGGCAAGAATAGCGGGGGCCGCGGGAGCGTCGGTCGCACCGGCGGGAACT
>OJKC01002110.1_pt1 | contig 11075 bp, 9 predicted proteins | sample 1596401 | NCBI WGS metagenome assembly OJKC01 (sample SAMEA4350162, study PRJEB24818) | metagenome | biome: human; feature: gut; material: faeces | place: Denmark | collected 2013-09 | reverse complement strand
TTCCCATTCCGAACAGAGAAGTTAAGCTTCGTCACGCCGATGGTACTGCGCAAGTGGGAGAGTAGGTAGTCGCCGTTTTTGAAAGCAGAGCCTCCGCAGCATGAGTGTTGCGGAGGCTTTTTGCGTTTTACGGATATTTTCTTTCAAGCGATGGCTTGAATGTTATTTTCCTTCCCCTTTGATCCATCCCGGAGTCGGGAAATGCATGCCTGCCAGGGTCAGACCATTCTCTTTGGCATAGTGCAGGATACGTTTCCGTGTGGCAGCAGCTGCCTCCTGGTCCATGTCAAAAGTCGCACAAATGTCGGGGCGGAGCAGCTGCAAGGCGGTGCCGTGCATCAGGTCGCCTACGATGAGCAGACGTCCGACTTGGAAGGCAGTGTGGCCCGGAGTGTGACCGACGGCATTCAGGGCGGTTACGTTGCCCGGCAGTACATCGTCGAAGTTGAACAGGTGAAGCCGTTCCTTGTATGCCTCCATTGTCTTGACGACCTGAGCCTTTCTCTCCTCAGGCATGTTCATCCAGCCATCATATTCCATCTGTGAAGCATAGACCTCCGCGTTGGGGAACACGATACTGTCGCTTTGCATCATGCCGCCGATGTGGTCGCCATGAAAATGAGTCAGGTAGAGATAATGGATGTCTGCGGGTGAGATGCCACGTCGTTTCAGTTCCGGGAGCAAGCGGCTGTCGGGTGTACCGTTTCCCGTGTCGAAGAGGATGAGACATCCGTTCGTCTCCACGAGAAAAGTGCCGACGCTTGCCGGAATGCCGTCTTGCAACCCGAGGCTGTCAATCAGGCTGTCCGGTGCATCCGGAAACAAGGTGCGGGGCATCAGCCGTTCACCGGCATTGTCCTTGAGCCAGCTCAGGCGAACGCTGTCGATTCGGAGTTCGTTCAGTGTGTCGTTGGTCATGATGGAATCTGTTGAGAAATTTGTTGTTGCAGTCTTCTGGTTCTTTCCGCCGCAGGCGGAAAGCGTAAGGGCGAAGACCATGGCACCCCATACGCATCTCGTGATACGTTGTTTCATGGCTTTGTCGGTTTGATTGGAAGCGAAAATAGTAAGAATGCCAATAGATTGCAAATTGTCAAATCGTCAAATGCTCCCTCCCCTCTGAAAATCGCTTGTTCGCATCCGAAGCCGGGATGGAGCGCAACGAGGCCCTTCTCAGGCGATTCCCCAAAAAACACGTGTTAGCTGGAAAGTTGCTTTTTCTCTTTTTGTCAAGTGGAAACGGAAAAAGGGTAACAATGTGAGAAGGCGTCGGATGGAGAAGACGGAGCAGGGAGGGCTGTTCCCCGATTCAGAGAAGGGGTGGATGTGATAATATTGTTTAGAAAATGAGACTTCTCTTACGAATGTCTATTTTTATGCGCAAAAAATATTCATTTTGTTTGCTTGTTGTGGAAAAAACTGTACCTTTGCCTCCGTTAACAATTGAACAACCCAATACACAGGATTATGTATACAAGCATGATTATTGTCAGCCTAGTATTGTCAGTCATTCTGATTCACGTCGTGGTGATTCCATCAAGACCGTGAGAAAGGCCGCGTGTCATGCTGTCATGAATATATTTGTGGAAAGAGCCTTTCTCAGTTATGGGGAAGGCTCTTTCAATTATAGGAACCGCGTAAAGCATTTAGAACGATGAAACATCAACTACGTAGCGCCATTAGTACGCAAGGTCGCCGCATGGCAGGGGCTAGGGCTCTCTGGGTGGCAAACGGGATGAAACGTGAACAGATGGGAAAGCCCATCATTGCGATAGTCAACTCTTTTACTCAATTTGTTCCCGGACACACGCATCTGCACGAAGTGGGGCAGATGGTCAAGGAGGAAATTGAGAAGCTGGGTTGCTTTGCTGCCGAGTTCAACACCATCGCCATCGACGACGGCATTGCCATGGGGCACGACGGGATGCTTTATTCGTTGCCTTCGCGTGACCTCATTGCCGACAGCGTGGAGTATATGGTGAACGCGCACAAGGCGGATGCCATGGTCTGCATCAGCAACTGCGACAAGATTACGCCGGGGATGCTCATGGCTGCCATGCGGCTCAACATCCCCACGGTGTTCGTGTCGGGAGGACCGATGGAGGCGGGAGAATGGGACGGGCAGCACCTGGACCTGATTGACGCGATGATCAAGTCAGCCGATGCGTCGGTGAGCGATGCAGACGTGGCTACCATCGAGCAGCATGCGTGCCCTGGATGTGGTTGCTGCTCGGGCATGTTTACGGCGAACTCAATGAACTGCTTGAACGAGGCTATCGGGTTGGCGCTCCCCGGCAACGGAACCATCCTTGCCACCCATGCCAACCGGCGTCAGTTGTTCAAGGATGCTGCCGCGCTGATTGTGAAGAATGCTTATAAGTATTATGAGGAGGGCGACGAGAGCGTCCTTCCGCGGAACATTGCTACCCGCGCGGCGTTCCTCAATGCCATGACGCTCGACATCGCCATGGGAGGCTCCACCAACACGGTGCTCCACCTGCTCGCCATTGCCCATGAGGGGGAAGTGGACTTCCGGATGGACGACATCGACATGCTTTCACGCCGTGTACCCTGCCTGTGCAAGGTGGCGCCGAACACGCAGAAATACCACATCCAGGATGTGAACCGTGCCGGAGGTATCCTCAATATCCTTGGTGAGCTGGCAAAGGGCGGACTGTTGGACACGTCCGTCTCCCGGGTGGACGGGCTGACGCTGGGCGAGGCCATCGAACGTTATGACATCAGCCGGGCGGACGTCAGTGACGAGGCACGGCGCATCTACACGAGTGCTCCGGGCAACCGCTTCAACATCCGCTTTGCTTCACAGGATGCCACCTATGGGGAACTGGACACCGACCGTGCCAACGGCTGCATCCGTGACCTGCAGCATGCCTACTCGAAGGATGGCGGTTTGGCGGTGCTCAAGGGAAACATTGCCCAGGACGGCTGTGTGGTGAAGACGGCAGGTGTGGATGAGAGCATCTGGCGTTTCTCCGGTCCGGCAAAGGTCTTCGATTCCCAGGAGGCTGCCTGCGAAGGCATTCTGGGTGGCAAGGTGGTGAGCGGCGACGTGGTGGTCATCACGCACGAAGGTCCCAAGGGTGGACCGGGGATGCAGGAGATGCTTTACCCGACGTCGTACATCAAGTCCAGACACCTGGGCAAGGAGTGTGCACTCATCACCGACGGCCGCTTCAGCGGCGGTACGTCAGGCCTGAGCATCGGTCACATCTCACCGGAAGCGGCTGCCGGAGGCAACATCGGCAAGGTGACCGATGGCGATATCATCGAGATAGATATCCCGGCACGCACCATCAACGTCCGTCTGAGCGACGAGGAACTGGCTGCACGTCCCATGGCCCCCGTGACGCGCGACCGCCGGGTGTCGAAGGCGCTCCGTGCATACGCCAGCATGGTCAGTTCAGCCGACAAGGGAGGTGTGAGAATGGTGGAGGACTGAATTCCCCTGCCACTACTAACGACGTAGATTAAACGAGAGAAGAAGTTACAGCTATGAGTAAAGAAAGAATAACCGGTGCTGAAGCATTGATGCGTTCGCTGGAACATCAGGGAGTGACGACCCTTTTCGGGTATCCCGGTGGTTCCATCATGCCCGCCTTTGATGCGTTATACAGCCATAGAGAACAATTGAACCACATCCTGGTACGCCACGAACAGGCGGCTGCCCATGCTGCCGAGGGTTACGCCCGTGTGTCGGGCAAGGTAGGCGTCTGCCTGGTGACGAGCGGTCCCGGTGCGACGAACACGGTGACGGGCATTGCCGACGCCATGATAGACAGTACACCCATTGTGGTCATTGCCGGTCAGGTGGGAACCTCGTTCCTGGGGTCGGATGCTTTTCAGGAAGTGGACCTCGTGGGCGTGACGCAGCCCATCTCCAAGTGGAGTTACCAGATACGCCGTGCCGAGGACGTGCCCATGGCGGTGGCGAAGGCATTCTACATTGCCCGCAGCGGACGTCCGGGGCCCGTCGTGCTCGACTTTGCCAAGAACGCACAGGTGGAGACCTTCAACTACGAGCCGGTCGACATCGACTACATCCGCAGCTATGTCCCCGTGCCCGACACCGACGAGGCTTCGCTCGACGAGGCTGCCCGGCTCATCAATGCTGCCCGCCGCCCGTTTGCACTGGTGGGGCAGGGAGTCGAGTTGGGCAATGCACAGGAGGAGCTGCTCGCCTTCCTGGAAAAGGCGGACATCCCCTGCGGTGCCACGCTGCTCGGTCTGTCGGACATCCCCACCGGACACCGGCTGAACAAGGGCATGCTGGGCATGCACGGCAACCTGGGACCGAACGTGAAGACCAACGAGTGTGACGTGCTCATCGCCATCGGCATGCGCTTTGATGATCGGGTGACAGGCAACTTGGAGACCTATGCCCGTCAGGCAAAAATCATCCACCTGGACATCGACCCGGCGGAAGTCAACAAGAATGTGGCTGTCGACGTGGCTGTCCTGGGTGACTGCAAGCAGACGTTGCGTCAGCTGACCGAGCGCGTCACTGAAGCCCGTCACACCGACTGGATAGAGAGCTTCAAGCCCTACGAGGAGCAGGAGTATGCCCATGTCATCGAGTCGGAGGTATACCCGAAGGAGGGACCTCTGAAGATGGGCGAGGTGGCACGCGCCGTGAGCGATGCTGCCGGGGGCAATGCCATCCTGGTGACCGACGTCGGTCAGAACCAGATGCTTTCTGCCCGTTACTTCAACTATGCACAGAAACGCAGCATCGTGACCTCGGGCGGACTGGGCACCATGGGCTTCGGCCTGCCTGCTGCCATCGGTGCCACCTTCGGCGCCCCCGAACGTACGGTGTTCGCTTTCATGGGCGACGGCGGTCTGCAGATGAGCATTCAGGAGCTGGGCACCATCATGGAGCAGGGTTCACCGGTGAAAATCGTGGTGCTCAACAACAACTACCTGGGCAACGTGCGCCAGTGGCAGGCGATGTTCTTCGGACGCCGCTACTCGTTCACCCCGATGCTCAACCCCGACTACATGAAGATTGCCGAGGCATACGGCATCCCTTCGCAGCTGGTGGAGCGCCGGGAGGACCTGGCGGAAGCCATCGGACGGATGCTCTCCACCGACGGGCCATTCCTGCTGGAGGTGGCAGTGATTGAAGAAGGAAATGTGTTGCCGATGACTCCCCCGGGAGGAACGGTCAACGAAATGTTGCTTGAATGCTAAGAGAGGAGGACCGAACACATGGAAAAGAACTTATATACACTAATCGTCTATTCGGAGAACATCGCCGGCTTGCTCAACCAGATAACGGCGGTGTTCACCCGTCGGCAAATCAACATCGAGAGCCTGAACGTGTCCGCTTCGTCCATTCAGGGTGTGCACAAGTACACCATCACGGCGTGGGTCGATGCAGAGACCATCCAGAAGGTGGTCAAGCAAATCGAGAAGAAGATTGAGGTCATCCAGGCTCACTACTTCACCGACGATGAGATATTCTACCACGAGATAGCCCTCTACAAGCTGTCGACCCCGAAGCTGGAGAGCGACTCGTACATCTCGAAGGTCATCCGCCGTTACGGGGCCAGCATCGTGGAGGTGAACCCCGTCTACTCCATCGTCAAGAAGACCGGTATGAGCGACGAGATTACGGCGCTCAACAGCGAGCTTCAGTCGTTGGGGTGTGTGCTCCAGTTTGTCCGTTCGGGACGTGTCGCCATCACGAAGAGTTGCGTGGAGCGCGTCAACGAGTACCTGGACGAACGGGCGGAGAAGCATCGCCGCTGCATCCAATAAACATCACTATTATATGAGTACAGAGAAAATAGGAAAGTATCACTTCGTGGCAGAACCGTTCCACGTCGACTTCACCGGACGGCTGACGATGGGCGTGCTGGGCAACCACTTGCTCAATTGTGCCGGCTTCCATGCCGAGGAGCGTGGGTTCGGCATGCAGACGCTCAACGACAACCACTACACCTGGGTCTTGTCCCGTCTGGCCATCGAGCTGGAGCGCATGCCCGAGCAGTATGAGTCGTTTTCCATACAGACCTGGGTGGAGAATGTCTACCGTCTGTTCACCGACCGCAACTTTGCCATTCTCGATGCCGGGGGGAATCCCGTCGGGTATGCCCGTTCCATCTGGGCAATGATTGACATGAAGACACGGAAGCCCGCTGACCTGCTGACGCTTCACGGAGGCCACATCACCGACTACATCTGCAGTGACAAGGAATGCCCCATCCAGAAGCCTGGGCGCATCAAGGTCACCAGTCAGGAAGCCGTCGGCGAGCACCGTGCCCTCTACAGCGACATTGACATCAACGGACATGTGAACAGCATCAAGTACATCGAGCACATCCTGGACCTCTTCCCGATGGAGACGTTCCGGGAGCGGCGGATAAAGCGTTTCGAGATGGCATACTCCGCCGAGAGCTATTACGGCGACACCCTGTCATTCTTCCGCGACGAGACCGGTGAGCGCGAGTACGACATCGAGGTCCGCAAGAACGGCGGTGACGTGGTCTGCCGCAGCAAAGTGAGATTCGATTGACTCTATTATTAAACACATACTTAAAACATTTCAGTAAAATGGCACAAATGAATTTTGGAGGGGTTACCGAGAACGTTGTAACCCGTGAAGAGTTTCCCTTGGACAAGGCGCGTGAGGTATTGAAGAACGAGACCATCGCCGTCATCGGTTACGGCGTACAGGGCCCCGGCCAGTCGCTCAACCTGCGTGACAATGGTTTCAATGTCATCGTCGGCCAGCGTCCCGGCAAGACTTACGACAAGGCAGTGGCAGACGGATGGGTACCGGGTGAGACCCTCTTCAGCATCGAAGAGGCCTGCGAGCGTGCGACCATCATCGAGGTCCTCTTGTCGGATGCCGCCCAGATAGCTTGCTGGCCGGTCATCAAAAAGCACCTCACAGCCGGCAAGGCACTCTATTTCTCTCACGGTTTCGCCATCACTTACAGCGACCGTACGGGCATTGTTCCTCCTGCCGACGTCGACGTCATCATGGTGGCACCCAAGGGTTCGGGTACCTCTCTGCGCACGATGTTCCTCGAAGGACGCGGCTTGAACTCGTCCTACGCCATCTATCAGGATGCTACGGGACGTGCCTGGGAACGTGTCATCGCCCTCGGCATCGGTGTCGGTTCGGGCTATCTGTTCGAGACCACCTTCAAGCGCGAAGTGTACTCCGACCTGACCGGTGAGCGTGGAACCCTGATGGGGGCCATCCAAGGCTTGCTCCTGGCGCAATACGAGACCTTGCGCGAGCATGGTCACACCCCTTCGGAGGCATTCAATGAGACGGTTGAAGAGCTGACCCAGTCGTTGATGCCGCTCTTTGCAGCCAAGGGTATGGACTGGATGTATGCCAACTGCTCGACCACCGCACAGCGTGGCGCACTCGACTGGATGGGTCCGTTCCACGATGCCACCAAGCCCGTGTTTGAGAAACTCTACAACTCCGTGGCAAGCGGCGAGGAGGCACAACGCTCCATCGACTCCAACTCACAGCCCGACTACCGCGAGAAGCTGAACGAGGAACTCCGTCAGCTGCGTGAGAGCGAGATGTGGCAGACCGGTGCCGTGGTCCGCAAGCTCCGTCCCGAGAACAACTGAGCGCCTCGTTGAAAACCTGTTGATACGAAAAAACGCCTGCCGTACAAGCTTTGTGCTTCCGGCAGGCGTTTTCCATAGTGTTTCAGTCGGTCAGACGTCGGGGTTGACCGGCGGGAACCTTATTCATGTACGTACAAGTCCCAGCCCAGGTAGTTGTCGATGGCTTCCTGGAGGATGTCCACCACGTCGGTGCGTACCATTGCCACGTGGTGCTCGAAGCCGTTCTTGCAGATGAACTTCAGCAGCTTCTGCAGATTGTCCACCTGTGTCACGGCGATGCAGCCGTCCATGCCATAGGGGTCGTTGGTCATGTGTCCCTTGCCCAGGTAGCTCTTGATGCAGCCCAGGGTGTCGTCGGTCGAGATGCGGAAGAAGGTGAAGTCGCCTTCCGTACACTTGCCGTAGACGGCGCCAAAGGTGTTCACCTTGCCGAGCGTACGTCCCAGCACACCGAGCGGACCGAGTTCGAGGTCGTTCTTCACGAAGCTCTTCGGGAAGTTGCCGCAGTGCGTGCAGACACACTTGTTGCGGTCGTCGGCGAAGTTGTTGTTCCAGTCGAGCAGGGCGGCAGGCTGTCCCGCTGCCAGACGAAGGGCATACATCGACACGGCACCGGCGACGTCGGTCTCACAGGCACACGGGATGAGGCGTTCACCCAGCATGCTCATGGTGACGCAGGCTGCACAACCGTAGTTCTGCTCCAGCGAGTCCCAGCATTGGATGGCAGTGGCATCCACCTCGTTGGCTTCGATCCACTCTTCCACGGCGAGGCCGAACTTGGCTTGCATCGCCAGCTTCTCCTGGTAGGCGGCAGGCACCTTGGCGTAGTGGCTGATTTCCTCCATCTTCTGCTTCAGGGCAGCGGCATTGTTGTCGATGCGCTGTGCGTTGAAGATGATTTCGCTCATGTCGACGGGCACCACTGTGATGCCGCTCGCCTGGAGCAGCTTCTCGCTGTAGCGGCAGGTATTGAAGCCGAGCGGACGGGTACCGATTTGTCCGATGCGTGCGTGGGTCAGCCGGCGTACGACGCGGCAGATGGCAGCGAACTTGTCGATGTCCTTCATCAGCAGTTCGCTGTGGATGGAGTAGGTATGCAGGGTCGTATCCGTGAACGGGATACCGCACTGGTAGAGGTTGTTGCACACGGAAATCTTTCCGCAGAAGGCATCACGGCGGCTGTCCAGGTCCACTTTGTCGTTCTGGTCATCGCATGCCTGTACCAGCACCGGCACATGCAGTTCGGCGCGGCTGATGGCATTGATGATGCCCACCTCGAAGCCGAAGTTGGGCAGTGACACGATGATGCCGTCAATCTCGTCGCGGTGGGCGCGGAAGAGGTTGGCGCACTTCTTTCCGTCCTCGACGGTCTCCATCGAACCGCCCGTCGGCGTGTCACATTCGTCGAGAATCACGTAACCGTAGCCAGCCTTCTCCAGCTGTTCGAGCAGTGTCTTGCGGACGTCGATTGCCAGCTCCGAGTTGAAGTAGGCGCGTGTACCGATAATCAAACCGAAAGTCTCTTTTCCGGGTTTAGCTTGTTGTATCATACCTTATAAGTTAATTAGTTGTTCTGTTATGGGGTTGTCTGTTTACTGTTTGTTCACGGTGCGGACGGCATCCACCCATCCGGCATAGAGACGGGCACGCTCGTCGTCCGCCATCTGTGGCAGGATGCGGTTGTCGGTCGTACGCAGGGCAGCCACTTCGGCCAGGTCTTTCCACACGCCGCGTGCCAGTCCGTTCATCACGACGGCACCCATGGCAGACGCTTCCTCCACGTCGGAGCGGTTGATGCAGGCATTCAGCATGTCTGCCTGGAACTGCATCAGGAAATTATTTGCACTCGCACCGCCATCTACACGCAGCCGTTTCAGCTCCATGCCGGAATCATTCTCCATTGCCTTTAACACATCGTAGGTTTCATATGCCAGTGATTCCACGGTTGCCCGGACAATATGTTCCCTTGTGGTGCCTCTGGTCAGTCCCAGGATCGCACCTCTGGCATATGCATCCCAATATGGTGCGCCAAGTCCTGTAAATGCCGGAACCACATAGACACCATTGCTGTCCTTAACGGATAATGCTATTCTCTCTGTATCACCGGCTTTCTCGATCAGCTTCATTTCATCGCGCAGCCATTTGATCGCCGCTCCTGCGACAAATACGCTGCCTTCCAGTGCATACTGTACCTTGCCGTTCAGTCCGATCGCTATCGTAGTAAGCAGTCCATGTTCGGAATAAACAGCCCTGTCTCCCGTATTCATCAACAGGAAACAGCCGGTACCATATGTGTTCTTCGTATCTCCCGGTTCAAAACAGCACTGTCCAAATAAAGCTGCCTGCTGATCTCCGGCAACACCTGCAACCGGTATCGAACCGCCGAATAACCGTTCATCCGTGTATCCATAGATCTCACTGGAATTATGCACCTCCGGCAGCATACTTTCCGGTATCCGGAATTTCTCCAGCAATTCCTTATCCCACTCTAATGTGTGAATATTAAACAGCATCGTTCTGGATGCATTTGTATAATCCGTTGCATGAACCCTGCCGCCGGTAAGCTTATAGATCAGCCAGGTGTCCACTGTACCGAAATACAGCTTGCCCTGCTCTGCCATCTCTCTTGCTCCGTCAACATGATCGAGGATCCACTCGATCTTCGTAGCGGAAAAATACGGATCTGCGATCAGTCCGGTCTTTTCCCGGATCACAGTATCATACCCTTCTGCCTTTAATGCATCGATCCGGTCAGCGGTTCTTCTGCACTGCCATACAATAGCCGGATAAATCGGTTCTCCTGTTTCTTTATTCCAGACAATCGTTGTCTCTCTCTGATTCGTAATTCCGATCGCTGCAATCTCTTCTACTGGAATACCAAGTGTCTCTCTTGCTTCCATCATTACGCTCATCTGAGATGCCCATATTTCCTTCGGATCCTGCTCTACCCAGCCATTTTCCGGAAAATACTGTGTAAATTCCTTCTGTGATACAGCAGCCATCTCTCCATTTTTTCCAAATAAAATTGCTCTTGAACTGGTCGTACCCTGATCCATCGCCATTATGTATTTCTGCATTGTATATCCTCTTTATAAATAACAATTTCTCAAGCTGTTCTAACTTCTGCCTGTCTTATGCTGCGTTTTCCCTCGTTACCATAACAAATGAACAAAATACGGAGGCAGGTTTTGGTACAAGACTTCCCTGCCCCCGTATTTTATTGTGTTAACTGTTATATTATAATAAACAATTTCATATTGTGACTATATTTTGTGTTTTATACATTTAGCTTTTTTTATTCCAACATCTGGCTTGCTGGATCTGTTGGAAGCATATTACTTGAAGTTGTAATAATATCCTCTGCCTCAAATTCTACGATCTCCATAACCGGTGATTCATACTGCTTTTTCATGTTTTAAAACCCTCCTTATATTTCCTATATCTTTATATTAATA
>OJKC01002109.1_pt1 | contig 11082 bp, 8 predicted proteins | sample 1596401 | NCBI WGS metagenome assembly OJKC01 (sample SAMEA4350162, study PRJEB24818) | metagenome | biome: human; feature: gut; material: faeces | place: Denmark | collected 2013-09 | reverse complement strand
GGGGGGGGAAAGTTAATTCACAGCGTGGTGATGGCGAAATCTATTTCTACAATGGATAATCTGCCTATGATCGGCGTTCTGAGATCTATTCTCAGCGGTGAGGACGCTGCACAGAAGGGCAAGACCATTTTCGTTGTCGTTGCAGACGATCAGGTAGATGTTGCAAGAAAGGCGATAACTGACGTTACAGGCGACCTTTCACAGCCTAACGCAGGCGTGCTTTTCGGTGTGCCGATCAGCTTTGCAGAGGGCGTAAATTAACACTTTATACAAGATAAAAAGCGTTGCACTTTTCACAGTGTAACGCTTTTTTTGGTGGATCAGTTTATTTTCATTTATGAAACTCTTAGAGAATAAAACAGATAAGTCCCGAACAGCCCTCGTTTATCATGCGCTCGATAGTTTCCTTTATCTTCATGCGTGCGTCCTCAGGAAGCTTTGAAAGCTTTGTGTGCAGACCCTCGCTCACAAGCTCGTGGAGTGACTTGCCGAAAATGTTTGACTCCCATATCTTTTCAGGTGATTCCTCAAAATCGTTGAGCATATAAAGCACAAGCTCCTCAGATTGCTTTTCCGAGCCGACGATAGGTGCTACCTCGGTGTTGATAGTGGTTTTCAGCAGGTGAATGGCTGGTGCAGCGGCTTTGAGCCTTACGCCGTATTTTCCACCCTGCTTTATTATCTCAGGCTCATCAAGGGTCAGCTCGTTCATTTCAGGCATAACGATTCCGTAGCCTGTTTTCTCCATTTCATCAAGGGCAGAGCTGAATTTCGAGAAACGTTCTTTTATCTTCACAAGCTCCAAAATCCTCGGCATAAGGTCGTTTTCGTCCTTTATCTCAAGCCCTGTGGCTTCGCCTATTATCCTGAAAAACAGTGCAGGGTCAAGCTCCACCTTTATGACAGCCGAGCCTTTTCCAAGGTCTATCTCAGCCACCGAACCAGATGATACCTGCTCACAGCAGCATATCTTTTCGGCACAGTCTGAAATGTCACGAAGATTTGTCACAGCCGAAGCCGCTTCCTTGATATGTCCGAAAACCGCTTCTTTCAGCCAGTGACCCTTGTCAAGAGAGTTTATCCATGAGGGCATTGAGATGTTTATCTCTTTCACAGGGAAAGAGTAAAGAAGAAGCGTAAGTATTTCTTTTATCTCTTTTTCCGAAAGCTCCAAACAGTTTATAGGCATAACTGTAGTGCCGTATTTGTCGGAAAGCTGTTCGCAAAGGTCTTTTGTCTGCTGAGAGTAAGGCTCAGTTGTGTTCATAAGCACCACAAACGGCTTGCCTATCTGCTTCAGCTCGTCGATTATACGCTCCTCACATTCCTCGTATTCTTCACGGGGCAGGTCAGTGATACTGCCGTCTGTTGTCACCACAAGACCTATGGTGGAATGTTCTGTTATGACCTTTTGCGTTCCCACCTCAGCCGCCATGTTGAAAGGTACTTCCGTGTCAAACCACGGTGTGACCACCATTCTCGGGGCTTCATTCTCAATGTAGCCTATGGCACTTGGGATTATGTAGCCCACACAGTCTATCATTCGCACGTTGAAGCTTGCTCCGCCCTCCAAGGTGATGTTCACAGCTTCCTCAGGAATGAATTTAGGCTCGGTGGTCATGATAGTCTTGCCTGCGGAGGACTGGGGCAGTTCGTCAATGGCACGCTCCTTGCGGTAGTCGCTTTCAATGTTCGGTATAACGAACTGCTCCATGAACTGTTTTATAAAGGTGGATTTTCCCGTGCGGACAGGACCTACAACGCCTATATAGATATCGCCCCCCGTCCGTGTGGCAATGTCGGTGTAAATATCGTTTTTCATGTGTCTGTCCTCCTAGTTCATTAATGGGATAAGCAACATTCCCTGTTTTGATATTTTATCGTCGGTAAGCTCGTTTTCTTCAAGTATGGCTGTTATGGAAGTTGAATACTTTTTCGCTATCTCCCAGATGTCGTCGCTCTCATTGCAGTAGCATATTTTCAGAGCGTATTTGTCATTTTTCTCTTTCGGCTTATCTGTGAGTACCCTAAGCTCTGATATCATAGTCCCTGTCTGTTGAATAGTCATTTCGCCGCCTATCTTGATATCGGCTTTAAGCTCCGCTGTTGTTTCGTCTGCAAGATAGTATGTGCAGTTTTCTATGCACAGGTCAGGGGATATGGATATCTCACCATTGACATTCTCCGGAAGGGGTATCTCATGCTCAAAAGGCGAATCGTTTTCAAGATAAAGGGGAGTGCCGTCCTCGTTTCTGCCGATAATACAGAACGTCACGCTTCCTGAAATGATAAAGGCTTTCTTTTCCTCGTCAAGCCTTGATGTCACATTGGAAAGGGTCGCCCAACTGTCGTGAACACAGCGTATCTCACCATCCTGGCAGGAAAGCTTTGCAGTAACACTGTGGCTGTCAGATAACTTTATGCTTTCGCTGTCAAGCTTGCTTTCACACCTTTCAGCCTCGCACTCAAAGCAGGTGGAGTATGCGTCTGTGACGATCTCACAGGTGGAAAGCTTTTTGGCAACGCAGTTCACAAGAAGCACAAGCTCACATTCAAGTGTGCCAGAATCGTCAGACTTTGGTATGATATCACACCCCACAGGGGTTATCCTCACGTCAGCGGTGAAAGTATCGTCAATGCCGTCAATGTCGATTATCTGGGAGAACGGCAGAGTAAAACGCATCGTTTCGGCAGTTTCCTCGCCGTCGGTAGTTACGCAGGAGTAAAGCATCATTATCTCAGCGTCGCCCTTTGTCACAAGCTTGCCTGCTATCATCTTGTGTTCCTGTGGGATAATGCGGCAATCTGTCCGCAGGATAGTGCCAACAGGGGCTTTTGCCGCAGAAAGCTGCAATTCCTCTATTAGTGTGATACGCTTTGCAGCGGTAAGACGTTTTGCAGGGTATGTAACAGCAACCTTTTTAAGCTGAATGCCGCAGCCGAATGCGTCTGTGACTATAGGAACAGTTACTTCGCCCGTCACATTTGCGTGGATAGTCACAGCACCCCTGATATCAAGTCTGCGCTGATTTACCACACGGCAGTTGACGTAATCGCATTTTGGCGTGAGCCATATCATAGGGTCGCCGCAATCCCCTTGCAGGTCGAAAGACTTTGTGTAGTTCATTTTCTGCTCGATGCAGTTTATCCGCTTGTCGTTCTGGCTGATGTAAAGCACTCTTATGAGCACTGCCATGTCAAAGCTGAGCTTTCCGCCGTTTATGGAATGGCTCTGTACTGTTGGTGTGATAACGCATTTTAGTACCCTGAAAATATCAGGATAATAGTCGGGCAGCAGAAAATCCTTTTCCACAGCCTGCTCGCAGGAGGCGTCAAGGATAGTCCGTGTCATTGACAGCATCTCTCTGTTAAGCTTAAGATCCATAGTGTTCATCTTGTCTGTTTCCTCCTAAAAATAAACTGATCATACGATCGTAAAGGGCTTGTAATGCCCTGCTGAGAACATTATATTCACTTGGGACGGGTCATATTCTGAAAATCTCAGACAAATTTAATGTATTTTGTCGGCAGAGGCTTTTTCACACAGCGTAAAGGCTTTTCATAGACTAAGATATGTCATTGTATCTGACATAATACTGTCTGAAAGGAAACATAATAGTATGAATGGTCTACTTTGGGCTGCGGCAGGCACGGGCTTTACATTCTCTATGACGACATTAGGTGCGGCTGTGGTCTTTTTCATGAGAAAAGAGGGGCAGAGCGAAAAGGTGCAGAAAGCCTTTTTAGGCTTTGCCGCAGGCGTTATGATAGCCGCAAGCGTGTGGAGCTTGCTTATCCCTGCCATAAACGAGGCGGAAGCTCTCGGCAGGATAGGCTGGATACCTGCCGCAGGCGGCTTTGCGCTAGGCGTGCTGTTTCTTATGGGGCTTGACAAGGCAATGCCTTATTTTTTACCTGAGCCTGAAAGGGAAGAGGGCGTCCGCAGGGGTCTAAAGCGTTCGGGAATGCTTATTTTCGCTATCACATTGCACAATAGCCCGAAGGGCATGGCAGTAGGTATTGCCTTTGCATTGGCGGCACATAATGACAGCTCGGTACTTCTGGCTTCTGCTATTGCACTTGCCATAGGCATGGGAATACAGAACTTTCCGGAGGGTGCGGCTATCGCACTGCCGCTGAGGCAATCGGGAATGAGCAGGGCGAAAGCATTCGGACTTGGCACTCTTTCTGGAATTGTTGAGCCTGTTTTCGGACTTCTCACCGTTCTTGCCGCAGGTGCTATCCAACCGCTTCTTCCGTGGCTTCTTGCCTTTGCCGCAGGAGCAATGCTCTATGTGGTGGTGGAGGAGCTTATCCCAGAAGCACATCTGGGGGAAGGTCACATGGGAACAGTTGGCGTAATGCTAGGCTTCTTGCTTATGATGATACTTGATGTGGCACTAGGATAAAAAGGCATATTTGTTAAAAACTGTGGTGAAATTTTTCGCCGCAGTTTTTTTGTTGTGATAACGCACAAGTATCATGTGTTGACTTTGTGAGTTATTGCTTTGGTCTTTTTGACGTTTTTCGGTTGACAAACGGGGCATGATTTGGTATAATTGAATATGTGTAAAATATGTTCTGCTAAAAAGATAAAAAGAACAAAAAGAGAGCAGCGATAACCCTAAGACAACGAAAGGACAGATGAGAATTGACAAAGATAACTCGCACCTTTATTGCCTCTGCAGCGGCGTGTTTATTCGCCATTATGCTTATGACAGTAAGGTGCTTTGCTTATGATTATTCCACTATCACCGGCACAAAAGCCAGTGGAGCGGAAATAAGCGGATATTCGGGAGCGCTTGAAGTGAATGTTGTTGACTTCGGCGCAGACAAAAAGGGAAAGAAAGACTCCTCAAAGGCGATACAGAAAGCCCTTGACTATGCCATTGACAACGGCTCCAACTCTGTGCAGATAAAGGTCGTTGTGCCGAAAGGAAAATACAGGATAGACAAGCTTTTGGAGATATATTCAAACACTTGGCTGTATCTTGAGGACGGAGCGACTATTGTCAGAAATTTTGACAAGGGCTGTATGATAAAGAACGCTCAGGCAAACGGTGCAGGCGGATATGGCAGCGAGAGAAATATCGTTATCGAGGGAGGCTGTTGGGACGGCAACCCTTCGTCTACTTCAAGACCATTTTCTAATATGAGATTTGGTCACATGAAAAACCTTTGGATAAAGAACGTTGAGATAAAAAACAATTACAATGGTCATCATGTTGAGATAGGCGGTGTAAAGGGCATCACTATCGAGGATTGCGATTTTCACGGCTATACGGGAACATCTCAGAAAGAGGCTATACAGCTGGATACCATAAGTAACAGTGATGTTTTCCCGGCATATGAGCCTTTTGATGATACCCCTTGCGACAATGCTGTAATAAAGAACAACAAATTCCATGACCTTATAAGAGGTCTTGGCTCACATTCAGCTTGTCTTGGTGTATATTATACTAATACACTTATATCAGGCAACTCATTTTATAATATGAGCGGAACGGCTATCGTACTTATTAATCATAAAAAATGTATAATCGAAAACAATACTATGAAAAACGTTGGCTGTGCCATAGATTTCAAGTACATGACCGATTATGAAAATGCAAATTTCCATGTGCCTAATTCAGGCTATGCAGGCATAAAGGATCGTCTTGACGATAATGCCAACACCATAATAAGAAATAACGACATAACCGTTGTGGGTACATATTATTATCCCCAGCCGTATGCTATCCAGATATTCGGCAAGAAGCTTGAAAAGTCATACTCACACCCTGATTACAATTACACTGTAAAGGGCGTGAAGATAGTAGACAACACTATAAAAACAGCTGGTTCGGCAGTAAGGCTCACGGACGTTTCGGGAATTTTCATAGGTTCTAACGATATAAGCTATGACTATGACAGATATAATTATTCTATGGATCTTATGTGGCTCAGCGAATCGTCACAGGTGACTGTGACCAAAAATAAGCTTACAGGCACAAAGCAGAACAGCGTTTATATAAGCGGCGGTTCAGGCAATGAGGTAAGCTCAAATACCATTAAAAAGCCAGGCGTGTCGGGAGTTTATGTTTCAGGCGGTTCTGATAAAAATACCATATCAGGCAATACTATAACCTCCGCAGGCTCCAACGGCATAAAGATAACCAAAGAATCTAAGGCAGATGTGAGAAAAAACACGGTTAAGAAGTCAAAAAATCACGGACTTATATTCACTGGCGGAAGCGGTAAGGCTTCTGACAATATCCTTGAAGAAAACGGTCTAAGCGGTCTTATGGCTGACAACAGCGCTTCTGTGGAATTTTTCAACAACACCTGCAATAAAAATAAAGGCTACGGAATAAAAGCTAATAAGAAATCTCAGGTGAAAATAAGCGGAAACAGCTTTGCCGATAACAGCAAGGGTGATATTTACGTCACAGGCAGTGCGGCAGTGCTTCTGAACGCACCTGATAACGTAAAGTCGCAGGATATCTGCTCTGATAAGCTCACTTTAACATGGGACGAGGTGTCGCAGGCTGACGGCTATTATGTTTACAGAAAGACCGACGCTGAGGACGCAGAGTTTGAGCAGATAGCAACTGTAACAGACGGCACTTCCTTTACAGACTATGGACTTGTTCCAAAAACAAGATATATTTATAAAGTGACAGCTTTTCTTGACACTGTTGACAGTGTCCAAGAGGGAAGCGACAGTGCGGAGATGAACATAAAAACAAAGCTTACTATTATGGGCTGTACCACAAATATGCGTGGCTCTATGTCATACACTGGCAAGGAGAGAACACAGATATTTGACGTTTTTGTAGACGGAGAAACGCTTATTCCTGACGTTGATTACAGAACAGTTTACTCTGACAACGTGAACATTGGAACTGCAAAGGTGACGGTTATAGGCATTGGTCAGTATTGTGACTCGGCTGATTTTCAGTTTGACATAACACTAAAGTCTGACAATGTGATGGTCATAAAACCGCAGGAGCTTAACAACAAGTCTATCGTGTCAGGCAAGCCTACAATGAAAGCCCAGGGCTATGAGGTAGCCGAGGCGGTGGAGGATAAGCTTGACTATACTTCTCACAGTGAGCCTGCCACAGTGGTGAACTACAATTCACCTGCACAGGTAATCGCAAAGGCGAGAGCTGATATGCTCGGCCTGAAGGTGCGCTCATACCGTGAACTGACGGGCGAAACTATTTACGGCGCTTGGCTGTAAGCTATAAAAATTGGCATAAAAAACACGGCTGATATTTTCTCAGCCGTGTTTTTTATATGTTTTTATTTTGTTATCTTTAGAAGATCAACATAATACGCCTCATCAGATAGTCCTTGCATATGAATTGTTATCGCCCTTGCTTTATCTTCTGCCGCATATACAATGTTTCGTGAAGATAAAAACATAGAAACAATCAATGTAAATATAACAGCTACTATGCTATTTTTTTCACTACAATTCCTCCTAGTTATGATATGTATAAAATATTGCTGAACCCAGACACCTACATTAATTAAAATTATTCGCAAAAAATGAGCAGAAAAAATATAATAACTCTGTAAATATTGAGGCTGCTCTATACCACCTAACTTAGATTGAACTATTTAGACTTATTGCTGTCGATTAGTCAGTATATTATATATACCAATTAGAATTGAACAAAGTAATGCTATCCCATTAAGACTATAACTTAGAATCATACCGAAGCCGCTTCCTGCATTAGGTGTTCCATAATCACCGTTGAAAGCCATAAATATATGAATAAAAAAATCAGTATCGTAAAATATATAACCGATTATAACAGAAAAACAAATGGTCAATATAACACCCAAACAATATATTTTTATATTATGGCTGCTTAACTTAACAAAAAAAGCCAACTGTACCGCTGCATAAATAATAAAAAAAATAAATATAGAAATAACAGAAGCTATCCCTGCTCCTAAATATGCAGTTAAATTAAACAAAAGAGCATATATGAAACTCATCAATACATATTTAACATATTTCATTATAATAATCATATCCCCTTTTGATGAAATCTAAGTCATCCTGTTTTGTATGTCTTTATTTTGTTATCTTTACTGCGGAGTCTGCTGAACGTCCTGCATTTGCGGAGCAAAATTTGCAAGGGAATAGAGCCTGTTCATGAAATCACCGTCAACAAAGAGGTTTTTCACAAGCACCTTTGTGTCAGGATTTTTGTTCTTAGGGTTGATCGTCTGCTGATAAACTGTGAGATAATTCTCATTGCCTGACTTGCTCACATAGCAATCTATCACCATATATGTAGGCAGGAATTGAGTAACAGCCGTCTGATAATCAAAAAGCGTGTAAGGGCTTTGCTCCATTGAAACCTTAAATGACTTTATGTCCTCAGGCACCATGAATTTGTATGCACCCTTGAGGTTTTTGTATTCTGCCCAATCGTCCTCAGACTCTATGAAAGGCTCTTTTGACTTGATTCTCACACCGCCCACAAGGAAAGCCAGCAGAAGGATAAATTCACTGCCCCATACTATCCACAAGATCGTGCCGTTTACAAGCGAGCCGTTATCTCTTGATGAATGTGATGACTTGTAAGACCAGCGACCCTCCTTGTTGATAGACTTTATATCATTCCAAAGGTCGGAAGGGTGTGCGATTATGTCAAAAAGTCCTGTTTTATCATAATCTCTGTAATCATAAGTGTAGTCGTAAGCGTTCATGGTGTATGACTTTTCAAGGCTTTTCTGTGCGGATTTTTTATCCTTGCCGAGAAGCTTGTCAAGCTCGAAAAACTGCCATACAGACTTTTTCTGCATGGTGGCAATGTCCTTGTCTGTGAAATCGCCTGTTGAATCGTTGCTGAAAAGATCATATGCCTTGGTCTGGTGATAAAAGTCATAATAATCACCGAAACCGTCTGTGTTTTCATCAAAAAGCATATTCAGCTCGTCATAATAATCATAGGCTGTGTATTCTTCCATAAGCTCATAGCCATATTTTTTCAGATCGTTGTAATCATACAGCGCCCATTTAAAATATGAGGCTAATAAAAAGCCCACCACTGCACAGGCAACTGCCACAACTGTGTTTCGCATTTTGAATGCTCTGACTATCTTTCCTCCCACAAAGCCAAGTGCGCATGACACCGCTATCGCAGCGATAACATTGAGATAGATGATAGTGCACCAGCCCTCAAAAAGCAGATAGAGCCAGAAAAGCAATCCGCCGCATACTGCCGTTGCAAGCACCATGAGCACTGCTCCAACTGGGCTGAATTTGCCCGACTCTTTGTAATGTTTGTGTTCTCCCATTTAAAATACCCCCTTATATACTTCAGGCATAAGCCATGAAGAAATTATATCACAAATTTAAAGATTTTTCAATGGTTTTGCTGAATTTATTCAGGCATAAAGAGAAATTTTTGTGGAAAACTATTTGCAATTATGAAAGGAGCGAATTTATATGATAGAAAAGGATACAATAAAGCTTCTCAGGGAGTGTGATGCAGGAATAAAAATGGGCGTGCAGTCTATTGAGGATTCGCTGAAATACACTTCAAACGGAGAGCTAAAGCGAACGTTAGAGAAAAATCTTGCAGGGCATGTGGAGATACAAGAGAAGCTTCAGGGACTTTTAAATTCATATCATGACAGCGGAAAAGAGCCGCCTGCTATGGCAAAGGGCATGGCATGGCTTAAAACCAACTTCAAGCTTGCGGCAGAGAGCAGTGACGACGCTGTGGCAGATTTTATAACAGACGGCTGTAATATGGGCGTGAAGTCCCTGTCTGGATATCTCAACAATTATAAGGCGGCAGACGAGAAGTCCAAGAACATTGCCAAGGAGCTTATATGTCTTGAGGAACGCCTTTCTGTAGACATGAGAGGATATCTCTCTGCAAAATAGGCATGAAAATGGCAGCCGTGGAGTTTTTCCTACACGGCTGCCTTGATCTTATTTAGATACAACGCAGTTTTTGCCCTGATTTTTGCCCTTGTATAGCAGCTTATCCACTTTTGAGATACCTTCGTCATGGGAGTGGTGCCGGGTAGGCGACCTTTTCTCAAATATGTCTGGGCTTGCGTACAAAAAGGATACCCTCGCTATAAAGGCGGACAAAATGATAAGGATACTGCGTGGCGGAAACATCGGTGAAGAGCAGTTCTATTTTAAAGGCGACGATGTTTTTATCTCAAGTGAGCTCGTAAAGCCGGAGCTGTATTTACGGTGTGGAGCGCTGTATTGACGATGAACTGCCCTTTGAGATACCGGAAAATTGGTGTTGGACACGGCTCGGAAGCATCTCTTCTTATGCAGAAACCAAGCAAAAAGTAAACGCTGCGAATGCTGATCCTGCTATATGGGGGCTTGACCTTGAGGAGATTGAGAAAGATGGCAGATCGATTGTACGCAAAACTGTCGGTGAACGAAAAGCTATAGGCCATAAGAAGCGCAGCACGACAGAGTCATTCCCGTGATCGTCCACGGCAGGGCGCTGATCGAGAACTGCTGCGATAATGTTGCAGGTCGAAAACAATCGCCATGAAACAGCCAAGGGTCATTATGATATATCCGCACCGGAGGACTCGGTTTCCGCCCCTGCCGGCAGCTCCACCGCAATGGTGGTTCCCTTATCTGAGCTCTCCTCTACCCGGACGCAGCCGCCGTGGAGATTGGTGATCTCCCATACCAGCGAAAGCCCCAACCCTACGCCGCCGTACTCCCGGCTGCGGGACTTGTCCACCCGGAAGAAGGGCTGGAAGATGCTCCGCCGATACTCCTCCGGAATGCCGTAGCCGGTGTCGGAAACGCAGATCAGGAGCTTTTCCGTCTTCTGCGTGGCGCAGACCCGCACCGAACCGCCGGGTCGGTTGTACTTGACGGCATTCTCCGTCAGGTTGAAGATCAGCCGGTAGATCAGTGCATCGCTGCCGGTCATAATGCCGTCGCCCTCCGCCGTCAGCGTGATGCTTCGCTTCTCCGCCAGCGGCGCAAGATCTGTGAAGATCTCCTCGATCATGGGAGCGAGCTGGATCCGCTCGTTCCGCGCCACCTGCCGCAGATTGCTCATCTCCAGCAGTGTCCTGGTC